>JAAUXT010105664.1_pt1 | contig 17219 bp, 15 predicted proteins | sample 7278171 | NCBI WGS metagenome assembly JAAUXT01 (sample SAMN14350112, study PRJNA611818) | marine sediment metagenome | isolation source: surface marine sediment (1.8m) | place: French Polynesia: Moorea | collected 2018-08
CCATAATTTTCAGGCCTTATCAAATAAACAGTTAATACAAATTATACAAGGCCAAAAGAATAGTTCAATAGAAAATAGCACATACCAGAAAATATACCAATTTATTAAATTATATATAGTGCTAACTGGCAGATTTGTATAATAATTTTCCTTCTGTTAATATAAGAATGCACTCATGAAAACTTTCATTGGCTCCAAGGTAAACATTTTCCTTTTAATTTTCTTATTTTTTTGTTTTGTATGTGTGTGAGAACCGTGTATTAGACGGCAATCAATAAATCGGTTAAAAGCATCTTTTGTGACACGACACTTGCCCTCATGAAACCCCCTAATTATCGCTCAGTGAATATTCGCCTAATTTTTGTCAGTCCATTGAATGCAATGTCAACATCAGTACCTGTCATGGCAGACTCTTTTAAGGGCAATACATCTTTAGCAACTTACTTTTGAGTGAATATACTCCACAGACAGCAAAATAAATCCTAAACTACCTTCTAACCAAAACACCTCAGTTGGTATGACTCACATCAAATACTTTGCCAACGAGGCGGTGTTCTTCAAGCTGCAAGAATCGAAAGCTGTCTGGAGAGAACAACCCACAAATGAAAGAATTAATTGAAAGGTATTTTAGTTCTCCACATAGGAATACTGTGAATTTTTTATATACTTGTGTTTCGTATTACTTGTGCATTGTAATTAAAACTCACTCTCGTAGTTCAGTCGCCTTTGTTGTCCACGGAAAATGATCGCGTAAATTTCTTGAGAAAAGATGTCGCCGCCTCAGAACCAATTTCGCGCCACTCAGTTCACACGTCAGGCGCGAAATTCAAACAATTGTCCGAGATCCAGAAATCAGACTGCCACAAAATTTCCAAATGCCTCAGCCTGCATACAACAGGCTGATGAAAAAAAAATGTGCGAAAAGTAATTTCCGGAACCTCTCATTCAGGCCTCAAAATTCTCAATTTTGAGAGTCGACAAATGAACGTAGGGGCGGGGGGGGGGGGTCTGTGGCCTTGGGGCGGGAAGATTCTCCTAACTGGTTCGCTGACTGCGGTTCGAGCAAAATAGTTGCTGAAAAAGCACCCACAAACACCAACCCAGGGCCTTGGGGTGGGACCTTCTGTCACCTTCAACTTTGAACATTTTTGTGTGAGAAAGGTAAGTGGAGTGGGCCTGCGTGCAAAATTGTACGTGTACCTTTCTGGGGCTCGGGGGGGGGACTGGGTCCTTGATTCAGAAAATGAGCCCTTTGTCCTTCATGAACTGTGATTTCCTCAGGCCAAAGCAAGTCAAACTTTTGTCAATTGAATTCAAGTCTGAAATTCTCACTTATGGAGAGACTGCAAGTCTATCATCTTGTGCAAAGTTCAATGGACATTTGAGCCGTCGACACAAGCAGAACGAAGATCTGAACGTCTGTCACCTCCACGAGAACAACACGTTCTTCAGCTGCGTGCACGGTGCACGGCACAACACTCGTGCTGGACGCACTTGAATGAAACTTTCAGCACCAATGAAGAGAAAATGAAAAGAAGACTCCAGATTTTATTTCCCATGAAGAAAAGGAACGGTTCCGAAAATCTTTGCCTTTTCTTTGGATTCAAATCTTAGACCAAAATGTGCGCATGCTTCAGGCATTCTGTTCAAACATGCCCGAGGAGCGCAATTTTCTCTGTTCTGAAACTTCCTCATGGCTCGCAGGCGTACTCTTGAAACAGCAATTTCTCCGTGAATAACGCAATGCTCATGTGCTCTCAATGCCTTCAAAACCAAACTTTGAAGTATTTTTTGTGTGTAAAACAGACGGAATCTGGAGGCAAATGTCTTTTTAGCTGTTGGCTGCCTGTGTCCTCACGAGGCTCTGGACTGAAGATACGCTTTGGGTGCAGCACTTTGGGCGTGTGTTTCAAACCTTCATGCTTGGCTGATGCTTGTCCTAAAATCTCAACGGAGCATGCCAGTGGGTTCACCTCAGCAGTTCGTGCGTGCAATTGCCTTACATACGCCTTGCCTGTAACCTTTCGTATTGGTCCGCCTGGCAGTGGGAATAAACCGGACCCACCTTCACTCTTTAGGAAGAATTAAAATGGATTAAAAATTATGTAACGCGTCGGAAAGGAGCGCCATTCGATCTGGAAGAGGCAAGGGCCTTCAGGAATATCGCTTCGGGATAAAAGTCAAAGTGCAACAAGGAATTCTCTCCGGAATAAGATGAAACGGACCACTTCATGAAACACGCGCGAGAGCCCAAAAACTGAAAACATAATCAGATCTGTTTTCACATCTGCAGGATTACATGTTTGCGCTTTCCGCAAATTGGAGTCTAGCTGCTGTAGGACTGGGAAAAGTGATTATCTGTGGAACAAGGAGCTTTGCTTCCTTCTTTGAGGTGACGAAATTTATCACCGCTCGTGCCAGTCAGTGCTGCAGCTAAATCTGTGCGTCGCCAGACACACAAAAACACACCAAAGATGGAAGTTCGGACATATCTCTTGACATTGACCGTGTTGGTTGCCTCCGTGGATGTTGTACATCTCCAGATTGTGGGTGTAAGTATGATTTCGCAACATTCCTTTGCCTCCGTCTCCCAAGGGCGCCGATCTCAACATGAACAAAACGATACCCCAATGGATCCAGTGGGCCCAGGGGCCAGCCCCCTCAACCTTCCAAAGTGTTTTTCGTCCCTCTGTAGTAAATTTCTGGTTGGGTTGTACCTTTTCCCAATGGTGGGGCTTGGTGGCCTTATGTTTGTAATCCAACCAGTATAAGGTTCCAGTTTCTTTCCTGATCTTGAGTGGGGGCGGTTGCTTCTGAGTTCTTGTTGGGCAGGCTCAGAGACATGTTTATTGAGCCAGCAGGGAAAGTCACATTGATGAGTCTCAAGGCGAAGTGCATGAACCACATATCCATGGTGAGCAGACCACTCATGCACGCACACAAACACACTCGTGAGAAAACACCTGCATATGTTACACACGCACACATGTTGTTCTGAGCGCACATCCAAACACACGTCTCGGGTGATTTTCCATCAACCTTTCCGCGGATTCCAGTGCCCGTAGTATTGAAAGAGTGTTTGGAGCAAGCAAACCCTGTTCAAAGAGTAACTGGTTTTTAAGGCCTTTCACGTGAACTCAACATGTATCAAGGTTCTGTCACAAATAGAACCTGGTTGCAAGAGTTGCTGGGGGCTGTTGCTTGGGAAGTGTTTGGAGCAACCAAACCCTGTTCAATGAGAGAGTGTTTGAGACATTTCATGTGAACCAAACATCAAGATTCTGTCTTGAATAGAATCTGAGATGGGGACACCTGCATCCAGTTGCCAGGGCCATTGCAAGGGAAAAATAAAGAGAGAAGACCACCTCTGTTTGAGCTGCACCCTAACCCCCCCCCCCAAACCTCCTGCCAACCAAGGGGAGGGGGTGGGACAACATGCCCACCTTGCCTGTAGTGCACCACCATCACGTGCTCTGCCCTAAAGGGACATCGCACAATGAGATTCCTCCCCCAGCCCACACCAACACACATTTGCGCTGCAGGCGCAAAGTTCTGGGTTACCGCTGGAACCAAGACGCCGTTCGATTTGAGTGACCTGCAACCCGGGTTGGTGCAACTGAAACAGATTTTGGCGAACCTGGATGATTCACAGCAACCCACCAATGAGATGGGTTGCTGTTCCTCCGGATCTCACGGGTTGGCAAATCTAACAGGGCCTCAGTGCTGTTCGATTTGAGCAATCTGGTGATCCAGATGACCATGGGTTTGTGCAAATAAAATGCATTTTGGCTGGTTTGGATCGACCCACAGCAATCGGTCAATGAGACATCGGCCAGACGGATTGCTGCCAAATGGAAACAGTGATCCGGATCAGCAAATCGAACAGCACCTAAATGACGAGAGACGGGGTTTTGAGACACAAGCCACTCAGAGGCTTGATGTGTGTCTGGCCATTTGGGAACTGGGATGAACCGAGTGTCAACGACAGCGCCCCCAGGACAATTGTCTGGGGAACAATATCTATCGATTGTTGAATTATATCTAATCGATTAATCGGTAGGACCCGACCTTTCGTGGACAATATTTCCTGCGACACTGAAGCTGTGTCGTCTGCTAAAGGGCGCTGGAATTGCAGGATTTTGAAAATCATTCAGGTGAATTTTGTCTATGCCATTTGTGGTGCTTGGTTGTTTTGTTGACAGCAGTCTAGATCTAATCTCGGTTGAACTGTTGAAATCTGACGTGTAGATCTGGACTCCCAATTTTCAAGCCCGTGATCCTGATCGTTCGATCGCGCACTTGGTCCAGTCACTGAAGTTCGACGTTCGCAAGTCTGGTGGGCTTCATGGCTGTGCAGAGACGTCAATACTATAGCACAGCAGCTGGCCAGACATGGGATCCTGTCCCAAAGAATCGACAGGTGGTCTGACCTGCCACGAAATAATGAGACTGGAATCCACCCACCACCAATCCCGGCCTCCTGTGTAGACTCTAGTGATATGACAAACGATCAGTTCGGTATCTCAGAAGAGACTGTCTTCTTGAGGCGGGAATCTCCCTATTTTATGAGTCATTTCACACCATCTAGTAGTGGTGGTTCTAGTAATTGGTCAGATGTGTCACACCACATTCCTCCCCCACCAGGGGGTGCTGGCCTCAGCAGCCATTTCTAATATATACACATAATTTTACCATAAATATTCATAAACAGAGAACAGCCAAATATAGCAATTTCCTATCAAATGACACTGATTTTACTGGCTCTGGCTGTTTCCCTCCCCCCTGGGGGAGGCCCAAACCAGGTAATGTGACTGGAAATTCCCTCTCTTTCAAAATGGACTTGGTGGAAGTCAAAGCCTTTAGCTTTTTACACTAAGAAATTACAAGAAGACTGATTATTGAAGCAAGAACTCAAGGCAAATCACCCCTCAGCAAGACAGTGATTGATCAGGTGATTGATCAATTCAGCTACCTTGCACCAGTTGCAAATCAATCATTTCAGACTTTAGTGATCAGGCTCGCATTCAATGTCTACTTGAAACAATTGTAGGTGAGTACCCGGTGGTTCTCCTAGTTCTTGTCACACCACACTGTAGAGTCTAGATGGTGTCCTGGGACAGGCAGGTGTCTGATCTCAAAAGTCAAAAACATTTCGGAAATTCCCAAACATGTTTTCAGCCAGGGAACATGTCGAGTGTTGCATCACAGGCACCAGAGATCGTGAAAACAGAACCTTAATCCGCACCAACACACACGAGTCGATCAGGAACAAAGTGTGGTTGTGGTTGGGCGAACCAAGATCGACGCCGCAACGTGATGTCTTGAGAGTGTGTTGTGGACTTGTCACTGAGTACCTGCGTCCTTCCCAGTCGAAGATACCATACTTTGGGGTTTGCCAGTGTGGGAGAAAATAAACATTTTGTGTGACGCGAAGCCTCGTAAAACTTGGGTTGTAATCCTGTTGTCAGATGTGGTTGACTGCAATTACAGGATTCCATCCCTTGGAGTACAGGATTTGCAATGGGACTCAGCAGGTCCAGAAGTGAAATGAAGATGTGAGTTAGGACTGGTCAAAAGGGCATAAACTATACCCACAGTGGCCTCGTATCGTACTATCTTTCTCTCTCTGTCTCTGTCTCTCTGTGTCTCTCTCTGTCTCTGTCTCTCTCTCTCTCTCACACACACACACAGGTCCACTGGTGACAGGAGTGTGGAGACAGGGTCCGGTGAGCCATCAGCAGACAGAAAAGGTGTTCGGTCTCCACGAAGGAGACAGCTCAGGTTCAAGTGTTTGTTGTTGGAACCTGAAAATTCTGGAGGTTTCCTGTGATTCAGTCTTCGTGCGGTTGTTGTGGACTGACCTTTGTGTTGAAATCCACGGTGCCTCGTCAATGAAGTTGTGTCTTTTGCCGTGCATAAAGAAGACGGACGCTGTACAGATTAGCCTGTTGAGCAGGAATGAACCTCTCAAGGTTTTGTCAGTGTCGCAAAGGTTTATCAGTTTTGCGAAGATCTATCATGATCAGAACGATCCACCGACAAATTTCATTTGTGGTTCAGGGACCCATTGTGGCAGGGAACTCCTCCCGTGTGCCTCTGGACGAAGAGATCCAGTCTGGCTTGGTCTATTGTTTCTCAAAATAGACCATTTGGTTTGGCTGAGAGGTCCATCGCGACTCGTGTTCAATGTGCTCAAATCCATGTGGTTCAGAGTTTCAGTTGAGGACCTTTGGTGCAAAACAGGTCCAAGCGCTGAGAGATCTATTTTGGCAAGTCACAGGGCCATACCATGCCGGCCCAGAGAGAGGTCCAGTGCACGTCAGTAGGTTCAGAGAATCGACTGTGGCTCAGAATCGTCCAGGTTGTCCTGGGTCTGTTGTGGCTCGGAGGTCCATTTTGGCATGCAATTCAAAGGGCCAACGAGGTCACGTGCAAAAGGCTCAGTGAAGATGAAGAGGGCCAAGGTCCACTGTGGCTTTCTCCAGAATCGAACGTGTTGCAGCGGTTTGTGGAAGTTGCCCAGGGGCCGCTGGGTCCACAGCCCCGAACGCTCAGGTCCAGCGTGCGATGCAACGGCTTACACGTTTTCAGCGAAGGCTGGCAAGATTTTGGTTCAATTTCAAACGTTTGTGTAGGAAGGAAGGAAGTCGCAATGAGAACAGCAGATCCACACGTCACCCTGGAGCTGCGTGCGATTGTTCTGTCATTTTTTGCCAAGAATTGTTTTGGAGTCAGAATCTTCGCTTCACGTCATCCTCGACGCGTGTTGTCAGCAAGGTGGTTTCTCTGGACATTTTGGTCGCGTGGATCGGAAGCTTCTATTTTTTATCGAATATTTTATGTTGCTGTTCGGTGGTGTCCATTCCGTGTTTGATTCGTGTTGCAAGGGCAGCATCGCCTCCAGGTCCTGCCGTTTAAATTTTTGCATCCACCGTTTCAAAAGAATTGACAAGCCTTAATGTCAGAATGTCTTTCTCTTCACAGTCGGAAATCAACAGTTTGTGGCAACTCAACAACGTTCAAGACACAGCAAACTACCAGTGTCCGCAGGGTAAGTACTCGTATGGCACACAGAATGAAGGCCAGATCTGCGGACAGTTTGTCCTCCCGTGCGACTTCACCGCGCTCACTAGAGTCAACTAGACCTACGGTAGAAACTTGACCTTTCCAATCTACCCTTGACACCGCCAAATTTGAACTCGCTTTGCGGAAAATTTTTGTTCGAATTTGCACATTTTCGAATTGGGAAGGAGCTTTTGACGTCTGAACAGATGCAGACATTTTTTCTGTCTTCGTATTCGTCGAAACAAGCAAACTCGGTTCATTCGAATTGTGGTCAGGACGAGTGAACAAGAGCACAAACCATCCAAGATGGCTCGCTCGTGCTGTTCTTGGTGAAAACCCTAACAACTTGGATCTGGATTGAACGACGTGTACATGTTCTCCGTTGTGGTGATCAAGTGTGTCCTTTGTTTTCAGGATGGTCAAAAAGAGGGACGTTTTGTTATCGACTCAGCGTTGAAACGTTAACGTGGCAAAATGCTCAAGACCAGTGCTCAAGGTATGATTTCTTCTGTGCCTGTCGGTGTGCGTGTGTGTGCGTGTGTGCGTGTGTGATAGTTCGGGGTGTATTTGTCAAGAGGGGGATCCATTCGTTCGTTGGAGAGAATGAACGCGCTTGCAATGACAAAAGTGTTTGCAATACTCGTGGAGAAACGCGTCAACAGGGCTCCTCTTCACAGAATTTTGAACTTCCTTCTCAACTTACGAGTCACTCAGTCTTTGGCCACCTTCACCCCATTCTTCGTCCGCCGAAGGTTCCCGAGCAGCCGAGTCAATTGTTTCCTGGCTGCCACAGTGTGTAAAATGTGGAGCAATTTGGGAAAGTACTTGGTAATGGTAAAACTTTGGAATGACAGTGATCTTGTGTCTACGAAAGACTGTCACACTGATAGATCTACGTGCTGAACTCTGTTGTACGTACACACTCAAAACGTTTGCTTTGGTGATGTTCTCTTCTTCCTCTCTTTGGCACAACAGAATGTCAGGTGTTATTCTTTTGAGCAAGTTTCGCATACACCTGTGAGCACAAGAAATGGGGAAATGGAAAAACGCTCAGTGAACTCGCTTCGGTCCAGTTGCTGACAGTGTCTGAAGGCGGCCATCGTCCCTGTTTCGGTCCAATTGCGGTGCGGCTCGAAGGGTGAACACATAGGTGGCTACTGAATCGCCCTTTGGAAGATTGTGTTATGATTTTCCCGTTTCTGTGCCGCCGTATCCTCCGAGAAGATCGGCTCGCTCCTGTGTACTCCAACTTTTCCGTTGGCCTGAAGTGTTTCTTTGGTGCAGAATGAAGTGCACCTTGGCCACGACTATATTTTGTTGTTTGTGAAAAATCTGAATGCTCTTTGACTTTCTTGCACAAGTGAGGCTACTTTGTACATGATTCCCTCTCCTCTCCTTGTTGTCACCTCTGGCGGGCCAAGAGTCGGCAAGATAGGACCGGACCGGAATTGCCAGGCGGCGCTGTTTTGAGACTGAAGAGGACTTGCGAAAACCACTTTGACCGAAAATCACGGTCGTCGATCCTTGATCATCGTGTGAAATTAAACTTGTTCATTCGTGAGAATGTGTGTGTGTGTGAGAACATTGAGGTGTGAATTCTTGACGCTGTAAGACATGTTTATTTGTGTAGACTTGCCTTTGTTTTTTTGTGAAACGAAACGAAGAACACGTTTGACTGAAAAGGACGAGAGAGAAGTGTTTGAGTGGATCCATCAACACCCCCGACTGAACTTCACAACCACTCACACACAGACACCACAAACAAACGGACAAACAAACGGCACACACACACACACACACACACACACACACACACACAGAGATGAACTCACGCTGCAAAGCACACACACGCACACAACACGCAGGTGACCGGGCACAACGACGATCTTTGTGCTGTGTTTCAATACGTGAATGACGCCAGCAACCACCGGAAATGTGTTTGAAATGAAAGGCACGTGAACAGCCAGAACACGTGTTTGTTACCACCTTGACTGACGGAGTTTTCTTGTTGCAGTGATGGTGGGGATCTAGTCAAGCTGCCCGATGTCTCCATTACGCAGTTCCAGCGCGAGAACGTCGCGCGCCCGCCAGCAGCACCCACCTACGTGTGGATTGGTAAGCCCAGCTTCGCGTGCGCGTCCTGTTCGAGCTTCCGGTGCAAGTACATGAGGGTGTTAACGCCTGTGACTGTCCCCTGTTCTCCCAGTCCGCATGTGCCTGTGTATCCATGTGAATGAACAAGAGCACGCAGGGCACTGCGCACACACCATGTGTCCAGGAGGAGCTATGTTGGATTTGCTCCGAGATGGAGGAGACGGAAAGAAAGCTCTGAAGAGCGAACCGCCCCTGGTGTCTCCTCAGAGATTCCCATGAAACCTTTGTCCTTGTGCGCAGAATGCATCGCAAATGTGGAATTTGGAGCACAGCGCGCTTATTTGTGTTCAGAGCCAGACAAAGGGATTTTCACAACGTATCGCAGGGTAAAGAAAGATATTTGGGGTTCGGCGGACGTCCCTGGATTCATGCAGTGGAGGGACACGTGGTCTTGGGGTCCACCTTCGAGACGTTGAGGTCACCAGGGTGTACCCACTCAGCTGTCCGGTGTCTGGCCAAACTCAACAGGTCTGCCTGGACAAAAACAAAGCAAACATGTTTGTATCAATCCTTGTTTCTCCTCGCCCCTCGCACAATGTTGAGACACCAGTTTGAACATTTCTGACGCCCGATGTCAGTGGCCAGTGAAACATCGAACCGACCAGAGGAACTGCAGCGCGCAAGCTTCCGTATTGCGGGATTTAAATTGAGTGGTGTGGTGCCAGGTCACGCTGTGTATTCGTGTTGCTGTCTTCACGGTTGAACAGGTCTGCTCATTGCACGTTGCGCAGTCTTTGGAGAGCCCCATCAACAACACATGTCGGTGTCAATGGAAGACGCTGACAAAAAGGGCCCAATGCAAACACGCTTGATCTGCTATTGCGGGGAGATGTGTTGCGTCGTGAGCACGTTTCTATTGGAGAGACTGGGAGGGGCACTCGGCCAGAACAAAACGCCTCGATGGGTCGTCGTCTCGAGCGGACCCAGCATTGAGACGAGGGGGGACGGACCTTGGGTTGGGACACTTGTGAGATTACGATCAACCTGTCGCAGCATTGTTCTCAGTTTGACCATGAAATCATTCAAATTCCAAAACTTTTAGGCCTTGTAGGAGTGGCAGATAGAGTACAACGACAGAAAAGTTGAGATGCCTGAGCTGAGATATTCAACAAAATGTGGTGAAAACTTTCATTTTTGGCCGGAATGTCGCATTTACGAAAAACTCGTCCACAAAAGTGTGCGAAACACTTGTGCACGATTCTTGCTTGAACTAGGGCGTGCAGAGTGCGAAACAGTACTCATAACAAACGTGTTTCCCAAATTTTTCAAAAGAAAAACTGTAACATTTTGGACCCTGTCAAAACCCGAGCGTGCTTCCCAACAATGCGGAACATGAATTGAAGTTGGATTTACAAGTGTGGGACTTCCTTGGTTGTGCGAATTTCACACGCGACACGCGCCAAATGTGCCCAGTGTCGCCCTGCACAGTGCATCAAAATGTCGCGGCTCTGTGCGCACGAACGTGTTGATCTCTAAAAACGTGAAAACGTGAGCGGTTCCGTTGTTTCCAGTTGTGAGAAACTGCATGTCCAACATGCTGCTTTGTGGCAGACAAAAGGCCAGCACGACCAAATTCGGATTTCCCTGCCGACTGTCCCGACGTTTTGTGAACTTTCCACGCCAAAGTCGTCAACAGGCTTTTGAGAAAACTTCGTCTTGGTTGTCAAATCCTGGTGTTCAGAGTACTCTGTTCTCATTACGGTCGTGGTTTGTGTTTCTCCATGCCCGTTGATTCAGTTGATCTGAGTCTACAGAAAAATTCTGCACCAGCTGCTTTGCTCAGCAATCAAAAGCGTGAACTTGCACCAAATTGACCGCAGATTTGCATGGAAGAGTACTCAACGATGTTCGTTGTATTCCTCAGGCATGCAGTTCAATCAGTGGGATGTCGACGGGTGCCCGCTCGGCTGGTGGGTGTCGGACCTCTCCGATGCTGGAGGCTACATCGGGCAGTGGGCGCCGAACCGCCCGCTCGAGGAGTTCGGGGACTGCGTGGCGCTCAACACGGAAACCGGGTGGTTCACGAACCTTCCCTGCACTCAACAACTGCCCTTCATCTGCGAGCAGAAGGCCTGCAGATCGAGTGAGTTAGGGGGTCAAGATGCTGGGGTTCGGGAAAGGGGTTTCTTCACACACATGCAGTGCCCATACACAGACTTGCGCCTCTGCATCTGTGTGTGAAAACAAAAGACAGACAGACAGACACACACACACACACACGCACACACACACACACACACACACACACACACACACGTGCACGCTTCACTGTTTTCGGGTGCCACAGTTGGATCCAAAGGCTCAACAACAGGAATGTGCAGGTAGTGTCGAGGAGTGAAGATTGAGGGGGTGGGGTGGGGGGAGTCCCCTCTGTTGAGTGATAATCTGACACGTCGCTGACCAGCTGAGTCTCACTCCCAGGCTGAATCGTATGCACAGGCTGGATGTCAGTACGGTATGCAACGTCCATGGCAAGGCGATTCACAATTCTGTGCTGTTCTGCACTGCGAGGGAGGGGACAGATAGAACACACCATCGGCCAGTGTTCACGATGTACGAGGCATCACAAATCTTGCGCGTTTCAGACGAGTTTCACTGCACGAACAACCGGTGCGTGGACGCGGCGCGAGTATGCGACGGAAGCGACGACTGCGGAGACCGCTCGGACGAACTCACGGCGGACTGCCCTGCCACCGAAACGCTCGTGTGAGTCTTTGTGGTCACCAGCAAAATGTTTCTGTCCAAAGCGCGATTTAGTACGACGTTCGAAGACACCCCCCCCCCGGCGTAGCTGACATTCAAACGTCGCGTCTGAAAAGGGTTTGGACGCGTTCCATTTACGCGTGCGGCTGGCTGCCAGCGAAGTGGCGCCACTTCGCCCCTGGCTTGGGGTTGGGACGAAATGAAAGTCAGCCATTTGGGCTCACTCGGCTGGCCGGCACACACAAATCGAAGGCGTCCCATTTTTGACGTTTGATCGCGTCGCCCACGCCTCTTTAGCGTGCCGGGGTAGCTTCAAACATCGTCCTCCCTTTTCGGTCCTCGTTGTGATCAATCCCCCCCCCCCAACCGATAACCCAGGAATTTGTTGATTGTGTATCACGCAGTCTGACGTCTTCGGTGACAAGCGCGTGCTACACCTTCACACGGGAGATGTACCTCGACACCTCGTTCCAAGAGTTCACGCTGCTCATCCGCAGTCCTCCAGGAACCATCATCAGACTCACCGTGAGTTGAACCTTCCTCAGACTTGCTGTCAACAAACATGTCACTTTGAGTGGAACCCAGGTTACCACATGTAGAACCAACAAAACCTTTGCTTTACCGCCAGTGGAATCGAGAGCCTTTCGAGAGACTCCCTGTCAGAAGAACGAGAACCATACACTCGTGATGGTGTGTTGCGTATCTCGTCGTAGGTACGGAACGTGGTACTGGAGCTGAACCAAGACTTCCTGTCTGTCTTCGGGTCGGGCTGGACGACGGTCACGTCTGTCTTCATCGACACCATCACTGGCAACGTCATCGAGCGACGCTACGTCTCTCTCAACAACCTGGCCTTCCTGCTCTTCACGCGCGACATCTCCTTCGTGCCCGCTAACGGCGGCTGGGAAGTTTGCGTCACCACAGGTAACTTCGCCTCTCTCTTTAGCTCTCGCTTTTCCTTTGTTGAACAAGTTGAGCGAAACTAGACTTGTAAGTTGACGACGGGTGTATAAATTGAATGAGTAGCTGAAAGGGACGCTGAAAGGGACGCTTTATGCAGAGTTTGACTGCGCCATCGGGGCGTCGATCGGCAACTTCCGGCAGCGTCCGATCCCCGGCATCGACACGACGCTGGATATCGGGCAAGCGGAGTGTCTCGACGCCTGCAGGACGAGCGCGACGTGCCGCGCTTTGTCGACGCGGGGCACAGTGCCGCGCTGCACGCTGCACAGCGCCATTGGCTTCCTTGTCGCCGACGCCACCGTCAACTACTGGGTCAAACCGTGCCGTGGCACCGAGGAGTGTGAGTTGCTGGGGCCTGGGGTATGGACAGGGACGCAGGCAACGCACAATGAACTTTTTTCCAGTTCTAAACTTTCGAAACGTCCTCAATTTTTTTCAGCCGGAAATCCACCAAGTTTGCGAGGTTTTGACTGCAGAGACATTTGTTGATAAATCGGGGATTTGCTTGTCGTTCTTCAAAGAAAGAATCAGAAGAAAACTGTTACAATCCGGTTCGCTATTCAGTTTGACGACAAAGCACGTGCCACTCATATCTCACGATTCGTCCTCGTGCGAATTCGAACATATGATTTGCCTACTCGGACCCCACGGTGGTTTGCTTTGCTGTTTTCACAGCGCAGACAACGCTGCCGAACGGAGGTCAGAACGTACTGATCGCCACGGGGGTGTGGCAGTCTTTCTCGAACCCGTTTCACCCGCGCGGGGATCTTCGCGGCCTCACCATCGTCAACCCGCTGCAGTCGGCGCAGGGCGGAGTTATCACACTCGTGGTCAGGAGCTGCAACACACACACACACACACACACACACACACACACACACACATTCAAGTTTGCCGTATGTTCCCACCCATAGCCATTGTGGCGCTTGGAAGATAGACTGCTGTTCCTGGAGTAAAAGAGCTGCAGCGCATTTCGGCGTGTTATCAAGCGCGCCCATTCGTGGCTAATTTTCAATGATTTCACAAAGGGCTCACAGAGTTTGACTCCAGTGGCCACTCAAAAGAAAATCTACGGCTGGCGTTTTGTGTTTGCGCAATTGTTGTGACAATCAATTTGGTGTCGCCCTTTGCGCGAGGTCTTTGCACTGGTGAAGCTGCAAGATACCTCTATCATGGACGAAACGGCTCTATACGCAAATGCGATTTTCGTCGACAGGTGACGGCGATGGACCTGGCAGTCGGAGACCTGGTGATCGTGCACGACGGACTCGTACAGAACAGCGCCGCCGTCATCTGGACCTTCAGAGGCGGCGAGACGATCGAGGACGGCGCTCGCTTCCTCATCTCGTCCGGCTCTTCGATGCTGGTGACGTACGTGTCGACGTCGGACAATCCCGGGGAGGGATTCAACTTCCTCTACCGCGAAGGTATGTGCGAGCACTGAAACACGGATCTGTTCATTCGGGATTGCGCGAGCGATATCCCAGTTGTTGTCTCTGAAAGAAGTCTCTTTCTCCAAACTAAAAATATCTTGCGGCAAATTCTTGAAGTTGTTTTTCCGCAGATACAGGAAAGAACCGGGCGACAGTGCGGGGACGACAATCACGAGCTTCTGCATGTCTGTAAACTGCTTTTCATTTCGCGAACTTGTGTTCAGGTTGCGGGTCGCGCGACTTTCCGGTCTACGCGTCGACCGCGCGCTGGTGCACGCCCGGCTACAACTCAGTACTCACCGGCAACATGTACCCGACCCTGCTCAGCTGCGAGTTCACCGTCTGCTCGGACGACCCGAGTGCCACCGTCACGCCCTTCTTCGACTCTGGCGTCGGAGAGTTCGACATCGAACCTGGAGACGAGCTGACGGTGAGTGCACACGCCGACGTGCGTTTTCTGTCCAGATCGGGACCGGTGTGAATTCCGACGAACGTGAAACCGGGCTGACACGGGCTCGTCACCGGATAGGACTGGCTCTTCTTACGACACGCACGCACACACACACACACACACACACACACACACACACACACACACACTCGTGTAGATCTTCACTTGCACGCACTCGTGTACGCACGCATGAACACGTGCGATCTGTTTCCACAGATTGGGGTGGGGCAACCGAATCAGGACACTCAGGATTTCACGACCGTGGCGACGATCCCGCGGACGCGCACGACGCGGACCACGACGCCACCTGCAGCCACGTGGGCGTCGACCACCTGCTTGCACTCGACGTTCTTCACCAATGCTATCGATCTGCTGAATCAGGGACGCGGCTACTGCGTCACCGTCGCCCAAGGTAAGGGCTGTGCCGCAGTGGGTGCGTCACGCATGGGAATCGTAATTTCCGAAGCTGAACACTGGCATCACGTGGATGCATCTCATTGCTGAAACACGCTGTTGCAACCTGGGAGACTGCATTTCTGCGTTCATCGGGTCGCAGGCTGAATGAAAATTGGCGGTCAGAACGGAGAGTAACGTTCAACAAACACAGTTGCCGTCTCCAGGGCAAACGGTCTAATTGTGCTGTGCCCACGCAGGCTGCGCGGATCCCGGCATCACGGACCCGAACATCGTCCTCCTCAGCGCCACCAACCCGAACCAGGGGGTGACGAGCATCCCGCTCGAGTTCGGGGCGTCAGTCTTCATCACGTGCCGAGAAGACTACTACTTAGCCGGCGAGGAGTTCGGGCAGTGTGAGTCTCAAAACCTCGTGTCTGTTTCGTTTTGGTTGCGCGACGCGTTGTGTCTGCGCACGTCAGTGGGCTTTGCGTCATGAATTCGACCGACCTGACACCCCGTCAACTTTTGCACGGACGAAGTTTGAAAGGAAGAATCCTGGGTCTTCACCATGCCCCAGTGTTTCTTCAGCCCGCTCTGTGATGAATGCAGTGGCGGTACACTGCCAATTGGTTCTGTGCTCGGTAATTTGTACCAGCTTCACAAAATAGGAACACAGATGTGTGTCTTTCACTCAAGAGAAGATCCAGAACCATGCAGAGCCGTGTCGTTCAGTCTCCATGCTTTCGTGTTTTCTGGCCAGGTTTGTTACCGGCTGTACAAGACACAAGCCCCGCCTTCGAGCACCTGCAGTGTGTTTGTTCATTCTTCGTTCTTTACGACAGGTCCCAATGCCACCAACCAGGTTCGGTTCCGCCTGACGTGTGGAACTGGCGGCCGATTCAACTTCGTGCGACGTCCAGTGTGTGTCTGTGAGTTTCTCAATCGGACAACTGAGTATCATTGAAGACTCAGTGTGATTGCCGGGCTGTCTCCTTCGTTTCGTTCATTCAGTATCCGAGACGAGGAAGCCACCTGCGCGTCATCGTATTCCGCGCGGGTCGCTGACCAAAGACGCTTGTGTTTTCAGTGCGAACATGCGGACTGCCGCCGGTCGTAACGAACGGGTACATCGTCGGAGGGACGGGTGTGGCGATTGGGGGCACCATAACATACGCCTGCGACAACTCGCAGGACATCAGACTGGTGGGGTCGGCGACAGTCACGTGCTTGGCCAACGGCCGCTGGACGACTCCCCCGAGATGCCAGGGTCGGTGCAGCACGTTTTTCAGCTGTTTCAATACAAACACCGTGTCTTCTTTCTTTGCGTTGTTGCTTTGTCACAGACAGGGTCACGTGAACCTCAAGTTTGGCTTGTCAAGTGCCGGTACAACCAAAACCAGGACGAGGAAATTGGTAAAAGTCGAAAGGGATTCAGCCGATTCGAGACTTGTTCTTTTCCACGATGTCGTCTGGTGTGTAACGGGGCACTTGCAAAACTCTCAAACTTACGCAGCGCGTGACATATATGTTGGCGGTGTTTTCAGGAGGGGAATGCCCGTTGCCCAACCCGCCCACCGACCGCGGATTTCTGAACAATCCAAGAAGTGGTTCAATCGTGGACGTGGATGGACTGCCGTTCAACCGCGCCTTTGTGCCGCGGAACGAGATCATCCAGTACACGTGCTTTCCGGGGTACGAGCTGACGCAGGGCGAGAGGGACGTGTGCAGAAACACCGGCTTCGCCGCGAACTTGCAGGCCTATTGCGAACGTGAGTCTAACTGCCAGTCTGTCCAGCGCGAAACAGAACATTTGTGTTCGTTCGTTTGTGTGTTCACGCGTGTTAGTGTCTGCACAAGTTGTCGCAGGGCGCTCTCTGGATTGCTGGCAGGTTCACTGTTGATAAAAATGAGAAGCAGTGTTCAAGGCAACTGCAGTGCGAAGTCCCTTGCGCTGGTAATGTCGTCAATTCTTCCTTGTTCATCAATTCTTCCTTGTCCTCCTTGTCTTCCACCAGTCATGCTATCCAGGGGGGGGGGGTCTAGCTGCTGGGGGG
>JAAUXT010145677.1_pt1 | contig 17219 bp, 24 predicted proteins | sample 7278171 | NCBI WGS metagenome assembly JAAUXT01 (sample SAMN14350112, study PRJNA611818) | marine sediment metagenome | isolation source: surface marine sediment (1.8m) | place: French Polynesia: Moorea | collected 2018-08
ATTTTTATTTCTTGACAAATTTCAACTTTGGTTCCGATTCTTCTTGGAGGGTACGAAAAATGCCATCTTTGAGAGATGGTATCGGAGCTATGAATGAGATTGATGGATTAGTGGTTGCATCTGGTAAAAAATAAAGAGAGGTTCGTGCATAAGTTCGAATCACCGCAACGTCCAAATTTTTGGACGTTATTTTTTGAAAAGGGTGACATGACACACCCTATGGTTCATCTTTCTGCTGCATGAACATCTGCAGCAAACCAGATCAGGGGGCCTCATTCATGCTGCCGCCTCCAATTTCCGTGCTGACTTCAGGTCGATCGTGGGGCTTCTCTTCCACAGGCCTCACGGCACTGATCGGCGGATCCAACTCGTAAACACATGCACACACAAACACGCGATGCAGCCCGATGCGGATGGACGACTTTTGTGACCGCAAACACAACCCCGGAGCACCGATGCGTGGATAGTGTGTCCAAAATTGGAGTAACTTGCACCTGTTGTTGTTGTTGAACTGGTCTTCCACATACGAGCTTCACGAGTCAGGACCCAAAATGTGCAAGGAGGGATTTTGCAGGTTGCGGAACTTTGGCTTAGGCCACGACGACCCAACCGACTTCTTCAGACCTTTGGTCAGTAGACTCTACATTTCAGTTTTCTCACCACACTTGTACACTTTGTACAAGAAATAAGATGTGTTCGCACGAAACAATCACACGACTTCAAAAGTACACAACTGTTCTTCGTGCATGCAGGCCAATGCGGCCAGCATCCAGACTTCAAGTGCATGCACACAAACAAATGTCAAATGCGGACATTCTATTCTGTAAAGGCTACAGATAATGAGGATCAGTGCACTGTGCAACAGCACATAGGAACAGAGTTCGTGTTGTTTTCACAGACCGGCAGCAGAAGCATCCTGTACGTGCTCTACAGATGGGTGTTCGCCCTCTACTTCCTCGTCATCATCATCATCGACTTGAGTCACCTCTTCAAGTACGTCACGGGGAAGTGGTTCATCATCGTCACGCACTGGTCATTCATCGTCCTGACCGTCCACACCATCGTCCAGGCCATCATGGCCACGGACTACAACGCCCACCCTCTGCCCGCCTCCCGTGGATGTGAGTTGTGTCCCTATTGTTGTCCAAAGCTGCTCTGCACACGATTTTCTCATAAATCGGCGACAAGTGCCTGGAGACGCGGAAACTCAACGAACTGGTTTTGTTTCCTTTGCAGGTTGCACAGACAACACAAAAATGGACTGGAAAACGAGAATTGCCTGGATCCTGAACAATCTGGTCATTTCTCAGGCGGTGCTGGTGGTCATTCTGTACTGGGTCATAGTTTACGGTGAGGCCGGTGGAAGTTGAAAATCCCACTCAAAGTCTGGGCGTCCCAAGTGGCACCCATTGAATTTGAACCCCACAGCACAACTCTTGTGCATGAAGCCTGTTTCCACGAGTTGTGGGACAATTGGTTTGCACAACAACAGCAGCAATAAAGCTTTGCCCAAGTAAATGACACAAAATGAGGCAGCATCACAACAATTTATCCCACCAGCGAACCTGTAATTGCAGACCCCGACACATTCGAGCTCAACATCGCCAACATCTCGACGCATTCGGTGAACCTGGGCTACGTCGTGCTCGAGTTCCTCATCTCCGCCATCCCCGTCAGGGTGCACCACGCCTACATCATCTTCCTCTTCGGGGTCGTCTACACCATCTTCACTGTCATCTACTGGAAGGCGGGAGGAACCAATAACCACGGGGACCCTTACATCTACACGGTGCTGGACTACGAGAACGACCCCGGGAAGGCCGCTCTCTGGGTTGTCATAATCCATGTAGCAGTCGTCGTCATTCACTGTGTTTGGTCAGGCCTCTACCAACTCAAACTGCTCATTTACAAAAAGGCTGGCTGCATCAAGCATGAGTGGACACCAACACCAGCGCAAGGGAAGGCTGAAGAAGTTCCAATGGCATGAGAGAGAGACAAGCACTCATCGTGACAAAACAAGATGCCTTTTCGCACGTTGGCCCCGTCCCAAAGAAAGTTTCAGCCTGCCGGCAAAACGAGCAACTTCAAGCAGAAAACGACAAGACTTCTTCTTTGTTGTCTGTGGAAGGCAGCTTTATCTTACAAAAATCTTCAAATGTTGTTGTCTGTGAGTTGCTTCAAAGTACAAAAAATACAACTCAAGTTTCGACGAAGACACACAGTTTGCTTGTCATGCACACGCGCGGCAGTTGGCAGCTGATTTGCAAATCGTAGAGACCGCACCTCCTGAGCGGAAGACTGAGCTCTTGCACCAATCGACACATCTTTGGACGGACACACTAAAACCTGACAGTAACAGAGCAAAATCAACAAAAATGTACGAGTAAATTGCACGGCTACACAAGTTTTGCGTTCAACCGAAGCTGCCAACATTGAAATTGAAAATCTACAGCAATTTAAATTGACAATATAAATTCACAAATTACGTTTTGAAGACCGACAAGTCTCCACATAATACTGATGACATACCGGATGCAGTCAGTTTTGTTTTTTTGGTTGCTCACCGATAAATTAATTGAAGAAAATGTACAAACTAAAACTTCGTACAGAACGGTGTGTAAAACATGCTGAAAATCCTTCTCACCAGAAAAAGACGAGAACTATGTACAAAAAAACTTCCAAAACAAAACATCAGAAAAAGTTCCTCAAACATGTCATGTACTCCCCCCTCACCCCCCTCCGAAAAAAACCCTGATGGCACAGTCCAACGACATTGGAAAAGGGAAGCTGGTGTCCCTCTCTCTTTGGTTGAAGGCACTTGTCAAGTTTCTTTCCAGTCAACACTTGCAATGGTTGGGTCAATTCAAACGACGGATTTGTGTTTTTCGTAGTTCTGGCGACGGTTCCTGCACGTCGTTCACAAAGCGTCTCCTCCGGCGGTGTGGTCGCTGAATTCGCTGTCCAAACCTGCAGCAGAATGTCCCGTGAAGCCTCACGACAGGTGAAGACCGAACCAAACAGAAATATTCACACTAGTGGCAAAGCTGGGAACAAGAGGACGTTCGTGTCACACGGGGTCAACCTTGGGGATCCTTGTTCGTTTGACTGTGGGATTCTTCAACGCAAGTTGTTCCTGCTGTTTACACTGTTGTTTTCATTTGTTTTTCGTGCTAAGAAGAAAAGAATCTTATTCTGTCGCAAAGACTCAAGTTTCCCAAGCACGGTCCACATAAATCGCCTGAAGACAGTACAGGTGTAGAAAAGTTGTTCCTGGTGCTTTCAATGTGTTCAATATTTAAAATGAATACACACGACAGAATTTGCTCTGTTCGTATCGCGCAGTTTTCAAGGCAAGGATCACACCCATAAACATTGAAAAGAATTGTCAGAACAAACGGGGAAACTGACCTTGATTGATGGCGACGAAGAGTTTGGCGCGTTGCATGCCGGGCTCGAGGGAGCTGTCGCTGCCGCTGCGCTGTGACGCCGCCGCGGCGCCCAGCAGCTGCTCCGCCGACTCGGAGCGACGCGAGTCACGTGATCCACGTGACCCGGAGTCACGTGACCCGCGGCGCTGCGGGGCCGACTCGTCGTCGTCGTCCTCGACGTCGCTCGGGGAGCCCGTCCCGGGGTTGCTGCTCAGCATCAGGTTCGAGTCGCTGACGCTCATCCCCGCCGCCGGCGTCTCGTACCCTTCCAGCGAACTCACCGACTTGGCCGTCTCGTAGTGGTTCCCACTGGGCGCGCTCGACTGGTAACCCTCGTACGTGGCCTGGGATTTGGGGCAGTCGTTATCCAAGTCACTGTCTTCGTCTGAGAGTTCATCCGTGGGGTCACGCTTGAGCGTGGCGATGTCCGACACGTCGGAGACGTTTTGAATGTAGGTGGAGACGTCCTGGTCCAGGGGCGACGGGAAGCCTTCCTCCACAGAGCGCATCATCTTGGCGATGTTCGCTTTCGCTTCGTCCACAGCCGCGCACAACTTGGCTGGGTAGCTGCTGATGGGTTTGGGCTTCGAGGTGGGGATTTTAGACTTTGGCTTCGCTTTGTCTGAGAAAGAGCTCGACCTGACTTTGACACGGACTTTCCTTGAGTCATTTCCATTCGCAATATCCGATTTCTTTGACTTGGCCATCGAAGCCAAGGTTGGCACACTTGCGTGAGACACCATTATTCTTCCTTTCCCAGGGATTCTGGAGGAAAATCCCACATTTTCACTCGCGCTGCTGCTTCCCTTGGCAGTATCCACGTGATTACTTGTGTCCGCATTGAGAGAGTACACGGTGTTGCCCGTCTGCTGCCGCACCTCCAGGTACATCCCCACGAGCGACTCCGGGTCCGTGTTGCACTCCCCCGGACTCGCCTCGTTGTTGTTGTTGGACTCGTTGTGGGCGATAATCCCCTCAGATAAAGTGTGAGAAATCAAGCTGAGATCAGATGAAGCGTGGTAATGCTGAGTTTGAGATCCTGGCTGCTGAGGCCCTCTGGTGGAGCCTCCGGGGTCGTCCTCACTGTCATGGCTGGTGGACATGGTGCGCGTGGGCGAGAATTCGTTTATTTCTTGGGAACTCGCAGCCACCGAGGCCGCGAACCTCCGATCGACGCCGACGTCAGGCTCTGAGGGCGACCGGTAGGCACTGCTCCCCTCCAACTGTGCCGCTCGGCCCAGACTAGAGATCTTCGCTTCAAGACGCGCGATCTGAGCTTCCTGAAACGAGAGAATATGAGGCAGTTTGAGTCATCTGCGAAACGAACGTTTGTTGTTTCTCTTTGTTGTTTTGGCTGCACGGGACAAGCAAGAATGCAGACAAACCAACAACGGGTGTGCGTGCATGCGTGTGTGTGTGTGTGCGTGTGCACGTGCGTACACGCGTGTGTGTTTGGAGTCTGCAGTTCACCGCACAGCAACTGACCACGCGACGCCTCACCTTGAGCACGATGGTCTCGTTGGCGGCGTCGATGACGTCTTTGCATGCGCGGAGCTCGACGTCGTGCTTCTTGAGGGCGGACCTGCTCAGCTCGAGCTCCTGGATCAGCCTCTCCTCGCGCGCCTGACTCTCCCCCAGGTGGCGCTGGTGGCGCTTCACGAGCTCCTCGTTCGACACCATCAGAGAGGCGTGGGCCGCCTGTAGTTCGCTGATCTGAAGTTCAAGTCCGTCTGTCATTCCGATTTGTGCGAATCTTGTGAGTCGAGCGCTATCACCACTGCAAGGATGTCGGGTGCGGGTGGGTGGGGGTCGTGACACCCTTTGGTGGAGACAGGATGAGGACACGCGCGAAATCTGTCCTGCATACGAGGCTTGTCCGTTAATATTCCGTTTTTTTGCGATGGAGACTTGCACGGACGGGTCAGAAATGAAGGACCAAGGAGGATGGAATGCTGAACCAATGTATTTCCATAAATGCACATGCAATTGAAAATGTAAAATGCAAATCATGCTAAAATTTGAACTTGAAAATGTCAACTTCAGAAACAAGTGGCGATCGCAAACAAGGCTCTTCCGGAACAGTCTCTAAAACAAACAGGCAACATGAACAACTCTCAGTCCTCCTGGGGGGCAGGGAGACCATGTTTTCCTTGTCCCTCGAAGTAGTGCCCACCTGCTGCGATGCACTTTTTGTACCTGATGAGTAACTTGTCAAAACAATCCTGGAATTCAGACACTGGGGTGGCACGCAATGTCCTCCTCACTGTGGTCTTGACGTCATCCAAGTTCTCAAAGTGATGGCCTCTGATTTTGGCTTTGAGCATCGGGAAGGCCCAGTAGTCGCACGGAGAGAGATCCGGACTATATTGTGGGTGTGGCCAAAGAGACTCTGCTATTCCAACCTCATAAAAGACGGCCAAAGTGGGCACTGAGGTGTGTGGGGAGGTGTTATCTTGAAGCAGCAAAAAATTCTTGGCAGCCCAAAGAGCAGGTCTCTTCCTCCTCACAGCTTCACGCATCTCCCGGATTGACTGCATGTAGATGTCACTGTCAACTGTCCCATCGTCATGGAAGAATGTCAGCAGAGGCCCAGTGGAATCAAAGTAAAGGATCAGCATAGTCTTGCGGTGAGAGTGCCCCCGGAGAGCTTTGCATGGGCGTGGCTCCCCTGGTTTGGTCCACTCCATATCGGCGAATTTGGTGCGCGGGTCATAGGTGAAGACCCAAGACTCATCAGTGGCAATCAGGCGGGCCAAAATCCCTGGGTCTTGTTCCAGTTGCTCAACATTTCCCCTGCAAAGTGTCAGCCTTGTTTGTCTCTGTGCAGCTGTGAGTACTCTCGGCACAAATTTCGGGGCCAGCTTGGTGAGGGATAAGTCTTTCCGGAGGATTTTGTGAGCAGTAGTCTTCCCAATGTCACAACTTGCAGCCACTTGCCTTACTGTAGCTTGTCTGTCCTCATCCAGCTTCCTTTGCACAGCTTCCAGGGTCTTCTGGGTCCACTTCGAGACACGCCTCCCAGTGTGTTTTTGGTCCTTTGTGTGTCGGTCAGGCTCTTGTTGGAAGCGGCGAAACCAAAACCGGATTTGAGTGACACCCAAGCTGTCACCTCCCCAAGCTGCCCTGAGCTTCTGGATTGTGTCCTTCACTGTTTCACCTGCACGCACGCACATTTTGATTGCCACCCTTTGCTCCAGGTGGCTCTCCATGGAGACCAAGAAGAGCAAGAACCAAAAGCCACTAACTGCCATTGCGATCGCCATTGCCTCACTCGATCCTGACCTTGTTGACCCCATTGGGATCAACCCAGACATCATGTGCACAGAATTCAGGTCGCCAAATGAGCCTGACATGACCAGGGACAACATTCCGTCTTCGATCACTGCTCATCATCCCTTTTGTCTCCCCATCACAAAGAAAAACGGAATATTAAAGGACGAGCCTCGTATCCAATGATTGAAGGGAAACCACGTGCCTGATATCAACAGAAATGTGAAGCACAGAAACTGCCCCGACCGACCACGGATTCCACTGACCTGCTTGGCGTAACGATCTTTGACTTGACCGAGCTCCTGCTTCAGTCGCTTCGTTTCCGAGATGGCCTTGTTGTTGGCCTGAGACTCCTTCAGCCGCAGCGCCTCCAGTTCCTCGTTCGCCTTGCTGGCCACTTTCTCCTTGGACTGCATGAGATCAGATAAAAAAAGAATGAATTCCACTGGTTCTCCAGTCGGGTGAAGAGATTCTAAAGCCTCAATTCTGTTCTCACTTGGCTCACCTGATACATGTCGGTTGTATCATGAAGCTCTCTGGAAATTCTTTCCTGCTCTCGCTGACTGATGGACAGATCTCGCCTCAACTCGGTCATTTCCAAGTCGTCTTTCTCCCTTTGTTCACTGCATTGGAAGAGAGCACGCTGCGACTGTGCCATCAACAAAGGTACAAACATTTGTCGGACAAAGAAAAACAAAGGCACTCGTACTTGACGGATCTGAGTTGCTGTGACAACTGCAGGTTCTCTTCCCGACAATCCTCGTGTTTCTTCTTCAGCTCTTGAGTCATCTGGTCGAGTTCGCTGAGTTTCGCGGCTCTGTTCTCCAGCTCCTGGCGCTGTTTCCTGCACACCTGCTCCACGTGTTGTACGTGCGCCATCTTCTCCTTCAGGTCCTTCTGCAACCCGTCCACCTGCTCGTCCAAATCAGCCACCTGCAACAAGAACTGAACGTGCAAAAAAGAACACTAAGCAGACACGCCAAGAGCCGGGAGACACAGCCCTCGTGAACTGAACAGACTGAATTTGTTTATGTTGGTGTGGGGGGGGGGGCAAGCGAGTGGGTCATTCCAACACTGATTTCAGATGAGATTTTTGTGTTGCCAGACTTCGCCAAGTCCATTCATTCCGAAAGGGGGGGGGGGTTCTCTCTTGTTTTTACACTTGCCGACGCCATGGCGGTCGAAACAAGGGCAACACAACGGGAGCCCACAGAAGTCACGAAGCGCTGACGCACCTGTTTTGTCTTCTGCTGCAGCTCAAACTGGCTTTTCTTCAGCGTCCCCTCCAAGTGGATGCACCTCTGCTCCATCTCGCTCTTGTGCTCCTTTATCGTCATGTCCAACTGCGTGATCTGAAAAGCAGCAGGTTTCTACTGACGTCGCCACAAACAGAAGCCTACGTACGAACGGAAAGCAGATCAGTTCATTTCTCCAGGCTCTTCATTTGACAACAGTGGTGAGCGTTTTCAGACAAAGTTAGTTTCAAACCTGGGCAGCTCTGTGATGCAGCTCCCACTGTCTCTCCTTCAGAGCCTGGTCCAGCTCCTCAACCTCTCTGTTCCTGTTTCTCAGTTCGTCCTGGCTGCACTTAAGGGAGTGTTTGATGTCTTCGAGCAGCTGGTCTCTCTCCGTGACGTCCGCACGCGCCTGTTGTAGCTGCCGCTCCGTCTCCGACAGCTGACCCTTCACGTGCTCCAATTCGCCCTGAAGAGAATTCAGTCACCGTTATTTCCCAACAAACCTCAAAAAAGCAACGCCCGTTTTTCGTGTTCTGTTGTCACAATTTAACAACACGCACGTGACTGAGAACATTCGCTTTTGGGTGATACCTCTCTCTGCTTGGAGTGGCGCTCCAGAGAGGAGATTTTCTGCTTCTGATTCTGCAGGTCTGCGTTCATCTGGTTCACGTGATCCTCCAGTTCCTCAACTGCAGCAGAAAATGCCAGTTTGAGCCATACTGCGTTCGTTGTGCTGTGACAATTGGGAAAAGACACGGTGATACAACGAAGGCACACGCCCAAGTAACAAACTCACCCGTTTCTTCTCTTTGGGACATCTCAGAACGGGCTTCTCTGAGCTCCACTTCAAGCTGACGACACCTCGCCACTTTCGCTTCTCGGTCTTTCTTTTCCTTGTGCAACAGCCTCTCCAGTTCGTTCATCTCATCCGAAATTTCTTTCTTGTTTTGGGTCAATTTTCTGAAACAGAAGAAATTTTGTTCCTGAACCGCTGGAGAAAGATAAATTCAGCGCACAAACAATGTCCTCGTACTGCGATGTAGACTCCACCTGACGGAGTTGGCCATCTCTTCGATCTGAGCGTTTCTGTTCTCCAGTTCCACACCAGCCTCGAGCAGTTTCTTCTCCAAAGTTGACAACTCCTCCTGCCAAGTCGTCTTCTCTTTGTGCAAACACTGTTCCAACTTCGACATCTGCAAGAGATTCCACACAAACGAAGTCATGAACATTTCCTGCGAGGTGCTTACCTCCATCAGTATGAATCCTTTGTGTCCAGCAGCTTGGGTCATTGTTGAACGACCAGATATACCGCACCACAGTGGTGATTGCGAGAAGGGACCACGTGGCGGGGCATCACCTGCGCTTCCAGGAGCGTCTGTCCCTCCTCGAGCTCGACGATGCGCATGTGCGACTGCTGCAGCATCAGCTGCCGCTCCTGCATGCTGCTGCTCATCTCTCCCAGCTGCAGGTCCTTCTCCATCATCAGCTGCTGCAGCCGGTTTATCTCCAGTTCAAACGACCCCACCTGTACACAACTACCAATTTGTCAAATTTCTACCAGACAGCCTGTCCAAGTCACAGCGTAAGATCAGGATTTGCCGTGCAAGTGTTTGGTTTTGGCATTTTTGTGTTCAGATTCAGACAGAACTTGATGCTGACCTGGTCCGCCTTGGCCTTCAGCTCCTGGTCGTGCCTGACCTTGAGCTCGTCCATCTGGTTGACGCAGACCCTGAGCTCCTCCTGACACACGACGAGCGCCGTCTCAAGCTGCTGTACGCGCTCCGTGCCGCTGCTCGCCTCCCGCTCCAGGTCAGTCAGCGCCGCCGCGTTCTGCTCCGTCCGCACCGCCAGCTCCTGAGAGCGACAACATGCTCCGTGTTCACCTGTGTTTTCGTCACATCGCACCTAAGTACAAGACGCACCCCAACGTTTGCCCTGGTTTTCTGCTGTGCTCTCCCATTGAAGCACACAATCTCACATCCCCCGAACAAGATGGCACTCCAACTTTCAGTGCTCAAGTTTGGCACAAAAAGTTGCGTGCGGTTTTCCACTTGCAAACGAGTTGCAAAATTGACACAGGCACAAAGTTTCTGACATACTCTGTACAAAGGACAGAACAGCGCTGCAGAAACGACCGACCTTCTTGGCTGCTTCCAAGTCGTCGTCTTTAGCATTGAGCTCATGCTGCAATTTGGTGACGGTGTCTTGCAAAGCCTCAATGTTAGCCTTCTTCTCCTCCCATCTCTCTTCCAGCTGCAGGCACACAAAGTCAACAAAGTGACATTCAGTTTCAGGGCAACAGAAGTTTTTACGGTACACACGGAGGAAACCAGACTCACCAGTTCGATCTGTCGCTCCAGTTCGGCGCACTGCTCTCTGTGAATGGATTTCACTTTGTCCACCGAGCTCTGCCCAGACACCAGCTCCTTCGTCTTCTCCTCCAAGTCGCTTCTCAACTTGGCCAGTTGCATCGTCTTCACCGCGACTTCCTCCTCCAGCTCCGTCACGTGACCCAGCTGCTCCGTCACTTCACACACTTTGTCGTCCAACTGTCTCTCCAAAACCGACATCTGCGAGTTCTTCTTCCTCACCTGACAAAAAAGCAAGGACCAGTCAGCCAAATCCAACCTCAATTCCTGGTCTGTTCACAGAACTGCTTCACGGCTTTTTTCAGTGACGTTGTCACTGTCGACTCCCGACAAAAGAAACACAGCAACCACGAATGTCAGATTTGGTTTGGAGAGGCCGAGCCCCCTTGGGAGACGACTCCAACTCAGAAAATAAACTATCCCCCACCCGCCGCACAAAATCAGAAGAGCAAAAAGATTTCTCCTGGCCAAGGGGTCGGAACCCCGCCCCCTGGTTGGTTCCCTCCCGACGCGGCGGCGGCGGCTGCGGAGCTCACCTCGCGCTCCAGGGCGACGACCTCGCTCGCCTTCTCGGTGATTTCGCGCTGCAGGTCCGAGAGCTGCGCGCTGCGCTGGTTGAGCCGCGCGTCCAGCGACGCGCACTGCACCTCCAGGTCAGACATCTTCTCCTCGAGCGTCATGATGTGCGAGATGTGTTTGTTGCGCTCCTCCTCCAGGGACGAGATCATCTGCTCCAGCTCCTGACACCGAGCCTCGCCTGCAGGGAAGCAATGCTGTGTGTTGCCCACGTCCGCTTCTTTCATTCGCAGACACATTGAACACGAAAACTCAACACACCGGGGAAATACCAACGCCACGACACACTTTCCGTTGGGACAGCCTGGACTCTCACCGGCTTTGCTTCTCTCCACAACAGTGCGCAGTTCTTTCTTCAGACTTTCCATTGCGTGGTTGGGACTGTTCTTGTGCGGAGAAGATTTGCGCAGTTCCAACTCGGCCCTCAGCTCTTCAATTTCCGATTCCTTCATTGCAACTTTTGTCCTGTAGCACAGAAGGTCTGACGTAAACAAACAAGTCGAAGTGCGAACCATGCTTGAAGGAACATCAGTTGAACTTGTCCGACTCACCTCAACTCTTCCATGGCAACGTTGTGATCACTGACGCTTTGTTTCTTGGATCCTTTCTTCTCCTTCTTGATGGTGTCCAGGTAACTCCCATCCAGATCCACGCCGTCTCCGGCGCCGGGACTCTCCGGGGTGCGCATCTCGCGAGATTCTCCACTGCTGTCAGCTTCACTCTGCAGAAATAGAACAACAACAATGTGTTTCAACTTGTTTCACAAAGACAAAACAACGCTCAAAACCAAACAGCAATCCTTCAAAGCGACACAGCGTAAATTGACTCGCACTGACCTTCTTTGCGTTTTCCTGAAGTTCATTTGCGACTTTTTCCAATTGGACCAGTTGGGATTGGCTGGAGCTGATTTCTTGCTTGCACTGCAGCAGCTGCAGCTGTTGCTGCTCCACTCGACTCTGAAGCTCAACGTTTTCCTGTCTCAGCTGTGACGTCACAGAAGCTTCTCTCTCCAGCACCTCTGCAAAGTCAACACCAGACTTCCAAGTTGAGAATCAGCCACGCGCCACTCGCTCGTGCATTCCAAAGATACAGCCCCATTTAGCTAGCAGGTTTTGTTACCAAACCAGACTGGAAAAAGACCAGAATTTGGTCCTGATCATTTTCCAGCCTGATTTAGTTTCCCAGTTTAGTTACCCTGCTCCCCCCCCCCTTGGATACCCAGTCAGACATCCGGTGGATACAGGGTAAACCATCATCATCCATCTTCGCGGCTGATAGTCAAAGCGAGAGGTTATCCCGGGCAACAGACGCGTGAGTATGCACAGGAACAACTGAACATAGAAACGTACCTATCTTGTGATTTTGGGCAGTTAGATGAGTACGGATTTGGAGATTTTGTTGTTCCAAGTCCGTTTTTGACTCTTGTTGTGCAAATGCGTCCTCGTGTAGTTTTCTGAAGCAAAGAGCACAAACAGCTGCGAGACACTGCAGGGGAGAATACGTCGTCGACAGTGCATCATATTTTTCTTCAGAGAAGAACTGACCGCTTTTCCAACACTCAAAAGAACGCACAACCTTCACGACAAAATACCTGATGTCGTCTTGCAGTTCTTCTAGTTGTCCTGTCAGCGCGGTGTTCGTTTCCAGCAACTGTTCCCTCTCTTGATCCGCGTGCAACAGGCTGTCTCTCAAGTGATCCTCTGTCTTCTGGTACTGCAAGGTCACCACAGTTGAAATGTTCAAATTTGCTTTGGTGCTTTGATGAAAAAAAGTGATTTGACAAAAGTGGGAAATGTTGCTGTACCTTTTTGGAACGGTCCCTTGCTTTCCTCTGAACACTGTCCAACGATTCTTGCAATTCCTCGATGCGTTTCATGGCAGATTCTCGTTCATTCTCAGCCCTGTTTGTGAAAACAGAAGAGGTACAAGGTCGATCAGACGCTTCTCGCATGAACAAAGTTCAAATATGCGGAGAGAAAATAGTGCTTGCCTTGATTTCAGTTTCTCCAGTTCCGCGACGTCAGTTTGAAGCTGATCAATTTCTTCTCGACATTCCACAGCGTGCGCCCTCAACTCTGCCAATTCCCTTTCCCCCACCTCTATTCTTTCATCCGCTTCTCTGAAAATGGTGATGGTCGGAGATCATTGTTCAGTTCAGTGAGGTGAAATGGGCCAAATGACATCAGTGCGAACACGCAAACAAAAGTGCAGAGAACAACAAACACATGCGCACCTCAAAGCTTGATCCTGCGTGTAGTTTTCGGACTCAAGAAGCCCCAGCCTGTCACCAAATTCATTCACTTGTCTCCGTACGACTTTGTTCTCTTTTGTAACTTCATCAACCTGCCAAACGGTAACTCAAAATATGACAGAAACAATGGCAAAGGCAAAAAGCCCACAACAGAACCTTTCGAGAATCAAGCAAAAGCAAAGCCAGCAACACGAAAAACACCAGAGCACTACCTTGGCGTGAGCAGTTTGCAGCTGTCTGCTGGCAGCCTCCAACTGCACCAACAATCGTTGGTTCTGTTGTACCAGCTGAGTATTTTCTTCAGACAACAGAGTCAGCTTGGTTCTCAGCGTTTCGTTTTCGTATTCAGCCCTTCCAAGGTGAGGGTCACTCTGAAAATTGCGACAATTTTACAACATGGTGGCTTGTGCATCACCATGAACAATACGAAAAAAAATTTTTGTTGTTGCATTTGTCTTCATGTCACGAAACTTGACACTTGTTCACTGACCAACACTCGTGTTTTCATGACAGGGCTGTGTCGACTAAATTCCAACGCGTCTGTGTGAATATGGTGCCTGACGACCCTCCCGCCGCCGTCGCTGTTGAGCAGAAGCGACAGATCTTCGGGCTGCACAGAAGCCGGACGGGGCGTCGGGCTGCTGCTGGCCTCTCCATCAACCCTGGCAACGGTGAGAGACTACATAGAGTCTACGCTCCTCTGGTTTCGGTGCAAATTTGGAACTGCTGCAGCCAAACCACAGCTCGAGCGACAACAGCTCTCTTGAAATAGTTTGACAGAAACAGCTGCACACCTGCTATCTAAGGTGTGCAACGTCTGAAGACTTCGTTCTGTGTCCTGCAGTCGCTTTCTCAAGTCCTTCACATTTTTGTACAGCCAATCTTCTTGCTTTCCAGCCATTTCGCTTGTGAGAAGAAGCAGACATTTGACAGGTCACGTCCAGACTCAACCAACTGCAAGAACGAAACAAATGTTGCAGTCAGGCCAATGTTTCACACACGCCTGCTTCGTGATAAATGACAGTCAAATCTGACACCTTCACAATACTCCTATAAATGACTGCCGTTTCGATTTTGAACCTATGTTTGCAACTTTTTGGACGCAAAGCGTTCGAAACAAAGAAAATTACTCAGGGAAAAGTTTTGGGCGATAATAGGTGAACAACACAAAAGTTGCCCAGACCTGTCAGTCACATGAATCTATATTTGTCCGAAAAATGACAGGCACCAAAGGTAAAACCGCACCTTTATGAGTCTGCATGCATGCAACACATCGCCTTCTTGTCGACAACATTCCAACTGCAAGCAACTTTTTGGTTTGTTCGTTCCGGAACAACGGGTTAAACCGGAAGTTGATCTTTCTCTTCTGTGTCAGCCCCCAGCCGATGCTATCACGTATTTTTAGGGCGGAAAAAAGTCGTTGGTGAAAAATGGTAAGTGGTTGAACTCACTTAATTTCGACTCAGACAGTAACTACATGATATACAGATTCGAGTGAAGTAACTTTGATGCAGATTTTGTGACCGTGGAAACCGATGAAAGAGGATTTTTCCGAAGGCTCTCTGGGATCATGTTTTCCCGACGTGTCGAGTTGGGCTTCTGATCGTTGCTCAGTACCAAATTTGACGGATCTTCACTGTTTGTTGGCAGAATTGTGGGACCTTGTGCCAAGTTTTCTTATTTGTGTTTTGCAAATATTCTGTCCACCAGTGTGCCCAGACTGCAGTCGACAGAATCCAAGCTCTAGATCTGACTCTTGTTCCCGTCACGAAGTGTTCAAGTTCATCTGACCCAACCAACCGCTTTCATTTTCTTGCAGCCTGGATTCGTCAAAGTGGTCAAGAACAAGGCTTACTTCAAGCGCTACCAAGTGAAGTTCAGGAGGCGCCGTGAAGGCAAGACCGACTACTATGCGAGGAAGCGCCTTTGCGTCCAGGACAAGAACAAGTACAATACCCCCAAGTACAGGCTGATCGTCCGCTTTACCAACAAGGACATCATCTGTCAGATAGCGTACGCTAGGATCGAGGGAGACGTGATCATTGCTGCTGCATACTCTCACGAACTCCCACGCTATGGCGTCAAGGTCGGGTTGACGAACTACGCTGCGGCGTACTGCACGGGGCTCCTCATCGCCCGCAGGGTGAGTGCGCTTCGTGTGTCGGTGCAGATACGTTGTCATGTTCAGAGAAGTATAAGGTACCCCGTCTGGCTCCGTCCCAAGGGTATGACTTCCGCAGTGAATGCTGAAGCTTCCCAAATTCCCGTTGTTTTTGTTCGTCTTGCCCGTGTATTTTGCGGTCGTGTGCATGTGATGTGATGAACACTGGTCTTGTCTGAGCTTCGCGGATGAAGAAAAATAAAAATTTAAGGAACCTCTGATGTACATGAGACAAGCTCTGTCAACTTATGGGTTCTTGTCCTTGAAACCGTGTGTGATGGAAAGTTGCATTTCCTCCGCAGCTGCTGCACAAGCTGGGCCTGGGCGACATCTACCAGGGTCAGAAGGAGGTGGACGGAGACACGTACAACGTGGAGGACGCGGACGGGGAGCCGGGCGCCTTCCGCTGCTACCTGGACGTCGGACTCGCCCGCACCACCACCGGGGCGCGCGTCTTCGGAGCCATGAAGGGAGCCGTGGACGGAGGACTGGACATCCCTCACAGGTCAGTCTCGCACCAACTGAATGGCGTGTTGTGTAGGAGCGGGGAGGTAGGATGACCACGTTGGTGGTCCAAGAAAAGTGATGGTGCTTCCGCAGGTACCCTTGCGCACTGAAATTGGAATGGCCTTTGGTTGCTTTGAAGAGGGGAATCGCCAGTTCCGGATTTGGGAGGGGATGGGTCCAAAGTCAAGGACCCGCCTTTGGTCTTCAAATGTGCACGTGATGTAAACCTTGGCTGTGTCAGAACTTCACGGGTGAAGAAAAATTTAAGGAACCTCTGATGCACATTTGGCCAGCGATCCGAGATCCAACGCATATTTCGTCACGTGTGGCGCATCACTAGCGTGATCTATTCTGCAGCAACAAACGTTTCCCTGGATTCGATGCCGAGAGCAACGAGTTCAACGCCGAGGTGCATCGCGACCACATCTTCGGGAAGCACGTCGGCAACTACATGCACCAGTTGCAGGATGACGACGAAGAGGCGTACAAACGCCACTTCTCCCAGTACATCAAGCTCGGCGTCGCTCCCGACTCTGTGAGTAGTTCACCATGAGGCAGCAACTCTACTGCAGAATCACGTGGTGCTTGTGATGGAAACTCAGATGTCTGACTTTGATGCAGATACTTCATCTAAGGAACCTCTGACGTACCACAGTGAGTGACTATGTGCCTCTCCTTTTAAATCATGCCACGATTTCTAAGGAACTTTTTCGTCGTTTGCACAGGTCGAGGAGATGTACAAGAAAACGCACGCTGCGATCCGCGAAAACCCGGCGGCTAAGGCAAACGAGAAGGAACCGTTCAAGGGCAAGAGGTACGCATGAGAACTTTACCTTCAGTGCCAACCAACAACTGATCTCGACCCATTCAAAATTGCCCCCTGCGACTTCGTTCCGTTGATGAGCCAGACGTTGCGGGTGTCGTCTTTGTTTTTCCTGGTAACGAAACTTTCGGACCAAGCGACACGTGGTGCAGTGGACATCTGTGCAATTGCTCGGCAGAGTCATCGATGCATGTTATCGCTGTCGTTGTTGCGTCAGTGCTGTGGTTTCATGTAGCTGTAGTGTCTAGGCCAAGGATTGCTTTTCGAGCCTTGCTGACTGTTTTTGTCGCCCCTTTTCAGGCACGGTCGCCGCAAGATGTCTGTGCAACAGCGCAAGGACCGAGTCAAGCAGAAGAAGGCCGCCTTCCTCAAGAAAATGCAAGAAGGAGCCGACGACTGAAGCAGAAGTACATCTGTATTTCACGCAAATAAAGTTGAGAACGAAGAATATCATTTGTCTGTCTTCTAAAACACGCTGCACACTTTGTGACTGGTTGGGCGACGTGTGTGAAGAAAAAGCTCAACATTCAGTTTGTATGTGAACGTAATTCCCTGTTCCAAACCATTCAGAAGTTCGAAAAAGTCAGAAAACTGGC
>JAAUXT010097177.1_pt1 | contig 17217 bp, 15 predicted proteins | sample 7278171 | NCBI WGS metagenome assembly JAAUXT01 (sample SAMN14350112, study PRJNA611818) | marine sediment metagenome | isolation source: surface marine sediment (1.8m) | place: French Polynesia: Moorea | collected 2018-08
CCCACCCCTGGACCCCCCTGCCCTTGGACCCCCCATGGAAGACAAGGAGGACAAGGAAGAATCAATGGCATTACCGGACTTCGCACTGCAGTTGCCTTGAGCACTGCTTTTTGTTTCTAACTTTGATCAACACGTCGGGCCTTGTCACCATGGCGGTCACGTTCCGCCGGGCACCGTCTGCGCAGCGTCCCTGTTGTGCGCGGAGCGACGCCGGGCCTCCATTCCGCAGCACGTCCCCGGGAAATGAAGCTCCGGCCTGATTGATGCGTCACCCGGCTGCGCTTCAGGCCAGAGACACGCGGGCGGCGCCGCGCGTTCTTGCATCGCGCGTAGTGCATTGGTGCGTGGTGTTCAGCAAAGTGCTGGGTCCTTGTTGTGCGAAGTCTCTTTAGGGCGAAGCACCATGTGGGTAGTGCAGTAATGGCAAGGTGGCTGAAATGTTCCCTGCCCCCTCCCCCTCCCCAACCCCCACCCCAGACCCCCCCACCCCCAGAACCCCCCACCTTTGGACCCCACCCCCAGTGGAAGATAAGGAGGACAAGGAGGAATCGGTGACATCACTGGCAAGGGACTTCGCACTGCAGTTGCATTGAGCACTGCTTCTTGTTCATGTGGGCGCTACGAGCACACTGGATGGACCGTGCGTGTTAGTCTTTGTCAAGTCAAGGGCATCTCAAGCCTGGCCTCCGTGCAAAGTCCTTGCATGCATTGGAGGTGCATCGCAAGTGATGTTGGAAGTTCAAGTGTAGACCACCGCAGGGACCAAACTTACAACGCAAGCAGTGTGAAGAAGTAGACATTCAACACCCTTTGGGTTGTGCAGTTGCGCAACGCGTGGCGCATCCAGTGTGAAACGGTGGACACAGGGACTCATTCCGCTCCCTTTGAAGAAGAAGCCTCGCGAACAATGAGCGACAATTACCGCGTCGCTTTGTTTGCCGCTGAAACGGAGCGTTTCCTGAGCGGCACAAACGACGTGTTGAGCTGCGTCTTAATTACGTTGTGATCCACATCGCTTCCGCGCTCATTCCACCGAGAAATTTCAAAAACGTTTTCAAGTGCCTCGGTTGGATTGAACAAACACTTGTCGTCTTGAATTCGCTCCGCCTGCAGGATGTGTTTGTTGCGAAGAGCCTGCAGCCCCTGCAGTGCCTCCTGTGGGGAATATTGTTTCAACTGCAGAAAGAATTGGCGCTCCAGATTAAATACATCCTTTGGCCTCGGGCAAAAATTGCAACAAATACAGCAGCACATTGACTTCAGATTTCGACAGCAGCAGTGTTCGATATGGTGTGTTGCGGAGGGGGGGCGGGTTCGATCTCGCCCACGGGCGCGCGCCGCGCCCACGTTTTGCGTCTGGCCCAGTGGAAAACAGCGGGTCCGGGCTGAACCGAAGGCCCGATCGCCTGCGGATAGAGAACCTCTCGGGACCTGAGGCCGTTTCGGCAAAACAGGACTCTAAATCTAACTCAACCGAACCGAATGTTGAAGCCCCCGTCGGACATATCTCCCAGATTGAACGGGCTCGTTCGCTCTCAGACGATCACATTTGGCCAATTTGAGTGAGGTCCCATTTGACTTTTTGCCTTGATTGCCGGTGGACCACAAGTGCAGATCCAGAACTTTGTGGCGATGGGAGGGAAGAACGAATGTTTTCTTTTGAGAGACGAACATTTTTGCGTCTGTGCTGGGGCCAGAATCCGCCCTGCACCACAGCTCCCCACATCTCTTATTCCACCGTTTCCCTCAACTGGGACGGAGGCAAGATTTAGTGCACCACCCCGAGGCTGGCCGTAGTTAAGATGGAATCTGCATCCGGGATGTGTAGGATCTGGCGCTCTGGGACTCAGGAGTCCCGGCAGCGTCCGTATGAAACACTGATCACAAGATCTGCTGCGAAATGACGCGCACTCTCACGGGCGGGTCTAGGGGTGGATCCAGGGGTGGATCCAGGCACAGGTCCAGGAGCAGGCCTGTACGTGAGTCCAAGAACACATCCAAGGGTGCGCTCGTGGGTAGTTCCAGAGGCAGCAGCCAGGGCGGATCAGCAGGTCCTCCAAAAGAATTCTTGCTCTCCAAATTGTGCTCAAATTGTTACCGTACTTTTACATTTCCAGGCTGTTCTTTTTCAAAGTTGAAATGGCCCCTTGACTGTCCGAAGCCCTGATCAGCCTCGGATCCGCCCCTCGCTCACAACCACCAGACGGTTACAGATGGTGATGGGGATAAATTGACAGCAAAAACTTCCCCTCCGACCGTCGGGTGTTTTTCTGCAGGAACTAAGCCCGGATCTCCGATTACTTCGCTTGAGATGGTTCGTGAGTTCCGGAATTGAAGCGGAGCATATCCCTCGGAATATATGAGTTTCCTCGCGTAGTCTGAAGCTTGAGAGCTTTCTTTGGTTCTAATGTCTGATAGATTATTATTGTCCTTGTTGTGTTCTTGGGTTTTCCAGTGTCTCGACTCTCCATCAGGTCGCAGAAAGGAGTACTGAAGTCTCTGTCTGTCTGTCTGTCTGTCTGTCTGTCTGTCTGTCTGTCTGATTGCCTGCCTTTTTGGTCATTTTTCTCTGCGTTCCTCACAAGAACCTATGGCACGCAGCGTTCTCCCAAGGAAAACGATTTGAAATAACAACTGCTGTTGGGGGTTTCCGCGAGTTCACCTGCTTGTTTTCAACGTTCGCGAACGTGCACTGTGTTTCACAGAGGAATTCGTTGTTGTCATAGGGCAAGCATTTTCACGATTTCGAGCAGCAAACACCGGGAATGAAACCCAAGCTGTTCTTGTGCATAAGAGACTGTGGAATAAGATCCTGTACCTGAGATTTTGCGGGTTGCGCCGGGGAGCGGAAGCGAGCGGCGTCTCACTCATCACGTGATGCGAACGTCGCGTGTCGCGCAGATCCGGTTGGAAGGAACAACGACGTGGCTCAGGCTTGGGCGGATCCAGGGGTGGCAACATGGCCCCAAGGCTCCATTTGGGCAAGAATTTATCTGTCAAGGCAAAGTTTTCTTGGAGCTCCAGAGTACCATCTACCTCAGCGAACCGATCATCGATGCGTGTCATTGTCACGGGACAATCACGCTGACGCGGGGAAGGTCCCTGGAGGAGGTCCTCCGGGTCTGGGACCACGACCACTGACAAGGTGAAGCGAATTCTGGTTGGTTTCCCAGAAACGTCGCCTCGTCCCGAGCTGCGGTGTGAGGCGGGAGGGAACCCGTGTGCAGCACGAGGTGGGAACCCGCGGAGCACGTGACAAGCGCAGCCTCGTTCGCACGTTTGGCGACACGTTATGGTCCGAGGTCCAGATGCGCTCGACGCTTTCAAGGCCGAGTGCGCACCAAACTCACGTCACTGGGCGCTGCTGCGCTGAAGTTTTGCCCTTACGATGCATCACTGCACAAATTAGCGCGCGCTGCGTCGTCAGGGCGTCGTCCTCTGCATCTGCGTCTCACGCAGCGCTAACGAGATGACCTGCAGTTCACTCGGGTCGTCCGGTTCCGACTCTTGGTCTTCTGAGAAATGGACCCTATTTGGAGCTCAATTTCAGCGGCAAAGGAAAAACACACTTTTTAACGAAGTACATTTGTCACCAACACCCTTCTCCTCGAAGTTCGAGAAAGTTTTTTTCCACTTGATTCGTCGAACCGGAGATAGATGGGGAGATGGCTGACGCTGAGATCAGCTCCAACAGCCCAGGATCGCGCACGGATCGAGCGACTCGCTAAACAGCCGAAGCTTCATCAGAAGCAGATCCAAGGGGCGTCAAACCTGACACTGACAAGACCCGATATCATTGAACCTCAAATTTTTGCGTTGCGTGCATCGTTTGTTAGTTGCACTTGTGATTCAAAAATTACAGGCAATTGGTTCGGACCTTCCTGGGATGGTTGCCCTGGCTCGTGGCTGCAGCCCGCGCCTGGACCAGAATCACATCCGGGTCGGTGTCATGGGACCCGCTTCCTGATCAACAACGGAAATGTGCCGTTTCTGTTTCTTTCAGGTGACGCGTTTCATTCAGCAGGATGTGTGAAACAAATCTGTCAATCTGGACGAAGTGTGCGTTGGTGGGGCTTGTCGCGTGCACTTAGGCTCGTACGCGACTGAAACTCTCTGCAGTTTCCCGTTTGTGTTTGCACAAACGTCGTGTGCGATGGTCAGTGCACGAGTGACAGCAGATTTGCGGTTCTCATTTCAGAGGAGACGCAGCGTCCGACTCGGCTCGACGCGACGCGACGCGGAGCGGCCCGCGGGTCCGTCCGGCGGTGATGCGCCGCCGCCGTCCGACTCGATCAATCCGCCGCTGCGTCCTCCACTCGTCCCCTCGCTGCGCACAGGTACGCGCTGTCGCTACTGCACTGTCAGAACAGGAGCAGGAGAGCTTCAGGATAACACTGGGGAGGTTTAGCACGGCCTTTGTGTTCCTTCCGACGTGTACCTGTTTCTGTGACATGGCGTTGTTGCCTGCGACGCAGAGAATGAAAATTTGACACTCGCTTGTCCATCTATTCCACATACCTACAGTTTTGGGGGGCCTGTGTGGGTTCTAATTCTGCGTCTCCAGTGGTTTTCCCGGTCGTTCCGCAGAAAAACCCACACACAGGAACTCTGCCTGCAAAGAATCTGCACGTAGCAACAAAGGAGATTGTCCCCCTTTCTGCTGGTGATCGTTCCTGAAGATGCAGACGCTTGTCGCACGCACGGTTCCATGTTGTGAGAAGGTGGAACGACTCTTCACAGTGACGCAGTGCGCAGCAGAAGCGGATGTTGCGTCGCCGCGGGCGTAGATCTCGCGCCGACACGGAAAAGGATCGTTCGCTGGTGATAAACAAGCTCTGTGTGTTGGCCTCTACAACAGGGGGGAGTGTTCTGGCAGCCCAGAATGGCCTTGTGGGGCGGCCCCTTGTGACTGAATACATCTCACTCTGAAAGTCACCCAGCCAACGTCCCATCTCCAAGGATGACAGTTGTTTGAAGGGGGTAACTCGGGCAGCCTTTGAAACTGCCTGGATCCACAGGGTCGAGTGAGCGCAAAACTGTGTGTCTTGGGGTGCAACGCTGTCCAGAGCTCCAACTCAGATAGGGGAGGGGGGTTCTTGGAAGAAATTTCGTACTTCCCTCAAGCACGTTTAACTTTTGGGTGGAGCCTCAATCTTGACCAAAAGCAGAATCCCTCCTTGGCGCCACTCCGCCATCAGGTAAAAGTCCATCCTTGTCACGCACATGTGCACATCTTTTCAGAGAACCTGAGCTGAACGTCCAGCTGAGTGTGCGATGCATCATCCTCGGTACGAGCAGGACGGCCACGCGCCGCACGGGGCGGCGTGCTGCGGCGACGGCGAGTCCGGCCAGCCGTTCTGCCAGCACCACGGGGCGGCGGGGGGCGACCCCCGCGGCGGGGGAGCCCAGGGCTCCAGCGGGGGCAGGACCAGCCTCCCGCCGCACAGACAGTGGTGCGTCAACAAGGGCTGCCCGCTGTTCTGCTGCCTCCCTCGCTGCAGGATCTTCTGGATCCTGCTGCTCCTCCTCATCTCCGTCGGTGCTATCGTCGTCATGGTCATTGACCTCAAGTTCAACACGACTTACGGCAGCGTGCTGTCTCGCTACCAGTCCCAGCAGGGCCTCATCACGTCCGTGTGCAGCATAGAGAAGTACACGGTGACTGACTTCGAGTCGTGTATCTGCGACGAGGAGCCGGACGTGGCGGACTGTGTGAACGTGGCGCGCAACTACGGGTGCATGCAGATCTTCGTGAAGGCGTACGACTACTACACGTCGGCGATCGTGACGAACGAGGCGCAGCTGTTCCGCTCCGACTGGGAGTACGCGCTCGTCAAGAAGGGAAAAATGGTGCGTACTCGTTGGGGCGGGTCCACAGTCTGGCCAAGAGGGTCACGACCCGTCTGTGGGAACCTGACTTGAATTCTACAAATTAGGACATGTCAAAATGAAAATTGCATCAAACTTAGGGGCTCCAGGGGGGAGGGTCAGGCCTCTGCGACCCTCTTGATACACCCCTGGATCGCATTGTGGACAATCATTCGTGTGTCTCCACCCAACCTTCGCTTGATGCGGTGGAAGCTCAACACGTAGAGGGTTCAGAATCTTTTTGTCTGCTCCTTCTGCAAAGCATTCGCATTCTCACTTTGTTCTCTTTCAGTGTTTTAACCTGGACATCTGTCGGATTGACATGACGCGTTCATGGGTAAACTACAAACGCAAAATCTCCTATTACATCGAGCTCTTCGACCAGTTCCGTCAGGACATAGGGACCTTCACGTGTTACATAGACTACCCCGAGTCGTACAAGATCACGCCTTCAGCGCTGATGGAGCTCAACACGAGCTTCGGGGACCTCTTCGTCTGGTTCATCCTGCCCATCCTCGTCGTGGGCGTGTGCTGGATCGGCATCGTCTTCGCCTGCTATTGGTACGGATGCCCCTGCGCCAAGAAGACCAACAGGCGGAAGTACGGGGGCGCCGACCAGCCCAAGATCTACCGAGACGGCGGCACGACGGACATGGACGAGGAGAGCGACATGTCCCCGTCGCAGTCTGGATACGGCGTGGGCCACTCGGGCAGCAACAGCTCGGGCGGCTGGCCCAAGTCCGGCCCCGCAGACGCCGATCCGGGGGGAAGCTGGCCCATGTACTGGCGGTGAGGGGCTGCGGGCTGCGCCGTGGAGCGTCGCTGCACATGTGAGGAGTTTGAGGACAAACACACTCTCTCTCCGTGGAACGAGGAAAAGTTTGGGACAACCATTCTTAGTGGACATCACGGAGTGCATGGTGTCACGTTCGGCTTGAGCTGAGCACCACGTACTGAGATGCTGCAGCTGCCCAGTGACTCTGGTTGTGTCCGTCGCACGTGAGAAGTGTTCTTGCAGAAGATGACGGTGACCAATGCAAAGTCCTGTTTGATTGAGACTGGGCTCTCAGGCGAAAGGGGTTGGCATTGCTTGAAGAAAACGTTGTTCTAAAACTTGTTTTTGTAAACCGTGTGATGTAGATACAAAGAACCAAGTGTTGAACCCTGCATTGATACGAGTACAAACTTGGGCCCGTCTGAATCGAATACGACGCGTTTCACATCACACCGAATCAGAAGCAGTCCTTCTTAAAAATTTGCATCTGACCCATTGAAGAATTGTTCATAACTTCTCACGAAAATCAAATCACTGCTTTTCAGACTGGTTTCACCAACACTTTGAGACTTCGAATTGGGCGGGGCCAGGTGTGTCGTGTTGCGTGTTTGAGAAGCTATTTTTCCTCTCGGTGTGCTCAGTAGTCAGCGCCGTCTCGTGAAGCGTGTTGTGTCGCATCCATTCAAACCTCAGTCTCTTCAGCGTCAGCGGAATCCTCACTTTCACCAGTGTTTGCTGTCTGGCAGAAGCCCACCGACACAGGCCAGGTTTACTTTGGGTGCGTCATCCATTCCCGATGGCAGTCTCTGTGAGACCCGGCGTTGCGGGACCAAATGGCATCGATGCCAAGTGGCAAAATTTTAAATGTGGCCTGTGTCAATCCACGCAGAAAGTTAAAGCAGCCTTTGTTTTTCTGTGCTGCCTCTTGGTGCAGCAAGCGGACCAAAGCAAGTGATGTGGATTGACTCAAACCAGTCCGTATACACCGTGTGTCATTCCCATGTCCGACCTCGGCCTGTACGACACGTTGGAATGGGACGACGAAAAGATTTTGCAGCTCACTGCACTGAGTACTCGCTGGAGGCAATGACAATCGGGTCAGTGCAGTTCACCTGTGTGCTGGTAAAAATGCAAACTGATTGTTGACCCAATACTCTGCGATCGAATCAGGCTCGCGCGGAGCAGGACGCGTGTTTTCGACGTGCATTGGACACGGCAGATCTGACGGTGTCAACCGTCTCCACGTGACCGCATTTGGTGGTGCAGGTCCCTCGGTGCAGACAGTGGGTGGACAGGTCTGACAGCAGATCATCTCAGTGTGGATCTGATGACGAAAAAGGTCTCAGTGTGGAGGGATGAGCTGCGGGCTGAGGTCGGACTTGTCTTCAGCAGATGGAATCTTCTCTCGATGAGGTGAGCGGGGCCCCATCACCCTCGCATCACTGTTCTTGTACATAGAATAAATATATTTTCTGGAAATTAACACATCCTGGTGCTGCGTGCGTCTGTGCGTCTGACTTCTCTCCCTTCGTGAGAACTCTGACATTTAACTTCCGTTCTGCGCTCAATTCCACACAGAAACCCAGCAGGAGTTCATTCTTCGCTTTTCTATGGGCCTCGCTTCTCAGCAGCAGACCGAGCGCGGGCGGGGAACACACTACGAGCCGCTTTCGTATCCCGGGGGAATCATGGCAATCAAACGAAGCCTGTGTGCGTGTGGCCGAGGCAGATCTGCGATTTGGTCCAGGGGGACCCAACCCCACAGGGCCCTTGATCCCAACTCAGCATCTCAAGTTGGCGCCCGACAGCGCACACGGCGCGGGCGCGAGGATTTAGGAGGCGCACATGGGCAGCGGGCCACCTCGATGTGTGGTGACGAAAAGCCAGGCTTGGAACATGTATCTTCACTAACATGTGGTGTTCCTCTTCCTCCGTTGAACAGAATTGGCGACGCGAAAAAAGAATTTTGGATGCGTGAAAATTTGAAAACTTTTGACACGAAAAACCAACACAGAAAGCTGTGGACGAATGAGCCTTCGTCACACCAGGCAAATTTTACTGGAGCCCAAAGCGCCCGTTGTCTCTCCAGATCAAACGACGCTCCTCTGACGCGCTGACAACCCGTCCCTTTTGTGCATCAAATGCCAATGCTGGCAGATCAAATTTGCAATTTCAGATGTCACCGCAGGCGCTCTTTCTCCTCTTCATTTCTTTGATTTTTGTCGAAACAAGTACGAGCACAAGCGTGTGTCCCAATATATTGGCTCACTTGATTAAATGACGGTTCATTTCAAAGAGGACTCCTCTGTGCAGAACCTCCAAGGCTTCTCTTTGGTCCCTGAGGTGCAAACATCTCCAAACCTACAAAACCCTGGCACGCCACACCCCCATCCAGACACACTGCACCTGCAGTTAGGCATGCCACCAAGTGCGCCACCCTTTGAAGCACACCACACGAACTCAGGCTTGCCGCTGTCATCCAGGCACCCACATCACACCCACACTCTCGTCTGGTACTTTACACCCATACATTGGGACACAACGCCCATCCAGATCCACGACACCCATCCAGACAGTGCTACTACACAAACTCACTGACGTACGCAATTCCAAACCGACTCAGGTGGAGGCGAGTGAGTGCCAGATGGAGAGTTGTGCTGCGCGAACGAGCCCAAAGCGGTGGTATCGTCCTTCCCAGAGAAGCACTGTGCACAGCTCTCGCACAAGTCAGTGTATCGTGCAGAGGAGTCGGTGAAGCTGTCAGTGTGCGATGGCCGGAGCCACGGCCAGTCATTTTCAACAGGAGCAGCTGTCTGTTGCCCTTCCACCTTCTGTGCATTTTCGTGTGGATTTCAGCTGACAGCACTGTCTGCTGAGCATGCACCGCGAAGCCTAGAACCCAGAATGCCAGGCCCCAGGCCCCAGGCCCCAGGCCCCAGGCCCCAGGCCCCAGGCCCCAGGCCTGGGCCCGAGGCCCCAAACTCCAGGCCCCCAGGTTCCAAGCCCTTGTACCCAGGACCGAGGACCTAGAACACAGGACCCAGGTTCCTGGGTCCAGGACCCCTCTCGCAGATCTTTCCCATCGTGCTTGTCGCCGGACGTTGGGAGTTCGTGTTTGTGCTCGTTGTGTGCACCCTCTGGGACTGGTATTTTGGATTGGTATTCCATCTTACTCTCATCAAACACCGACACATCATCAATAAATCCTGGGACAGCACACGCCCTGGGGTTTGTCTGGAGTTGTCTGATACAGGACTGGGTGTCTTTGAAATCTGCCTGAACTTCTATTGCGTTGTCAGACGTTTCCATTTGCCCAAAAAGAAACACCCTGCCCCAGGCAGCACGGGGCCCTTTTTCCGCGCGGGGTGTGAGGGTCTGAATCCACGCCGGGTGTGAGGGTCTGAATCAGGGCCGAGTGTGAGGGTCTGAATCCATGTTGGGTGCACAGTGATGGTCTGAATCCACGCAGGGTGTACAGTGAGGGTCTGAATCCACGTAGGGTGTACAGTGAGGGTCTGAATCCATGCAGGGTGTACAGTGAGGGTCTGAATCCATGCAGGGTATACAGTGAGTGTCTGAATCCATGCAGGGTGTACAGTGAGGGTCATCCCGTGACTCCTTCGCTTTCGTCGCCGCTCCATCACGGTTGCAAATGAAGCTGGTCCCTGGGCATCGTGTCCTCGAGGGAGCCAGGTTAAGTGGATTGTCCCCTCATTTCCCTCGGAACATGCAACGGGACCGCGGACGGCTCTAAATCTTGAGGGACAACCTCTGCTCTTGCAATGAGGACATGTCTCCTTTGTGTGGAAAAGAGAAGACAATCTTTGAAGGGTTCGCCAATGTTGGGCGCTTTGGTTTGGCTTTCCAATTTGGTTCACCTGTTTGTCCATCTGTCTGCTTTTGTCTGCGTGTTGCGCACGCGCGCACGTGCGTGTGTGTGTGTACACGTGTGTGTCGGTCTGTCTCTGAATGTTTGGGTTGGTTTGTATGCTTTTCCCTCTCAGTTGTAATCTGTGTGTCTGCTTTGTCAATGTTTTTCAATTTCCTTTCTTTCCGCCTCTCTCTATGTCTCTCTCTTCTGTGTGTTCTCTCCCTCAGCTGCAAGTGGCCGAGTGGAGGCGCTGACCTCGGCTGTGTGACGCCAGACAGACAGGCGACTCCCGACAGGGACTTCAAGCTGCGCAGAAAGCTCTGCCGAAAGATTGTGATTGATCTCAACGTGGCCGGGTTCACCGCATCGTTGTACACCGCTCACCCAGCTGCTTCAGTTCTGCTCGAAACATTTTGAAAAGACCATCTTCTCAACCTCAGAGGGGGGAACTCCCAAACTGTGACAACAAAATCGTTGCGCAAACGTAGCCAAGACCTTTCTGTTTTTCGAGGTTTCAGGGGGTTGCTACAAGATTCTATCAGAAACGGTGGCTCTTGAACAAGTCAAAGTTTGAAAAAAGTCGAAAAATTGACTTCTCCCGCTGCAGGGCAAAACAGGGGTTTACGCGTTTGTGAGGGTCTGGATGAGAGGTGCCTTGGGTCCCTTGGACCCACCTTCCTGCCACAGCAGCTGCATGTCCGGCTGACAGAGCAGCAGTTTTTGCATTGGCAGCTCCGGGGTTGATTGAGAACCATCTTCGTCGCAGATTTGCCGGGCTCAGTCTCTCGAGGGGCTCAGAAGAACGTGTCATTTCCAGCAGAAAAGCATCAGGATCCTGCTTGTTCGTTCCCAGTCCCAGAAGCCTCTTTCCTCCCGGACCTGGTGACGGGGAGCGAGAGGGCATCACGTATCTCTCGCAGATCCAGGTATGGGATGGGGCGCCCAAGCACATTTCCGCAATGACCGGAAATCTCGCGTGTTTTCAAACTGGCGTGCGTTTTGCCCCATTGGCAACGATGTTGACAAAATTTGCAGCTGGTGTTTGAATGACTGTTGCACAAACTCGCGTGTTTCAAACTCGAGTGCTTCTCAGTGCACTTGTGAGGAAACTGTTGTCTTCACTGCTACGCCAGAAGAGCTGGCGCCGCGCTGCGTCGCGCCCCGCTGGCGGAAGTCTGATAATTAACTCACCTCATGTCAAGCGCATTACCATATCCGCTCGATGTGTCGGCAGTCCCGGGAGAGTTATGTGCGGCTCCGTGGGCTCGGGATCAAAGAGAGGGCTCAGCACTCTGAAAACACACACGCATGCACACACGCACGTGCACACATATCCACATGTGAACGCAGACACATGCACACGTACACGCCAACACACACGCACACAGGCTTTCCCACACAGGCACACTCACACACGTGAGTGGGATCAACTACGACGCACGGGTTGAGTGATTGAATCGCAGATCCAGATTTGATCGCAGGGAACCCGACCTCTGAGGAGGGCAACATCCATTTGTGAAACAAATTTTCCGTAGGAGATTTCCATCTCTGCATGCGCACCTCGTAGCATAAAACGCCTCAGGCCGTCAGGAACAGGTTTTCTTCAATCTGTCCTGCACGATGTATCTCTGGTTAGGGGTCAGGGCAGCTCTCGCTGGGTCCGCCCTGCAGGCATGGCCTCGGCTCCACCTTTGGTTGATCCCCACACTTTTCTCAATCTGACACACAAGTCAGAAGCACGCGACTGGCATAAAACCGCTCCGCTCGGATTCAAACGTCAATTGCAATGCAGAGCGTATTGCCATACAGCGTCGGTCGGCAGCCATGAGGGAGGGAGGAGGAGGAAGCTGCAATCGAATCAATAGGAAACTCTCTCACAGCCCGCGACCCACGAAAAGCAGGCTCCTCCGTCTCGGGGTGGTTTTCACGTTCAGGCCGCGGACGACGGCGACTCGGCGTTCTCGCGTCTACAGTGTCCATCCGTGACGTGAGGCCGAACTGACCCAGCACAGCTGATTCTCACCAGCGTGTTCAGCCACATGATAAACAAGAAATGAAGAGACATGGAGAAGGAAGAACAAGGTGCAATGAGCCGCCGACTTATCCAACGTGAAGACGGCTTCACACGGCCGCTGCAATATTGCCTCACTTCTTGTGCACGGCTAGTCGCGGTGACTGGAACCCGCCTCGGGAACACGGTGAGAGAGACTGGCAACGAGGAATAGCTCTTTACTCGGGCGCATTGTCTGTGGCTGGGCGGGGCGGGAGAGGCTCGGGGCACAGCGTGAACACGGCTGCCGGATGCAGAGGAATCTCGTGCGCGGCGGGGGAAATGTCAGCGGCTTATGACGGATGAGGCGCTCGTATCTAACCTCGCGAGGCAGATGCGTTCCTGAGTTCGTGTGGAATATCGTCAGATTCCGGGAGTGTTGGGCTGGAATACGAACGAGTTGAACCTCGTCACAAGTGAGTTCATGTTTGTGTTTGTTTGATTCCTTCTCTGACTCGTGTGTGTCGTGATGCTCTCGGTGTGTGTGTGTGTGTGTGTGTGTGTGTGTGTGTGTGTGTGTGTGTGTGTGTTGTCTTGTCTTGTCTTGTCTTGTGTGGCAAATTGGGTATGCTTGTGCGCGTGTGCCGACACAACATGAATTCACGAAGTCAATTCACACTCACAAGCTGAAAGACACACGCACACGTCTGGCATTCAACTTGCGCGGTTTGTCCCTCTCTTGTGGACATTGAACCTGAGTCGATAAGTCTGAAATGGGTCCTGACTCCCAAACCAAGAAACGTGTAAATTCGGCACAAACTTGTCTCATCCGTTTGGATATCAAACGTCGTTACCGTTGGAATTGGGCCTCCACTGGGTCGGGTCCCCGAACCCAGTCCTGGATCGATCCCTGGACAGGGAACACGCGGCGGAGTCGTTTGCGTGGGACGCGACCCCAGAAGGGAGGGTCGCTACAGGGGAGCTCTTGGTGAAATTGACTTTCTCTCACATGCTGCAGTTTTCCTCTCACCACGGACATAAAGCATCCAGGGAACGTGTGGATATTGTGGCTCTGGCCGTGGTAATCCCATTCTGTTGCTCCGTCGGAACATGTCGTCCCGTCTGCTCCGGTGTTTTCTCTGACTGAGGACATTCATTGTGTTGGGCAGAGCGGCAGGGGAGACCTTGTGCTCGCGGTGGTGTTCATTCCCTGTGACCCAGGCACATCTCCACGTTTTCCCGTGTAGTGACGGATATGGAAGCTCAGAAAGGCTGAGAACACACTGAACGGTCTGAAAGCCGATTAGGGCCCGGACGATGCTCACTGGTGCAGCAGTCCCGAATCACAGATCGGATTTGCATTGCAGCCTTTCAAATAAACTGCACCTTTCCCTCAGTCCCTTCCCAATGAGAGTCAAAAGTCACTCAGATCACTGGTAGAAGGGCCGATGAGGTTTTCTTTGCACCACAAACGTTCACGTGGCGCCTTGACTTGCACAGCGGCTCAACGCAAGACGCATCCTGTGTGAAACAGCCTCTTCAAGGTTCCTTGCGGCGTCATCTCGAGGGTGGAACCGGATTCTGTTGGCTTTGAGGGGAGAATCGTGTTGATTCTGGTTCAGCCACTAATCAAAGCCTCCTTCGTTTGTTGGAATCCATGGCAATAGGAAATAAGTTTCAGCCCCTCGACAACCACAGCAGCAGTCAGAGAATACGGTCCATTCAGATCTGCCACGCACACTCAAGATCAGATTCGCTACTCGCTTGATTATTGGTCAGCTCACGATCGAGTGCCCCTTTGACTGTGGTTGGTTTCACCTTCATTTTTGACTGCTCGCTTGTTGGAGAGCAAGGTGCCCACTTCGTCAGCGAAGAAGTCTTTGGCGTCTGCTTCCGGAACTGCAGCCTTCACTGAAACCCACTGACTCCAGCATCACGCCGTCCTCTCGATGCACGCAACACGCCTTCTGTGTGTAATTCAGAAGGAAGGATCTGCAGGCACCAGAATCAATGATCGCACAGAGCAATTGGAAGAAATCGCTGCAAAACGATCGTCGCGCCGCCCGCGGGTAATTAAAGAGAGCGGGGCGTGCTTATCCTCCGGAAATGGGAACCGTATCTGCTGCTTCTGCAGCCGCAGAAGGTTCGTTCCTGCAGAGAACTGCACTGCAATCTACAGGTTCCTTCTGCACGCATCCAGGAGTGAAATCGTAAGCTGGTGTAAGCGTTGCAGAGGGCTTGAGCCCGTAGACACCAGGTCCCCGCTGAGAGTCTAACACAGAGGAAAAGCGCCCGCAGACAGAAAATGCAATCCAGATGTTTGTTTGTCGGTGGGCGAATTCTTTTGAACCGAGCTTCAGGTGCAGATGAAAGTCCCAACACAAGAAACAATCAGATGCGACTGCGCTCAGATACCGACTCTCGCAATGCGGAACCTTTCAAGTGCTAATGAGCTGGGGAGGTAATGGCGGTGTCTTGTAATGTGCTGATGCAAAATGCATGCCTTCCGGGGCTTCCCTCCACAGAGACCGACAAGTAGCTGCATCTCCAGGTGCCGCTATGCGAACAAGGTACTTCTTGAGGCTTGTGCAGAAGGACAGAACTTTGTGTCAGGGCTTGCGCAGAACACTTTAGCTGAAGCAAAATCAGGTGGATTTGAAAGGATTTTATTTCTGATCAGGAGATCCTCCTGATTTCTGTGAGGTACATGTAGACTACCCACCACAAATTCCACCAAAGATTTCTGCCAGGTTTCAGAAGGCTACACACGCCCAAATCTGCGTGTCCCGTACACAGGGAATGCGACTTCGGCTCCGCGCATTCAGGGCTGGGTTGCCTTCTGCGAGATGCCCGCCGTTTGGCGCAATTTGGGTGACAGCATCAACCAAAGAAAACGGAACATTTCGTCAGAGACTTCAATGGAGATGGAGGGTGGCTGCAGCTCCTGAAACCGCACGCCAACTCTGCCCGTGCACGGTGTCGTTGATTCAGAGGCTTGGGTTTTGTTTTCCAGGATGTCGACGGAGACAGACCGGATGCACGTGACTCCCTCTACATCCGGGGACCGCGTCCCGTCCGAGGCGTCCAATAACCGTCTCTTGCCGCCCGACGCCAACGCCCCCGCGCGGGAGCTGGAGAAACCACCCCACTCCAGTTTCCCGCGGCACCGGCGGAAGTGCGTGTCGTGCGGGTGTCCGGCGCTGTGCTGCTCGGGCGCCGGGTTCGCGTTGTGGATCCTGGCGCTGCTCCTGGTGATGGGCGTTCCCGTCGCCGTGCTCTACCTCGACCATCACTACAGCGCCAAGTTCGGCTCGACGCTGTCGCGCTACAGCGCGGTGCGCGGCACGCAGCTGATGCTGTGCAGGACCCTGGGTATCTACTCCGTCAACATCACCGGGCAGTGCGCAGACGCGCCCGTCACCCTGCCCTGCCTCAAGTTCAAGGTCATCGTGTACCCGTCCGACGCCGTCCGGCCCGTCGTCAACTCGACGTTCCTGCTCAAGTCCGAACGAGAGTTCGTCATCCCAAACCAGTGGCACTACGAGGTGAGGGGTTGCCGCCTTTCCGAGGCGACTTGGGGCCTGGGGCCTGGGGCCTGGGGCCTTGATCCAGTTCCCGAGATGAGATGAGTACGCCGTCGCGGGTCCACACTTGAGCCAAAGATCAGGACCATGTTCCACACGCCAAGAAGCTGAACCTTGGTTCACCCGGTGGAGATAGAGGCTCCCGGGGTGCCCTGACGTCACGTTAACTCAACCAACACTCACAGTCTGCAACAACATGTCCATGATAATTTGATGCGGATCCAGGGTTCGATGTTCTGACTCTGCAAAAAACATTCTTGCGAAAGGGTAAAATTTTGTGGCACATCAAGGGGAACATTTTGTTTGTTTTTGTTCCTTTCGAGAGGTGGCCCTCCCAGACCCGCCCTGGATCGCTGGTGCCGAACGAAAGCAACAGATCTGGCTCGAACTGAAAACCATCGCTTGAGCAATTTTGGAGATTGCTTTTGCAGAAAGTTGTGTCAGCTGCGGTTTCCATCGGGATCTCAGCTTCTCCTTTGTTCTTCCAGAAGACGCTCAGCAACAGCTTGGTTTTCGAGAAAAATGAAGCCATTGCGAAGATGGAAAAGAAATTTTGATTTCTATCTTTCCTTGCGAGCTGCAATCGGCCCCCAACAAAGTGTTCGATTTGGCCCGCAACTCATGGCTTTCAGTCATCTCAAAATCACCAAACCAGTTCGTACATATGAGCCAGATACACCGTACCAACTGGTGGGACCACAGGAACTGAAAGGAAGAGACAACTAATGGCCACGTGGAGTCCCCGCCAGTTGGCGGTCCTGGCGGTCGAATCGAAACACGACAAGTCAAGTCAATTGAAGAATTGAGTCAAAGTTTGCGTCGCTGGCACAAAAAAAGTCACACAAAGCAAAATTCTACCGGGACCCCTTTGGGTTCAAACTGAGGTTGAATCCCCCGATCCTGCATTCCTGAAAAGAACACACTGCTCAACAACGAGCAATGTGGACTCCCAACCATGCGTACGAGGCAAGATCATTATGATTTGTTTTTTTTGCGACAGAAACTTTATTCCTTGACCGATTCAGTCGTGCTTTGGTATGAATGTCAACATGACTCCAGTGCACCAATGCAGTGTGTCAATGTTTGAGTCAGTGGACTTTCACATGCAGTTGACATGGATTGAACTTGC
>JAAUXT010137434.1_pt1 | contig 17217 bp, 19 predicted proteins | sample 7278171 | NCBI WGS metagenome assembly JAAUXT01 (sample SAMN14350112, study PRJNA611818) | marine sediment metagenome | isolation source: surface marine sediment (1.8m) | place: French Polynesia: Moorea | collected 2018-08
GCATTTCACCCCCTGGGGACAAATACTCCTCAAAGTGTTCCTCTTTTTTTTTTGACAAACACAAACTTGATGTTCTATTAAGAATTGTTATCATTTCACTTTCTGCCATCAGAATGAGTCTTTTTTCAATGAGTGATGAAGAGGTCTGAGGATAAGTGACACAAATATTTTGTTGTGTGTAGTGTGTCCTGCAGGGTGAGATCCTGCGTCTGTGTCTACGCGTACGTCTACGTTTCATGTTTGCCGAACCTGGCTATTGAGCGAAGCTGACGCAAAGGGAACGACACTACATGTCACACATAATTTTCACGTGGCTGGTGCCCCAATTGCCAGATCGCTGCTCCAGATCACCACATTTGCCCTAAATTTACTCCCAGAGCCAATGACAAGTGACCAAATGGTATTTGTGTCACTGATCTGGCAATTGGAGCATTTCGAAAAGGAGCGAATGTGTTCGCATTCATTTATCATACCCCACGTTTCCCAGGTGTTGGTGTGCTTGCCTGGAGAGAGTTGCCCATGTGCACGTGGCCCAGCCGACAAACTGGAGTGTGCAGGGCACAGATACTCTTGAAACCTCCAGAGTGTGCAGGGTGAGGCGGACACCACAAATGAACGTTCTCATTGCTTCCCTGTATCCACGGACACAACGCGTGGTCCCAGGGTACCTGCCACTAACCACAACAACAACCCACGCGCCACGACATGAGGTGCTAAACCTCGCTGCCCACACTCCGACAACAACATTGCAATTTGCGCCTCTCTGTATTGTGAAAACATGGGAGACAGCAATTTTCCCGAGTGTCTGCCCCCCCCCAGCTTGTTGATAGACCATACACGTTGGAGCAGATGAGACCGCGGACAGGGACAATACCTGCTGCTGTGTCCAGGTCCCAGGAGTCCCCGTCACGTGACACACATCAGAGAAATTTGCAGCTGCAAATGGGACATTTTCAACAACCAGCAGATACAGGACCCAGTCAATGGGGAACCACACCCCAGGGTTGGGGTGCGTTGGTCAGATTTTTCTGACCAGTGTTTTCACTGCTCGCCGAACACCAACGGGATGAGTCAATTTTGCAGCCATGTGTGTTGGGTTTGTTTTCACAAGAATACTGAATTCTTCTTTGAAAAAATGAACATCTCGCACCTTCAGTGCACGTTGTGGAAGGAAACTTTCTGTCTTTCTCTGACACGCTGCGGTCACAAAGCCTCTCGTACGTGACCTCATTGTGGTGGAAGCGAGTTCACCCACTGCGGAAAAGGTTCCAGTTCAATCACTCAACTCTTTTCTCAACCAAAGGTCTCAAAAAATCGTTGCATGATTTCACAGGAACCATTTTAACAGCGTGGGTGAACTCTTACGTCATCAGGGGTCAAGAGAGGCCAGGAACCCAACGGCCCCATGATATCTATCCCTGGGACCTTTGCTCAAAAATGGCCCTGGGTGTTCCTCCAGGTTTTGAGCACAACCAAAATTGGCATCTCAAATTCCATTGGTTCGGTTTGTCACACCATAAGAGGCAAACTTTGCGGCCGGAATTGGCAAATTATTCTCATAGAAAGCGGACACGATATGATTACGCATTTAATTGGCGGAGAGAACACCCCCGGGGACAGATTCCTGATGCAATATTGTGACGACAGCCAGGTGATTATGGTTGCAGCTTCAAACCCAATTAATATTTTCGCTGGAGGATCGTAGTCCCCCCAGGGACCGCCCGCTCAATCTGTCCTTGGTTTTCACAGGCGTCCGTTTCCTGCGGTACCCAAGGATCTCACTGAGTCTGCGTCTCAACGCTGGTGTGTTCACATGCTGTTCACATGCTGTTCACATGCTGTTCACATGCTGTGTGGTGATGTGTCTGAGTGCCTTGGAATTCGCCGCACTTGAAGCGCACTCATTGGCTGTTGTGTGAGACTCACCAGCTGCGATGTGAGATGAAGTGTGTGAGGTTCTCCCCGCCTTCTCTGTCAGTGTCGCGGTCCGTCAGAGGCTGAAGCGAGATAAAGGAAGATTCATCAAATTTTGCATGTCATGAAACGCGCGGATCCAGGACTTGAGAAACACTGCAGAGCTGGAGCCACGGCGAGGTCGGCAAGTGAACACTCAGGTTCACACTTGCAGGGTGCGTTCGTTGTGCACTTGCCTATTTGGTGTCCTTAGTCCTACACGAACAGTGTAGTCAGCGCACGATGTCCGCAGGGTGTGAGACCTGTCAAGCTACGAGTCATGTTTCCACGCAGAAGGACCGAAATTTGGCTTTGATGTACTCAGGATTGGTGGCGCGAGAGAAAGGGCGGAGAGAGAGAGACGGAGAGAGAGAGAGGGAGAGAGAGAGAGAGAGAGAGAGAGAGAGAGAGAGAGAGGGGGGGGGACGGGAGAGCACGTAAGAAACAGAATCAGAAAGAGCGAAAAAATAGACCAAATACAGCAAGGAGGTGATTTGACAGAGATTAACACAGAGACAGACGGGAGAGACAAATCAAAAGGCGACAGAGAGATAAGAGGAAGAACAAAGAAACAGTGAGAGAGATGTACAGGAGAGATTAACAGAATGGGTGAGAGACAGCGAGAGACAGAGAGAGCAAGAGAGAGAGAGAGAGAGAGAGAGAGAGAGAGAGAGGAAAGAGCAAGGTGAGAAAACCTGAGATAGACAACAGAGAGAGGAGAGGAGAGAGAAAAGTGAGAAAAATTGAGAGAGGCAAACAAAAGGAATGAGAGACAGAGCAGTGAGAGAAACAGCGCGCGAGAGAGCTTTATGTCAGGGACCAAATCCACAGTCCCCTGGATCGCCCCCCCCCCTGCGGAGCTGAGTACGAGGCTCCCGGACTGTAGATGACGTGTGAGTCACAGCTGAATCTGACGGGACGTCACAGCGAGGGGAACAAAGGGACGACGCGGCTCACGTCAAGGTTGTCATCAGCAGGCGAAGGACGCACAGGGAATTTTCTTCCACAATAGGGAGATTTAGCCGAGCTGAATTGCCCCGCTGTGACGTGGGACGTGGGACGTGGGACGTTTGACGTTTGACGTGGGACGTTTGAAAGAACCTGAATCCATGGACAGAATGTACGATGTTGAGAGAGCTTTTGTCTCTCAAGCCGGAAACGTCAGATCTGGACGCGCTGGGTTTATTTCCTCTCTCTCTCTCTCTCTCTCTCTCTCTCTCTGTCTCTCTCTCCTCTCTCTCTCTGTCTCTCTCTCTGTCTCTCTCTCTGTCTCTCTCTCTGTCTCTCTCTCCTCTCTCTCTCTCTCTCTCTGTCTCTCTCTCTGTCTCTCTCTCTCTCTCTCTCTCTCTGTCTCTCTCTCTCTCTCTCGTGAAGCATCCACGAAGTGCAGCATATGCAAAAATCACCGCTACTCCCCACCCAAAGAAGCCCTCGTGCAGGTTGTGCTTCTGCAGCAAACCTCCACTGCTCTATCGAATTGCCTTTCTGGGTCGACAAAGCGTGCATGGCTTCAGAGCCCAACAGCTTCCGGCCTTGATTTGGCCAATTGGCTTTCAATACAGAGAACACGACGCAATGCCTTTCAGAGGAAGCAGAGAGGTTTTAGTCCACAGGGAGGTTCCACAAATCAAAAACAAAGACGGAGACGTGAACCTTGTCACAGAATCTCCCCTGTGAGGTCTTTCACCCAACAAGGGTCTTTCACCCCACAGGGTGAGATTCTACGAGTACGTCCACCTTCACGCGTACGTCCACGTTTTCAGTTCTCGGGACCTCGCTTTTCTGTTTGGTGTCACGTAGTCGCTGATTTTCATTCCTCCATCTGGAAGCACCGGAGACTGGCACAAAGTGCAGCTCATTCTGATCAGAGCCTGGATCTACACCTGGTTGTTGCCCCAGCCCCGCAGCACAAGGCTGGAATCACAGCCCCAAGACCAAGGCCCCATCGCCATGGCTGTCATGTGTGGACCCTGTCACCATACCTGTTGCAACAGAAGACACAGACATTGTCCCCATGGCAGTCACAGCTTCAGACCTGTCGCTGTGGTTGTTGCAACTTGAGGCCCAGGTCTGTCTCCATTGCTGTTACAACGCGAGACCCGGGCCCTGTTACCATGGCTGTTGCAGCGATGTTATCAGCCTTGAACACGCAATTCTCCAGCTCCGCTGCGTGGAGCACCCAACACTGTCGAACATCTCCCTTGGGCTCGGGCCTTGCTGACCGGGTTCACACTGGACGCGTCAAAAGCCATACATGTCCGTCACGTAATGGTCACTGCGTCGATGTCACAGAGACACAAAGAGCAGGTTTGGCAACCAAAGTTGCTGTCAACTGTCCCCACAGTCCTTGTGAGGCCAACATGTCCTCATCATCTGTGATTGGTTGAGTGACGTACCTCCACCACGACTGCAAAAGTACTTGCACTCTCCGCTTCCGATTTCGGCCTCAGCCAATGAGGCAGAACCGTGCCACGGATCCGGCAATTGGAGCACGGTGGAGGTGTTGAGACCACAGCGCTGATATTGCTCAAGGACAGAGCCGCCTGCAGTGTGAACCCAGCGTGAATCCCACACGGACCAGGCGTTAGCAGCATCGGCAGATGCTCTCGCCTCAGGCGGGAGCTGGAACAAACGCGCTGCCTTTCCGCGCGTCGCTTTGACAACCTGTGACCTTTCGCGGCTTCAAACAGACGCAGTGTGTACCAAGGGAGGCGTCTCTGTGCTGGTGGATTCAGGGGGCCTGGGGGCTGGGGGCACCTTGACATTCGCCCACACACACAGGCTGCACACACTGGTGACGCGCGGTCGCTTTTGACGTCAGCGTCAATGATCAACATTTGAACCAATGATAGATCTTTTGATGTCAACTCTAACGGCAACATGGTATCACGTATGCGTGCAGCCCAATACCGTAAGGTTTGTCCCAAAAAATAAACACCAAAAGATGGGGTGCATCTCATGCACGAGTGTGGCATTACTATGATTTCTTTTGAACCTGATACCAGAAACCGAGGTAATTCCCTTCTTGTGCCTCAGTCTACATCACAATTACCACACATATCAATAGTATGTGTTGGATTCCGTTGTGCCTGAGACCCCACGACCCGAATCCTGGACCCGCTGGAGCCTGTTGTGTAGAGAACGGAAATGGACCTGCAGTGGTGCGAGGCTTGTGGTGTTAGGAGGGTCCCTCACAGTTCAGCAGTACATCACACTGCCCCAGCCATACACGCAGGTCCCTGCAGAGAAGAGCGTTATCCAACCACGCGGGTCCGGGGAGAGGAGATCTGCCGACTGCACCAGGAAGGAGATCCTTCTACAGATAGGGGTCGGGAGAGCAGATGCTGTTCAGGGGTGGATCTGTGGGGGGGGGGGGCTCTGGCAGGAGAGGGAACTCCCAGGGTCCTGAACCAGTACCAAAAATTGGGGGCTGGGGGAGAGAGAGGGGCTTGGGGCCTCAAAAGCTCCTGTACACAACTTGGCCCAGCAAGTGTTCGGCTGGCTTCATATTTGGTACAAGTACCTGGTCCTGTAATTGTCAGAGGGATGGACCCCTTTCTGGATCCCACTCCTCCAGTCCACGAACATGCAGCTGGACCTGCAGTGTAGACAGGGCCGTGTCCTGCCCCCGCATCCACCCCGCCTGCAGTTTACAACTGCAGCCACAGAAGGCAGAGAAATCCATGGCGAATCTGCAGGGCCTGTAGTGCGATCTGATGCAGATACCACAGGAAACAGGCAACTCTGGCAAATTCGCATCTCCGCGGTTCTCGTGATGTTATTCTTGTTGTGAACAGGCGGCGGAACACGAGATGAGAGAAGAGCAAATATTGATCCAGGGGCGGCGAAATCGGACGGATCCGGGGTGTGAAATTGGACGGATCCAGGGGATGGAAAATCGGACGTATCCAGGGGCGGGGAAATCGGACGGATCCAGGGGCAGAGAAATAGGACGGGTCCAGGACCATGGAATCGGACAGATTCCAGGACACAAATCTATCAAACACTGCACACGTGGGGAATGGCACATGCATGCAACAAGCCAGCCGTGGGTTGGCTCCCCACTGAATCACAGGAATCTTCAATCACCACTGAAAGCATGTCACGTGATCCTGTTTGGACTCGCACGTTTGTTCCGCGGTTCTTTCACTGAAAGTTGAGCAGTGCATTGGCTTGGCCAAAATCAGAGACCCCTGTTTTGGGACACCAGCATCTGCTTAGTCGGCGACTCCATGAGGGAGGGCAACCACAACAAAGAAGCAAAAACGTCTGCATAAAGACCTTTGGCACCTGCTGCGCAAATAAGGCACCAAAATGAGGTGGGCGATATTAGGAGAACCCGCCCTTGACCCACTTGCCTCCCTGGATTTTTTCTGTGCATGTTCGTGCATGAGAAATGGATCACTGATTCGCTCGTGGCAATAGACCACGGGCCCTGGATTTGCTCTGTGCTCGTCAGTGGGTGAGATCAGTGTCGACACAGTGTTCGTCTCAACGACCCGCCTCGTCCCCCGGGACCGATCATCCCTCTCACTGACCATCTATCATTCAGAGGCGGATCCATGAAGCAGCTGCACGGGGCGAAGTGCGAGGAGGGGAGTCTGAGGTCGGATAAGGCGTGGGTGCGTCTCGTCTCGTGTTCCGCGCCAGCACGAGCCACTTGCGACAAAGTGAGGGAATTCAAGCAAGAACGTCTGGTCCTTTTGTTTATTCGTACCCCAATTGCCAGATTGATGGATCGGTGACTCATATCCCATTTGATCTCTTGTCATTGACTCTCAAGTGGAAATTTTGTGTTCTTTGAAACTGATCTGGCAATTGGGGCACCGCACGGAATGAAAATTTGTGTCGGCTAAAACTCGCCACTGCCTATTGACCATCGCACGTTGGATACAGCAAAACTGTGGCTCTGACTTCAGAAACATGCGAGGGACGGAGACACTGAATCCACCTTGTGTCGCAGCTTACAGAACGTCACATTCCAAAACAGATCCAGGACTTGCTCCCAGAAGGCCTTCACTCCTTCTGGATCCCACTTCCATCTTCCACGATCACACGCACACGCACACGCATTCACATCATGTTGTGCCCATAGCGCAACATTCTCAAGCGTAGCAAGACATCAGCAGATCCAGGGGCCGACCTTTGATCCACGGGGCCCTGCGGTTCGTCCCTTTGTAATTGACCTCAAGGCAATTACAGGGCGGGCGGGCCTTTCCCCCCGCAGCAGTCGCCGCGCCCGACGCCGCGGGTCTCCATCACAGACTCCGCCGCCCGGAGATTTATGACGCGACGCGACGCGTGGACGGGGAGGCCCGGGTCATGCTGGTCCCTGTGCAGGTCAATGGGGCGCACTGCGTGTGTTACACTGAGTGCGTCATGCCCTGTACATGTGAATGTGCCATGCCTATGCAGGTCAATGGGTGTTGCATCCCTGGGCAGGTCAATGGGTGCTGCATCCCTGTACAAGGCAATGGGTGTTGCATTCCTGCAAGGCAATTGGCACCATGTCCCTGTACAAATCAACAGGGCTGCTTTCCTGCAAAGTCATTGGTTGCTGCATCCTTGCACAAGTCAATGGGTGCTGTATCCCTGCACATGTCAATGGGTGCTGCATCCTTGCACATGTCAATGGGTGCTGCATCCCTGCACAAGTCAATGACTGCTGCATCTCTATGCAGGTCAGTAAGGATGCTTCTATGTGCAAGTCAATGGGTGCTGCATCCCAGAACATTGGGTTCTCCCTGAACAGGCCAGTGGGTGCTGCATCCCCGTGCAGGTCAGTGAGAGATGCGTCAGTCAGTCAGTCGACGCCTCATCAAAGGCCTTGCGACGTCTGACGCACTGACGCACTCGACGTGAACGCCGCCTGCGGGAACGCGTGTCGACACGCCGTGCGGTAAATCACGCCATCGCCGCCGCGGTTGCCAAGGCAAATGATGATGTCACTATGACGACCATATCTCTCGCCTGGATGGCCGCGAATAGCAATTCTGTGCGCTTGAAGTGATCAGTTCTGATTCACCGCAGATGGACGTGCAAAGACGTGCACTGTACAAATTCAGGCATTTCTCTGATTGGACCATGCGTGCATCCAACCATTTGACTGTGAAGAATTGCGTCTCCAAACCAGTGTTGGCATCATGGTCCCTTTGTGAACCACATTTTGCGAATCTGAACTTAAAATTGACAGACAGACAGACAGACAGACAGAGACAGCGAGAGAGAGAGAGAGAGAGAGAGAGAGAGAGAGAGAGAGAGAGTTGACACTTGCCAACAGCACATATCAAGAGAATACGGACATCGTGGAGGAACCAGACACCCGTGCGAAGGGTCCACACCATCGACACAGCTGTTTGCTCTGGGTTTTTGGTCATCTTTCGTGAGACATTCAGCTCACATTCAGAAACAAAAAGGGCTGCAACACAGGCCACTCTCCTCAACGAAAGTGGTTCAGGTGTTTCAACATGGCCCCACCTCTGAGAGGAGATCAGCTTTCGTGCCGCTGCTCACATTTGACCGGAAATTCAGAGAATTGACGCACAACTTTTCCTTATGTGAATCGGACGACCCACGCAACACGAAACTGAGGCTTCGGAACAATGCGATTTGAGATGCCTGAGGCGGACCCAGGGTCTAGTCATGGAGAGGATCCTACCGTTAAAGGGATCAACGTTAACGTTCAATTTATCAACATGTGAAAACAAAAATAACAGGGTGTCTTTCTCTCTGCATGTATCTCTCTTCTGCTCGCTGTCTCTCTCTGTCTCTTCCACTCGCTGTCTTGTCTCTCTGTCCATCTCTCTCCTCTCTCTCTCCTGTCTGTCTACTCTGTCTCTCTGTCCCTCTTCTACTCTCTGTCTCTTCCTCTCTCTGTCTTGTCTGTCTCTCTTCTCTCTCCTCTCTTTTCTGTCTCTCTACTCTGTCTCTCTGTCCCTGTCTGTCTGTCTCTCTGTCTGTCTGTCTGTCTGGGGGAGGGTGACCCGGCCGCCCACCCCGATCCGCCCCTGGATACAATAAATCTTACTTGACTTGTCGTGTTGAGACTGAACCACGAGCGCCAGAACGTCTCTGCGCTGCGGATTTAGCCGCTTCGTCGTGACGTGCATTCAAAAGCCGAGCAGCAGCGAAAAACAAAGGGAAGGGACCAAACGGTGGATTTTTTTTTTGTCGCGTCACAGAACCTGAAACCACAAGGTTATTCGCAGAAACCCAACACCATTTCCTCCAATGGTCTTTGGGCCTGCCTCAAAATATTAAGATGGGACCCACCCCACAGAACCAACCGCAAGGTTGGTAAGGTGTGTCCTGGGGGCAGGTTGCAGGTCCTGCTCATCCACTAAGATTTTCGTCATTTTTGAGTGGATCCTACTGTGTAAGAGACATGTCAAAATATCTCCCCAAGGCTGCGGGTCAAATTCTCCAAAGTTTTGGACCTTCTGACCTCAAGCGTGGATCCGCGGTATCTACCTCCGGACAACGCTGTCACGCCTGAACTTCCCGCTCACAGGCAAGAGCTGCAGCACATCTTTCAGCTCCGATGTCCATGACATTTTGAAACCTTTCCTTGACATCTTTTCCATAGGCTCCCCACCGGACGAGCTGTCATGAAAGTCGCATCCCAATAACGACCCACGCAGGGACTGTAGTCCTCAGTGAGAGGTTTTCACACCTGTAGGTTCTCCTTTCCGCAGAAAAGTGCCTGCTGAGAAAAGGGAAATCTGCCTGCTGCTGTTTCTGCAGGTGAATGTGCTCCTGTTTTGCCTGCAGGTGAATATGCACAGCTTTCTTTTACACCCGGCAAAGAGCCAGGTGTATCCACCGGTGCAACGAAATGAGACACGGGTTTTGTTGACACGGGAGTTGGCCATTGCATTCACGCATTGAGATCAGTTGACACAGGCCACTTGAGTTCAAGCCATTTCAGGTGAGAAAGAAATGAGAATGTCTGAAGCAAGAAGGTCAAGGACCCTGCCACGAGACCTGCGTGACCTTTGGCAGAGCCTTGGGAACCCTCACCCCGTGCCTCCTGATTTCAGGTCTCTGGCCATTCCGTCACACCGGCCCCCAGATACAGGCTTCCCGTGTGGAAATAATCGGGTTTGTAGATCAGGAGTCAACGTATTGCGCTCACAGAGAAGCTGACAAAGCGTCTCTATCTGTGGTCGGGAGCTAACGAAGTGAGTGAGTGTGAGTGAGTAAGTGCAAGAGTGCACAAGTGCATGAATGAGTGACTGCGTGAGTGAGTGAGTGAGTGAGTGAGTGAGTGAGTGTGTGTGTGTGAGTCAGTCAGTCAGTCAGTCAGTCAGTCAGTCAGTCAAATAGCCAGACAGTCAGTCAGTCAGTCAGTCAGTCAGGCACAGGTCTGGAGCAACAATGTGTAAGAGAGAGAGAGAGAGACAGAGACAGACAGACAGACAGACAGACAGAGACAGAGACAGAGAGGAAGTGAGAAAGATACACACATGTATGCGGAAAGAGGAGACAGCCCGTGAATGGTCCATTACTCATAGTGAGGCAGTTGAGAACGACTGAGGAGATTTGGAATAAATTTGTGGAACAGAAACACGCAGATCTTACCACAGAATATCTGAGGCAGACTCTCCAGATTTACTCGTCGTATTTCATGCAAGACGTCGGCTCAATACCACTCCGGAGCTGGTTCTGAGGCTCCATATCGAAGTGCGTATTTCTCAGACCCTCCACCACTGTATCGCTGCTCCACTCTGCGTCTCCGATTTGATTGCAAATCGATCCGGAGTCCCGGGCAAATCAGCCAAATCCGATTGCAGCTGGGTCGGGCACCAGACAATTAGATCTACGGCAGCGGGAACCAGACAATCAGGGCAGCGGAACCAGCGAATCACAGAGACGGGAACCAGGCTGTTACAGCAGCGGGGACACGTCGCCTTTGGTCCATCACGTGTCCGTCACTTCCGGTACGAGTCAATTCAGACATGACCACGCCTTCATTCCTGCAGGACACTGTGTGAACGCTCTTGTGGATCTTAGACCGGAAAAAAGGTCCGACCACGGTATGGCCCAGCACCTGAGCATCATAGACTGTTTCCTTGGGGAGTGATACATTTTCTCTCGTTCAGGGAGGGCCCAACGCCCCCAAAAGTAGTTCGCCATTGAAGCAGTGCGCTTGCCGTGCAATGGGGGTGGATAACTTATTTGGGGTGAGGGGCAGGCTCCCAGCCTCCGCCTCCCCCCGATCCAGAGAAGCACGTGGGCATCTGAAACCCCTCCGCAGAACGCAACTTTGAAAATCAGATTCATTTCCAGAATCAGTCTCTCTTGAACAATCTTCCCAGTCTCCACTGTTGATACAGCTGAAATTGTGAAATCTGGCCGGAAGCAGAATCTGTGTGGAATACCAATATTCCCACTGCCCTGGATCCCTGCTCTCCTCCTATTGGATGTCACGACCTGAGAACCATCGGATGCGCCTCAGCCAATTGACTTGTGCTCCACAGCTCCGTCTCAGGTTCCACCCTGGTCCCCCCCCCAGATGCGGCTCATCCCACGGGTCGCTTTGTTTCACATCTGCTGCGTACACACGCACACCCACGCACCACGCACGCACACCCACGCACCACACACGCACACCCAAGCACCACACACGCACACCCACGCACCAAGCACGGCACAGCATAAACAGCGCACACAGACATGCAACCACTCGCACCTCTATCTCTTATGTTTCTCTCTCCCTCTCACCACTCTCTGTGTCTCTATCTCTCACTCCTCCCTCCCTCTCTCTCTCTCTCTCTCTCTCTCTCTCTCTGCAGGAAATACGATGTTGAGTTCATTATTTTGGATGTTACTGCAGATTGTGTGCATATGCGTGTGCTTTGATCCACAGAGATCAAGTCGTCCCGGAAAGGCGACCATGAGCTGTTCCTGAATCAAGTGAACATCCATGAAGGGACAGACGGAAGAAGGGAACCCTTCCTAGTCCACAACTGCACAAGCGTTCAAGTCTGCCTCTTTACATTTCATCTTTGCTTCTTGGTGGGGTTGGGGCCACATCCAGTGGTTACACAGCTCTGCAGGTCTGTAAAAGGCAGCAGCAAAACCACTTCACAACCACAGCAGCAAAAACATGGCCCCAGTGTCAATAGGACAGCCATCTCAAGAAATTGCTCCATTGTGATCAAAATGGTGAGCAGCACTATGTCTCATTGTGTGGTCAGGCCACATGAAGCCACAACTGTTGGTGGAGTAAATTGAGCGATAAATGGAGCCTCTCGGTGCCGCGGTTCCCGTGGTGAGATCAGAAGTCGCAACACGACCGCAGCTTCACTCACGCCGCGTACAATTCTCTCACAAAAAGTGCGCCCTGTATGGATGGACCCTGCAGGCTCAGTTCTCTGTGTTGAACCAGCAACGCCTGGAACCTGTGCACTTGGGTCACAAGGCTCAGCCTGCGACGCAGTGCCCAGTGCTGGACGCAATGCTGGCCTGTTCAATGCCGGCCCGGGCACATGTGCAGACACTCCGAGTGCACTGGGCTGATTCTCCAAGTCAAGTGTTGAAAGAGCAGCGTCCCCCATCTCATGACATTGACACTTCAGGCACCGTTGAAGGACACCGTGCAACAAAAGGACACGTGGGTGTCCTTGGGGCTCAGACACATGCAACCCTGGAGTTGATTTTTCCTCGAGCTCGTCCCCCAGTGCACTAACTCTGCAGTGCACCCGAACCACAGTGCACTCGTATCTACTCAGAGTGCACTCTTTCACCCACAGTGCACTCTTCTCTGCATGCAAGGCAAGTCCTCAAGTCTCCCGCGAGGAACAAAATTTCATGTGGCTAAGATGTTCCTGCAGGAGAACTTCTCCCTGCTGAGTCGTGCATCTGCTTCCCCCAGTAGCAGCAGCAACAACAGTAGCAACAGCAGAAGCAACAACAGTAGCAACAGCACCAACAACAGCAACAACAGCAGCAGCAACAGCAACAGCAGCAACAACAACAGCAGTAGCAGCAGCAGCAGCAGCGGCAGCAGCGGCGGCGTCAGTTTTCACAGCGCCGTCTCCAGTCCGACCCTGAGCGTCGTCACAACCATTACATGATTCCATGACCCTGAGAGCGGAGGAGAATCACCAAACAGCGCAGCACCGTGGGGAGACAACGCCGTCCTTTCAGGAGGATGCTGGAAATGACGCGGCGTCCTCGCAGAGGGAGACTGGGGCTTGACGCAGCACCGTATGGACACAACACCAGAGAGGTTTCGATGCACAACGTCCCACCATTTGCGATGGGACAAACACACGTCCGGCCCCAATTTATGTGCCAAAAAAACGTCCCAAAAAAAACGTGGGAACAATTATTTTAAAAGTCAAAAATGACCATGTTCAATATCAAGTTGGTTCCTACAAATTTTCATAGGTCTGCACAAAGACTTACTTTCTGAATTTCTGCTGCAAAATGTCAAAAATATTTGCCAGTATTCTCATAAAATAGCCACGGAAATGGCACACGTGGCAATGTGAGTTGCCACGTAAAAATGTGGCCTCAGACCTCCGCGCGGACGTGTTGCATCGAAACCTCTCTACTGTCCTGCCAGGAGGACACGGGGCAGGGCACAGAGCCGTCCACACAGAGAGGGAGACTGGTTCTGCAACGATGTCGTCAATCAGAAGACAAGAACAGAAGTTCTGACTGGATGCTCAAGGTTCTCGGGACTGGGCAGCACGAGTCATGAAAGTTGTGTCAAGGGTTCAGATCCATTGACTCGAGATTCTGACGCAGGTTTCAGTGCTCCACATCCACGCTGTTTCCATGACCCCCCGCCCTGATGTGGGCTTCAATGCTCGACATTCATGCTATTGCCCTGCCACGTTCAATGGGAGATGCCTTGCAACACACACTGACACGTGTGTGCACGCAACGCATCTACCTTCAAGCCAAACATGGATGTCTCCTGTCTCAAGGACATCGTGCAAAGGACGGCGCCGCGACGCAGTGACGACCTCCCCCGTCTCCACCACTACACACGGGGCCCCAGGCTCCCCTCGTTACGTAAGGACATCTTTCCTCAACAGCTCCATTCGCCGCAGCTTACGGGGAGGATCCAGGGGTCAGGCCCGGCGGGCAACACGGCACCTCACCAAGCAGATCCAGGGGCCGCATCCATTGGCGAGGACCGGTGGGCAAACTGCACCTTACTATCAGGGTTGGTCCTCAGACCAGGACCTGGAAGACAACAGTGCACCTCACTGAGGAGCCTGTGGCCCGGATCCAGGGACCCGCACCTAGTGGACGACATTGCCCCTTTCACAACACTCACAGGTTGAGCAGGACCCAGCACCGTCACCCCTCATCAGTTCTGCACTGCAAGAGGCGGAAAAAAGGAGCGCTGTACCCACCAGCAACCTCTCCCTATGTTCCTCACCCACTGATCTCAAAAAGGGTTTTCACATTGGTGACGCAGTGACAAAAAATTGACGCCTGCATCAAAAATTTGTGATCGGTCTGGACCAATAATTTGATGCTCTCCATTGGGCATCATGTTGACTTTGATGCCTGCATGTCAAAATTTTGATGCGCGCGTCAAAAATTCTGACGCCGCCCAGCCAATGTGAAAACCCTTGATGGTCCATGGTTCTCAGATCTCGTACGTCCAACATAGTGGTTGGCTCTGCAAAGACCAGCGTCACCAGACACTTCACTCACGGCCCGACGGCTCAGGCTCGGCCCCTTGCATGAAGGAGAGGGTTGGTCTGAGCGAGAGTGACGGAGAGGCCCCACGTGACCCATAAATCTCGCACCGTGAAGGAAATCTCGCGTCAATCTGCGCGATTCCGGCTCCAGTCGTGGATACAACAGACTGGGGACCCAAGAACCACAAGTTCCCACAACAAGCTCACCCTGTCACATATCCAACAAGCACAGAAGGCCGGACATGGGCCAAGCCTGTGGTCAGCTCCTCTGCTTAGCGCTGGATCTGCCTAGGTCCCCACCCCTGGACTCCCTGTGTCATGGTTTCCACCCGCTGGCTCCTTCTCCTCTGATTCCATCCACCCTGGTTCCCTCAGCCCTGGTCCCACCCCATGGTCCCCTCCCTGGTTCTACTCTCCTGGTTCCCTCCCCTGGTCTCCCTCCCCCTTGGTCCCCACCCTGGCTCACTCCCCTGGTCCGTCCCCCAGTTTCTTCCCCTGTTCCCCCTCCCCTGGCTCCCTCAACTGGTTCTCCACTGGTTTATTCCCCTGGTCCCCCCCCCCAGTTCTCGTCCTCTGGCTCCCTCCACTGGTTCCCGTCCCCCTGATTCCCATTTCCCTGGTCCCCTCCCCTTCCGCGGTAAGAACAGCGCAGCGGCGGGACCCATGGTGACGGCTCCATTCCCCGTCCTCGTCCTCGTCACATGATTTCCATGTGAAAAGCTGCTCCATCATGCACTCTCTCCACACTCAGCCTCTTTCATTGGAAACCTGAATTTTTTTCCCCACTTGAATATTTACGTTTTCAATTTTTTCAGCAGAGAGCCCTGAGGAGATTCTGAATGGACGTTTGTTGCTTTCAATGTGAATTTCCATTGCGTCACGCAGCTGAGAACTGATGGCTCTATCAATGTCAATAGATCAGCCTGCACCGCGGGGGAACCTGTCAGCCACGTGGGAGGCCCCGGCCACGCTGGGTGCGTCATGCCCTGCGTGGCTGCATTGACACGTGTCCTGCCCTGGTGTGGGTGTATTTGTGCCCTGCATGCCTATCCACACAAGAAACGCAAAGGGCCGCGCGTTGTCGCCTGTTTCCAAGCTGGACACAAGGAAACAACGCTTTGACGATGTGTGCGCCTGGGCCACGCTGGGTGCGTCGTACCCTGTGTGGATGCATTGATATGCGACCCGCGTGGACACGTCGTTCATGCATGCCCTTCCAAAACCCAAGCAACTCAATGGGCTGCGGGTCGTCCCATCTGTTTCGTTTTCAGCTTGACACAAACCAGAACAACTCAGTGAGTGCAGCATCCTCACTTCTGCCATCAAACTCATGGACTTGATACCAGGACGCAACGCGTGACGCATGCGCTGTGGACCCACCTTGAACTGCTGTGTCTGAGGCTGCCTCACACTGGATACAATATGCCCTTCGTGCCTGTGCAACTCAGTGGGTACTGGCTGCAGTGAGGACGCAGACCCAGGCAGGGTGGCGTCAAATTTTTTGACAAGGGCGTCAACATTTTGATGCGTGGGTATAAATTTTAACATGATGTCCAATGGTGAGCTCATCTGTGTGAAAACACAGCAATTGAGGCACACAGGATGCAACTCAAGGCACACCCACATCATCCTGAGGCGTGAAATCCAGGCCTGTCGTCCTGAGGCCCCAGGGTCCCACTGACTGCAGGGCTCGTGCAGCAGAATTACTGGGAGGGGAATCGGACGGGACGGGTCCCCTAGTCTCCTCCACCGCACACCCACACACCCGGGCGTCTGCTGCTGTGGGCTGCGGCTGCCGCTGTGGCGTCCCGGTCCCAGGAGGGTCGTTGGGGGAACAGAACGAGTTTCCACCACGAGGAACGAATGACGTTCACACAAATGTGATGACACGAAGCAACATTCAATTGACAGTCAAAGGCAAGGTGGGTCCACCAGGGTGTTTGGTGATTGCCACTCTGGGTGGTTTGGCCAAATTGTCTGAAGGATACACACGGACACGAACACACACACACATGGACACACAAACACACACACACACACACACACACACACGCAACCGCACAACTAACTCGCTTCCAATCAGATTTTGTGTCTGTCCAGATGATATTCCCGAAACTGGGGTTGCATTCAAGGCCACACACCTTTTTGTTGTGTTTCAAACAAGAAATGAATCTCTCTCTCTTTCTCTTTCTCAGTCTCTCTCTCAGTCTCTCTCTCTATGCCCCTTCCCTCTCTTTCTCGCCCAGTCTCTCTCTGCCCCTTCCCTCTCTTTCTCTCTCAGTCTCTCTCTGTCCCTTCTCTATCCCTTTCTCTCTCTCCCTTTCCCTTTTCTCCCTGTCTCTCCCTCGAGTTTGCTTGCTTACTCACTCACTCTCTTACTCCCCTCAACTTGCTCTCTTTTTCTGTCACTCTTTCTCTCTTACAGAGCAGACTCTCATTCGCTCTCCCCCTCCCTCGGTTTGTCTGTCTGTCTGTCTGTCTGCCTGCCTGTCTGTCTCTTTGCGTTTCTTTCCTTCCCCCCACAAGCAACTCCACACCTCTGAGACACAGTCTGTGTATGCAGAACCACATCCATATCAGGACCACACTGCGCAAA
>JAAUXT010140821.1_pt1:2500-17217 | contig 17217 bp, 31 predicted proteins | sample 7278171 | NCBI WGS metagenome assembly JAAUXT01 (sample SAMN14350112, study PRJNA611818) | marine sediment metagenome | isolation source: surface marine sediment (1.8m) | place: French Polynesia: Moorea | collected 2018-08
TGTGTGTTTGGGTGTGTGTGTTTGGGTGAGTGTGCGTGTGTGTGAGTACGTGTTTCTTTGCTACCTGTCTGTGTGTTTGTGTGTGTGTGTTTGGATGAGTGTTTGCTGCTGGTGTATGTGTGCGTGTGTGATGTGTGTGTATGTGAGCGCCCTGCGTCCCCGACACACCTGTCTGCGATGACGCTGAGGTCGGACAGCACCTCGGACAGCACGGTGCGCAGCGCGCCGAGGTGCGCGCGCAGACGGCCCTCCGTGAAGTCCTCGCGCAGGCGCCGCACGTGCTGCACGAAGAGACGCTGCGCCTGCGTCAGGCCGAACAGCTCCTCGTAGTGCACGTAGTCAGGGTGCGTCTTCAACCTAGCAACGAGACGGGGGCCATGGTAACAAGAGTTTTCGTGTTGTCAAGGCCTGTTGGAATCCAGCAACGACACGGGACTCTTCAGCAGCTGGTAATGTTGTATTTCCACGTCTGTTTAACACAGTATGTGAAGTCTAGACGTTGTACACGCATGTAACTAGACGCGTTTCTGGGGATGCAACATTAGTGGGTGGCAGTAAAAGATCAGCTTCTGATCCCACAACGTTCATCTGTTGGCCTTTCGGCTGTTGGAGTGAGTGAGTGAGTGAGTAGTGAGTGAGTGAGTGAGTGTGAGCGAACGTGTGTGTGTGTGTGTTTGTGTGCGTGCGACTCACCGCTGGTGCGTGGGGACCCAGAGCGTCTTGTAGTCGGCGACCTGGCTCTGGATGAGGTTGTTGTACGCCTCCGTCGCCACGTCCAGCACCTCGATGCGCGCGCGCGAAGCCTCCGCGTAACTCGCCACCTGCAACAGTGGGAACCAATCAGAGGGCGCGCTCAGACATGTGACCGGAAATGGAGCACAAACAGGACAAAGCTGGGGCTCGCTGTAACTTGCAGCACGGAGTGGGGATTTCAACTGCAACATGTGTCAGACACCAGCAATGTTGACCTATTTTCCTCTTCGTTCTCTTCAACAAATCAACCAGTCTTTGTGCTTCTCTTGTGTTTGGCTGTGCGCAGTCATTTGTGAGGTGTGTACGTGTGTCTGTGTTCACTTTTGTACATTGGGCTGGCCCTTGTGTGTGTGTGTGTGTGTGTGTGTGTGTGTGTGTGTGTGTGTGTGTGTGTGTGTGTGTGTGTAGTGTGTGTGTGTAGTGTGTGTGTGCGTGTGTGTGTGTACTCCCTGCCGTACCTTGGGCTGTCCCTTGGTGCGGTCGATGAGGTGCGCGAGCGTGAGGAAGGCGAGGTCCACGTTCACGTTGTGGTGCGCAGAGCTCTCGACGACCGTCAGCGACCCCTTCTGCTTGCCGACCATCTTGCGGAAGTCGCGCACGTACGCCTCGTTCACCTGCGGGTAGAGCGGGTCAATCACAACACGGCTGGTGATTCTGCACACACACACACACACACTGTCTGTCTGTCTCTGTCACAAATACACACACGTACACACTCAGCCCCTCTCTCTCTTACGCACATACACTGTGCGTGCACTCTCACATACATTCACACATTGTCTCTCCTGTCAAGCACACACGCTCGCTCGCTCTCTCTCTCTCTCTCTCTCTCTCTCTTTCTCTCTCTCTCTCTCACACACACACACACACACACACCTTGTCGTTCTTGGTGGTGACGAGCACGACGGGTTTCTTGGTTTTCTGCAGACTCTGCAGGATGTGCTGCGTCGCCTCGAGTTGGAAATCGAACGAGCGCTCCGCGACGGACGACACGTCGAACAGGCACAGGAAGCCGTGCACCGTGAGGCGCCCGTCCGGCAGGTAGCGCTGCGGGAACTCGTGCTCCACGCCTGTGATGCAAGGAGGGCGATAATTGAGAGACGTGACACTGGGCGATAATGGAGGGCGTGACAACGTGAAACAACTTGACTTCTGAGAGATTATATTTCGTGGGCGACAGTTGTAGGACGTGGCAATGGGTGACAACTGAGAAAGGTTCACGTTGTTTTCTGAGTTCGCTTGTCCGAACTGTGCAAGAGAATCAGCACCAACTGACTCGTGCAGACACAATACAGAACGCAGTCGATGTCACAGCGACACATTCAACGTTGTTTCTTACAAGCGAACGTCAAGATACGAGGCCATCAGGAGGTTCCCTCTCCCTGCTCTCCACGGATGGGCGACAGCGAAGGTTAGCCGATCCACGCGCGGTTGTGAACACAACCCCGCCTGCCCCACGCACTCACCGAGCTGGTTCTTGCAGATGTACATGAGTTTCTCTGCGCTCTGGATCTTGACGGCGGCGCAGCGCTTCACGTACGGGTCCGTCTTGCCCGAGCGGAACGCCTGGAACGACGAGTCGTCGATGAACTCCGTCTGCTCGATCACGTTGAACGTCACGTCCACGCCCTCGTCCGACGTCTTTGTCACGTCGCCTGAAAATAAAGTGAGCGATAATTGAGATGATGTTCACGTTGAACGCCCTGACGTTCGACTCAAAACATGTGAGCGATAATGGATGTGTTCACGTCGAATGACACGCTTCCACAATTGTCTGACGTCTGAAAAGTGACACGAGCGATAATCGAGGCAGTCTTCACGTCCGCATGACTCATCGTGTTTTCTCTTTCAATCCAGCTGTTTGACAAACGAGACACTGGCACTGTGAACCTGTGGACACCCGCACGAACAGTCCATCATGCAATGGCTGTGGTTCTGTGTCAGCGCACCTGCTCGTTGTCTTTGACGCACCAACACGCGATCTCTTTCCTGCACATCTGAATTTCCAGTACATGCAGTCGCGTTGGGCACACCCGAGTAACCAACCCTCTGATGCCCATTTGCCGAGAGACTCGAGTCTCGGTGCACGTGCACTTGAATGTGCACACGCGCTCCCACCACCCACGCTTCCCGCACATCTCTGCGCAGGCGCACTCACTCACCCCAGTAGAGGAAGTGGTCGTTGTTGATGACGCGGCCGCCGAAGTCGTTCTGACTGAGCATCGAGATGTGGTCGGTGAAGTAGTCATCGGCGAGCGGGCGCACGAACCTGCAGACAGAAGGGAGCGGGTGTATGGTTCAGACTTCCCGAGGCCCTCTGTCCCTCAACCCTTCCTACCTCACCACCTGAGGCGGAAACCGGAGTGACGGCACCCATCCCACCAAACATGCGCAGCCATCCCGACACCCCCTCCTCACCTGTTGCAGAATCAGGACTTGCCCCATCCTTCAGACCGACCCATTTCTCCCCCTAGCCCACTCCTCTCCTCTCTTCCTGCTCCACTCCTCCATAACCCCCTCTCTCTACCCCTTCCAGCCCCGTCCTCACCTGCTGCAGAAGCAGGACTTGCCCGACCGCTCCCGGACCCATTCCCCCCCCCCTCTCTCCCCCTACTCCACTGCTCCCCACCCTCTTCTACCTCCCACCCTCCACGCCCGCTCACTTATTGCAGAAGCAGGAGAGTTCCCCTTTACTCCTTTACTCCCCTATTCTTCCCTCACCGCCCCATCTCTCGACCCCTCTCACCTTCCACCCCTCCCTCCCACACCCCTCCTCACCTGTTGCAGAAGCAGGACTTGCCGATGCCCTCGGCGCCCTTCTCCTTCTCCGTGCCCGACACGCCCACCACCGCCACGTTCAGCACCCGCGCCTCCGCCCGCCGCGCCATCGCCGCATCACGTAGCACGTCCACCGCACGTCACGTCACGTCGCGTCGCGTCACACACGTCGGGAAGCGCAATTTCCGCGTTGCTTGGCAACCAGATGTGACAGTTCACTGTCACGAGTGTCCAGTCTGTTGTGGGGCCCCTGTGTGTTTTATCCAAATTCCTTGCGATGCACAAAGCACTGGTCTGTAACTATCCACAATGCTGCACAGCAACAACCTTTGGCACTTTCAACCCCTTGCGGTTTGCCCCACGTGCGTCTGTGCACGCACTTTGCACCGGGCTCCCAGGCACCTATCCACGTCGCAGGGCCCAGGGCCCTGGGCGCCTCCTGCTCTCACATGGCGCGGTGTCCACAATCCTCATTTTATCGCCCACGTCTCCATGCCTCCTCATGCGCCCTGGAGCCGTGTGTTCGCAGTCATGTTGGCTGGGCTGGATTTCCTATTTCAAGTGTTCATGGTCGAGTAGCGTAATCCGTTTGTCGTGGTGCTTGGCAGCGAAGTTTCCCTGGATCTGAAGCGCCTCACCAGCGTCTGCAGTCGAAAGAAGGAACCGTTGAGAGATACACAGACATGAAAATCAATGGAAAGAACAATTCACTGCAAAAGATGTGTGAAGCCCTTGCCACACCTTCACGTTCTTCACAAGGATACGCCGCAGAAATGAGGCGAGCTTGTGGCAATGGCCTCGTACGTGAAGTAGGGCGTCGGTCAAGTTTGGTCAAACGGATCAAGGTGGGAAATACAAAGGCTTTTCAGAGTCCTCTTTACTGTTGGACGCACAATTGTGTCCCGCACACGTCAAGGGGCGTCACGTCACGCACACGTCCAGTTTTCCGAGTCAATGGACGCTGCGTCCACTTGGCAACAACTGACTTGAAGATCAACCGGGACACACGGAGCGACGCACCGAGTGGCCTCCCGAGATTGTGTTGGGATAATAAATGCTTCCTGTATCAAATGGAACACCGCAGAAAAAGCCATTGTTTTGGTGAGTCCTTGGCGCGTCCTACACTGGGCCTGATACGTGCGCTGAATCGATAGATCTCGGCTCTTTTTGACTTCCTGCTGGGTGTAAAAGCGGCGGTGAGTTTTGGCCGGTGGCGCGGGCCGGGGACGACTCGACACGGGTGCTTGGCGCGTCGTCGCACGGCGCAGATAAGATCCGTTGTTGTCATCATCCGTAATTATCCGCATACTATTGTAGTCGGGGGTGGAACCAGGGGGATAGGGTCGAGAGCAGGGGCTCTTTTTGAAGGGGATGGGCGCAAATTTACGGGAGTCAGGATTTGCATTCAAAAGTTTGGAAATTGCTCTCGTCTGTTCTCTGTCATCATCCGCACACACACACACACACACACACACACACACACACACACACACACACACACACACACACACACACACACAATGCGCACGGCTGGATCCGCAGAGGTTCCGTCTCTTTGTCCACACTGCACTCGTGGGAAATTTAAATTTGGCGCGGGTGGGGGCGGCCAAATTGAACTTTTCGGAGGTTCGGTAGTCAATGGCCGAATCCGCTCTTCTCTCTTCGCCTTTATCAGCGCTTTTGGCAACTCCCAGCTCGTTTCCCCACCCCCACCAAACCCAACCCACAATCAAGTTGAATCTGGATGATCACAACTCTTCCACACAGTTCGTTCCGTCTGCGCGTCAGCGAACCCGAACGGACCCTCCCTCCCTTCACCCTCGCCGGGGATCCGCCCCTCCCCGAGTATCTGCCCCACGTGTGGCCGCGGATATGGAGGTCGTCCAACCCAACACACCGGGGACACGTGGGGGACCGGACCCATTACCAGTGACACCCGATAGCCGCTGTCAGGGAGCAAAACACCGACAAACGTGTCCATCAAACTCGGCGCTCCCGTCAGGTCACAGTGCGCAGAGGTTTCTGTGGTTCTCAATGAGAAGCGTGAGAAATTCAGCGTGGTGTGTGTGTGTGTGTGTGTGTGTGTGTGTGTGTGCGTCTGTGTGTGTGCGTGTGTGCCAGGTGTGTGTGCATGCGTGGTGTGTGTGTGTGTGTGTGTGAACGTGCTGTCACCCGTAATCTGTGTGTGTGCATGTGTGCCAGGTGTGTATGCATGCGTGTGATGTCCGTGTGTGTGATGTTTGTGTCGAGTGTGTGTGTGTGTCTCTGTGTGTGCATGTGTGTGATGTCCGTGTGTGTGATGTTTGTGTTGAGTGTGTGTGTGTGTCTGTGTGTGTGCGTGTGTGCCAGGTGTGTGTGCATGCGTGTGATGTCCGTGTGTGTGACGTTTGTGTCAAGTGTGTGCGTGTGTGCGCGTGCGTGTGCGTGTGTGTGTGTGTGACGTGGGTGTGAGGACTTCACGCACTTTACATTGAAGCCGAACAGTCACATTGATACTGCGTAGAAACTGTTCAGGGTCAGTACAAACACGACAAACATCCTGCTGCTGCGATCATCTCTTTCTTCACCCCTTCTGTGGGACCGACTCCAAGAGTGCATTAAATTTCAGGACATCCTGCTTTTCAGACCCTGACACCTGTCTGTATCTGGGGCTGGATCCCCCGCGTTTAGTGCGCGTCCACAAAAGGGAACAGTCCACAAAAGGAAACACACACACAGCACTGTCCTCAACACGCGACCCTCACAGCGCAGAGTTTGGACGCAGTTCAACTGATGCGCCAACTTCAGGGCCCGATCCCACGTGTGGTTTCCCCGCACTTGGAACACGTTCTTAGCCTGTTTCACACGAGACGCGTTGCTGTAGGCACGTGCACACGCACTGCACTGTTGAGACGCGCTTCGTCCTGAGTGACGCAACCCCCCCCCCCCCCCCGGAAACACGGAACACACCGCGCAGTGATCCGTCGTTGACGGGTGCAGCACCCCAATGAACCATTTCAGCCAGCAGGTACAACCACAGCTCCACTGGCCACTGCAGGCAAATTGTCCCTGAAGATTGCACAAAATGTGCTACGAGGATGTATCAACATATTCTGGCACTCTGCATGTTCAGCGTATTTGTCAACAGATATGGGTGGTTGAGTCAAGACAATGACAGACCAGCTGATTCTTTTGTCCTCCTCAGTGCAGACTGGCCAAGTGACTTCACCGCTGAACATGCAGAGTGCCAGAATATGTTGATACATCCTCGTATTTTCCTTTGCCAATTTCAGAATTGGGATGACCATGAGGACCACTTTGGGTCCGTCGCAAAAACCCACTGAAGAGGACAGGTATGACGCGTGCAGTGTGAAGCTCCTCGCTCCCGACCCCCACCTGTTGTCCCCCGCTCTTGGCACCGGTTATGCAGAACGGAAAAGCATCACAACCTCCGCCAAATCTGCCTCCACAATCTGCACTCGTGGCCCGTTTCACACCGGATGCGCCTGCGTTGCGTCTCTGTGCAGTCACAAGCGCTGCGTCATTGCGTCCAGTGTGAATCGGGCCCAGTGGAGACGGGTCAGGTTCAGGTGGGCGCACACCAAAACCACAGTTTGGATGAGTTCAGTTTGAGGACAGTACGGAGGTTTCATACGCTGCGAAACTGTCAGCAAAATAAACAGTTTGTTGCCTCTGAACCAACATCAACATTCAGATCGCTTTTGCCACGAACATCACAGGAAGAACTTTTCAGATGACGTTGCATTGTTGTGGGAAAGAACTTCTGTGCTCGCCACCTTTCAAAACGGGGGCTGTTCGTCACACACAGGACGCGTCAGTCTTGTGTTCCTGCGTAGACTCTATTCAAGCACAAGAGATTGCGCTGGAGGTGTTTCCGTGGTGTGTGTGTGTGTGTGTGTGTGTGTGTGTGTGTGTGTGTGTGTGTGTGAGTGTGCGCGCGTATTGTGCGTGCGTGCGTTTCTGCACGTCAACGGCCCCGCAGTGCACGTGTTGAGAGTGTCGCCCCACAGCGCCGCCCGGAGCACGTGTTTCCGGTGCGCTGTGCGCGGCGCGACGCCACTTGACCCGACCGAAGCTACACCAAGTCACACAAACCCTTATCTCGCTCAGTACGCTCTGAAAACTGACGCGCTTTGGGCATGTCTGAGGCCAGGTTCACAAACACACCCAGGTCACACTGGGCACGTCGTGCGTTGCATCCTGGTGCTGATCAACAGGCCTGCGGTGGGCGGTGGGTTTGACTTGACGACGTAGCACTGAGAACAAACCAACGCACTCTGTGTGAACCAAGCCTGAAACACGTTCTGACTCCTTCTGTCAAGCGCAGATTCCCTGTTCTCTTGAATAGATGAGGACGTCAGAGCAAAAATGCGCAACGTAGCGACGAGAACGTGCGCCGCATCCCAATACACATCCGCTCCCATTCTTGAGAGTTTTGAGAGCGAAGCAAACACGCACACAATCCTTTTCTGTGCAACAATAACTCAGCCACAGATACAACACGATCCCATCTCTCTCTCACAGGTGGACGACCAACAAAAAGCGCTTGATACACTTTCGGACACGTCTCGTGTTTGATTTACACCAAGTACGTCACCCAGGTGTACTTTTTGAGTACTTGTGTACAGGTACCTCCCGAGCGCTGATGAGGCTGTTGGGAAGGAGCTCGTTAAATGTGAACCTGGTTCTCCGGTTTCACGTAACGAGCTCAGCGTTTTTCACGTTGCAGCTGGTGTACGTGACTGACAGCGCTGCAGTGAACCCAGGAATTGGCTGAGATGTACAAATCAAGGGGAGAAACAAATTTGCTCAGCACTGAGCTGCAACCCAATCACAACAGTCTTCCAAAGAACGTCTTCACCCCGTAAACCGCACGTCTTCTTCGCAGAAGGCGCTGTGACGCCAGAGCATTTGGTTCCAGGATGCAAATCGTCCCGAAACTGTCCACACCAGTCAAAACAGAAACAGCCTCTTACACAAGAAAGCCTTCAAACAACCTGGTCAAGAGGGTCACCCTTCACACACACACGCACACGCACACACACACGCACACCGGAGTCCGCGCACACCCCTTCGTTCATCTAACGCTGGCAAGTTTTGCACCTTTGCACTGATGACCCAAACCCAGTCACAAGCAGGAGAGACACAGTCCCCATACAAAATTTCGCGTGAGGCAGGCAAGTTTTCCTTGCACAACTCCAGAAATCCACTGACCCACCATGACCAAACAAAACACAAACCCTTCTGTCAGAAACACAGACACACACACACACACAGAGTCTCAGAGAAACTTTCAGACAGACAGACACCAACACACACAGACACACACGCACGACCCCTGTACCGCTCGCCTGTGTGGCGCATGACTCAGGGACCCCCATCCCACCGTGTACATGTCCGTGTACACAGGGCAGCCAATATTGACAGTGTTCCCATTATGGAGCTTACGGTGCTTTTATCTCACGCACGCTCCCGCGCTCGCTCCGCAAAGCTCAGCCCGGGAACACCAAACGTCCGATGCCCTTTCAACTCACACCCGTTTCACACTGGAGGCGTCGTGCTTTGCGCCACGCGTTGCAGCCCTGTGTAAAGGCAACACGCATTGTGTCGTGGCTGGCGTCGCGAAGCTCGCAGAATTTTTCAGAAACGCAAGACACGACGCATTCAATGTGAATCAGGCGGAAAGGAGATTTGAACGGGTGAATAAGCGCGAAGCGTTTGATGTTCAGAATGAGCATTTCTGGTCCGGATGTTGTGCTTCAGAGACACAATGCTTGAACACAAGGACAGACCAAGACGGAAGCCACCGATGTTCAGTGCTTGATTCGTTCACCTGGTGACTCCCTCCTCACAACTGCTCTGCCCAACACGCCCCAAAACACTCAAAATCACACCTTTGATGTCTACTCGCGACAGCGTTTCATTCGTCCGGCAGAGTTTCATTCTTCTGTCTCTCCCGACACCTGAACACTACAATCCACCTGCACCGCTTTGTTGCAGAAGCGCTCCTGTGTGACAGGCTTCCTGCTCCCTCGCTGGCACCGGTTGATGTCACAGCGACGTCCTTCACCAGTTACGTCAGCAGAGCTGCATCTGCTCCGACATCGAACCATGTTCCAACCACACAACCACGGGAATCACAGGCTTGCTTCACAGTGGGTGCGTCATACATTGCGTTTCTGTGCGTCAATGGTTGCGTTGACTCCACAACTTTTTCTTGGCTTCAGGCCTGTTGGGCATTGGGTGCGTCCAACATACCTTGGTCCCTGCACGGGTCAACGGACGCAGCATCATTTTCACACACTGCATGCACCTGTCATACGTTGCATCCCTGCACATTGAGCCTGTCTGCTACGAAACGCACGAAGCGGCTGGTGTGAACCAGGCCTCAAGTAATCAAACCACGGTGGTGAGTCCGCACCCAAAAATAGAACCATCGGAATGTGGTCTCCACTCCCTCCGATCGAGCGACCGCAGCCGAGCCACGGCACACAAACCTGGCGAGACAATCCAACTATTTCCATGTCAAGACGTTTCCTATTTACCAACACAGGAATTTTTGCATCACAAGGCCCTGTTTCACGCTGGACGCATCATGTGCGAGGTTTGTGTCAAATTTTCCAGACCAGCGGCGGAAAGACAGCGCACGACCCCTGGTTCAAGTCAACGAGCGAACGCTGCATTGCGCAAGCTGTGTCACTTGATGCGTCACGCGTTGCGTCCACGTACACTTGACGCTGCGTCGGCAAAAGGCCTGTTGCCTTGTTGAGGGAAGGAAGCCTGACGCCTGCAGTGTGAACCAGGCTTCAAAGAAACATCTGTATCTGGAGGTCAACACACAAGATGCCTCCTGCAGAGGCAGCCGAAGAATGGAGGAGGGGGTTGAGCAAACATTTCAAGTCTGTTACGGCAATGCTAAATTCTCGTGGAACGCAACATCTCGTGAGAAGGTTGGAGCCTTCTCTCGTTAATCTGGCTCGGAATAACCTTTTTCAAATCTTACATATTTTCAGTGAAAGCAAGCAGATTGATGTTGCTAGGCAACGCTTCCCGGGGGAACATCCACCACAACAAGTGCGCTTCCGCTCACAACAATGGCGGATGCTCGCGCACGAGTTCACACGTCTCTCAATGTGTCACGCCTGTTTCACACTGGATACAAAAGGCGTTCGAGTCCCTGTTTCAGTCGGTCCCTTTGCGTCCCCATGCAAGTATGGACTGCTTCGCGTGTCCCTGTTCTTGTCAATCCTGCTTCACAATAGAAGCACCTTGCATCGCGTCCCTGTGTTACGTCGCTGTGTAACAAATCTGAGCCAAGATGGATACGTCAGGCGTTGTTTCCCTGTACAAACCAGGCCTGCTTCACACTGCATGCGTCAGGCGTTGCGCCCACTGACAAGTCGTGTTGACTGGGGTCACACAGAGGGAGACAACGCACGACTCGTCCACTGTGAAAGAGGCCTGAAACGCTGCCGAGTCGAAGCCCTTGACCCTGACTGCAGTGATCAAGGCTGCGGCGCTTCCTGCAGAGAACGAGCGACAACGGCTGCTTCGCGATGCCACAAATCGAATCCAAAGATCTGAAGTGCAGCCACCGAAAAAAATTGCAGAAGAACGGCAAAACTGATTCCCTGTTCATTCATGCCAGAGGAAGAAAGTGCCACTTGCATGAAAACTACCTCAATTGTGTTCGTGGGTCGTCCGCGAATATCACGTTTCTCAGATCTTGCAAATTTTGACTGCTCGTTCCACCACACCACAGCTTCACCACCCCAACTGGTGAGGCCAGATCCACTGCGCCCACTGCTGGAATCAGACCCACCACACCAACTGTTTCTGTTGACTTGAGACAAAAAGAACCGGTTAATTCTTGGACAGACGTCGTGCGCCGCCTGACGAATGAGGCCAAAGTCTGGCGTCTGATGCGGTTCAATCTGGATCTGCACAATTCCTCGTTGCCTTGAGAAAAAGCTGCAGTTTGTTCTGCTCGACGTGCAACGCACGACTGAATTGGTTGTGGAGGCCACTGGTCCACTGGCAACCTTTGACAGCAAATACCCCTGTCATCTCGCACAGAACTGAACAGATGCCAAAATTTTCGATCAGTTACAACCTCTTATGACCAGCATCAGGTGGAAACACTGAGGATCAAGGAAGCGCAGAAGTAGCCGACATGATGCAGGAAAATTTACGACACCGACACACAGCTTCCTCTCAATGGATCCAGAACTCAATTGGCTCCGTTTGATCATTGAAAGCTGGTCTGCGAGAAACACACGTTTCCTCTCCCGGATGCTTCTTTGGGAAAGTTTTGGGTCAGAAGGCTCTAATTTGGCTTTCTTTTTTGCGAGCTCACTGATTTTGAGTGGCTGATCCAACCCTTCGTAACAAGATCCTTTCACCGCATCTTCTCGTGTTGCTTTGGCATTTGGATTGAACTCAGTTCACCCGAAGTTTGGGTCAGGCCGTTTCGGGTCGCAAGATGGAATCCAGATCAGAGTGTTGCACTTGGAGCTCAATCAAATGCTTCTGTCTCACGCTTCAAGGTTGAGGTGAAAGCGTTGAGACACTTTTGTCCTTTCTTTGCCACATATGTCTGACATGTTCAAAAGTACACGCCCAAAATAACACTTCGCTTTTGGACTCTCCTGGACACACCAGCTTCAGATCCTCCAGTTCGTTTTGAGGACAATGTAGTTTTTGACGAAGCTGACTTCAAACTTTGACGGTAAAGGGTAAAAGAGTCGAATAAATACCTTATTTTTGAGTAATTTCCAACGAGCAGTTCGGCGGCTGCCATATTGAATTGCATTTAGCTGCGGAGTGCAGGTGGCAGCACTGACACTTCCTTCCCGCCGCAGGAGCGCCCAAACAGGAACACCAAAAAGTGCCAAAAATAAATGTTACCTTTGCATTTTGAATTTTGTGTGTGAACAGATGGCACAAACTGTGTTCAGAAAATATTTTTCGTGCCTATTTTCCCAAAATAGCTCGTAAAACCGCTTTCCTTGGAGAACTGTATCCAAATTCGCTTGGCAGTTACATGTAGTTCATCATCCACATTTTGACAGTTGAAGGAAGCGTCATTATCGCAAACAGTCGCAATTTCGCTCTGGTTCACACTCCAGATCTGGGGGCGTGACAGGTGAAGCGTTCAGGACGTGGCAAGTTGCATTGAATTGCACATTTTCAGGTGACAGTGTCATTGTCCTGTGAATAGGAACTCATGGAAGGGAAGCTTATCCTCGTTGCCATTGTCCTGTTCCTGCAAAAGAGTGTTTGTGCAGGTGAATAGATCTATCTCTTGTCGACTGGTTTGAATGTCTGTTCAGGTGTTTCGACCTGCTGACCCGTTTTGCATCAACACTGCATTGTGCGTGTCCTTTGCGAAACACCATTGGTTTCTGACGAATGCAAAGGGGACATCAGGAAGCTGTAAAATGGGAAGGTCACAGGGGTGGAGGTGGGAAACAAAACAGCATTTTTGGCTGGGAAAGAAACATTCAGCTTGTCCCCTGAATTGAACAAACCAATGGAGTGGTTGAATGCTGGAAGTGCTGGAGTGTGGTATGCCTAGCGTGGCCAGTGTCGGACAAGCCTTGAGGTTGCCACTGAAGGTCAGGGTGCAGTGGCTCACTGATCTTGATCCTCCCAGAGAGTCTCGGTCATGAAAGAAAGGCAAACGTCGCGCCTGGTTTTGATTTGCTACGAGTGTTCTCTGTGTGTTATACGCGGGGCAGGGTTAACAAGGGGCCTTGATCTCCAGGGAGTTCTCCCTGAGTGACGGACCTGCCCTGGATCTACAGCCTGGTGCAGCTCCTGATCTAAAGGCCTCAGTCCACGCGTGTTTCTGCAGGGTTCGAGCAGTGTTCTCCTGGAGACGAGGGATGCGACGCGCGGGACACGAACCGATATGCGGACAGAGATGGAGACAGCCAGGTAAGTATGTGAGTGTGTGTGTGTGTGTGTGTGCGTGTGTGTGTGCGCGTGCGTGCGCATGTGTGTGAACTTGAGAACTGACTCAGGGAAGCAACGCAGGAGCTGTGGGTCTGCCTCACGGAGTCTTGAGGCTCAGTCCCTGCCGATTTGTCCTGTGGCAAAACCCACACATCAGGACTTCGCGGTGTGCACGTACTGCGACGCGTGCCACGTGTTTCAGATCCCGGTTGCGCAGAACATCTCGAGTCGCATCCGCCTCAACGACGGAGTCGAGATGCCGCTCTTCGGACTCGGTGAGTTCGTGTGAAGCTGGGTCGGCGAAGCCGGGATGGAGGTGCAGGGGTCGGGGTGGGGATTCAAGAGCAACGCGTTCGAGGAGGTAGTTATGAGATTGAAATGAGATCTGGGACGTGCTCGCCAAGGCCGCCTGTGGCAGATCGCGGTGTGCACGCATATCCACCTCTCACGCACGCACCTTTTCCTTGTTTGTCGGTGGGTGTTGCGTGAATGAAGACTGCCCTTCCGACGTTCCTGGAGAGCTGTCGTGCGCTCTGCAGTGGGACGTAACACATGCACACACACCAACCTCACACACACACGCACTTGCTCCGTTGATAGGCGTGTGCTGTGTGAATGAGGACTGGCCGGCGGACGTGTACGGAGCCGTGACCCACGCGCTGCAGCAGGGATACCGCCTCCTCGACTCAGCCAAGTCCTACAAGTGAGTCGCGAAGCGATGGTGGGTCCAGGGGTGGAGCCTCCGGCAGAACCAGAGTGGAGAAACTGTCGGACCCAGGGGTGGAGAATCTAGCGGAACCAGGGGTGGTGAACCGTCAGAACAGAAACTAGCGGGTCCAAGGGTGGAGTAACCAGTGGAATCAGAAACTGGCGGACCCAGGAGTGAAGAAACACACACACACACACACACACACACACACACACATTGCTGTCGTCAATTGGCGGAGGGAATAACAACGCATCCACCTTCTCCACACGACACACACACGCACACGCACACACACACACATACACACACACACACACACACACACACACACACACACACACAGAATCTGTGCCCCTGCTCCGCAGCACGGAAGCGGACACGGGCCGCGCGGTGCGGGACTCCGGACTCCCCCGGAGCGACGTGTTCGTCGTCACGAAGTTGTGGTACGACGACCACGGCCGGGAGAGGGCGCGAGAGGCGTTCAACAGGAGCTACACTAAGTGAGTGGGCGGGGTGGGGC
>JAAUXT010105703.1_pt1 | contig 17215 bp, 33 predicted proteins | sample 7278171 | NCBI WGS metagenome assembly JAAUXT01 (sample SAMN14350112, study PRJNA611818) | marine sediment metagenome | isolation source: surface marine sediment (1.8m) | place: French Polynesia: Moorea | collected 2018-08
AAATCACGAGCCGTAATTAAATCACAAAACCCTAGACATCAATCAACATTAATTATTATCACGAGTTCAATCAACCGGATAGAGAAAATTGAGCAAACATCAGCGCACACCTGGAGAGAGAAATACAGTTGCTGCGAGAATTCAAGTCACCATAATTTTCTGCCGTCCACACTGGTCCTGCTGTTTTATCGTTGTTGGTGTCGACATGGGCCACTCCCAGTATTCGCACAAGAACCCTGCGGAACCCCCGCGGTTTCATCGTTGATTGCTCTCACGATGCGTGTCATTGGAAATTTGTGGGAGGATCATGTTGACGTGGGCGTCACTTCCTGAACACGTGTCACTTCCGGTGCTCACGTGACACTTGGCTCTGTGCGCAGGCGTTCCACGAGGAGCTGGTCGGGAAGGAGCCGGTGGTGACGAACCTGCGCGGCAAGGCGGCCGAGCTGCTCGAGGACCGAGACCCCGTCGCGGGGCTCAAGGACGTGAAGCGGCAGCTGAGACAACTCGACAAGCGCTGGAACAGCCTCAAGGTGAGGCAGAAACAGGCCGAGCTCAAAGCGAGGACAAGGCAGGGACTGGAATAATCTCAAAGGGAGGGGGAGGGGGCCTCAATATGAGCCTGAAGGTGAGGACTGAGGAGATCGCATGATGAGGATGGAAAAGGCCTGCACAAAAGACAATGACGGCCTTCAAGTCAGGATCAGAACTGTCCTGTCTGGTGTCTGCTGAAACAGCTACCGATACAAGGTTTGGTCCGGAACAGTCTTGAGAGTAACGATGAGAACAGTTCCAAGGCAAGGGCAGGGTGTGAAGGCAAACTGAACAGCTGAGTCAGCAGAAAACCTGCTTCAAAGTGTATGTCAAGCCTTTGCGTCCATTGCACTGCTCAGTTCCTGCTGACTCATCCTGTCCGTTGCGTTATGCGGACCCTGCAGTGACGATGCAACGATGAGAACAGTTCCAAGGCAAGGGCAGGGTGTGAAGGCAAACTGAACAGCTGAGTCAGCAGAAAACCTGCTTCAAAGTGTATGTCAAGCCTTTCCGTGCATTGGACTGCTCAGTTCCTGCTGACTCATCCTGTCCGTTGCGTTACGCGGACCCTGCAGTGACGCCCCCTCGTGTCTCGCAGGAGATCTCTGAGGACCGGCGCCGCTCGCTGGAGGCGCTCGTCGAGGACCTGCGCGAGTTTGGCGAGGGTCACGACGCGCTCAGCGGCTGGCTCGCCCAGAAGGAGAAGATGGTCACCGTGCTCGGGCCCGTCGCCGCAGAGCCGGCCATGGTCAACAACCAGCTGCAGCAGGTCAAGGTCAGTGAGGTCAACCGGCGGAGCAGGTCGCGATGAGAAGGCGGAGCCACCGCTAATTTGTCAGCTCTGGTGGAATTAGAATGCGTTCGTGTCATCACGTGTGTGTGTGTGTGTGTGTGTGTGTGTGTGTGTGTGTGTGTGTATGTGTGGTGTTCGTTCTTGGTGTTCCGATTGTTGACCCTCCACGTATATTTTGCAGCTGCTGCAAGAGGAGATGACCGGACAACAGCCTGTCTACGAGCGTTTCCTGGAGACGGGCCACGCCATCCTGGACAAGACGGACGCCGGTTCGGCGGACGCGTCGCGCGTTCACACCAAGCTCGACGCCATCAACCACGACTGGGACAAACTGCACACGAAATTGGGTACGAGCGCCTCATGCGTCTGCGTGACCTTTTTGAACATGTGAACTGCAAACTTGCCTGAAACTCTCCAATGCCTCTTTGTCTCCAAGTCAAACCCTTTCTGCGCCTGCAGGTGAGCGGGAGTTGGCGCTGACGGAAGCACTGGACGCGGCGTCGCAGTTCTACGCCGTGCTGCAGGAGCTGAGCGACTGGCTGCCCGGCATCTCGGAGCGTCTCGAGGCGGCGCCACCGGTCAGCGCGCAGCCCGAGGTCATCGAGGAGCAGAAACGGGCCCTGCAGGTTAGCACGCACACGGACTCTCTCTCTCTCTCTCTCTCTCTCTCTCTCTCTCTCTCTCACGGACTCTCTCTCTCTCTCTGTCTCTCTCTGTGTCTCTGTCTCTCTCTCTCCCTCCCTCACGCACACACACACAGTCTCTCTCACACACACACGTGCATACACACACACACACAGTCTCTCTCAGACACATGCGCGCACACACACACACACACACACACACACACACAGAGAGAATCTCTGTCTCACATGTGCGCACGCACACACACACACAATTGAACGTTTTAGAAGAACCACGACGTAAATTCCTGGACCCGCACTGATTGTCCAGTGTGTTTCGCGCAGAAACTGTCGGCGGAAGTGCGCGAGAAGCAGCCGGAAGTGGAGTCGGCGCGCAGACTGTGCAAACAGCTGGTGGACGCCACCAAGGAGTCGTCCACCAAGTTCGACCTTAAGAACAAGCTGGCGAACGTGGAGAAACCGTACAACGAGCTGCTCAAGAAGATCGGTGAGAGAGAGAGCACCACGCGCGCGAAGTTTGAGGGTCCTGGAACAGAGGCTGAGTTGAATATCCGGGGATTTCGCAGACGGAGATGCGAGTGCGGGACATGTTGATTTGTCAAATGGCTGTGGAGTCATGATGGAGGGGTGTTGAGAGTCGTGTTCTCTGCAGTGTGGAAAACAAATTTGGTTTCTGAACTCACTTTGGAAATCCAAATCGAACGCGCCCATTTTGTGCTTCAGACGAGCGGGAGACGACGCTAGACGGCGCTGTGGTGGAGGGACGCCGCTTCGAGGCGGCGCTGCAGGACATGGTCGTCTGGCTCGACGACAAGAAGGACGCGCTGCAGAGCGCCGAGCCGGTGTCGGGCCAGAAGGACAAGCTGAGCGAGCAGAAGCGGCAGCACGACGTGAGTGTGCGTGCGTGTGTGTGTGTGTGTGAGTGTGTGTGTGTGTGCTGGCGCGAGGGAGAGAAGAACTGGGAGAGTGTACGGTGTGTATGTGTGTGTGTGAGTGTGTGTGTGTGTGTGTGTGTGTGTGTGTGTGTTCTCACTGTGGGACCCGCTCTGTGTGATCGCGCAGCCGAGCCTCATCTGACCTTGACCTCAATTCTGGTTGACGTGGTACAGGCGCTGCAGAGCGAACTGGGCAGCCGCGAACCCGAACTGACCCTCCTGCTCGACAAGGGCCAGAAGCTCGTCGACTCGGCCGCCAGCTCGCCCCTCTCAGACGTGTCCGACTTGTCCGAGACACTCGACTCTCTGCGGGACGGTGAGTCGCCTTCACACACGCTTCCGGTTCCTCACTTCCGGCTCGAGGCCAGAGTCTTTCCCGAGCGAAACGACGAAAAATACAAGACAAGAGAAATTCAAAGCAGTGTCATTTCAAGCGTCGATTTGACATGATTTCTCCACATCAAACGAGATTTCCAATTGAGAATTTCAATTCGGCGAGTATCACGTGACTGACGTGGTGGCGCTGCTGTGCTCGCAGGTTGGAAGGCGCTACAGGCCTCGGCGTCCGAGCGCGAGCAGCGTCTGCGCGAGGCGGACCGACTCGCTGACCGTTTCCATGGCGACGCCGACCTGCTGGCCGCCTGGCTCTCCCTCGCGGAGGAGCGCCTCAGTCACCAACCGGCAACTGGTGAGGACACACACACACATACACACACATACACACACACACACACACACACACACACACACACACACACACACACACACACGGACATGCTCTGACTTCCTCGCGTCTCCCTCGGCAGGTTCCGACATGGATCAGGTGACCCGACAGCTCAAGGACTCGGCTCTGCTCGGCACCGAGCTCGTCCGCAAGTCACGTGACCACGAGGCGCTCAACGCCGCCGGCGCCGAGCTGGTGGCCCGCAGCGCCGACGGGGGTGACGCCGACGCCGTGCAGTCGGTGCTGGACAACATCAACCGGCGTTGGAACACGCTCAGTCGAGGTGCGCGTCTGTTCAAATCTAGGTTCCCCACCTGTCATTCAGTTACACCTTGGGGAAACTCCCTCTTGGTGCATCTGTTGTTAAACGTCCTGATTGGGAGCGTTTTCTGCAGGCGTCTCTGCGCGGACGCAGCAGCTCGAGGAGACGCTGCAGAAACTGCACGAGTTCCACGACAACCTGCGCGACGCCGACTCGACGCTGCACAAGTTCGAGGACAAAGTGGCTGCGCATGCGCAACTGGGACCCGCCGCGCGCGACGCCAAACACCTCGACAAGATGCGGGTGCGTTGTTCAAAAACATGGCGGCAGCTTGTGTGAAGTGATTTTGGCGGGGAGTAAAATCCACTGAGAGAGCCGAGACGAGAGGGGAGGAGAGAGAGCAGGGTGTGACGTTTGCGTCAATGCGTGTGCGTGCGTGTGTGTGTGTGTGCGTGTGCAAGCAAGAACGCGTTGGTATGGGTGTGTCCAGGAGTGTAACGAGTGTTGTGATGGGTTGCAGGACCTGCAGGACGAGATCGACAGCCTCGGGCCGCAGATGGACTACCTGCGCGACTGCGGGGAGGCGCTCGTCGGGGACCTCAACGACATGGACGATGTCGCCACCATCTCCGACCAGCTCTCCGCCATCAACGATCGGTAGGGGGAGCCACTTAGTTCTTCAGGGTTGTGTGAGACTGAGCGCACTAGGCACAGTTCACGTCTGCGAACGAGATGCGGCACGTGTTGCGTGCATCTCGGCTCAAGTTACTCGTCGCAAGCGATGACACGGCACGCACTGACTTGTTTCAGGACTCGATGGATGACTTATCCATGTGTGTTTACAAAAACGCAGCAGAATGTGCAAACGCACGTGAGTCTCACGTGATTCTCACGTGACTTTGTTGTTGTTGTAGTTACGCGATGCTGAAGGAGGACGTGGAGGAGCACGTGTCTCAGATCGAGTCGGGTTCGGTGCTGCTGCAGGACTTCCAGGGCGACCTGCGCCTCGCAGCCAACGAGCTCGCGGAACTCGAGGACCAGATCGACCGCCTCGCGCCCATTGGGCGGGACTCGGACACCGTGCACGCCCAGGTCAACGAGATCAAGGTGCGTGGGCGGGACTGGTGGGCGGGTCGCAGGAGGCTGTAGACGGATTCGTTTGGACTGGTTTCAGCAAGGAAGGAGTGTTCATTCAGATCTAGTAGGGGCGGGGTTGTACGTGTGTGATGACGACGTACGCTGTTCGCAGGCGCTGAACGGACGGCTGTACGAGAAGCAGGAGACGGTGGAGCGGCTCGCGGAGCGCGCAGACACGCTCGTCACGCAGGGCTACATGGCGCGCGACGATCCCCGCGTCACGCAGACGGAGACGCTGAGCAAGCAGCACGCGCGCCTCGGTGAGCAGCCGAAGCGGAAAGAAAAGCGGCTTCGCATGGAATTTCACTCGGTGTTGTCACATTCCACGTCTGCGGTATTTCCAACGGACGCCTCATCCATATCTGGGCTCTTCCAATCATCGCCCCTGTAAGAGTTGTTCCATTCAACTCCCCCACAAGGGCTGTTGCACCAAACTCCCTCCGTCTCCCTCGCAGGTTCGAAAGCGGACGAGCGTCTGGCTGACCTCAAGACGATGGCGTCGCGACTCGAGACGGTGCAGGACGACATGCGCGTCGCCAGTACCGCCATCGACCGTCTCAAGGACGCCGTCGCGGACCGCAGCGGCGGCGGCACCGCCGGAGACGTGCGCGCCGTCAAGGCGCAGCAGACGGCGTTCAAACAGCTCGTCAAGCAGCAGGTGGAGCCAGTGCAGAAACAGGTGCGCGTAGTTGGCTGCTGATGTCTGCATTTGGGTGTTTCTGTCAAGCTTTCAAAACGCACAAAACTTAAACTATGTATCAGGTGTCTGTGCGTGCGGGCAGATTCTTCTCTGCTTCATACCGCCATTTGGGGGGGGGGCAGGGCCAGCTGAATGTGTTTGTGTGTGTGTGTGTGTGTGTGTGTGTGTGTGTGTGTGTGTGTGTGTGTGTGTGTGTGTGTGTGTAGACACCTCGGATACCTGACTGTGCTCCTCCGCTGCAGGTGGACGCCGTCAACAAGGCGGGGCAGGGCCTGCTGCAGTCGGCGGCGCCGAGCGTCTCGACGGCGCTGCTCGAGGCCGACCTGGAGGCGCTCAACGACAAGTGGTCCGACCTCAACGAGCGGGTGCGTTCTGCGCTTCGGGCGCTGATGTTAGGCCGTGTTCGATTTGTGCGCAACTTCTGTGTGTTTCTGAAGAAGCCAACAGCAAGTGACACGATACAAGCCCACCAGCTTCAAAAAAGAGGCTTTCGGTTCATTTCTGCGGCGAACTTGAGGTCGAAGGCGCACAAAAATGGCGTCGGCGTTGACGCATGCGCTGTTGTCGTTTTTCCCACAGATCGTGGAGCAGGACCGGCGTCTCGACACGGCGCTCATGCAGTCGGGCAAGTTCTCCGACGCACTCGTGTCGCTCATGGACTGGCTCGGAGAGACCGAGGGGATGGTGGCGAGCCAGAAACCGCCCTCCACCGACTACAAGGTACGCCAGTGCCGTGTGTCGCACGCATACCTCAGTCACACACACGCACAGGATGTGAGCCAGCAGCCCCGCTCTATCTACTGCTCGGTGCGCGTGCTGCTCTCGTCTCTTGTGAAGTGCAGTATGAGCGAGAAACTTGGGGCGGGGGTCGACAGCTCAAAAGCGCCGTTCTTCCACTGGATGTTGTGCATGTATCAGCACATCCCAGACAGTTGCTGGTGGCGAAGACACTGCACGCATACTTTATTCACACACACACACACACACACACACTGCTGCTGTTGCAGGTGGTGAAGGCGCAGGTGGCGGAGCAGAAGTTCCTGCAGCGGATGCTGGACGACCGCGCCGGGTCGGTGACGAACATGCAGGAGATCGGGCGCGACCTGGGCGAGGCGGGCGCCGCCTCCCCCGCCGACAGACAGGTGCGACACACACGCACACACACACGCGCGCGCGCGCACACACACACACATATATATACACCACACACACACCACACCACCACCACCACCACCACCACCACCACCACCACCACCACCACCAGCACCACCACCACCACCACCAATGCACACACACACTCACACACGCACACACACACACACACACACACATACACACTTTGTGCAGACAGAGTGAAATCTTGCAGCAACTTCAAGTTGGATTCACGTCACTGACCAGCGCTATGTTGATGCCACTTGGTGAAGTTTGATTGACGCAGCTCGTCTCACCACCATTTTCAGGTGCAGGAGGAGGTGGGGACCCTGATGGAGCGGTGGAACAGCATCCAGCGCGCGGCGGACTCGCGCCACGAGGCGCTCGAGCGAACCATGGGCGCCGCCAAGCAGTTCCACGAGCAGCTCGAGCCGTTCCTCGAGTGGCTGGAGGCGGCCGAGAAGGAGGGGCAGGCGCAGGAGGTGCGTGTGTGTGTGTGTGGGTGTGCGTGCTTGTGCAGTCAGGCGTGAGTCAAGAGGCGAAAAGGGAGGGAGAGAGGCAGGTGCAATTTGGGGAGGTTTGTGTGCGTGCGTGTGTGTGTGTGTGTGTGTGTGTGAGTGTGTGTGTGTGAGTGTGTGTGAGTGTGTGTGTGTGTGTGTGTGTGTGTGCGTGTGTGTGTGTGTGTGTGTGTGAAGGTATGAAATTTGTGTTTTGAACACACACGTCGGGGAGATTGGGCCGGGTGCGGCTTGATCCATCCTCACGGAGCAGCTGCACCGGGTTCAAGGCCCCCGTCGCCCGCCGGTTCTGTGAGCCGGCATTTCAGTTCCCTTTGCCACTCTTCCCACTGCAGCTGGTGAGCACGGAGCCGGACGAGATCTCGCGGCAGGTGGCGGGGCAGCGGCGGCTGCAGAGCGGCGTGGCGCGGCGGGAGCCCGAGCTGCGGGACCTGCTCGAGTCGGGCCGCGACCTGCTGCAGCTCAGCTCCGGGGACGACCGAGAACACCTCGAGGGTGAGTCAGTCACTGCGCTCACAACTGGTCCTGTAGACTAAGGATTCAAAACTTTCTCTTTATGTATCTGGATTTGATGCAGGTGTGCAGCAGTCTGAATCGATGAAAATCAAACCGTTTTGACACACGTGATTGATGCGCAGGTCGCCTGGACAGCGTCGCAGGGCGATACGCAGACCTTGCCCGGCGCACCGACGAACACCTGGAGCGGATGCAGCAGGCGCTGCCCCTGGCGGAGAAGTTCGAGGACACGCATGCGCAGCTGCTGGACGTGCTGCAGCGGATGGAGCCGGAGCTGCGCGGCGCCGAGGCGGCGGGACCCGAGGCCGAGACGCAGGTCAAGGTCAGTCAGCCACCACCGCGACTCGGACACAATGGCAGCGTTCCGGGGGGAGGGACGTTCTGATCCTTCGAGAGAACAAATTTGTGTAAAATTTGCACAAACATGTGGACTCACGTCTGCACGTGCATTAAACAGAGGCTGCAGTTGGAGCTGAGCTCGGCGCGCCCCCTGGTGGAGTCTCTGAACGAGGCCGGGTCGCGCCTGCGCACGCTGTCGCCGGGAGAGGGCGCGATGCGCGTCGAGGACGCGCTCAACAGGGACAACAAGAAGTTCGACGCGCTCAGCGACCAGGTGCAGAGACGCGCCGACAAGATCCAGCTGCAGAAGCAGAAGTCGCTCGAGGTGAGTTTTGTGTGCGACACCCATTTCGTCCGTCCCACTTGAGGGGGCCATTTCGTCCACATCACTCGGTCCATTCCGTCCTGATTTCTGTTTATGGGTGACTGATGTAGTTTTGAATTTTATGTGAAGGAGCCTTCTTTTGGGCAGGTAATTTCTCTGTTTGGCTTTGTGTTCTTATTTTGTTCCACGTTGCCCTTCACTTTTCAAACTGGAGGACTGAGGACTTAGACCACCGAAAGTGAGACACCAACACAACGTGATCAATGGATGCCTGACAGATTTTTGTGGGCGCGGGCTGGTGCCCTTATGTGTGCGTGTGCGTCTGTTGAAAAACGACCACGTAAACTTTGGATGCGTTTGTCTACACGGGTGAGTGTTCTTGTTTTAGTTCCTGGGTGAGATCGACGAGCTGCTCGGCTGGTTCGGAGAGACGGAGGACCGCATCCTGCGCTCCGAGCCCGTCAGCATCGACCCCGCGGACCTGCGCGCGCAGCTCCAGGTGCGTGCGCAGCCACACGTGACTTCCGCTGCTTGTGCGGCCACGTGGTGCAAGGGATCACAGTGACTGTTCAGGAAGCGTCACTTTCTGGGAGGAGAGTTAGGTATTCTGACTGAAGGATCACGCAATGCGCGTCTTCAGCACGTGATGTTCTTGTTGGCTGCAGGAGCACAAGGCGCTGCAGGAGGAGATCGCGAACCAGAAGTCTCGCGCACGTGACATCACGACGGGCGTGAAGCGCATGCGCCGCGAGAGTTCGGGCGACGAGGACCCGGCCATCTCCGAGAGGCTCGACCAGCTCAAGACGCAGAGCGACGCCGTGAGTAACGCCTGCGCTTTCACCATCACAAACGACACGTCGTGGCGTTGCGAAGGAAAAGAAGTCGCGACGCGTTGCGTGCCACGCAGTGTTTGTTGCGTGTGCGACGCACGACGCATCCAAACGAACGTTACTTCTGTCGCGCCGTTTTCGTACGTTCTTCAGTCAGAATTGCCTTTTTCCCGAAGAAAATCACGCACAAATCAAACTCCTTTACCTCGCTGCTCCCTCCCGCCAGGTGTCGCGGCTGGGCTCGGACAGGCTCGGGGAGCTCGAGCAGGCGCTCCCCCTCGCGGCGCACTTCCACGAGACGCACACCGAGCTGCTCGACTGGCTCGCCGACGTGGAGCAGCAGGTGGCCGAGTACGAGGCGCAGCCGCTCGCGCTCAACCCGCCGCACATCAAGGACCAGCAGGACGCCATCAAGGTACGGACGCCGCCGAGGTCACGTGACAGGGTGTGCGAGGACAACCCGCAACAAAAGCTTGGGCCGGTGCCGCAGGGTCTGACGTCACGCATTGTATCCTGGTTTCACAAACTGTCAGGTTTTGTGCGAATAACTCACGACACAACATTGAATGGGTCGTGGACCGTCAGGTCCCTCTGGCGGTCGTAGTGTTGCCACGGCAACCAAAACTGCTTCTTTGGGTGTCCTCAGCAGAGCTCCTCCCATTTGCATTCAGAAATGTCACACAAAGATCCATGTCTGAATTTTCTCACAAAAGAATAAAATGACCAGTTTGCGAGAAATGTAGATCTAGATCCATCCCTTTCTTACCGCAGGCCAAGCTGAAGAAAGCCAAGGTGACTTTTCGCAAGTTATGTAGAGTGTAAACAAAATGATCTGAGTGTAGTCAAGGCAACCGAGTGCACATCGCAGCTGATCGGCGCTCTGATTCGTTGCCAAGACTTGTTTTTCAATGATCGCGAAATCATCAGCAGTTGTAAAGTGTAGAAACTTAAGCTTCAACAATATTTTGATGTCTCGGTCTTGATTGGGTGCAACTTGGAAAATTCAGCTCACCGCTGATTTGTTGGCTTCGTACACCAAGTGTTGAGATAAATACGACACATCACGCGGGTCAAATGAACATCATTTCGGGGCGCGAGGATGCGCAGTTACAGTGGCGTGTATCTTGACTGGGAACAGCCGCTTTCAAGATGCGCCACGTTTCTGCAAGTTTCCCATCGCACCAAGCACACCACCGCCCAACATTGCTTTGGTTCCGCGTGGATGGGTGAAAACGATGTAGGCTTTCGGCGAGGAGTTGCCCCTGTCGTGAAAAGGGGCTTGATTTCGACGGACAACTTGATTTCGAAGGATACAACAAGTACAACCGTGGAACATCCTGTAACACTCCGTCCACGCTTTAATATCGACCCACCGCATCATGTTTCTCGTCGTGGCGGTGGCCGCCGCCATCTTCCTCGTGCTGCTCTGTGTCCTGACGGCTGTTTGCGCCTCGTCCCGGCAGCTCCTGAAGCAGAACATCGCGGACCACAAGCCGATCCTGGACCGGCTCAACAAGACCGGGTCGGCGCTGTTGCACCTCGTGACGGAAGGAGACGACGCCGAGCGACTCCGCTCGCTCATCGACGACGACAACGCCCGCTTCGACGCCGTCAAGAACAGCGCCCGCGAGCGCGCCAATGCGCTGGATGAGGCGCTGCAGCAGGCGGCCGAGGTGCGTCCACACATACGCACACACACACACCACACACTCACACACGCACACACACGCACACACACTCACAGAACACACACGCACACACACTCACAGCATACACACACTCACAGCACACACACACTCACAGCACACACACAAGCACACAACACGCACACACACACACACAAACTTGTCGTGCGCGCACGTAGACATGCCAAAACAATAAATGTCTTGTCTGTCTGTCTGTCTGTCTGTCTGTCTCTCTCTCTCTCTCTCTCTCACACACACACACACACACACACACATACACACACTGACGCCTCTCTTGGTCCCTTCGCAGGTGACGGACCAGGTGGAGAACATAGTGGAGAACCTGAGCGCGGCTCGGGAGCAGCTCGACAACGCCGAGCCGGTGTCGGCGCACCCCGACAAGCTGCGCGACCAGCTCGCCGACAACAGCGCCCTCATCGAGGACCTCGACAAACGCCTCGCCGCGCTCGACGCCGTGCGCGCCACCGCAGAGGAGCTGGCGGCGCAGCAGGGCATGGACGACATCGCCACCAGAGGTCAGTCACGTGACTTCCGCTTCCGCCACGTGGCAGCTCGTTCACAAAAACGTCTCAAACGTGTTTTGACAAAAACTGACAGTGGAACAATCGCCCTGAAGGGTCCTTGTTTCAAAACTTGTCAAGTTGTGTTTGAGTGAGCGAGTGATTGAATTGACTGTTGTTCATCGTTTCGTGTGTACGGACTCTTGTTGCCTTGATTGATTGATTGATTGATTGATTGATTGATTGATTGATTGATTGCAGAGCTGCGGGAGAAGCTGGACCGGCTGCGCGACATGTACACGGAGATGCGGGAGGAGGCGCTGCGGCGCGGGGACGCGCTCGAGCGCACCGCCGGCGTGTCGGACAAGTTCTGGGACGACGTGACTGGGCTACTCGCCACGCTGCGCGACCTCCAGGTCAGTGCGCGTGCGCAGAAGCACTTGTTGATGTTGAATCACGTGAGCTGTGTCGCTTGACGGAACAAGAAGCAGTGCTCAAGGCAACTGCAGTGCAAAGTCCCTTGCAGCATCGGTAATGTTGTCAATTCTTCCTTGTTCATCAATTCTTCGTGGTCCTCCTTGTCCTCCACCAGGCATGCTGCTGGCTGTGGGGGGAGGGGGGTCTGGCTGCAGGGGGGGGGGTCTGGCCATAGGGGGGGTCTGTCCACGGGGGGGGGGCAGGGGACATTTTGGTCCAGCTGCCATACACTGCATTACCACATGGTGCTTCGCCCTAAAGGGACTTCGCACAATGATAGTTTCCGAATGCGAGTGCAGAAGGAAGAACTTCACACAAAGTGAATCATATTTTTGAATTGTCATTTGCGTCACGTTTAAGATTTACGTGCCAGTGTCTTTGTAACGCGCGTGTTTCTGTTGTGTGTTCAGGACACGCTGACGGGGCAGGAGCGTCCGGCGCTACACCCGCAGGGCATCCGGCAGCAGCAGGACACGCTCGAGGCGCTCAAGGACGACATGGACCTGTGCCAGGCCGACGTCAACCAGGTACGATGGGCATGCGGCAGCCAATCACAGCGAGTCTTGCACAGATGGACATCCGTCGTTGGCTGGGTCCATGATGTGAAAGGTCGCGCACCGGCTACACTGTTGTTGTGTGGGGGTCGGGTCCCGGTGGAGCCCGTCCTCACAACCACCGCTGCGTGCAGCACTGTGGTAGAGAGCAGCCTCGGCTCGGCCGGACTGCTGCAGTGGAGTCAAACTCAAGTGTACACTTCAAACGCTTATTACATAAACCTGTCTCAAGCTGTGTAGCTCTCAACAGACGCAGGGTGTCATGGGCGAGGCTTTAAATAGGCGGCATGAGCTGCGAGTCCGGTGTGCAGCTTCAGCTTCGCGCAGCTCCGCTGAAGCGGCTTCATCGGTACTCAGCACCTCGCCCGAAAGCTGGATTGCGCGCGTGGGAAGAGCCAACTCTTCCACACGACACTGTTTGTTGACTAGCCACATGAAGATTGTGGGCTCTCTTCAGAAAAACTTTGTCGAGAGAAACGCTGGGTGATTTTCTCTACATGTCAACTGAAAGATTGGAAACATGGCATGAGGCAACACGTGTCTACATTTCTGGCTCGACGCAGGTTCGCGAGATGGGTGAAGAGCTCGTCGGTCTTATCGGCGAGCCCGACAAACCGGAAGTGGAGAAGAACCTGGACGACGTGGACGCCACGTGGACGGCGGCGCAGTCGGCGTGGGCGTCCCGCCAGGCGGCGCTGGACGAGGCGCTGCGTCGCGCCACCAACTTCCAGGACGAGCTTATCCGCATGCTTGAGTGGCTGCAGCGGCGCGGAGAGGAGCTGGCGGGGCTGGGGCCCATCGGTGGGTACCGCAGGGGGAGGAGCTGGCGGGGCTGGAGCCCATCGGCCAGCAAGACTGGGGGGAACAGGGGCTGGGGCCCCATCAGTCAGTGCCGTAGGGGCTGGTAGGGCTGGGGCCCTTGGTGGATACCACGGGGGAAAACTTGATCTGCAATGTTTGAAAACGAACAGCGTGCTCTGTTTGCTGCTGTGTTCCTGCGGGCCCATTTTGAGAATGCCTCAGTAAACGTTGACAACGCTTCGTTTCCCAGGTGACGAGATCGACGTGGTGCAGGACCAGCTGACGGAACTGGCGGCGCTCAAGGAGAAGGTGGTGGCACGCCACGTGGACGTCGAGTCGCTCAACCAGCAGGCCGCAGACCTGACGCGGGGAGCCAGTGCGCAGCAGGCGGCCGCCGTCAGGGAGCCGCTTCAGGTGCGCGCGCACTGCACCGACGCGTTCGATTCAGCCTGTTGGTGCCTCGGGAGCCTGTGGTCTCAAAAGTAAAACTCCGGACTCTGACCATGACTCGGACCACACCAGACCAGTGGGATGAATCAAACAGGGTCTGCAGGGCACCTCCAAAATTGGCACAGCGAAACTGGGGCCTTGTTCCTGTTCGTGCTTTTGCTGAAAAAATTCAGATTTGTCAGGCGTAAAGTGTTGGCAGTGCGCACCACTGCCCCCTGGTGACTTGACCCTGCGGTGGGCGTGGCTCTTGGTCACGTGGTGGATGATTGACAGGAGGTGAACGGACGGTGGGCGGGGCTGATGGAGGGGCTGGCGGAGCGCAACACGCGGCTGCAGCGCGCCCTGCTCAACCTGGGCCAGTTCCACACCGCCGTCGACGAGCTCCTCTCGTGGGTCGACAAAACGAACACGACGCTCGACCAAGCACAGCCCATCGTCGGAGACCCGAAGGGCGTCGAGATCGAACTTGCCAAACTCAAGGTTCGTGTGCATGATAACTTTTGCGTGTGTCTTGGAACTGAATGAAATTGAAGACAACTTCGCGACAAACATGGCGGCGCCCTGTGGCACCATGGCTGACCTTGCTTCTGTGCGACTATTGCACATCCTTGGATTGTTGTGCAGTTCACGGTCCCTGAAATCCGCGTCGCACGCACGCGTTCTTCGCGTGTGATTGCGCCTGAACTGGTGGTCACGTGACTTCTTATGGATTGTCACGTGACTGCATTCCAGATCCTGCTGCGCGACATCGATGCGCACCAGGCGAGCGTCTCGTCCATCAACGACGCCGGACGTGACGTCATCACGAGCGAGGGCGGCGCCGCCGCCAACAAGACGCGCGACAAGCTGGACCGGCTCAACGCCGACTGGGAGGACCTGCTCACCAAGACCAAGGTCAGGGACGCCCCGCCACCACAGATTTTGACGTTCTTTCGCATTCGTTGTCGCGTTGTCGTCTGCACTGTTCTCACGTGCAGTGACACGTGCTTTGTAACGTGCGTGAACTGAATTCATGTTTTTGGCAACGAGTTTTGTGTGCGCGTGCTTTGTCCTGTGTGCTTCATGCACGTGTTTGACCACGTGTTTCAGGAGCGGGAGCTGGAGGTGGAGGACGCGCTGCGCGAAGCCAAGTCGTTCCAGGACGAGCTGCACGACGCGCTCGCGAGACTCGGCGAGATCGACGGCCACCTCGTCACCTCCAAACCCGTCGGAGGCCTCCCGGAGACGGCCAAGGAGCAGCTCGCCAAGTTCATGGTCAGTTGGGCGGAATGGGCGTGGTTTGGGCGGGGCAGGGCAGGACAAGTTGGAAGGAGGAAGTGGGATTGGCACTTCCGAATATTGTGTGCCTTTTCATTTCTTGGGTTGCCCAGTAATTTGCTAACTTGTGGCAGAGGTTCATTTCTGTTCATGTGTTCGCTTGTACTTGCCGATTTCGTCATTCCTGGGGTGTGCTTGTGCTCACGTGATGTGTCACGTGGTATTTGCATCCGTTTCTCACATGATCTGTACACACGCGTTCTTCCATGCATCGCAGGACACGTTCGGGGAGCTGGAGCGGTTGGAGCCGCGGGTGGCGAGTCTGCTGGAGCGCGGGGACGCACTCGTGACGCGCAGTCGGCCCGGGGCTCACGGACTCAAGCACGACCTCGCCACGCTGCGCGCGCGCTGGGACAACATCAACGCGCGCGCGCGCGACCGCGGCGACAAGCTGCGCGAAGCTGTGGATAAGGTGTGTACGTCTGCGTGCGTGAGGTTGTGTTTGTGTGTGTGTGTGTGTGTGTGTGTGTGTGTGTGTGTGTGTGTCAATGTGGCAGTGAGCGTCGAAATGTGAAACCAGTCAATATTTCGTGCAAAATTCACAACAAAATCCTTCACTCGTTCTTTGCAAGTTATTGAGCAGGAATTCACTTGTGCCATCTCCATCACACTTGATTCTGCTACCCTGAATATGCAATGCGCTTTGCTGTCACGTGTCCCTGTCACGTGATTTGACCCCGTGTCGCACGCAGGCGGACAGTTTCCACGCGGACCTGAACGCCTTCATCACGTGGCTCACTGCGACGGAGAAGAACCAGAACAACCTGGCGCCCGTGTCGCGCGTCCTCGAGCCGCTCAACAAGCAGATCGACGAGCACAAGCTGCTGCAGAAGGACATCTCGCAGCACCGCGAGGCTATGGTCGCGCTCGACAAAACAGGTGCGCTCAACGCCACCCATATTATCGCTCAATCTGCTTCCGCGCATGAGATCGTTGGTCATCCTTCGCTTGCAAATGGTTTAGACTGGTGAATTGACGAAATAGGTATTGGATATTGGCACTTGAGGCAAACAAAATATCAGACCATTTTGATACGCGAACACATTTCACACGAATACCGCGACCAAGAACAGAACGGTGGCGTGTAGAAATCCTCGCAGTGCATCTCAACACTGTCAAGCATTCTTGTTTTTCTCGCGCAGGCACGCATCTCAAGTACTTCAGCCAGAAGCAGGACGTGATCCTGATCCGGAACCTGCTCGCGTCCGTGACGCACCGCTGGGAGAAGATCGTGTCCCGTTGTGCGGAGCGCACGCGCCAACTGGACCACGGCTACAAGGAGGCCAAGCAGGTGCGTGTGTGTGTGTGTGTGTGTGTGTGTGTGGCATTTCAGGTGCGTGTATTTGTTGGACATGCGTGCGTGCACGGGGTTTTCCAGTTGCGTTTGTGCGTGCTTTCAGGGGGGGGGGGTTGCTGGGTGTTTGCGCAACTGCCTGAGGCCTTCTCCAAGAGTGAGTCCGTGTGTTTGTGTGTGTGTGTGTGTGTGTGTATGTGTGTGTGTTTCACACTGCCTTTCTCGCTTTAATCTCCACAACTGTACGTTGTGTTTGTCAGTTCCACGACCGGTGGGCGGGGCTGCTGCGCTGGCTCGACGAGCAGGACGCCGTCATCCAGACGGACACGCACATCCACAACGACCCGGACCGCATCCGCAGGCAGATCCTGCGCCACAAGGAGTTCCAGCGCACCCTGGGGGCCAAGCAGCCCGCCGTCGACCACATCACCCGCATGGGGCGCCACCTCAAGGACAAGTGCGTGTCACGTGACGTTGTTGCAGCCGTGGATCGCCCAATGAGATTCGAGCAACGCTGGTTCCCCCATCATACATTTGAAGGCCCTTTCCGCGACTTTGCTTGTGTCCCAAGTTGGGAACGCCAGCTGTGGGCGAGGACAAGTGTTCCTCGAGGGGGGGGGGGGGGGGGGGGGGCGGGGGGGGGGGGGGGGGGGGGGGGGGGGGGGGGGGGGGGGGGGGGGGGGGGGGGGGGGGGGGGGGGGGGGGGG
>JAAUXT010024353.1_pt1 | contig 17214 bp, 13 predicted proteins | sample 7278171 | NCBI WGS metagenome assembly JAAUXT01 (sample SAMN14350112, study PRJNA611818) | marine sediment metagenome | isolation source: surface marine sediment (1.8m) | place: French Polynesia: Moorea | collected 2018-08
GGGAGCCAGGGAGGGAGGGAGCCAGGGAGGGAGGGAGCCAGGGAGGGAGGGAGGGAGGGAGGGAATGAATGAGTGAGTGAGCGAGTGAGTGAGTGAGTGAGTGAGTGAATGAAAGCAAGAAGGCAGGAAGGAGAAAAGGAATGAAGGAATGAAAGAAGGAAGGAATGAACACACGAACGAGGGAATGGCCTCCACTTGGGTGGTTGACAGATTGCTTCAGTGCTCCAAACATTGACGGACAGATTGACTGACTGACTGACTGATTGATTGATTGACGTAGACGTACTCACCCCCTCCCTACGCAGCAGACTCCTCGCGCACCTCGCCACACTCAGCTGCTGCCCGCTGCTCACCTGCTGTCGAACCTGCAACAGACGTCCAGACCTGTGTACCACTGGGTATGTCATGCCCTGTGTACCACTGGGTACGTCATGCCCTGTGTACCAGTAGGTACGTCATGCCCTGTGTATCACTGGGTACGTCATGCCCTACCACTGGGTATGTCATGCCCCATGCCCTGTGTACCACTGGGTATGTCATGCCCTGTGTACCACTTTGTATGTCATGCCCTGTGTACCACTGGGTACATCACGCCTTGTGTACCACTGGGTACGTCACGCCCTGTGTACCACTGGGTATGTCACACCCTGTGTACCACTGGGTACGTCATGCCCTGTGTACCACTGGGTATGTCACGCCCTCAGTCGTGAAGCCTGGTGTGCACCCTCAGTTGTGAAGCTTGGTGTGCACCCTCAGTTGTGAAGCTTTGGGTGCAACCTCAGTCATGAAGCTTGGGGTGCACCCTCAGTCGTGAAGCTTGGTGTGCACCCTCAGTTGTGAAGCTTTGGGTGCACCCTCAGTTGTGAAGCTTGGTGTGCACCCTCAGTCATGAAGCTTGGTGTGCACCCTCAGTTGTGAAGCTTTGGGTGCACCCTCAGTCATGAAGCTTGGGGTGCACCCTCAGTTGTGAAGCCTGGGGTGCACCCTCAGTCATGAAGCTTGGGGTGCACCCTCAGATGTGAAGCTTGGGGTGCACCCTCAGTTGTGAAGCTTGGGGTGTACCCTCAGTCATGAAGCTTGGGGTGCACCCTCAGTTGTGAAGCTTGGGGTGCACCCTCAGTTGTGAAGCTTGGGGTGCACCCCAGCCCTGAATTCTGGGGTTGCACTCTGAGTGCCTCACCTTGATGGTGTCGAACGGGTGACCAATGGCGAGTCCCGCGCATCCTGCAAACACAATGTCAACATCTCTCCATATGATCCACCATGGAAGCCATGATTGAGGCCAAACCTGCCCGAGGGGCAAAGCGAGCAGGTCTTCAAACATCCACCAGGAAGAAGAAGGGCAGTGACCAAGCCCCACGTCCCCTGATCTCCCAATGACCTCAGTGACCCCTGTGACCCCTGTGACCCCGAGCCCTGGGTTGTCGGGGGCCGGGGGCGGCGGGTGTCCTCGTCTTCTCCCCAGATTTCCCTCCCCCTGCTGTACGTGCGAAGACTAGCGCACACCGCATGCAGTTGTCTAGTTGTCTACACAAACAGTGGGGTGGATTTGCTTTCACAACTGCAGCCAAAATATCAACGAAAACGACGCGCATGCCTCGCATTGTTGGGGTTTGTTGTCTCTTGCGTGCGCCAAGTCGCGTGCAGATCAAGGGAAGTGGTTTGGTGTTGTGGAGAAATCCCGAACTCTGTCCGTTTGTTCTTTGACACATGCACTGCTTTTGCGGGGTCAGAAGACAACGCTAATTCCAAAAGGGGTTTGGAGGTTGTCAGTCAGTTCTTCCAGTTTTTTTTCTGTGCCTGTTCGATTTCACGAATTTTCCTTTCCACGCGCGGCGATGTGCCGAGCAGAACCAGAACAGTAGCACAGATGGCCAAACACTGCTCAAGAGCCAATGACAAGTGATCAAATGCACTATGTGCAATTGGTTCACGTCGGAAAATGCGCGGGTGGGTTTGTATTGGATCTCACTGTCGCGGTTTATGTGGAAACTTTCTGTTCTTGTCTACATTGGAATCGCGTGACTTCTTTGCAATTCAACCCAATACACAGTGCTGGACCCCAGGTTTAGAGATCATCCTGATGAAGAAATGAATCTTTTCAAAAGGTTGCAAGGACAGGACCACAGAATTTTCAACCCAACAAAGAGACAGAGGGTTACTTGACCTGCGAGGAGTCCTGCAACAAAATCCATGGAGAACTCCACGACCTTCGCTTTCCGCGTCGTTGCCAGGGCAACCGTCTGTTGCTGTTGTTGTGGTGGGTCCGGTTGCCATGGTGCCTGGTTGCCAGGGACAGCGTGCGCCAGCTGCTCCATCTCCCAGGACCACAGATGGCCCTTTGGTGGGAAGAAGATTTTGAGGACGACGGTGTCCTCCAGACCCGAGAAACTCAACATGTCACGTGACGCTTCCTTCCCAAGTCCGTCTGGAGGGGTTTTGTGACAGTTTGTCGTCTGTTCCCAGACTTAACTGTTCACAGATGGAGACGAGAGTTCAGTTCAGGGAGGTATACTCGATGCTTGAGAGTTGAGTGTGTATAAAACTGGATCCAGGTCCTTCAGTCCAGAGGGTCTTCGAGTCCTGAGGTTGGCTCCGCTCCTGGACCAGACTCTTCACACCGACAACTGCAGCAAGGTGATGAAGGTCTCCGTTTCTGAACAGCCACACAGAGTCCCCGTGTCTCCAAACTTCAGATCTTCACCCTGCAGTCCCTCAAGCTGATACGAGGATCCGAGAACACAAAACCGTGTCAAAACGTGAGCACAATCTGAACGAGTGTCATGAGCAGTTCACTGCTGCTTCCTTTCTGTTATCTGCACGTGTGAGGCTAGTCTGAAAACTCTCCAGGTACAATGAATATTGTGGTGCTGCTCCGCGAACAACGAGATCAAAACTGACCGCTCGGCAGTCGTGGAATTGTTCACTCAAAAAAGTGACCAATTTGTTAAATGCAAGTCAAAAGTTCAGAGTGGCCAAAGTTCAAACTGTTGCAGCACTCACAAATTCCTTCGTCTTTTGAGATGCAAGAAAGGAATGTGCTTCTTTCACTTGCGCATTCCTCCGCGGGTATTTGACCCCCCGAAAAGTTTATGTTTGGACAATGCTCTGGTCATTACAATGTCACCCGTGTCTAGTTGTCACTCAAACCACTGCTCATTCAAGCGTGACAAAACAAACAGAAATATCAGTCTTGTTCCAGTACCCTTGGCACGTTCACGCCCTCCTCCACGTTCAACCTTGACGTCAAAGTCACGTCCAAACTTCACGTACTCACGTACACCAAGGTCAGTTGACCTTCACCTCCAAAGTGACGTCCACCCTTGTCGCCACCTGACGTTTCAAATTGACGTCGAATTTGACGTTCGACGTCAGTCACGTCGGAAGTATCAACCCTTGTGTCGAGTTCACGTTCCGCTTGACGTCAAATTTGACGTTTGACGTCGCGAGAAACCACTGCACGTCTGAAGTGACTCCCACCCTTGTGCCCACCTTGTGTCCACCTTACGTTCAAAATGACGTCAAATTTGACGTCTGACGTCACGAGAAGCAGCGGTGCGCAGTGCAGGCGGGCGCCGTCCTGCTCCAGTACAAACTCCGCTGCATAGTCCGTGTGCCTGATCCTGTTGAGTTCTGCATGTTGCGAATCATCTGGATATCCAGGGTCCGCAACGTCAACGTAACCTCCGCATGGAGGGATTCACAAGGCTTTAACTGCAGTGGTGTTTCCCTCCCTGGCGTTTCTGTGTACTCCAGGGACAGTCTCAGTCTCAATCTTTTTTTCACTCAGGGGTCAGTTTCCGTTCTTTTTCAGTGTCACCCCACGTGGTTTGTTGTTTCCATGTAGTTCTTGCCCATTCAGTGCAATGCCAGATCATCAAGGCGTTTTTCTGATGCATTGAGTCATGCACTGACGAATGTGTTTTGTGGACCAAACGCTGAAAAGCTATATTGTCTCTGCACAGGTCTGGATGCGCATTCTTGGCACAGGAATAGGGTAGGCCTGCCTCTGACGCAAACGCTGCACGCATGCGCGCGCACGTAGGCCTGTCTAGCCCCAAAATAGACGTGCAACGTGCACGTAGGAGGGAGACGACGCTGCGTTCGAGTACTCGTACTGCAGTGCACGAGTGTGCGCTGGTATGCACGTGCCACACAGGACATTTTGCCTTGGCAAGAAAACAGATTTTCTGCCCTGTGTGTCCCACCCCAATCGCCATTCCCAAAACAAATCAGCTGATACACACATTTTGTGTGTCCCAAATGGAATTTGTCACACGTCAGACATTTCACAGCAAAATCGTCCGTTTTGGATCCGAACAACCCCGTCCTCCAGAGGTCTCTATCCTGGACAGAACGAAGAAAAAAAAGACTCCCAGCAAACACTTCCGTCGTCAATGGCTTGCTGTCTTGATCCCAGAACTCTCCTTCGTCTGCATGGCTGAGATCATTTCCTCCTTTAGTGCTGAAAACACGACCGTTGGTATGACTGATCCAAAGGTCACATGCCAAAAGTGCCCACAATGCCCCAAAATTCCGGGTTTTGTCAGAATTTATTCAAAACAGGAACAGAACAGGATCAAAGGCGAGACTCACAAAAACCTCAGTTCACACACTGTACGCATTGTGTATTGACCGGTGTCACTTGTTACGCAACACACACACACACACACACACACCACTCAATTTGAATGGATTGATCATCCCTGTGGGTTTGAAGGCAAGGACTCCATTTTATTGGTATGAGGGAACGGGCACCTGTTAGAGCAAAACTCAACACCTCTCAGGGCAAGCGAGGGGCGTTGCCATCAGGTCCATATTCTCTCCCAAGTCCTCCACATGAATTCATTTGTGCCAAGTGTTTTACAGGGATATCAACATTTCTCAATTCTTCTGATGATTTACTGGTGAGAAATGTTTGTGTCAGAAGATACACATGAAGATTCACTGAGGAACTGACCTGACCTCAACTCAATTGATTTTCCACACTCAATCAAAATACTGTCTCCCCTTTTCAAAGGCTTTTTCTTCTTGCACATATTCAACAGAAATGATGACAAGTGTTTGTCAAGCAAAAGAGGCTGAACTATTGGATTGAAAGGCAAAACAACTGCAAAGGTCCAGATCAGGGCTTCTGGAGGGTAGTTGTACCGGAACATTGATGACAACATCAACACAGAAGGTGGAAACCAGGACAGCAGGTTACAAAGACTGTGAACTGCACCATGCTTCATCAAGGTATTGTGGTAGGTCTTTTGTTTGATCAAAGATTGTGTTCTTTGTTGCTTTACTTCAATAACAACCTTGGAATAGAGAACTGGAACTGTCAGTGATGATACCACTCCCACCAGGCTCAATACTGGGACAAACAAGACAAAGACTGTGAAATCATCTTTGTTACTGACAGGTGAGCAGAAATATGTTGGAATTTCCTTTCTATTGAACACCGAAAACAAAACTGTCAAGATGGATGAAAAACATAAAGTGATGCAAATTTCCAAAAATATTATTTTGCTGACAACTGAACCTTTCTTGAAAAAGCTGCGCATAGGGCCATGAATGACAGAGTATTTTGAGTAGGAATATGTCATGACAGACACAGCACTTAGAAATACCACAAAGGTGAAAAGAAAACAAATAAAATTACAAGTGAATCTTTGTTCCCATGAGAATGAGTTTAGGATGTAGAAGTTGCCAAGATATTCGTCAGTTGTGCTGAGAATAAAAACATAGAGAGCAAACAAGATGTGTGAGCATGTGTTGCACAGCAAGAGTTTTGTGTAGATCTTTGTGGTATAAAGTTTGGAGGCAAGCATGTTGGAAATATTTTTCACCAACACAACAGCATTCACTGTGAATGTCATAATGCCAACAATCCACAGCACAATGCCAACATATGGATCTTGCAAAAATCGCTTGCAAGAAAATGAAACGTAGACAGAACATTTTACTTTTGAACCCAGACAACAAAACAGAAAACTCTCAGAGAAAACACCAATGACTTGGCTTGTACTAGAATTGAACATGTTGTGCTCAATCTGGGAAATCTGATTGAAGGTCAGGTCCAGCCATAAAAGATTTTCAAGATTGTTGAAGACCTCCTCACACAAGTGAGTCAACCCATTGTTGGAAAGTACAAGCTCCTGCACATAATTTGTATCAAAAAAGGCATCTTGTCTAATCTCTGAAATAGCATTTGCTGCTAGTCTTAACACTCTGATGTTTGTGATGGACAGAAAACATTTGCTCTTCAGGTGCTGTATGTCACACCTTGTGGCTGTAAAAATGTACAAATGTTTGAGCAGTACATCCTGCACAGACACACACATTCCAGGATAGTGGGAATTTTCAAGCTGCAGAAACCTGCTCTGCCTGAATGTTTCTACAACAGAGCATACAACTGGGAATGGACTATCCTGGTTTCTGAAAAGTACAAATTCAAATGGTAAGACGGCTGCTTCGTCAATTTGGTGAGCTCCAACACAAACCAAGCTCAGATGTATGCATGTACACTTAGCAGGGCAAACAATTCCATGCAAAATGCAGTCTTGCTCATCATCCTTTTCAGGACAATCAAGAATATGATCACAAATACTTTCAGGAAGAATATTTATTCTTGAGTGAGAACAATGGTAAAATCCAGGTCTGAAGACCAAAGAACAAGGAATCTCATCATATCCTCCAGGACAATCCCAAAAGCCATCACACACATACATCCAAGGTACACAGTAGTAGTCAGGGCATTTGAAGGTGCTGGTGCAATGAAAATGTTTGCAGAACATCAAGTGTTGCCCAGTTGAACAATGCACTTGTTTTCTGTCAGTTCTGGTATCACCAATGTCATACAAGCATTCAATTCTCTTGTGAGTGCAAGAATAAATTTGTCTCTGTTTGTTTTCTTTTGTGTCTGACTGAAGGATAATAGTTTCATCATTTCTTCTGCTGTCAAACATCATATCCTGAATTGTGATGTTATTGATGATGTTGCCACACAAATTCTCATCCTCATCAAACGAACAATCCCTTGCCCCATCACAAACTTTTTGAGCTGATACCAATGAAAAATTATTGCAACAAAATACATTTGATACACCTTGTTTGCCGAGAATTGATAGATTTGATGCAAAAAGAGTGAATTGGTTTTCAGCAATTGGTGCATTGATCACAACATCAGTGAAACCAGAGCAGAACAAAGATGCCATATCCAGGATGTCTGTATCACAAGGGATGTTAATCCAGCTCATGAAATCTTTGTGCCAAAGTGACAACATGACACATTTACCTGTGATTGTCTTTTGTCTGTGATGAGCAATATTTCTGGCTTTCTGCATCACATGCTCAAATTTTGGCTGTTCCATATCCATGCCACCCACCATCTTGTACTTGCAGTTCAGAATATTTGGGAGTGTGAAGAAATATGGTGGTCTGAAAAACATTGATGCTGGTTGTTGGTAATGTTCACTGTACCATTGAAGATATTGATAATAAACTTTCCATGATGTGTAGTCTTCATTCCTCTGATGCTCATTTGTGCTCAACATTTGAACAGAAAGTGGATTTTTATTGGACCAAAACTGGTTACTTCTCTGAAACACAACCAAACCAACCAATGTGTAATCAATTTGCCCTCACAAAAAAGTGGAAGACTTCTGGGGATTTAATCTGACACCGACCTTTGTGTTCAGGCCCACATAGATTCCCACTGTCTGGTACAAAACTTGATAGGTTGTTGTTCTCTCTTCCTCTTCATGCAAAGATGTATCTGGGTCCTGGACCATAGCTGTTAATGTGTAATTTCTTGTCCTGGAAATGTGTTCCTGCCAAATGTCCACTTGTTCCTTGATTTTGTTGACATCATCAAGACTGTGAATGGATGGAAGATGCATTTCTTGTGCCTCACACAGATAACTTGCTTCATTCCATGAAAGGAACTTTCCCATGCAGGATTCCTCAGTGCACTGGGGTACAAGTCTTGTGTGGTTGTGGAACACACTTTGATTTGACAGCTTTGAGTTTGCAGGAGAACTGAACTCAAGCTGAATGGGTAGTGACCTGAGGTGAATATCAGCCAAAATCTCCAGAGCACAAGGCTGGAATGGCTCAAATGGGCTCACCAGTTTAGCACAGATGGGTAGATGCACCAAAGGCAGAAATATGTTGAAGAAACCTTGAGAATCATTCAAGGCAAAGCTAAACTGTGGGAGGTGTTGGTGCCACTTTACGATGATTTTTCCTGACTGGCTGAAAGAAGACAAGTGTCCATGAACAAACATATTCAGCTTAGGAACTCCAACTGTGGATTTTCTTTGATGTAAGTGTCTGCTCTCCTGAACAAAGACAATTCTTTTTGCAGTTTCATTGAATGTCTCAAACACTTCTTCCCCAGTTGCACTATAAACTGGCATTGAAGGAACCACAGCTTGAGAAGCATTGAGATTGGACACCAAGGTTGAAAAGTATTCACCTTCAGCCACCTGCTTTTGCCCCCAACAAGCAAGTTTCAGTGCATGTTGAACAAGAGGAGACCTTGTTTCTCTTCCAGAACATGTCAGCACATTGATCAAAACCTCTGCCCAACCTCCTTCCATTTCCAATCTATTCATGAAAAATCTGATGGAGTCCAACCCAAGCCAATGCCTGGGAGCTGGTCCAGCAGTTGTGATTCTGTGATGAAGAGGATTTCTGTTTTCAGAAAGAACAATTGTCTGAAGATATTCAGATTCATTTTTTAGCTTGTGGAAAAAGTCTGGTTGGATTTTTGGATAATATATTCCATAAAACTTCCTTGCCATGTAATAAGCTCCCCTTGTGGATGCTTTGTACCCATTCCTCCCACTTCCAAAGTCTTCCAAAAACACATATTCTGCCGTCAGTTCTGCTTGATAAGGAAGCATGTACAACTCCATGCTAATTTCCCTGGCCTGTATTGCTGAAAAATATTTGACTTCAAAGTCAAAGAATGAATAATTGAAAGTGTCCTTGAAGGATGGAAAAATGTAGATTTGCTGTTGTTGGGTGGATTTCTGCTTCAACTTAATCTCAATACATTTTCTTGAACTCCTCAAGTTTGTGACTTGTCCAATGTTATGAGCACTCAGCAACATCTCCACTCTGGGATCCAAGTTGTCATACAGTCTCAGGGATATTTTGCAAATAATTCCCTTCCTTGATAAAAGTCTGATCCCTTCTGGTTCACATTGTTCAAGTGCAAAATACCTCCCAATACAGTTGCTCTTTGCCACTGAAACTTTAGCTGTGAGAGAACTATACTCTGTGTTAAAATGATAGACTACCACCACATAGTTTGTTGTTCTGGTGCTGACAACATGATGCTTTTCTTCCCTCATTCTTTTTACAAACAGAACTTCCTCATACTCTTTGTAGTGCTCAAGTAGAGTGTACCTGTCTTCCACAAAGTACACAGCCACACCTCCGTACCAATCAGTGTTGACCTCTTCCTCTGGTCCACTGTAGTGCACAGAGTCCACGCTGATGTTCAGGGACATGTTTGTGGGTGGAGCGAACCACCTAGTTTCAAAAACATTGCTTGCATATTCCTTAGATATCACAAAATTAATATGGTGGTTATTTTCAGAGACAGCTTCAAATCTGTTGAAGTTATCCTGGCCCCTGAAGGTGTAGACAGTTACATTGGCTACTTTGTAGAATTTGTTTTCAAAGTAGAAACTGTGTCCTCCATTTTCTGTGTATTCTTCAAAGGTGACTGTGGCTTGAAATGAAGACATTTTCAGGAATGTGTTATTTGTTTCAGAGGACAACATTTTGCTTGACACAGAAGGCCCATCAAATACATGACAGAAACAGTTGTTGTAAAGCAGCAGAAACTGACACTTCCACACACTGATGTAATGTACACTCATTTTCACAATTCTTGAGAATATTCTCAAAGCTATTGAATGAGTAGCATAGGCTTTCACTCTCATGTCACGATCCAGTAACTGTGAATCTGTGTAGTACACTCCAAAATAAGGTGAAAATTGCTTCATGTGAAAACACTGGAACTGACTAAAATCAATAACATCATACAACATAGAGAACCTGGAAAATTTGGTGGCAATGGCCCATATACTGATGGTGTGGCTGAGATAGTACAGAGACCAGGGGTGCCTCTTGCCACAGAAAATGTATTCTGGCAACTGTTTTGCAACAGTACCTTCAACATTCACATAACCTTCACAGCACCAGCGATGGGCTGGTAGTGTAAAATCCACAAAAGACAAATTGAAGTGGAATGTCTTGTGTTCTGTCAGAAAAATTGAAAATCCTTGTCTCTCAGGTTTGTTGGAAAAAACCTGAAGTGGAGGCTGGCAAAGCATTCCAAAAGACAAGAACTGATTTTTGTTGATTGGTTTGATGAAGTGATCTTTTATGTTTTGAACATGTTGTTTCAGGAAAGTTGTTTTGGATACAACTACAGGCACTGAGGGATAACTTTGGAAAGCAATACCAGTTCTGCAAGAAGAGAATGTCTCTATTTGACTCAAGAAGTTATTCTTTATGTCAACAATAAATTGAATCACACTTTTAAATTGATGCTCTCTTTTCAGATTTGTGCAAATTATCTTCCTGGTGTGAAGTTTCAGAACATTGTTCAGTGAAATGGGCAGCTGAGTTAGTGAGCCTCTCAGCTTATCCAAAAATTCTTTGAACGAGTCCAGTTTCAGAGTAGTTGAAGTTTGCAAGACAGAAGATACCAGCAGAGTGACCAAGATTGGGCGAACTTCCATCTCTTCTCCGGTTATCTGAAGGGTCAGATGCAAAATGCAAAACAACTGCGCAGCAGAGTCACCAGCTCAAAACCTCGGTTCATCAAATCTGTATTTTTCCTGCTGAAAAGTACAACAGTAAAACAGGGTTTCAATGCGGTCAGATTTCAGTTACTCTTTTTGTGTTTGAAGTTTCAAAGTTTCAACCAGAATCTGACACCAGATAAAGCTGAATGTGGTGAAAACTCTTACAAAAAGTGTTCTTCAATCGCACTGAAAACCCACGAAAACGCTTGCTGCTGTTTTTCACCTTTTGTCCAGTATGTTTTGTTTCAGCAAATATCACAACACCATGCAGCGGCTGATCCATGGCAAATGATGGCGCGAAGTTTGCAGAAGCGACATGGACTGTCGGACACCACTGGTCAGAAGACCCTGGCAGCAGGAAAAGGAAATGTTGGATCTTTCCAACAACGCATTGCCCACCAGTTTTGTCACCAAAGTTTCGCAAAGTGTTGAAGCCCATTTTTGGTGCTCTGGATAGCCGACGCGCATCAACTTGAAATTCCATTCCAATTGAATGAAGAGGTCAATTGGGTGGTGAGTGATGCGGGACTTCAAATTCGATTCAGCTTCAAATCTGCCAGATTTCTAATTTGAACGTGATGTGTGGCCGTGCTTTAGCTGACCAAATTGGTCCAGGGGACCTCCTGTCATCTGTAAATGACGCTGCTGCATCAGCCCCTTCGGTTGGATGCATTTGGGGGGGGGACTTGGACGCCCCCTCCCACCCGGGTCTGCACACATCCACACCGTCCCCGGGGGTATAAAATTTCTCAAAACGATCTGCGTGAAAAAAGTGCCCGTCCAATTTACGCAGAAAAAGATGCTTGTAACGTTTCGAGAAACAGTGTCCGGATCCAGACGAACCCTGCGTGTTGTGATATTAGGGAGGTTTTGTCACACAGTCACACACGGTGTCCACATTGACGGGCTGATTTTGCCAGCCATGTATTGAGGACACGTAGCACGTGTTTGCTGAACTTCCCCTTTTGTGACCAGGGAATCGAAGCACGATGCCACCTTTCCCACAAGCCCTGACTTTTCATACAATTCACCTGACATTTTTTCAAAGCTTTCCTGATTTCACACCAATATGGAGTTGTTCATGAGGTGCGAACTCGCACTGAACATGTCACACCAGGCCACAACGTCAAAATATTATTTCTACGGACGGAGAACTGTTTGGCTTCGAAATTAACTTTTCGTGGACCGTATGATTTGTTTTCTATTTCACACAGAGACCGCAGATCCGTGTTGTTGCCCGTGGCAACACATCCGGGCACCACGGGGGGAGGAGGGGGGGGTCAGCACAACCACCTGCAGCCGAGAATCCAGGTGTCTCTCCTCGGGATGGAGACCCCAAACTTCAAAAAATTCGTGTCAAAGGGAAAAGATTTTGACCTTCAAGTACACATTTCGGAGGGGAAATCGTGTTGCTTTTGGAGGGAGGGCACAGCCACAGACACCCACGTTGAACGTTTGCAGTGGCGTCTTGGGGGCAATTCGTTTTGCCTGAACACAGAGGGCTTCTTTTCAAGCAATGCAGAGTGACTCAGAAAAATGCATCACTCAATGCGGATCTGCGGATAAAGAACAGCCCCCTGGTCGCAGACACCCCACCCCAGAGCCCGGGCCCCAACTCCCCTGGATCAGTGTTGTTCTGGCCTTCGAGGCCCCCAGTTTCCCTCCCTGCCTCCCCATTCGGAATCCACACCCGCGTGTTTTGTGGACAACAAAGTCTTGGTCGGGTTTCATGGAACAAGAGCCTGTCAGCTCCTCTACCAAGTCGGGAACTTTTTTCGCGCTGAGGGGGGAAGCCACGCGGAATGTTTCCACCGAAGGACAAACATCACTTCTCGATGTACCGAGGGTTGTTCAGGTTTCATGAGTGCTTTTTGCGTTTTTTCATTGATTTGAAGGGGAATGCAGCAAAACTTGTTGCCAATAGCTCCCTCAGTTACACAATTTGGTCTGTCCTCCGTCACTTTCTCTCTCTGATTTCTCTCTCTATCTCTCTCTCTTTGACACTCTCTTTATCTCTCTCGATCTCTCCCCCTCCCTCTTTATCTCTCTCTGACTCTATCTCTCGTCTCTCTGTCTCTCTGTCCTTCCTTCTCTCCTCTCTCTCTTTCTCTCTCTCCATGTCTGTCTGTCTGTCTGTCTGTCTCTGTCTGTCTGTCTGTCTGTCTCTCTCTCTCTCTCTCTCTCTCTCTCTCTCTCTCTCTCTCTGGGATGCGTCCTTCCTTGGCACACGACTGCCTCCGTTGGGTTCCCGGCTCACCAAAAACTTTCTCAGCAACTCAGCCGTCCACATCCCAGCTCCACCAGATCCCGGACAGGGAGCTCAACTCCACCAGCCAAACTGAGCCTGTGGTTGTGCCCCAGCCCGCTGAGGACACCCCTGAAAAAATAGCTCCATGGAGCTCGCGGTGATTTGCAGTCAGTAGTTTGGACAAGAGCAAATTGGCACAGTACCAACTTTATTTTTCTGCATTCTGACAAAAACTCTTTCTGGCACATCTTCCTACACCTAGAACAAATCTTTTCACCAAATATGAACACAATTGAGCACCATTTTCATAGAGAAACTGCTGTACACATACTTTTGGAAGAGGCTGCCTGTAGTGCTTCGCTCTCGACCGGTAGCGGCGCAAATCACTAAAAAGAACACAACTTTTTCAGAAAGTTGCAGCTCCCCCCCCCCCCAATTTCCATGGTCCACCAGACCCCGACCTCCTCTTCCCACCTCCTCGAGCCGTGTCCGTCCCTCTCTCCGCATGTCAAACACGCCCCGAGTGTCGTGTATTGACGGGGTCGCCGTGTCGCGGGCTCGAGAGCCTCGCGAACCGCCCCACTCCACAGAACGAACACGGCCCCGAGTGAAGTCACGTGGGGTGAAGTGGACGGGGGGCGCTAAACGTCACACCGGCTTGGCTTGGTTTTTGCACTGACCATCTGCCAAAATAGCTGTGTCCAGAGAGTCTGTCCTCAGAGCTGTAACTGTGGTCTTCGCTCTGCTTTGTTTCCTGATGCTTTGCTGCATTCAGACAACCTGGTCCCCCAGCACGCACACCCACGCACACACGCGCACGCACACGCACTCACACTCGCGCATGCACATTCACACACGCACACGCGCACACGCACCACACACGTGCACGCACACACACACACACACACACACACACACACACACTCGAAACCCATGACCACCTTCCACTCCACAGCGTCACCACTCCAGCACCAAATCAATCAAACCCATCAGGTCCTGCAGTGTGTAGAGTTTAGCCCTGGACGGATCCATACTTTCCCATTCCCACTTATTTTCACGCAAATTACATTCGGGCGTCCTGTGCTCTGTCCGCACAGATTTATCGGATTGTTCAAATGGAAAATACGGTTTCCATAACGAAGGCTGCCCTGGTTACCTCCCTTAGTTACCTCCCTTCCTACGTTTGCACAATCCGCCTGGACAATTCAACACCAAATAAAATTTTGCGAGATTTTATTTTGTGTGGAAGGTCATCAGTTTTATCCCTCCAGGAATTGATGGAAACGTCCTGCAGTGAAAGTGTTTGGAAGCGAATCGCAAGATTCTCTTGGTGTGTTTTTCCAAATGCTTTGTCAGAGATGGTTTCAGCCAAAGGACAACTGGACCAACACTGAAGGTTCACACGCACTCACACACACACAAACTGTACACACAAGCACATGCTGCAAGGACAACACAGTCTGTGCGTGAACATAGGTGCCTTCACCCACACTCAAACACACAAGTGCCCACATGACACACACACACACACACACACACACAGAGCAGGAGTCGCACTCCCAAGCGCACACAGGCATTTGGCTACAGACAGACAGACAGACAGACAGACAGAAAGACACTCTGAACAGGATTTGCTCTGAGAGACCCTGCACACACACACGCACACACACGCACGCACACACACACACACACGTGTACAGCGAAGACCTGCTATTCTCCGGTGGTATGCTGCCTCCCTTTGTTCGGTCCCCAACACAAGCACTTGGAAAAATGAAAACCAAACAGAGTTTTCAATAACACAAGTTTATTTTCATTTTACAAAATTCTGTACAATGGCATATTTTACACTCGGGTGCCTTTCATATCGTGCGGACATATTGTTTGCTTTGCAAATCATATTCTACATTGAAGTTTCCAACTTCGTGACTTTTGACTAGAATCAAATTTTTGACTTCAGTTCATTCGCACCGACAACAAAAACAATCTGAATTTCAAACCACTTCACTGACAGCTATCTCGTTCGCAAAAGTCATTCGCAAACGACAGAAATTTTGTTCGGCGCCCCGAGTTTCCACTGCGCCATTGTCGCGAAACTTTAGTTCTTCTGCTTTCAGAGTGGTTTCGAGACAATTTTTCAGATAGAGAGAACGGAGATTACATTCAGAAGCACGACGTCAATTGTGCTTGCACGCAGTTTTGCGGAACTCCAAATCCTTTTCTCCAGTCTTCCAGAACACAGACCAAGCCAAGGGACATGGCCCAACATTTTTTGTTCAGAAAAGCAAAAATTACAAATGAAAACAAAACAGCAGACGCAAAAGATGAGGAGGTGAATTTTTTGGAGCTAAGGATCACTGGAGGGCCAACTTTGGTCTGACTCAGTGGAGCAGGACTTTTGGGAGATTTGGAACTTTCAACACGTAGATCTAAACAATACAGCATTTGCACCTGGTGGCTCAAACTTGGAGGGTTCAGGGGGTTGGAGTTTGACCTGCAGATCCAGAGATTCACACACAAGGGAAACCAACTGCAGCGTTCCATTCTCCACAGTCTCTAAATGTTGATCTACGAATGACAGAGGATGTGGGGGTGGACCCGGGGGTGGGGCACAGGGTTCTACTCTCTGGGTCCCACAGTGCAGGGTCCGTCCGAACACTGCAACGAGAGAAAAGCCAGAAGGAACATGCAGGTCAGGCGGGGTCTACTTTTCCAGAAGAAAACTCATTTTCCGTCCATCTCTTACGCACCTTACTTCATTTCTTACGCCTCTGCGTAACGCGGCCATTTTTCGACCAGCGCAGTGTCAGACTCGTGCTCGGACATACAGGTCGTTTGTGTAGTGCGTTCCGTTTGGTGACCACAACACGCGAAAAAACGTGTGCGTGCAGCGTTCAGCGTGATAGCGTGTGTCACAGTGTGCGCGCGTTGTCAAGCAAACAGCAAATCACACACCCAAACAGGTGTCACAGGACTGTGAGACCACACGGTCTGTGTGGCTTTGCACGCATGTCCACACAACGTGACATGGTGTCACAGCACAACGTGTCCACAAAATCACATTTTGATTTCCAGTGCATGAAAGTCTGGGCTCCTGCCTTCCTTCTTCTCCACATTATCAGTAGCAAGTTGAGTCAATGCCACAGACAGTTGTGCAGAAGATCCTGATTGAAGTCTCCATGGCAACGAGTTTCAGTCTGCATGGCAACGAGTCACCTGTAGCTATGAGCACTTGTCGTAGTAAGCAGTGAATCTGGCCACCAGAGGGCCTGTCTCTCCGTCCACGAACAGCAGCCTCGTTCCCTTGGCAACAAAGCGCGTGGCGCCCTCCCCGCCGAACGGCCCGAACTCGCGCACGTTGGTTGTCATGGTGACCCGGGTCAGGAAGGGTTTGCCCAGTGTGAAGTCGAGGCTCATCTCCCGGATGTACTCGTCCTTCCCCATTGTGACCTGGAAGGGAAACGGAGGTCGTCAGTCTGGGAAGCTCAACCACACTGACTCAAGCTCTTGGGTGCAGAACTCTCTTTGGTCCCACGAGTTGACCTCTTTTACAATATGACAAATTGGGCGGTGGGTCTCCAGTGCTCCAGGAACCTGCAGGATGAACACGACTGCAGGTTGCGACTGTCTCCAGCAGTGAACTAATGCTCCTTTCCAGGCAACCAGGTTCACACACACACACACACACATTCAGAAGTGACAACTGTCACACACACGCACACCGACTTTCGCACCCACGCTCACACGCGCTCACACACCCCATCACACGCACGCACACTGACCTGGACCTGGTACCCTGTGTCACACACACACACACACACACACACACACACACACACACAAACACCGACACACACATACCCGTGCACACACGCACGCACACTGACCTGAACCTTGTACCCTGAGTTACACACACACTCACACACACACGCAGATGCCGACACACACATACCCGTGCACACACGCACGCACACTGACCTGGACCTGGTACCCTGAGTCGGTATAGCCCAGCTTGTTGCCCACAGTGATGGTCTGGTCGGCGCCGTAGCTGAACTGCAACCTGCAACAAGAATGGAACACAGTGAGCACAGGCGTGTCTCCAGGAGTGCACACGCACACATCTTCACACACGCACACATCCTCACACACGCACAC
>JAAUXT010088376.1_pt1 | contig 17213 bp, 17 predicted proteins | sample 7278171 | NCBI WGS metagenome assembly JAAUXT01 (sample SAMN14350112, study PRJNA611818) | marine sediment metagenome | isolation source: surface marine sediment (1.8m) | place: French Polynesia: Moorea | collected 2018-08
CCCAGGGTCGGGGGGGAGGGGGCAGACCCAGGGCTGGGGCCCTAGGATCGGGGGAGGGGCGGACCCAGGGCTGGGGACCAGGATCGGGGGAGGGGCGGACCCAGGGCTGGGCCCCAGGATCGGGGGGCGGCACCTGGGGCTGAGTCAGCGGAGGTATTGGGCCAGAGGTGATGTACGGTCAGATCCGTGTGTCTGGAATGTGCTACAGTTCAGTGGCAGGCGAGATCCAGGATAAGAGCCGGGCAACAGAGGCAGATCCAGGATCTTGCCATGGCGCCAAACCGAGCCATGTGCAAGAAAAGGTTTTCACACTGGGTGACGCGCGGTCGTTTCATGCGCTGACGTCAAAAATTCCACCATTGGGTTCAATTTTAAAGTTTGATGCCGATGTCGCCCAATGTGAAAACTGTCAAATGTTCTGCACTCCCTTCAAATTTGGCAACCAAAATTACCTGCAATTGTTCAGGGTTTCCCGTGTTCTAATTCGCTGAAATCTCTCCTACATGTGCTGCATTTTGCTGTCCATTCCCTGCATTGTTCTCTGAACCACAGCGCCTTCAATTTTCAACTAAGCACGAGACGCATTCCATCCCAGTGTTCTGAGGCAGACGTTCGCAACACAAGATCCACCATTTTATTTGCCTTTGTCCTTTCATCCAGCTCAATCTGACAAATCAAAGCCGAGATGTCGTACGCGGCTCACCTACGCAGGTCAACTGACCTACACGTGGATTTCACACACGACTGCATCCAGTGCGAATCCAGTCGGCTCTCATTTTCCAAGGTAATCCACACTCGCATTGGTGCCTTTACTCAAACTGATGCGTTGCCATCTCTGTGTCAACATGTCAACATTCAACACAATCGCTCTGAGACAAAACAGAGAAATGTCCCCAGGGAAAACGCCATGGAGGAGCCATGTTGGAGGTCATTTTGAAAACTAATAAACGGCAGTATGGCTCGAGGGAGAGTGTCAACCTGTGTTTTATTGCATTCTCTGACTTTCTGTTTTTCTCCCGATCCGTCATACTTTCTCTCATTCTTTCTTTTATGCTTTTACGTCTGTCTGTCTGTCTGTCTGTCTGTCTGTCTGTCTGTCTGTCTGTCTGTCTGCTCATTCTTTCATCTTCCTGCCCGACACCTAAGCCAGGCACAGAAACCGGCAGTGCTCTCGGCGTGAGTGGTTTCATTGGCTCTTGGTCTGGTTCGTCTGATGAGTTGCGTTGAGTGACTCCACTTTCCTGAGTAGACTCAGAACAGTGCACACCCCAACCCTCCGCGCAGTTGGAGAAACAGCACGTCTGCCTATTGGCGGCCATGAAGGGTCGAAAACAAGATGGCGTAATATGCTGATCGCACAATGCAAATGAGGCTGCAGAAACAATGCAGAAAGTTTTTTTGCTGCTTTTAAATTTTTGCTCCTCTTGGTTGGAAACTTCAAGGCAATAACACCTAAACTTGCTTCCAGTTTCACCAGATTTGGTTGGACTCCAATCAGATTTATTTCTGTGTGAAAATAAATAAACCTTGAAGAAATATGAACCTTGTTCTCACCAAAACCTCATGTGGTTTAATTGCTTCTCAAGTGCATAAATGAGCTGCTTCAGGCAAACCTCAAAACAACTTTTTTCACTCCAGCTTCCTGTCCTTTTTGGTGATTTTGCATCGATGTAACCCGTTGCAATGGCGCAAAGCACATAGGGCATCATGGACAAGATTCTGTGGACAGCACTTTTTCAATGAAAATGGGGCTCAATTTTGTTCATATTTGGTTGAAAGATTTTGGCTTGGTGTAGCATTGTGAGGCAGGCAGGATTTTGTTCAAATCACTGTACAAAGGAATGTTGCGTTCCAGTGGGTGATAATACATCTGGACTCTGGGTGCAAATCATGTGACCTCCCTGGTCACAAAGCATCACAAAGACATATATGGGTATCATCAGCTGTGAACCTGATATTAGAAATATCAGTCTTATAGGATGTCTTAGAGATATCACACAATGTTTATCTTTGTTACAGTTTGGGAAGGTGAGTCTGTAAATCCTCATTTTGCTGTGATCACTTGTAAACATTAAGGCTGAATTGGGACAAAATTTTGCATACAGCAACAACACACAAAGATCTTCTGAGCAGACTCAAGTTGGCAATCTTACACATTCATTTCTTGACACCAAATTTTGGGATGATCATTTCAGCCATTGTCCTTTTGCTTATTCTGAAAGACCAATTGGGAAGACAATGTTTGCAATTCCAGGGCTACTGTGCTTGGTTTTTCTGCTGGGCAGTGCAGGTGCAGCTTGCAGCAAAAGAGGGTCCTGCAAAAACAACTACACAAATGGAGAGTTTCACAGAACCTATTGGGAGCTGAGTGAGGTACCAAATGATATTCCAACAGATGTTGTCAGCATTTTCCTACAAGGCAATGAAATCACATCTCTCCCCTCAGGAGTCTTCAGGAATTTCTGTCAGTGTACTTCAATCCAACTGCATGCAAATAGCATTTATGAGATTGAGGCAGGGTCATTTATAGGGATGGACAACCTTCTAGAGTTAAATCTGGCAGAAAACAAAATTTCTGTGATTCTGAATGGAACATGGTCAGGTTTATCAAATCTCACAAAACTCAGGCTCAATGAAAACAACATTTGTCTGATTGAACCTGGCTCATTCATACAATTACAGTACCTCAAATACTTAGCTCTTGACACAAATATAATTTCTATGGCTGAGCCAGAATTGCTTGCAGGGATAAAGAACCTACAGCACCTCAGGCTGAGCCAGAACAACATTTCTGTGATTAGGCCTGGCTCATTCGCAGAATTAAAAATGCTGCAAACCATGGGTCTTGATAGAAATATAATTTCTTTGCTTGGGCCAGGGCTCTTCACAGGGATGACAAGTATACAGGACCTTGGGCTCAGTCACAACAGAATTCATATCATAAAACTGGGATCATTTGCAGGATTGTTCTTCTTAAAAGTGTTAAGTCTGAATGGAAATAGAATTTCCCACATTCAGCCTGGAACATTTAGTGAACTGACTAACCTGGAAAGTCTGAATCTTCATAAAAACAGAATTTCTGAAATTCAGTTGGGATCATTCAGTGGACTTCAAAAAGTGAGATTGCTTTTGCTTGACACAAACACAATTTCTGTGATTCAGCATGGAACATTTGATCCTCTTCACTCTATGATAATTCTTGCCTTGTACAACAACAGACTGATATCTTTGAGCCCAGATCTCTTCATCAATGTGCCCCGTACATTCATGCTGTGGCTGAGTAACCCATGGGGTGATGATACCAACCAGTGGAACTGCAGCTCCCTCTGCTGGCTGAAACATGAAGAACAGCACAAAACATTGTCATTTAAAATGGCAAATAAAGATTGCTTTCCAAGATGTATTGACAGGGTAAATTGGACTTCTCTTCAGTGTGGTGACAAAGGTGAGTTTTGACGATGTGTGTTTTGTACCTTGGAGGACCAGATGCATTGTGCCTGTGCCACAGAATAACATGTTCTTTATTCTTAAAATTCTTTGAATCAAGTCAGACTGTCACCCAACCACATTTGATGCCAAACAAAATCAAGAAAGAGAACTTGGATGAAATTCTTGAGTTAATTTTTTTTGAGAAACTTTGCAGTGCAGGCCAAACAGAATAAATTCAGGTTGACGCAGATGTCCAGACGACAAAGTGGTGGCAGTGCAGATTTTACAGTGCTGCAAAATGCACTCAGCCTTATTCTCAGCTGTTTTCCCCACAGCTGTTCCAGATAGTCAACCAGTTGTCAAGTAGTTTTCAGGGATCTGCTTACTCACCACAAAATTGTCTTGAGTGTGCTTGTTCTCTTGAATCCAGGAGTTTGTCCAGAACCTGGAGGGATTCCATTCTTCCCAAGGGACAGATACACAGGACCTTACAACCCTGGTGATTGTGTGACCTACATTGGGAACCATACCATCACATGCCTGCAGGAAGCAATCTGGACAAAGGATGCAATTTGTACAGGTCAGATCTTCCATATATTTATTGGTATTCCTTTGTGTTTTATGTGGAATTGTGCATCTCAAGACTCTACACATTCTAGCAAATGCAGTAGACAACAAAAAGGTAAACAAAAATCAAACACGCAACAAAACATCCAGACCATTGTTACAACAGCCCGAAAGGTTCAGGGCTCCTCCGAATTCAAAGTGCAGCCAGTTGGGTGTTTTTAGTTCGTGAATAGTTGAGATCAGTTGGGGATGATTGATGCAAAAATCATTGCGCAGTCACCAAAGACCAATGTAAACACCTTGCACATCTTGTTGTTTGTGTTGTTTCAGAAAACGCATCGTCCAAGTTCATTTACAGAAACATTGTTCATGTTGCTGACAACCATGTTCTTGTTGGTGGAACACCAGTAAAGAATCAGAACAAGCTCAGCAATGCCACTCAGATGATCATCATTGTTTCCTTTGTGTGTGCAGGCTTGTCCGTTCTGATATTGTTCATAATGGGGTATTTCATTTTTGCATCTTTAATTTTCTTCAAAGTGTTCCCAAAATTGAGACTATGCTCTTGGAATCAGACAATTTGAACAAACTATGTGTCGCCTTGTTGGGTTTTCCCATAATTTCCAACAAAGTCTGACCAATTTTTGACAAACTCACAAACTCATTTTTATAGAAGTTGCAGAACAATGAAAAACAGACGAGACCATTCTCCAGAGAGTCCCTGTTGCACTAATCTGGATCAACTGAGAAACTGACACGTGACTTGGCAGAAGAAGTGAAACAATGTTGGATTGATCCCCAAGACATTTGGTTTGACAAGTTTCTTGGGCATGGTAAGAGTTGTGTTGAACAAAAGGGGCAGCTTATTCATCTTGAACGAGATGCAAATCTGGCTTTGTCCTGCAGGCAATTTTGCAATTGTTTGGTCTGGTTCTTTGCGCCTGAGAAGACATGTGAAGTTATTTGTGGCAATAAAGAAGAGAAAAGGTAAAAAAGAACAGCAAATATTTCAGATTTATCTGCTGTTTGTCTTTTGTTCATGTGTCATCAACCCAAATTGTGAGTTTGTGTGTGTGTGTGTTTATGTGTGTGTGAAAGATCAGTATTTGATCTGATCCTGCAGGGAAGTTTGGAGAAACTTTTGAAGGGTTTGTTAGAAAACGCAAAGGTCAAGAAGAAGTGGAATTTCATGTGAACAAAGTTGAAGGTAAGATTTTTCACAAATTGTCACATCTTAACAGTTTCACAGCCGAAGTAAATGGGGTGTCATCCTGCTGGGCCAAGAACATTTCAACACTTTTGTCAGACAACCTGTCTGGTGTTTTTACTGCAGTTGAAGTTGTCTTGGATAGCAGCATGGTTGAGGAATTTCTCAGTGAAGTTGTCATCATGAGGAAATTTAAGCATCCCAATGTGATGAAGCTGCTGGGAGTTACAGTCCATGAGGATAAACCATGTATTGTCTTGCCTCTGATGATGATTGACCTGAAAAGATATTTGAAGCAAAACAGATTGGTAAGTTTTTGAAAGAATTTTTCAAGGGAAAATACTTGTTCCTTCTATGTTTTATCCCCACAAACACTTTTACTGCAGCAAGTTCAAGCAAGTGGTCTTCACTCATTTTCATTGGGAGCTGCCAATGGTATGGAGTATTTGGCTGATCAGAACATTGTTCATCGTGACTTGGCTGCCAGAAACTGCTTGTAAGTTTTGCATTTGTTCCAACCTCAACAATGCAAATTTGTTTGTTTTGCACAGGAAGTGATTTCACATTTTATTGTTTTGTTTTCAGGTTGGACAAAAGATTAATTTTGAAAATTTCTGATTTTGGACTTTCAAGAGATATTCAAGACAAAGAATATTACAAAATTCAAGACACTTCAGCAGAATTACCAGTCAGATGGATGAGTCCAGAATCCCTCAAAGAATTCATCTTCACAACCAAGGGTGATGTGGTACAAGACGTGCTGCTTTCTGTCTTTTTAATTCTTGGATGACCACATTGAATCAAGTCACAATAAAGTGATATTCAAGTTCAATTGTTCACTCTGGGTCAATTGCAGTGGTCCTTTGGTGTGCTGCTGTGGGAGATTTATACTTTGGGGAACTTCCATATTTAGATGTATCTGACCTGGCTTTGTACAACCATCTGAATTCAGGAAAGCATTTGGCGAAGCCACAGAGGCTAAAAGATGAGTCACTGTAAGATCACAGACAAGTCCATTTTTGCTTTTCATTCTCAGATGTACCCAAACACTGATTTGCTTCCTTTACTTGTGTGGCAGATATTCTCTGATGCTGCAATGTTGGGCCTGGGACCCAACTGAAAGACCCACATTCTCTGAAATAAGAACTGAGCTGAATGAGCTGCTTGGTATGACCTGATCTCCTGATGTATTTCTTGAATTAACTGTGCCATTAGAATTTATGTTGCTGTTTGAAAAAAAATCAATTGCAGATAGAGAAGCCAACTACATCCAGATTGCTGGCGGTGAGTGTGTTGAGGATGCAGATGAACGTGAGCTGGAACCACCAAGCTTGCCAGGAAGACAAGTGGAGCCTTGAAGAATGCGCCACCCTGGAGAACTTCTACCTTTCATCTAGTTGTCCTGGATCAAGAAAATCACAGCGTGTGTCTCTTTTTACAACCTTTTGTGTGAACCATTTCTCACGAAGGTGCAAAAACTCAGCTTTGTTCCTATCAATAAAAGACAGCATTATGATGGGTCTTCGGACCCTCAATTTACGACACCCTTTCGAAGCTCATTGCCCAAGACGTTGAGGGGACCTGTGTCCCACCTGCCCTGGATCCTGGATCCACCACAGCTGTGACAACCCATGAAAACAAAGGCGACACCATCCATCAATTGTCTCACTCCCAGTCGAGCCTCTCCCTCCAGAACATGCCAAGTCCTGAGAAAAGGAGGGGGCCAAGAAACAATGAGTGTCCCGGAGAGAAGGCGCAACTGAGGGCGGGCGAGGAGGAGCCCTGAGGTGGGGTACTGACGTGCTGTGATGATGCCGCACACAGGGACAGTGCAAGTGATGGGTGCTGCGTCCCTCTGCAATCAACAGATACCAGACTGTTGCACTGATGTGCTTGTGCTGTGCTTTGAGGCATGTACAATGCAGTGCGTTGTAGACGTGTGGGGGTCTGGCCATGGGCTCCAGGCCCCTCACCTCATGCCTGTTCATCCCTCCTCAAAGCCCGGACCTGGGGTCTGGCCATTTCAGGGTCTCCTCACATCATTGCACTGACACACGTTGTTGGTGGGTCAGAAAGGCTTGATGGAGCACCAGAAAGTGAGGCCCATGGGTCCATGCAGGAGTTGATGCAGAATTTAATTCAGGGTGACCTTGACCTGAAGACGGAACCACCCTGGACCTTCCAGAGCCCCTACTCTGAAATCCTCACAGACACATGGGCTCAGAGGGGTTCTGCAGCCCAGGCCACAGGAAGCCTTTGGATCCAGCATCAGATCCCCGCCTCTGGATCTGCTACAACCCTTCCTCTCTCTCTCTCTCGTCAGATCTGTCCCCATGGACACTTCCAACAAGAGTACCAGGGGTTCAGGTCCCTGGCGAATTGGGGTCGTACATCTGTGGAGCCCCAACCCCATCTATCATTGAGACAGGGTTATGAGGAGAAATGAGGAAGCCTGGCTTCATGGGGACCCTGGATCCACCACCAGGCTCCCTGCCCCTGCATCTGCAAGAGCCCCAAACTCAGGACCCGCCACCCTCACAGAGACCTGTGTCCTGAGGGGTTTTGGAGCCCAGACTCGAGGCAGCCCCTGGATCTGCATCAGGCACACCCAAGATCCGTCTCCTCCTCAGACGTTTGGTTCTCACAGAGACGGGGGTCCTGAGGGGGTGTCTGGCACCAATGCCAAGGCCGTTCCATCACCCGCGTTTTCTCCAGGTTTCCGTCAACAAACAACAACAAAAACAATAACAACAACAACCGTGCAAAGCTGGAAACGCGTCCCAAATCCACAAATCCAAATCCCACACTTGAACACCCCTGCCTGGCCAATTCCACTTCAAGTACTTCGTTTTCCAGGAAAATTCTCAGCCCCTCCAGAAACTAGTTTGCAAATAAGCTCGTTTTATGCAGGGAAATGGTGGCCAAGACGACGAAACTGGGTCCTTGTCAAAACACTTCGGATTTGCCGAACCTGAGTTGTTGCAATCCATCCAAGTTGCTGACGCATCAAAATGAACAATTTTCAAATGAAGAAGATACAATGGCATGCAAATGAAGGGGACAAACTGAACGTGACATGTCTGTCTGCACTCATGGCAATGCAGTGTGAACAATACTCAGACATTGTCCCTGCCAAAAGCGCAGCAACACCAGAGGCACCGTGGCTTTGTCGCTTCTTTTGTCTGAGGCACAGCCGCGACTGGAAGTGACGCCAGTTCTGGGATTCGTCCCAGAACAACAAGACTGCCAACTCAGGAGTTCGTTAGGTCATGCACACGCTGCATGCGTCACGCGTTTGGGTGCGTCAAGCGGTTTTTACTTTGGTGACGCGCGTCAAATTGGTTGACGTCGTGATGATTGACGTGAGAAAGGGGCTGTACCATTTTTTGTGGCCATCTATTGTGTCCCAAGTTGACGTCTACAGTGACATTTTGACGTCAACATAAATTTTGTAGAAACCAAAATGGCGAGGTAAAAACGTGTTTCCTGTCTGCATGAGTCAGTGGACGCTGGACACGGCTCACCCACACTGGTGCGGTGAACCTGCAAGCTTGCTGAAGAGGTCAATGAGTGCATGATGGAGGCTTGGTGCAGGCAGTGGCAATTGACGTGCAAAGGAATGCACCGCATGCGTGGTGTACCCAGTGTGAATCGGACATTCCTTACAGACGCAACACCAATTGGGGTACAAGTACAATGCTTCTTGAGACGAGGCGATGGAAGGCAGGCAATGCTTGCGACGCAACCCAAATATGCACGCAAAACAGCATCACAACGCGCACAGTGTGAAACGTGTGTCAGGCATTCTTAGACCTGGCACTGTTTTAAACTTTTCAATGTTTTTAACACTGTCCAAACTCTTCTTGTATTTTGCCACCTTTTCAATGCATTTCGTGCCCTCGATGCACCAGGGATGCACGATTCTGACGCAAATGGTTTCTGCTCTCAGTTTTTCAATTCTGCTTCTGTGAAGAGCAAATTTGCTCAGGGAGAGTGCCAAGACATTGACACATTGTGTGTGTTTGTCGGCTGAGGCTCAGGCCTGTAGCACACTGGACGGTTCAGGCGCTGCGTCAAGGTAGCTTCACATAGAGTTGCCACAAACTCATTGCATTCTGCGTTTTGTCGAGAAAACTCAAATTTCTGGCTTCAATGGCGCCTCAAATTTCAAGAGCGCAGCATTTCAAAGCCTGTTGTGTGGTGGATTTGTTTGTTTTGTCATTTGACTCTGCCTGATGTGTTGAGTGCGTATTTATAGGTGCCGTGCCCAAGGCACGCACAAGGTTCCAGTGCAACTGAAGGAGTAGAGGGTCCAACCGAGGCACGCGTATTTGGCCACCCAAGTACATGCATCCTGTGTCTGCTGGTTCCGGAGTGCCACCATTTGGGCAATCTGTGTGTATGCGTTCGAGTGAGTACTCGTGTGAATATGTGTGAGTTGTGTGTGAGTGTGCGTGTGAGTATGTGTGAGTTGTGTGTGAGTGTGCGTGTGAGTATGTGTGAGTTGTGTGTGAGTGTGCGTGTGAGTATGTGTGAGTTGTGTGTGAGTGTGCGTGTGAGTATGTGTGAGCATGCTTGCTCCATGCTGCGCAAATGTGCTTTCTTTCGTCTGCAGCGTTTTCACTGCCTGCTTGGTATCCTGGAAAGCCAAACAGCCCTTCTTGTGGAGGCGCTTTCCCACTTCAGACTGAGTGACTGAGTCTCACACACAGTTGGACTCGGCTGACTTGTCTCGCAGTAACAAAGAAATTGTTTCTTGTCCGGGGCAGAGGGAAATCTCGAGAACGAAACAGCTGGGACCTCACCGCCCCTGCATCCAACAAACATCGCGCCCTGCATTTACAAAGGAGGGTGCAAAACTTTTCCTTCTGGGTCTTCCTGTTGTTTGTTGAGTTCCAGACAGGTTTGGACCCTGGACAATGTTCTGGAGTCGAATGCATACGCACTGACACTGCTCTCGCCAGAACAACCAAGGCAAGACAACCGTGCAAAGCAGTGGGGTTGCAGCTCTGACCTCTTTATTGTGACGAAGATTGCGTCATCTTCGAGACAGACACGATTTGATTCGTGAAGAGCAACTTCCATCTCAAGACTTGGAGGGAAAATACCAAGGTCCATTTCAATTGTTTTGACAAGGTACTCTTTTCTTTGAATTATTTGTGAGTTTAAACACGACATTTGAAATTGAAAACGTCAACCTCAATGTCAAAATTATATTTGCATGCCTTGATTTTTCCATATTTTAGGAGTAATTCTGCCTTCTCAAAATATTGTTGATTAAAATTGACCAAAGACCAAGGTTTATTGTTTTGAATTTTTCTGTGTAAAGTGAACCCGGCGTTTGAAGTTTTGGCTCCAAATGTCGCTGTTTAACCTGACTATTGTCTATCGGAAGGCATCATGAACACAGAAGTCTTTGAATTATCCACAACAAACTGACCAAGCAATCAACAATCCAAGCTGGTGTGAAGTGCGATGCTGTTGGGTTCAGTTTGGAAAATTTTGGATCGACTGCGTGTGATCCCTGAACTCATGTATGAGCTGAATAGTTCTTCTTGGTGGACATACACGTGCTCATGCTGGTGAAAAACAAGCACGGTTGATCTGCACGAAACAATGGTTGAGAACGCAATCAAAATGTTGAGCGGACAAACTCACCCCATCTTGAAAACTGCTGGTCTGTCTGTGGTGACTTCAACGATGAAATGCACTCCGCACCTTTTCTTGCACCAGCGAAAAAACGTTCGTCAGTTGTGCCACAAAGATTTTCCACTGCGCAATATTCCAAAGGTTCACAGGGCTCCTCCTCTCTTGCGTCAACCCTCACAACCTGCAGGCGATAGGCGTTTACAATATTGCACCAAAGTGTGAGTCCTGGATGCGTCTGTGAGGAAGTCCCTCTCTCAGAACTCCGCTCTTGCTTGGTGTCGCTTTCAAAAAAATTTGCAGGTCAGTTTCTTGGCGTGATCCGTGAAAATCAAAGCCCTGGGTGTTGTTTGATTTCTTGAATTTTTGCTCAGTTTATCCTTCACACTGCAAATGATAGCATCTGAGTCTGTTCCACTCTGTGCATGAGTTTGCAGGTTTGACCATCTGACTCTAACTCGTTTCCACCAAAGTCAATTCCCTATATGTGCGCCGTGGATTCTTGCTCAATCCTGCAGAACCTGCGCGTCCTGGGTTGACTGCCCTGGATGAGTGTGTAGGACTCCCCCACTCCTTGTACAGAGACTGCAGCGCTGGGACTCCGTTAGCGCAGAGACAGGTTCTCCTCAGGTGTGTATGGGAGGAGGAGCATGGGCCGCGTGTTGTGTCTGAAGACAGATCGTCTTCCTCTCCATACAACACACTCAACACAGCAGCAATCAGCGCGCTCAGTAAGCAGATCCAGGGGACGAGCAGTGGTTCTGTGAAAATTTGTGCGTGTTGTCAAATCTTGATCTGTGTCATCTTTGGCGGTTTCTGGTGAACCCAACCTTGGGCTGCCCTTCCTGACCTCCGAGAAAGTGCACTCTCGTCACTGGTAATTATTTTGCTTGGCTGTCAAAATTGGAAGTTCGTCCCCGCCTGTGTTAATTCTGAGTTGGATACCAATCTCAAGCCTGGTTACCAGGCATCGCTTGGAATTGTAGTAGAGGGCAAGGTTTCTTGACCTGTAGGAAACACCCATTCCATGCTGTTGTGTGCGGGTGGCCCCGGTTGGGCTCTCCGTACACTCACCGTCGCTTATGGTTGTGCAGCCTTGGGTTCGGCTGTGCTGGAGAAAAGAACTCAGTTTGCAACAAATATGTTTATTCTCACTCCAGTTTAGAACATTCTCCTGAGTGGGGTGTTGTGTTCATAGCTTAAATAGACCAGTGTGAGGTGCTACTCAGTGGTGCAGCTTCAGCTTCATGCAGCTCTGCCAAAGCAGCTCCACTGGGTACTCAGCTCCTCGTTCAAAGCTGGGCTGGTCGCAAGGAAAAATGCGAACTCTTCCACACAACAATGCAGAAGGGGGACACGAAGCAGGGAGCTGTCGGACAATGCAAACACCCAAACTGAGTGTTGGCGTGGGTCTAGTGGAGTACCCACCCGCCCCCAGTGACCCTAAGTCCTGGATCTCCTGAAGACACACAAACCAAAATCCACTTCAAACTGCACATGCGCGCTACCTTGGTGTCAAATTGGTCGCTGTGACCTTGAGATCCTCCTCAGGTTCTATGGCGAGGTGTGTGAAATTTAAGGAACCAGGCATTGCACTTTGCACGTGTTCACCCGCACATGTGCCAAGCAGACAGTCTCAGACATGTGCTGAGACGCGGTCGCGGGTGCTGTGTCTCTGTGGTGACCCCCATGGCGCTGCAGGCTCGCTCCGTGGTTCACACAGAGGGATCTAGGGGCCAGAGCGCTGGTGTGTGTGTGTGTGTGTGTGTGTGTGTACAAGTAAGGTGTGCGCTTGTGTGAAGGAGGTGTGAATGTGTGTGTGTGTGGAGGAGGTACGCGTGCATGTGTGCGTGGGTGTGTGTGTCTGTGTGACCATATGCGCGGGTGTGTCTGTGGGTGCATTTACCTTTCTTTTCGTGTTTGTGAGGGCGTTTCTACCTCTGTTCACACAAAGTTTGTGGGTGGCTTTTTTTCTGGACCAGGCACCCTGGATCCACCCCTGGAATGTCAATTCAGTCAGGGATCCAGTCCCCTCATCTGGATCCCCCCACATGGATCTCGCTATCCTGTTGTCATGTACCGAACATTGTCTCCATAAAGGGCGCAGAAGATTCAATTATCGCCCAAGTCTCAGGGAGATACAAACTGAGAGTCTCGTGTCTACATTGAAAGTGCGTCTGGCAAACAAACTCCAAAGGCCTGCGTCACCCTGCGTGCGTTTTGTCTGCAGTCAGGGTATTGGCGCGATGTTGACTGTGAGGTACTGTGTGTTGCAAGTGTCTCAGCACAATTCAGTGCGATCAGCCCCAACTTGAGTTGCAATGCGTGCGTCATGCGTTTCATATTGCGCGTCAAAATTTATAGGAGACGCAGGGTCACTTGCGGCGCAGGGGTCATTGAGTGCAAAAGTGATTCTCCCAAATTCGTCTGAAAATGTTCTGGTTTGAGTGAAAATTCGATTTTGATCATTTTTACACCAAAGGTGGGCCACATGTAGAGAAACACCACAATACAACACAAACTGTCATCACATCAATATTTTATGAATTATTATTACGCGTGACGCATCCAGTGTGACGCAGATCCAAACCCAGGGGCACGACGCCAACTTTCTTGCTGGTAATGTGAGGCGTGACGCAGCCAACGTGAACCAGGCCTGACAGAGCCACAAGAGCAGCGCGTGACGCATTCAGTGTGACCCTGCGACGCCACGCCCACTTCGTGACGCATCCAGCGTGAACCAGGCATTTGACTGGAACATGACGCTTCTTGTGTGTATCACCATACTCCATGGCAACGCAACACGCCACACACCCACCATGAACCACGCCTCACTAAAAAGCTCCAAATGGGATATTTATTTGCTCACCTTTGTCTGTGTACGTTTTGTCAGATCCTATGGCTGAGACAGTTTTGTCAAAGACTCGGCACGCACGGCTGGGAACACACAGTGCGCTGTTCTCGGCTGTTCTGAGGCAGAATTTGGCGGCGCGCCTGGTCTGCTACATTTGAGTCCCTCAAGACGTGAGGCACAAACAACTCTCAGGGCCAATCTGGGAAGGATCCAGGGTCCAAGGGGGACGACACTGGCTCCAGTGCCATAGGATTTGGAACAATTATAAACACCATTGGATGTGTTTGCAATCTTTCAGGTTCTCTGTTTTCAGGTGATTTGAACGGCAAAAGACCGCTTGGTCAAATTGAAAATTTTGCGCAAGCGATATTTTGCCGTTCAAATCACCTTACTCGTATGGGCATCTGATTGCAAAATCCTTTGGTGTATTTTGCCTGGCCCTTGGCCAAGAAGCACACACAAATAGAAGCTAAATTTTCCATCAAATGAACACAAAATGGACTTCGGAGTAATTTAACACACTTTTCCAGCAGGATAGATCAAAATGATACGCGCCTTGCCACAGACACTTGGGTTTGGCATTCTTCAGCTATATTTTCAAATATATACCCAACTCAATTTCTTCAATGACTTACAATCGTCTCAGGTGGGAGGGGCAGTCGGCTGACTGGATTCACCGACCCCCAAGTTGAGGCTTGTCACGGAAGACACGCAAATACAGGTGTATTTGAGAATTTTTTTATTTTCACTGAGTTTCATAGCAACGAAGTCCATAGCGATGGATACCATAGCAACAACTTGCACTGTGTGCAGTGTTCAGAGATATGCGTCAAAACAGCTTGAGAACTGGAGGCTTCACGATGCAGTGTTTTTACAGCTGTATCCAGGCAACGCCTTCTGCAGGGTGACAGTACACAGCAGATGTGGCAGGAAATGCGTGTGTTTGAGTATTCTGACAACAGTGTCCATAGCAACGAACTTCACACCAAGTGAGTCCTTAGCAACAAACTTCTCTTCTGTGTCACTCAATTTTATCTTGTTCACAAAGGCACGTCTTGGTCGCTTCTGTTTGCTTGAATGTGAGATACAAGACACAAGAAACAGCTCGATTAACCCACGTGCCAACACCTTCTCAGTACGAGCAATGCAGGAACAGATGCCCCACCCAAAATCACAACAGAACAAAAGACCAAAAACACACCAGGTCTCCTCTTAGCAATGACGACCTGAGACAAGTGTTGCGGCCACAACAAATGAAGAGGGTCAGAGGTTTGCTGGGGACTGGTCCCCAGGGGGAACACAACAACATGAACAAAAGTCATGCTTTCGGTACGTACAAAGAATACGGGTACGGTGCCACACAATGTAGGGGTACTTAAATTTACTCTTTTGTGATCTCCTTCTGAACATCCTCATCCTGAAAACAAACATTCTGCGTCACCTCACAAAGGTCACTGATTGGTCAGGCTGGGCGTTGATTGGCGTGTGGCGTCGTCGCCATTGGTAACGGCCGGGTTGCCATAGGCGAAGTGGACCCCCTTCCCGGCACCGTTGGAGGAGGGCCTGGGAGGGGCGGGGAACCCCCCTGACCCGGCCCCACCCCTGCCCCCACCCCCGGGCCGGGGCAGCGTGCTGGCCGACCCCCCACCCCCACTGGGTGGGGCCCCGCCCCCTATGACCCTGGCCGCGGCCCCCCTGAAGGTGCTAAGCTGCTCGGTGCTACGCGGGAGGGATCTTGTTTGAAACTCGTGGCCAAGGGGCGCCCACCCTGCACCATGTTGGTTGGGGCGGCCATCTTGAAAATCCCCGCCATCTTGAATAATGATGGCGGGGCTGGATTTGGTGATGGTATCCAGGTGATAGTCCTTATAATCCTCAGCTCTCATAGAGTTGAGCCAGGCGGGAGGGGGCGGGGCCACTGGGGTACCCCCCACCCTCTGCTGCCCCGGCATCAGCAGTGATGACGTCACAGGCGGAAGTGACGTCATCGGATTCATCTGCGCAGGCGTCGACATGGCGGCCGGGGACTTGGTTTCCGGCGCCGCTGATTTCAGCATCACCTGTTCCGTGACGCCGCCGGGCGGCGCCGCCTGCGTCGTTGTGAAGGCGGCGTCGCTGTCGTCATGACGACGGCGTCGCTGGTCGCGTCGGCGTCGCGTCCACACGACGCACCAGCAGCAGGCGTAGAGGAGCACGACGGCGCTCACCACGCACAGCCAATAGAAGAGGATCATGACCAGAAGGGAGTCCGCCCAGAACCCGTCATCATCGTCATCACCTGAAACAACGTGGGCGCCGTTCGTTTTCATGACTCTGATGGTGACGTCATTTCATGACGTCATCGCCAACAGAAACAACGCCAGCGTGTCTTGGCACGCACGAGCAAGGTTCAGATCGAGGTTGGCGTCAACAACACGAAGTGTCAGAACCATGACCTCTGACCCCCAATCCACACCGCGCATACGCCGGCGCATGACGCACGGCTTTTACGACATTCCACACGCGAGTGAGCTTGAAACCCATTTGCAATCACAGTGACATGCGGAACTGTCTACGTATGTGAACAGAACTACTCACCTCCATTTATTTTTACTTTTGGGTGCATGATACCTATTTTTGGTGTGCTGTGACCTTGGTGTGCGTATGCGTGGATGCGCTTGGTGTGAATTGGGAGTGATTCTGGCCAGGTAGATCTACGCCAGCGCGTACGCACACAAACGCCACAGCGCACCATCATACAGTTGTGCTCACTTTGACACACACCTTTCACACCATGTGCCACCATAACTGGAGACGTGTCACAACCCCAACTTTTTGACGCACAATGGCGTTTTGTGATAGAACCCGTCTGGGGTGAGTGGAATCAAATGCAACTGTTGGATGAACTGACGACCTTCCGAAAAGAAAAATCGGCCAATTTTTTTGCATGGGGGAGGGACAACCGTGGACCCCTCACTTCTCTGACCAGGGGATCAGGACGCGACCCTGTCAAACATGAAGTTTGTTCCCGCCACCCGTTCACTCAGTCCACACCCAGAGGAATCTTTCTGGGAGAAAAACGAAGCATTTTCTCACCCGAGTCCGAGGCGTTCCGTCCCGGGGGTCCCTGCACGCCTCTGGGGCCGGGAGGGCCCCGGGCCCCCGGGCTCCCCTCCGGGCCCGCGCGGCCGGGAACCCCCGGAGCTCCCGGGGCTCCGACGGGGCCTGCCGGGCCGGGTGAGCCCGACGGACCGGGGAGACCGGGGAAGCCTGGCGCACCCTGTAACGAACTGTGAGAGTTAGGGTGTGTGTTGGATGAGGTTCTGTCTCTGCACAGGAAAGGTTTGTTGATGATGCAGACTTGAGTCAAAATGTTGTGCCTTGTTTGTGTGGTCGTTGAGTGGGTGGGTCCTTTGTTTGGTTGTTTTGTCATCTTTGTGAACCCTGAGGCTGGGGCTGGGGCTGGGGCTGGGGCTGGGGCTGGGGCTGGGGCTGGGGCTGGGGCTGGGGCTGGGGCTGCCGCTGGGGCGG
>JAAUXT010076165.1_pt1 | contig 17205 bp, 17 predicted proteins | sample 7278171 | NCBI WGS metagenome assembly JAAUXT01 (sample SAMN14350112, study PRJNA611818) | marine sediment metagenome | isolation source: surface marine sediment (1.8m) | place: French Polynesia: Moorea | collected 2018-08
AAGAATATTGTATTGCTATTGGTCTTTCATCATACAAAGATCTGAGCAACTCAAATTTGTCATTCTTGAAATACGATAGCCAATCGGTCACTTAAATTTTCTGCCTCGTACAGACACTTTGGGTGCATTATAAACATCAAAAAGAAACATAACTATCAATTGAAATTCATCCTTTGTAGACATTCTGCTCACTAGACTCCATGCATTTCGGTTGCATGCATTTTGGTGGCCATGCATTTCGGTCGAGAGCTTCATGGAGCTATTTTTGAAAATGATGCCTTCAGCCTCAGTTCAGGTCAAAACTGGGCTTCACATTCGCGTTTAAGGGGCGGCCACACAGGCGCGTTTATTTTTGATTGACGCGCGTCAAAAAATATCTCCCACTATTTTCAATCAAGGTGGCCACACAGCAAGCGTTTATGAAGCATTTATTTTTCAGAACATCTCAACAGACATTTTTGACGCGCATCAAAATTGACGCGCGTCAAAACCCTGTGTGGCCGCCCCTTTACAACCCGAATGCGCGTCGTTCAAATCACCTAAAAAGTCACTCAGAACTCACAGATCTCGGATCTGCATCTGAAAACATGTGCATCCGAACTTATCAGAACGAGATCTGGATTCTACCTTCTCCCGTCAGCTTGGACAATCCTCTGGCTGGAAAGCAGGTGTAAGCATTGGATCTGAATGATCCGTTTCCCTCATCATATTTGATAACACCCGCCATTTTGTTGAACAAACAGCTGTGACTTTCTGTTCAGTATTTGTTGTAGAATCTACTGCACGAGAATTGATCAATTTATGAATTTTGCGAACACAATGTACAACGATGACACGATGACACCCGCCATTTGTCCGAAAGTTGTGTACCTTCGTTACGGGTGCTGTTCGATTTACGGACAAGGTGGACAAAATGTTGAAAGGCCGCTCCATTACCATGAAGCGGACATTTTTAGTCATCACTGATATATCATCAAGGACGAAGCTGATGACCAGTTGCATGAAGAGTCCACGAAAACATTTTGGTTCGATGCATAGTGTGCTCACCCTGTTCCCCCCTCCCGCACTGTTTCTACAAATCGAACTTGCCACAGTGGTTTCAAGTCTCGTTTCAAACGAGAAGAACCTGCGAAGGTTGGCGAGATCTCATCCCTGGCGTTGTGCTAAAGGTCTGTTTTTGTTGATCTGTTGTGTTGCTGTCCAAATTGGAATGCAAATGGAATGTGTCAGAATAGATTTGCACCATGTGGATTTATTAGCGTGTTTCCAATTGCTAATTTGATGTTGTTATCAGTGGTAAAACGACAAGAAGTGTGAGCGATATTGGACGTCTTTCGTGCGTCGTCAATCGTGTCTCCAGTTTCTGGTAGGCCTACCGCACTCCTTTGGTTGCACAAATGTTCTTTTGGAAGGCCAGAAATGGGAAGAAGCAGATCTCGGTCTTCGAGCCGGCAGAAGAGTCGATCAAGAGTCAAAAGCGAACACCGGCACAAGAAACATTCTCGACACCGTCGCTCGTCCAGCACAGACAGTAGGCCTTCAACCCCGTCCCCTCGGCGCGATGCGAAGAGAGACAGACGAAGATCACGTTCTGGATCCGTTCCAGCACGAAATAATCGCAACCATCGATCCCGATCTCCGCAACGTCGTCACAAAAACAAATCACAGTCTCGGTCACCAGGCAGACTGAAAGTGGAGGAAGAGAGGTCCATACCAACATCGAGGTCTCCTGAGAGGAAGTATTTTGCGGCGCCGAGGAACTACGACGGTGAAGATGAACGAGTTGCTTTCAGGTGAGTGCCTCACCTTATCTGGAGACCGTTTTGTTCAACGTACAAGTTGCGTTTTCCGCGCTGCGGCACTGTGACTTTGAAAGGTTGGTTTTGTGTGCAAACTTCAATCAATTCTGAGACCGCGTTGCTTCGACTTTTCAGGAATATGCACCAAGCTGCAGACATGGAGCACACCCCATTCAGGAAGCGGAATTTTGCTCCGACCGACACCTTTTTTGAAAGGCACGAGTTTCCCTCTCTCTTCCTGCGACCACATTTCATTTCGGAATGGGTTGTGCAGAAGTTTGCCGTTCTGTGGGTCACAAGCTCCAAACTTTTCTTTTGCAGACGACATAAAGAACGAGAAAAACTTGGCACTGCAGGAGTCCCGGAAGTGTGGGCCATGTCCCCGACAATGGAAAAGTTCGAGTATGTACATGTCACTCACGTGAACAGAGAAGCACTGCGTGGTTCTGTCGTGTGGCGGGACATTTTTAGCTCACCAAATTTTGCGTTGGGAGTAAAAGGCTATGTGTTTCGTTCTCAGCTCAGACCTGGACTCGCCAGATGCAGCTTCAGAGTCGGATTCAGACGATCAAAGCAGTTCAGATGAAAAGCGCAAGAAAAAGAAGAAAAAAAACAAGAAAAAGAAGAAAAAAGCAAAGCGAAAGAAACACAGCAAACACAAGAAAAGGTAACCCACATGTTCGTGTCCGTGTGGTGTCTGTGACTTCACAAAGTAACGTATTTCACAGGTCCTTGTGTGGGTTCAGCAAATTACAACTGCGTCACCCTTTGCTGAATGTTAAGTTGCCTGCTCAACTTCATCATTTTGTCTGCGGTACTTTGCAGCAAGAAGAAAAGAAAGAGGAACAGGGAGTCGAGCAGCGACAGCGATTCAGACAGTGATTCAGACATGGAGGAAGAAACTGGAGAGTTGATGTGGGTCGAAAAGTCAGCTCAAGGTGAAATACACTTTTTCTTTTTTTTCGTTTCTGTGACAAATAGTTCAGTTGAGTGTCAAGTGCCGCGTGCTTTCTCGACCCAGCCTTTGCGTTTGTCTTTTCGGTGCATATGGAGTTCTTGGAATTCGGTCACACAAGTTTTGCAACTTGATTTACTGTTCTCAAAGAGAATCATGCTGTTCTTTTTGTCACACCGGCGCATTGGCAACACTTGTGCAGCTTGAGCGACGGCTTCACCTCCTGGTGGTCATGCCCGTCTGACCATCAGATGACGCTATTATTTTTTTTTCTGGGTGTTGCGCCCGTGTTCAATGCGTGGCATTGTTCTTGAAGCGACACTAGTTCTGTTTCAGGCAAGGCTCCCTCCAGAGAACTGGCGTCCAGAAGCATGCGTGATGACAAAGATGATGACGTTGTCGGCCCGGTGCCTGTGGAAGATGATGACCAATCGGAACAGGCTGCTGCAAAGATGGAGTTCGTGTGTTTCCATCATTTGGTTTCTGTATGGAGACCAGGTCCAAGACAGTCAATTTGTGTGTCGAAGTTCCAACTCGCGAGAGGATGATCACGTGCTGTGTTTCAGCTACGGAAAGGCGCTGTTGCCTGGTGAAGGCGCTGCGATGGCGGCGTACATCGCTGAAGGGAAACGTATCCCACGTCGTGGTGAGATTGGCCTGACGAGTGGGGAGATCGTGGGTTACGAGGACGCAGGCTACGTCATGAGCGGCAGCAGGTAAAACAATTCTGTGCAGCACCAAGTGTGATATCGCTGGCGAGCATGCAAACGAAACCAGTTTTTCGGGTCACAGACCAAAGCTGTATAACCAGCCAACAGTTCTCCCTTTTCTTGATTCGTAGACTCAGGACGTTACATGTGCAAACGAATGTCATTTTGTTGTTCTTTGTATTTTAGACATCGGCGAATGGAGGCAGTGCGTCTGAGGAAGGAAAACCAGATTTACAGTGCCGATGAGAAGAGAGCTCTGGCAAATTTCAACCACGCCGAACGGACAAAACGAGAACAAAAAATTCTCACACAGTTCAAAGACCTTATCACCCGGAAGAAAAAGGAACAGCTGGCTTTCGACTGATGGATATGAATCAAGGAACCAGAAAAAAGGCCAAGCCAACCTGCAGGTGTCCAGAAATGCAACATCAACAGGCCAGCTCCAACACACGCCCCACCGCAACCGCGTCGGTGCGTGTATTCTGCTCGTGCTTTTCAGAAAGGTGTGCAATGTTCTGGGCAGTGGGCTGTTATCCTGAGGACTCATCAGTAACTTTGCAATGTGGTCTGTCCCGCTGGAGGACCTCCTTTGGTGACGTGTTCAATTTGTAGCATTCTTGGTTTTGTTGGGACTTCGTATTTTTCGCGAATCATTGGAATGCGGTCCTCCGCCCTCATAAAGATGCCGTGTATCTGACGTTTTTCAATCTCAAAGGCGGTTGTTTCACGCCCAGAGTGCTTGTTTCCGTAATGTCGGCTGGCCGCCACCAGTTTTCAGTCCCACACGAATGATCGGTGCACGTGCGTGTTGCTGCAACTCGATTGTCCATTGTTATCAGCCGCTTGCTCTGATAATTTACCCGCCTATGTATCAGTCCACGGGCTGGACAGCATCCCGGTTACCCACCCACGCCGTCACACCACCACCCAAAAATGTGTGGACTTGTCAGTTTTACCTGGACAGCATCTGGACTGCCCCACCCCCCACCACCCAGTACCACCACCACCCCAAAATTTTTGGACTGTCAGTTTTGGCTGGACAGCATCTGGGTTGCTCCGTCAGCCCCCTTGGGCTCAGAAGCCCAAGATGGACTTCGAGAATTGTCAAGTTTGACACAGATTCCCAATTCAGAAAAAAATGGCAATATCTCCAAAATAAAGTGTTGTAGAGCAAGTGTGAGGCCAGAAATGAAAAGAACATCACCGTAAGCGGCACATTTTGATCACTTACTTTTCCAAAAAAAAAAGTGTAACTTCTGTTATCACACCTGCATAGGTGTGGCATGGGAACTTTCCCCCAATTCATGAGCATGGCAACGTCTCCGAAAAGTTTTATAGAGCTATTCTGAGGCTGGTGCTGCACACTTTAGTGGTGTGCAAGCAGTTTGCTTGTTTGCAGAGGCCCGCTACAGCCATGCATGCTATATCCGCTGCAATTTCTGGTGTCTGCATCACTTCTCTTTGAGGTTCAGTACTGGCGTTCAACCCAGATTAGTGCCAAATTGGCCTGCGTGGCTGTAGTGGGCCTTCCCAACCAACAGAAAGTGATGCAGGCAACATTTCATGATTTGAGCGACCCGACAAGTTCGTATCCTCGCGGGGGTCCGTCAAAAATTTGAACTTCCATATTTTCCACAGTTACAAAAAATCAACAACAGAGAATGTAACTGTGGCAACGCTGTATGTTACACAAACACATTACCTTCCGATTCGAACAAAGATTGCAAAATCGTGAACGAAAAATGAATAGGACACAAACATCTTGCTCAGTATTGTTTTCAAGAAGTGTGTTGACAACAGCTGATTCGACAAATCACAGCACCGAAGGCACATGCAAAATCGTTCCTTGAAATGTTTTTCAAACATTTGTATAGTTTCAAGCACGAAGGAATCACAAGGCATATTTTTTCAGTCGGGAGTCACGTGCGAAATGACAGGTCAAAAATTACTTCGAAATTTGTGCCACATCTTCACAACCGACTCTCTCTTCTGCCACAGCGTTTTCTCGCCATATTTAGCGTACCACCTGACAAGCAGATAAAAATGAAACACTGAAAATAGGCTTCCAAATAACAAAGAGACACTAAAAAGTTACAGCAAACAAACACAGTGACCGAGAAAGAAGTTTGCAATCCTTCGTCATCCGTGAACTTACATGCCGAAAAACACTCCTCCCAAGTGGGCGGCGTGAGCAATGCCGCCCCATTTCAAGAAAAATCCCACGAGGTCAACGGCCACCAACACCATCACTGCCTGAAAGCGCAGACTGGACGTTGCAGCAAACGAAAAAGGCCCGTGTCAAAACAACTGCCAAGTGTTTCGCGCAGTTCAGATTTGTTGAGTGAGGAATGGAGAGATCAATGATGGCCTTTCCAAATTCAACATGCGAGGCCCCAGAATGCCAGAGGTCTGTGCTTCGCGCGACGTCCTAATGTTTGGCAAACGACATGGAAGTTGTTGCCGTTCCGGTGGAACGAAATGATGAGATACCTGGGCACCCGCGTCTCCAGATTCAGAGTGTTTGGGGACAGAAAAATAACTCCATGGAGCACCATGTTACCGTGCCAAATGGTGGGAACGAATCAGAGCCCTTAAGAGAGGTCGTGTGATTTGTAGCCATGTGCTTTTTTGTTTGCATGGTTTTTCAGAAATAAAAATATTAGAAATGTCAAAAATGGCCCTTTTCCTCCCTTTTTCTCTTTTTTTGATTTGTTTGCAAATTTTTTGCCAAATTTCCAAATGTTTCAACCCTCATAAGTGCCAAAATTCCACCCTGGCACTTTGAGCCTTATTTCACCCATTCTTTGTGTTTTTTGGCCTGTCTCCACCCACCCTACCACCCACACTCACACCCATTCTCACACCCACACCAACACCCACTTCCACCCACCCACACCCACATCCAAGCATTCTTTTTTTTTTGCAAACCTTTGCCCATAAATGTGCATTTTTCTGAATGTAAATGTGCAGCAAGTGATAGTAAAAATGCACTGTACACTATGTAAATGTGCAGTGAGCAAACTAAACCCCTGGGTACTACCCATAGGAGATTTTTTTCTGGTCTTGTGTGATCATGTGTGTGTTATTCACAACCATATCTTTACACAAGCCTACTTTTGTGAATTTTCACCATGCCGTTTTTTCTCATGATGACCCAAAAAAGTGGGAAATTTTTATACCTTGACAGTGTGCACTGACCCCAATCCCCCACCCATTACCCTGTGGGTGTTACCCACAGGGTAATGGGCTTGGCCTTGTATGCTGATTTGGGTGTTCATCACACCCACATCATTATTCAAGTCCATTTTTGTGAATTTTCACCATGCCAAATTTTTTTCATGATGACCCACAAAAAGTGACAAATTTTTGTGAAAACTTGCAAACACAATTTATTCAAACTTCAGAACACAAGGGGGGCACAACTGTAGAAACATAGGCCAATACCTATTGTTGAAGCAGTTCTTGACAGCAACACTCATACAAGATGACACAAGATGGACAAAAACAGAACAATGAAGTGACACACATGCACACTCACACACATACTCATGAACATGAAAGTCTGCCAAGAATGGGTTATTTTGCCACAACCAAGCCAGTTATGTTTTTTCATTACAACAACAACAGGGTTCACTGCCCCCATCATTAGACAGAGGGATTTTGATATTTTTTAGGAAGCACAAATCTAAAGAGCAAAAATTAATTGTAGAAGAATTGACAAGTTGAACGTAGATAATTGCAGGGAGACTTTGGTGTCTGCCACACACCTTAAAAATGAAAAAGGTGGTGTGCAAAAGCATGCCTGAGCAAATCCTCTGGCCCCCTGCAACCATCTGAAAAAGTCAAAATTTGGACTGAAAGAAGTGTAATGATGAGGGAAGCAAACTGGAAGAAAAGCCAATAAATAGCTCAAAAAACAAAACCTACAAGCACACTCAATGAAGAATGCCTGCAAGGAAAAAAACTGGACATCATAATTACACAATAACCCAACTACAGCTGTACCCCTCCTAAGAAAACCAAGTGCAAAAGATGAGCAACATGATGAAGCAGTATGTTGCCAGCACCTGATGAGATGAGGACATTTCAATACAGTACATAAACAAGAAAAAGACATTTGCTTACAAACTTGTCATGATGAGCGACATGATGAAGCAGTACATTGCTAGTGCCTGAAGAGATGAGGACATTTCAATACACAGGAGAAAATGCAAAGATACAAAGACCAAACTTACTTGCAAGGTGACAAAACATGATAATTCCTGCAAATATCAATAACAGGAGAAAATGCAAATACCAAACATACAGAGAGAAGAAACTTACTTGTATGCAAGGTGAAACAACATGACATGAGAATTCCTGGAAACACCAAGAACAATTTATGAAACAAGAACATATGAATGTTGAACAGAACACATGTACACAGCCAACAGACTCAGAAAATAATTATTTCATCCAGCTGTGCCTGTTCACCACTTTTTGGTTGTTGAATTTCTTCTTGCAATACAGGCACCCAATCTGCAGTACATCTGGGTTGTGACAACAGATGCACTTGTGTTCTTTCTGATACCTAGCTTGGCCAAAGACCTTGTTGCACTTCTTGAAGCAGCACTTGAACTGAAAAGACACAAATTATTCAAGTTCTTCTGCACTAAATAAATTGCTGACATTCAGTTGGGAATTCACCTATCAACCTTCATGCCTTACCTGTTGTGCTTCGGTGTGCTTGCAGTCAAAGTGGTGCTTTGCTGCCATCTTGGATTTGAACTTCTTCTGGCACCCAGGGTGTTCGCACACCATGTGCTCTGCATCAACTGTGTCGATATGCTGGAGATGATGCATAAGGAGTCTTTATGCCATGAGAAAACTCTTCCCGCAGTCTGCAACAGTGCATCTGCAAATTTCATTCACTTTGAACATGTCACATTCCAAATCAAGTCAGTAATTTTGGACACATTCAATACCTTCTCCTTCTTACCAATACTTTGTGACACTGACATGCTTTTTCATGTAATGCAGCTCCACCTGGGTCGCTGTGCCTTCAAAATCGCAGCCATGCACCAAACAGAGTACTGCTCCTTGTGGCAAATGGGGCAAGTCAGGTGGTGCAACCAGCATGTGCCTGGCCTTTCTTGCTGGTCACCTTGGCTAATGCCATGCTTGGTTACCGGGTTGACCTCCTGAGATTCCCGCAGGAGGTCAAGGAGTGTGCCCTGGTTCTTCTGCAATATATTTTTTGTGGATGGAACAGAATCACAAAAATCCAAAAATTAATAATTTGCAAACAACAAATATTTCACAGTTTACCTTTTTTGGCTGAGCCTCTGGCTCTGACTCGACTGTGACTCGGGTTCAAAGTGTATATCCATGTTGAGGTGCCTCACTACCACTTGTCTCTGCTGAGGCAACATGACTGGTTGCCCTGCCCACTGGGGAATATTTGCCAGTGATGGCAATATCCAATCCTGCTGGTTTTTGACCACTTCCCATGCTGCATCCTCATCCTCACTTTACATTTCCACTGCCAGTTTGACTGGCTGCTTGCATGCCATGTACCTTTGAGTTGGATCTTGTCACACTGCAAGAGACAATATATTTCTTGAATTATGTGTTTCAATTCAGCACAAATATTTTTAAGAAAATCATAATTTCCTTACTTGTAGCACTGTAATGACTGTGCCTGTTGTATACCAGAACAAAATCTACCAGGCACAGCTCAAAGTTATGGCAGAAACAGGACTTGTTGAAATCTGCCACATTCACAACTGTCAATTGTGCACCAGTCATTATCAAAAATGCCTTCAGGCATACCAAGTCACCCCATGACCTGCAAAATGACATACAAAAATAAACATGTATGTATTTACCTATGACACAAATGACACCCCAATCTTTGAAATTTTCACAAACCTCAGATCTGTCATCTTGATGAGATATTCCTCTAGAGTATATGGTCCTGGGGTGTCCTCCTCCACCTCCTCCTCCCTTGTCCTCCTCCTCCCCCTCCTTCTTTTGTCACCACCCATACAATCCCACCAGTTCTGATATTATCTCATTCCTGAGATCATTCTTCTGCAAAAAATGTTTACATATGATATGTGTATAAATTGCCTTTCTTATTTGCAGGCCAGCTTCATTTACAACACCAACTTACACATGTCATCTAGAGTATCTCAATGACCACCTGCAGTCACAAGTAGTAGGCCATGTATTGCTGGCCCTTGAAGGAATAATCCGGCCCCAAATCCATGTTGCTGAATCCCAGCTGCTTCCATAGGGCAGTAAACATCCAAGGCCCATCACCGGCCAATGCTTTCCCATTTTTCAAGATACAACTCCATTGCTAGGAACTCGAACTTGTCTGTGAGTCCTGCCTCTTCGGCATATGTGTGATACACCCTACAACAACAAAATCATTTTGTGCCTTTCATGATTTCACCTTCAATTTGTTCCTACAATTTTCACATCACCATCTTCAAACTTGTCATGACCTTTGAACTTGTGTGGGGGGATGTCCAGCTTTTCCCCATGGACCCCATTGCCGCGTGTGAATCTGCTTGGCCATGCTGCCTTTCCTTTCTTCCCCTTCCCCTTCCAACCTTTTCCTTTCATCTCTGATGGCTCAATGGGGTCAATGGCTTCCTTTGCCTGGCGGATTATGTCTTCTCCCTTTTGTTGTGCCTGCTCCTTGGTGTGCTTTGCCAAGGCTGACTTCCCCTTCTTTTTTGCAAATAGTAGCTGCAGCAGATTGTCAATCATAACCTTTGTGCTGAAATGGGCTGGGAATTTTTTTGCCATGTTTCTTATCATGGATATCACCATCTCTCATCTGTACTGCACGAGTTCGATCTCCGGTGTTTCTGAAAAATGTTTCTCTGTCGAAGTTGCAAGGGGGCACCTGTCAAACAATCACCCTGTCACACTCACCCTGTTACACTCACCCTGTCACACTCACCCTGTCACACTTACCCTGTCACACTCACCCTGTTATACTGACCCTGTAAACTTGCACTCACCCTGTAAACATGCACTCACCCTAATGTAAATGTGCAGTTTGACAGCATAAGCATGCACCAAAACTGTAGTAAATGTGCATGAAAAAAATTGAGCATGACCCATGGACAAAAAAATGAAATTACACCCTTGTAAGGCACATAAAACTGAGTCAGAAGGGCCCCTGCCCCCTCCCCCCTGTTATGCCCAATTTGAAATTTAGAGACAGTCCAGAGGTATGTTTGGGTGTCTACAGCTGCAGGGTACATGGTAACCTTGTGAGCTGCTCCCTCTTGGGTAAGAGGGGACCCTGACCACACTGGCAATAATCATTGTGATTAATCAGCCACTCTTCTCCTGGGTAATTCACCCATCCATGGAGCCTTGACACTCACTCACATTGCTTATGACTGTACTTTTGGCTATGGCTGGCCTTTAGAATGGACCTCACTTTCTCAATTTCTCCAGAATTTGTCAATTTTCTCCAGTTTCTCTAGAGTTTCACCAGCAAATGTGTATCCACCGATATCAAAATGTGCAGTGACCCCACACCCCACATAAATGTGCACAAAATGCATTGTAAACATGCAGTGGTACCAATACTCACCCCAGTGTGGGTCCAGCATAGGACTAGTTGGCAAATCTACCCTGCCCAGACTCATTTTCTTCACATTTTGTCAAATTCTCCAAAAAAACAGGGTTTTCTCAACAAAAATGGCTGCAAAAAACAAAGTTGTATCCAGCTCATATCAGTAGAAATGATTTGAAAATATCACCAATCAGTATCCAGAGAAAACATAAATGTGCATTGGTGATATGTAAACATGCAGTCTGTAATATGTAAATGTGCACTAAAAATGACAGAAATGTGCACCACTACCATGTGTAGACTTTTTGGCATTTTTCAGGAAAGTATGACCAAAGATCAGTGAGGAAACACATATGCAGAGGAAAACTTTAGTTTGTATCATTATGCACACTTATGTCAGAATATTTCATCTTAAAGAGCATTCCATCATTTTTGTTCACGCAATTGAAACTTTTTAGGTCAGGAAGGCAACCTCCCAAACTGAGGTTGTAACTTTCACCAGAAGTTGAAAATTGAAAAAAAAAAAATTTGCATTGAGCACAACTCATGGGATGACTCAGCATCAAAAATGATGTTATCATGCCAATTTGCATAATTTTTTATGCATCCCTTCACTTTTCCAAATATTTTTCCAAAAAAAGTCAGTGTCAAAAATGCACATTTACTATCACTTTGGTACACATTTACATTGGGTCACTGCATGTTTATATACAAATCAGTATATGTTTATTGGGGAACCTGTGACAACAAAAAAGAGTGGAAGCAAGTAGCAGAAAAGTGCACAAAGTTACAAACACACAAGGAATACTCCAAATTTTTGAAACTTTGGAAATGATAGTTTGTCACACTGTTGAGGTGGCTGACAGCCCATGCGAAGAAAAAGACATGGGACATGTAATAGTACTTGCACTTCACACATATTTATTTTAAGGTTTCCACCTGACCAGGGAGAAACAACAGTGACAACAAGGAGTACCATGTGAGGTACAACAGAACATGAGCAGTATATTATGAGCAACAACAAGGAGTACCATGCAAGGTATGACAGAACATGAGCAGTACATTGTGAGTGATGACAAGGAGCACCATGCAATGTGTTCAGTCATGCAGCCCAGCAAGTGCAGTCTCCGCAGTGTACAGGAACTTCTGTGTTTTTGACCTATTCCACAGGAAAACCATGAACTGGCCAAAAAGCATGAAATTACTCTGGGACAGGTGTAAGCCTGTGTACTTGATGCACTAGAGGTAGCTGTTGAATTGTTCGCAGATTTCAGAACTCAGCACCTCCAGGCCATTGACACACTGAGATTTGAAACAATTTCCATAGATGTAGTTGACCCTGTGGAACAGGTCATGCCAGAAATGTGCACAACAGAAGAATGCTGGTTCCCTATTGAGGGAAAATTCATTCAGTGAACATGCAAAGTCATAGAAGACCTCATCAGGAGGCTTCTCCATTACTTGAACATGGCTGCAAATTGATCTTCTCTGCCCTCCCCACCATCAATCAGGTGGAAACCATAACAGTGACCATGCAGAGGGCAGAAGAAGAGGAACATGTAGCCAAACCCTCTGTAGGACACTATTGGGTAGTCCTTTGAACACTCCCTATCACCCTTTTTTTCTTTGCTTTGTACTTGCAGATATCATAGTTTGGCATCTGCCAAAGTTGGCTTCCATGAGGTGCAAAGTAATATGCAGCACCTGCTGGTGGGTTGTATATCTGTGGTTGTGGGACAGGATCTGGAGTTGGCAAGTCATCCTCATGAACATTCTGGCAAAATTGCACAAGTTTGGTTAAAAAGTTGGTGACAGGGACTTCAAAGTCACCATCCAATGATGATGCTACAAGATCATGGAGCTCACCACCATATGTGCTGATATATCAGACGTCTTCTTCAGCAGGTGAACCTCCCTCCTGAACAACCAGACACAACTTGAGCAAGTGCAGATGCCACCTCCAAGGCACAACATTTGTGACTGCATCATCACCTGTGACAAACAACTGGAGAAACAGAGCCATACTCTGAAACAATTCCACAGAGATGTCATGATACAGGAAGATTATGAGAAATGTGTGCAATGCAGGATGATCCATGGCATCAACAACAGAGAATAGGTAAGCCTGCTCCTGTACAACTTGCTCAGGTGTCAACTTGAGTGGAATACCTTCAACAGCAGCATTCACTGCAGACTTCAATTACACTTTTGCATGATGCACATTGTCACAGTGATACCAATGCTGCTGGTTGGTCCACTTGGGTTGTTTGGAGGAGTATGGCAGCAAGCACCTGTACAGTTTCTTGTGGAGAGATAGGACAGGTACCTCATCCGCATCAGCTAATGTGACAGGATTGTCCAGAATCTAGTATTTCACTGAAACACCAACCTTTGTGCCATCACATGCCAAAAAATTTGGATTATACCTGCACCACAGGTCAACATGTTGCCAAAAGTCAAGTTGGAATGATACCATCCAACTCATCACAGCTTGGATGAAAGTTTTATTCCTCACAAATGGCACAGACTTTGAATTTGTTGTCAAGTACACCCTTGTTCTTTCTGTGCAGAAATGTGTGAAGGACATCTGTCCCTCAATAACTGCATTCATGAAGTCCTAGAATAGTTCTTGGCCAATGCCCACCCATTTACACCAGAAGAAAATTTCATCTTCCTATCCCATGTAGTTGACACTGAGGTCACATGTTTCATTGATATACCGATGAGTGAACAGTTGACAATCTAAAACACTAGATCGTGTATACACTTTTGTTATGCCATCAGGCACTGTAAGCTTGCCCTCAGGGTACTCTTCATTTGTGTAACTTAACTTGCATGCACACATGCATTCAAGAGACAGCAAGAGTTTTGGACCCTGGTACAGGCCTATGGGAAGGATGTTGCTTGGAGTGACAAACTCATGGTACTCACCAGTTGCCTGAATCAAATGAGGATCTCACTCATCAAGTGTTGGTTGGTATTGACTGGTGGCACCATGCTCCCACAGTATCTACATAGAATAAAATTTTGGAGGTGAAGTTCCTGCAGAAGAAGTCTTCATTGTTGTCCTCTTCTTCTGCAAAGGGATCAACATAGTATCATCCTCATCCTCAGCATCAGAATTGGCATCATCCCTTCAAGCAAAGTAAGTCAGAAAGATGTTTTTGAGGGTCTCAATATTGGTCTGCAAGGTTTCCATGTGCAGACATAATTTCCCCTTTTCCTCTTTCATGGTCAAATATTTGGGGATTTTTTTCTTGTCCTGAAAGTGCACATGACATATGCCATTCTGACACTTGGCAAAACAACCTCCTGTTGGTGTAAAATGCAGATTGACAATTGAGCAAGTGTTGCCAGCAAAAACAGACAGTTTTGTTGTGGTCTTGATACTTGCTGGACCAATCAATGTGACAGGGTCACCCACACCCACTGTATTGACTTGAAGGGAGGAAAACACATTTGTTGATCCATCCTTGTTGAGAAGTTCACCTCTATACTCATGCAGATACTTTTTGTAAAACTTGCAGTGTATACAAGTGAAGTCCTCATCCAGGACTGCCTCCTTGACACCTTCAGCAAGGTGAAGGTGCTTCATTGCAGTACCACAGATTTTGTTGTGAATGTCACAGGTGCATTTCATCATCACTTACCTTTCTCCATTTCTAGCTGTCATATGTACATTCTTCAATGGTTGAAGCTTCCCAGACTCCTCAGAATAGTCACTCATGATGACAATGTTGACATCATCTGAGAGCTTCCTCCATTGAAGTATATCATGTGACAAGAGCTCCTCAGAGAAGGATTGAAATTGGCTGCATTTCTGGGCTGCATTTTGAATTTCTGCCTGGTCCTGTGGGTCAACTGACAAATCTTCAAAAAATTCATCCAGTGTCATTCGGACAATGTTCTGGCCATACTTCCTTCTCTTTAGAGGGTCCAAAATTGTTCTCTGTATGGACTCAATGACACTCTCCTCTTCTTCCTTGTCATACGCAACACAATACTGAATGGTCTAGTACAGATGTTGCTCAAAACCATTTAGAAGAAAGTAGCAAATTTGGTTCCGAGGTAACACTGGAATATATTTGTAAAATTCTGTTGGACAGGGATTGAAGAGATGCTGCTCCTTTTGGAGCCTTTTCTGTGTGTTCTTTTGCCCAAAAATATCCACCAGTGGAAGTTGGAGATTGAGCTGATGAGATGTACCTGTTAACATAGGGTAGAGAAAAGCCACCTGCTCAAGAAGTTATTTGTTCTGCAGGGGTGACACTCCCAACATGAAGAATGATGACATTTCTCTCTCAAAGGCTTCTTGTGCAGGCTCCAGGTCCAGTGATACAAACAAGAAGCTGTGGAAGGAAGAATTCATGAGTTGTTTTCTCAAACAGGAAATGAAATTGGAAATAAAAATTGAATAGGACTTCAGAAGCATTTTGAGACTTGGAACCTTACTGGTCATCACCTTCACATTTGCCATGGTGAAGAAAGACAAATATTGATGGTAGAGACTTTGTTTCAACAAGGCCTTTGAGGCACTTGTGCACAGAGGTGCTGTTGCCCTTCTTCTCAGAAGCAATGAGACATTGGTATTGATGCTGTGGAACTAGAAATGCAATAAATTCACATTAGACACAGAACAAAGGAATAATTATTCATTTCATGGTGAAACAAATGTTTTTGAGATAATACAACTGAGTTTAAACTCACCCGTTGGCCCCTGCTCCTTCACATTTTGTTAGTGCTCCTGCTGCAGACAGAAGAGGTGGGAATCCACATCTGTGTGGATCTTCATGGGCAACAGGCTGCCTTCAGCTTGCTGGAGGAATGATGCCAACTGAGACACACCTTTCTGCTCCATAAAGCCATGGAACTTCCCACTCTCGAGATATCTGGAAATTGTAATTTTGGTTCTTGCTCTGTTATGTGTGTATGTGGGTGGGTGGACATAAATGAAGAAAGCAATACATGTGTGTGCACTGTGTGTACTGTAGAAAAGCATGACATACCTGATAACAGTTGCATTGCCTTCGCCTTACATGAATGAAAAGTACAGCAGACCCTCAGTCAATTCTGCCAAGGAAGCAAGTTGCAGAAGGGTGCCTTCAAGCTCAAGGAATGTGAAATGCCTTGGCTCAGCACTGATGACACTATTTTGGAAAAGTTTTTCCTCATGGTGCCACAGTGCCTTGACAACCTCCTCACACTGCTCCAAGATGCAAAGGACCTGTTGCGATGGATTGATGATTTTCTCCTACAAAAATATGAACAAAATACATGTACATGTGATACACACACAGACATACATACACACATAGACACACACACACAGCCACACACATAGAGACACACACACATATACACACACAGGATACTTACAGGACCACTACCAATGCATGCACTATACTCACTGCATGTTTACTAATACCTAGGTGCACATTTACCATCACTTATCACTTATATCAACTGTTTCCGAGCTATAAAGCCATTTATACAGCCATACCCAATTTTCACCATATTGGCCATATTGGTTTTTCAGCCATAAAAACACATAAAATCAAAAATTTGTTCTTTTGACACCTTGTGCATCAACTACAGCCCAAAAGTAAATGAAAAAACCAAACATGACTAAATCAAACAAACAGAACACTTTCAAACTCACATTCACACATTTTGCCTCTTGATGCCTAAAGGTGATTTTCACCACCATACAGCATACAATGTATGGTTCAAATCACCTAAAAATCAGCCTCTGGCGAGTATAACAACCCACAGTACCACGCGCGCCATCTATCCATCTACACTGTATCCTTGTATGTGAACGTCGTCGTTCCCAATTCAAAGTGAAGGTTGTCAACTCACATTTCGTGCAGAGAAAGAATGTGGAAAGAAATGGTCCAGGAACACTATCGCCATCTTCTGGTCCGGGTTCCGCATCGCCACGTACCCGATTACTCCACAAAGTGCGCCTGACTGAAAAAAAACAAACAAACAAGAATGCTACGCATAAAAAGCGTGTGGTCCATACAAACGTTCGCAGTTCACGAACACCTTCAAGTTGAGCATCACTGATCATTCAAAAAAATTTTTTTTTCAAAAATCCTAAGTTTGGGGGTTGGACCCACTTTTGGAAAAATGGCCAGAAATGATCAGTGATGCTCA
>JAAUXT010027217.1_pt1 | contig 17203 bp, 19 predicted proteins | sample 7278171 | NCBI WGS metagenome assembly JAAUXT01 (sample SAMN14350112, study PRJNA611818) | marine sediment metagenome | isolation source: surface marine sediment (1.8m) | place: French Polynesia: Moorea | collected 2018-08
CACATACAGACATGCACATACAGACTGATGGTGATTACACGTGTGGTGACACCCTTCGGGATCACACGCTGAAAAACAACGCCAATCGAGATTCGGCAATGACTCAATATGATCGTCTGAGAACGCGAACTCACTCGAGGAAACCGGGTATTCGTCGTCGTGGTTTCGGCGTTGGACGCAATTCTACCAGAGCAACAGCGTTCTGGTTGAAATTGCCCCTCCCCGGGTCACTGCCCACGTCAAACTCCATAGCTTCCTCTTCTTTTTCTTTGCTCGGAGAGCGACGCTTCCCGTCTGACGCCTGCAGTATCAAAATTGCAGCTTTGGTGCAAGAGAGCAACGGACAGAGACACAGAATTTGAACACTCGTGTTCAGAAATATTTTCGAACGAATGTTACCATGCCAATGAGGATCCCCTTCTCTTCGAACATCTGAAATGCCTGCGACTTTGGCCGTTTCTTGCGTTGCTGCTGATTTTCGAAGCCGTTGTTTTCATCCTCCTGCACCTGAAGACGTCAAGAAAGACATCAAGGTCAGGACGGCGGTTTCGTCGGCATGACGACACAAGACACTGTTTGCAGCACCGTTCAATGACCGACACTCGCGGGTCACAAAGAACAAAAGTTCTGTCACGCCAACTCGGCACAAGGGCACCACCTGATTCTGGAGACGCTGCACTCTCTGTTTGACGGTGAGGTGCTCCTCCTGGAGTTCCGGGTTCCTCCTCGCCACTTCACTCTTCTCGAGCGCGCCGTCTTCCTCCGCCACGGATCGATCCGCGCGCTTCCTTCTCGGTGTGGGAACCGGAACTGCAAAACGAACAGACCACGTTTCTGTCTGGCTTTCCTGAAGCATATTCCTCCACTTTCCTGCAGATACCATCGTGGACAACCAACAAGACACGCATGTTCGTTCCGTCATGTTGAGCAGTGTATGTAGGTTGAGAGACGCACCGTTGGCGTCGGACGCCTCGTCAGAGCTGAATGACGTAGGCGTATTCTCCCCGAACGCGTGTTGCGAGACGGCCTTCGTGATGGCGCTGTCCACCACCCTGCGGAAACACAGGCTCTTCAAATCCAGAAACTGAAATGCGCCCTTTTGACGTTTCACGTCAATTGATGGTGTCTGATAATGTTCTTCTGTGGATGATAATCTGACTTCCGTGAACATCTTTTGAGAAAAACAAAATCTGAAATGTTGACCTTCCCCTTCGCACGTTGTTTCCAACCGAACGAAATCAGACAACAAGGATCTCGAGACACAGATCCTCACAGTTGCAAACTAGAATTTTCTTCCCAGGAAACTCAACACCAAAACGCTGTCGCACTCACTCCTGGTTGATGTGTGCGGCCCTGGGCGACGTCAACGCACTGGAGCCGGCGTCGCTGCGATCGCTGTGGTGCAGAGACACACAACACTTCAGTTGGGGACGACTCAACCAAGTACGGCTTGGTTGTGAGAATATCCCACTCCTACCACCGCGATTGAAATGCGAATCAGCTGATGATCGAAGCGAAGGTGCAAGTTGCAGCGTCCCTACCAGCAGCGGAGCTCGCACATCCAGGTTTCCTTTTCAATTTCTCAACTCTCGTACGAATCAGTTTTGACAGTTATCAGCGCAGTGGACCGACCTGTCCATAATGAACTCGTCGTCGCTGACGCCGCGCGGGGTCTGCATCACGGACGATGACGCCGTGCGGGGCGTCCCCGACGCGTCGTCGCTGCCACCGGACGTCGTGACGTCACTGCCCGCGCGTGGTGCGTCGTCAGCACCGGAAGTCATTTCCTCGCCGGCAACATTGCGCGCCAATTTGGACTGTAAAATGGAAAATAGACATCAATGGCTCCAACGGATCTGCAAGACTTGCAGAACTGGCACAACGACAGATGGTGTGAGAGAGAACAGAAACGACAACGTGAAAGAAAAATCTAATCCGCAGAGTTCAAACTTGAGGCGTGACACCACTTGGTGCTTTGGTTTTCAAAACATCAATGAACACGCAAAGCGCGTTGAGGACATTTCACGAGCTCTCGACTTTGACTCCAGGAATACCGACAATATGAATTTATTGGACCAACCTGTGAAAGGCAAGATATTTTCAGACACTGACAAAAGATCAAGCCGTCAGAAATCAGCTTGCAAGGCTGGACTCCTTACGAAAACGCCAGGATCTATTTCTCATTATTTTCACTGAACTGGAAGGGACTGGGTGGAGCTCATGGCAAAGTTGGCAGGCACATAAGAACAAGCGTCTTGCAAGCAATTTGGTTTGGGGTGAGCAAGAATGACGCAAACTGCAGCTGATCAGGTGAACCAGATCATAGGCTGGGGAAAACTTGAGAGAAATGTTCCTCCACGAAGCAACACTTGAAAGAAGCAACAAGCAAAGGGTGTCAGCAGAAGAAGTGGATGGCGCGGAACACGAGTCCTCACCTTCCTTGGGGACGGAACGGGGGCAGCGAGAGCGTCGAGGGGTTCAGAGGAACCCCCAGACGCGCCTGCGCCGCCCCCTACGCCCTTTGGCGGCGGCGGGCGAGGGGGAGGTGTTCCTTTTTTCTCCTAAAAACAACATTGCCAAACACATGATGAGGCACCCAGCATGCAAATAAAGAACCTGCACAGCCACCAACAGAACAAATGGCACAACGAAAGAAAAACAGTTGTATCAGCTGTTTCAGAACAGTTCACCAAAACTGACACCGACGAAAATTATGACGGGGATGGGTCGCATATCCACAGCGTAGAATTCGAAGTTGGACCAAAGAGTAAATGGCTTCATGTTAGGCGCACAGGCAAATGGGACTGTTTTCAGAAAATCAAGTTCGAGTGAAACAGAACAAGGCTCCCATGCCCACCCATCTGCACGTGCCCGCAGAGACCAAGAAAGGTACGAAAGAAATGGGAGACGTACTGGTTTGTACTTGGCACTGTACGGAGAAATCTCGCCCTCTTCGCGGAAAATCTCGTCGTATTTCGTGATGAACTGCAGTGTGATCTGATTGGTTGTTCCCTGCATGCGCAGACCGTCGATCCCCGTCGAGCACCTGCAACACACGTGATCACGTTCGATCACCTCATGTTTACGATCGTCAAGTGTACTGGTCACTTGGAAAGACCACAGGGAATTCGGAAATAGACCTGACTGCAGTTGACGTCCATCCAATGATGCTGAGTAAACAATCGCGGACAGGAAAATAGCCTGCAGATTTTCTCTCTTTGAACAATATTTGAAAAACAGATAACACAAATTTAAGTCATGCGTGCGATTCCCACAGTTACCAGTTCACAGACCACAATAAAGGTCAACGATGAACAGCAGTAGATCTAGCAAATGTTGTTTCATGCACAAGTCTGACAAGACACATAAATTTTCGACACAAACTCGGGATGCGTGTTTTCTTGTCACGACAGCATACCCACACTGTGAAACCTGGTGGTGAGGTTCTTGTCGCGTTTCCCAAGCACCATGTGACCACGTTACGACAATGTTACCACCCGGACTGACTGGACAATTGTTATGAAATGTTGCTAACACCAGTAGTTACGAGGGGGTTTTCTTCTTCTTTTCGTTCCTCTTGTCTTTAGCAGTGTTCAATTGTTGCACTTCGATTTTTGTGACAACATTTAGGATGAAAATAAAATTTGCACTCCTTAATTATCTTCCACAATTTTTGGCGCAAACAGACCACTTCACTTTGAGTAAAATTGCCCAAATGCCAATTGAAATTTGCCTTCAGTTCAACAAACCTGTGACTTGCTGGGTGTCTTTGAGCCGGACAAAAACATGTTTTCATGTGATTGTCCCTGTTGGTATTTCGGTGTGAGTGGACTTCTCAGTGCACTTGTGTTAATTGTTCTGTGCCACCAACTCGTGAGGATGAGATTTTGACAACCTTTGGATGTCAATTTGGAGTAATTGGCTTGTTGTCAATGTCCATGTGGAATTAATTATCGCAACATCAGCCGCAACAAACCCTGTTTTCCGCATTTTTGACCTCACCATTCCAAAAATATGAGACACCCGGAAATGAAGAAAATCCCCTCGCACAACTGTTTACTGTAACAGTTTGTGGAATCACTTGTGCTTTTGATTATGAAAGAGTTTGCAGGTGACTGAGGGACCTGTATTTTGCAGTTCGTGACTGGGTTTGGTTTTGAAACGTGAGATGTTTGTTTTTTTTTTCCAACCGTTTGTGCTCGCGTTGCAGATCAGCGTTTTGTTTAAACTCAGATAGTTGGCAAGAAAGATTGACGCCAGTTTTTCCACGGCCACCTGTTAGTTTCCAGCCTTCGGATTGTTTTTGTAGACCTGCACAAGCCACTCCAGACCAGAAAATATACCAGTAAATGACCAAAATTACCTGTCGTAACTGAAATCGTTTGCAGAAAGAACAAAAGTAAATTGCAATATTGGCTGAATATTTTTGTTCACTCAAAAAGTACCACTTTGAGGACACTCTCTCTCTTTTCTGCCGAGCAGTGGTCAAACGATCAGTCAGTCTGTCACCAAGATGGTGCCACCTCATCTGTCACCCAAGCAATGTGTGTTAAAGACGACTTGTATTTTGATGAGTTTTCAGCAGTCTGCGAAGCATTCCTTCTTCAAAAAGGCGACGCAATCGAACAAAGAACACAAGAAGTTTCTGCACCTTTTTCTCACTGAGCAGAGAGCCAAATGCAGTCAGCGCATGAGATCGGGTCTCGTTCCTTGCACATTGCAAACTGACCTGAAGAAGTTGGGTCCGAAGACGATGCCGAGCGCCATGGGATTCATCTTGTTGTTCTCCTCGTGCGTCGTCACGGTGACGAGGAAGCGACACAGGTACTTGAGCAGGTCGCGGTTGACCTTCGGAAGGCGCTCCACCAGGGCCTTGAGGCGTCGCGTACACTCGGGAGTGTCTTTGCAGTGTTCTAAAAGTTAGTTTTTGTCACAAAATCAATACCAGGAAGAGAAAAAGCATCGAGTTTGCCATACACAGCAAAGCGGAGAAGAAAATGAATTCAAAGTTTCTGCTGAACGTGACCTTTTTTCCCTTGCATTTTGAGTCGAACACTCAATGCCTGATACAAATGACATTACAAATGTGTGAGGTTCGAGCTCCACTTACCCTCCTGAGTGACGACGAACTGCCGCGTCATGTGTTCGGGCACGACGGCGTCGGGCAGGTCGCGCAGAAATTGCTTCAGCACGCTCGCCACCGCCATGATGTCGCCAGCGTCACTGAGGTCGGCGTCGCCCGTCTGGTCGAACGACGTCTTGATGCGCTCAACGACGCGCGCGTTCCCATTAATCCGGAACACGCCTTCATGGTTCAACCCTGAGCAGCAGAAGACCATAAAACGCACTCAGAGGACTGTCCAAAAGCACCTGAAGAACAAACCTGCAACCTTTATGAATTGTCTTTGGAAGGTATGCTTCTCTCTGACCGTGATCTTTACCGTGGGTCTGTATGAAGACGCAGATTTTTTGCACGAGCTGCGGAATGGCCGTTTCCTCTCGGCGAGTCAGCTCCTCCAATGGAACGCCAAAGTAGCGTGATGACGTCACGACGCTTTTCTTCTTTGTGATCGGTGACGTCAGAATCTTCTTCATACGGTCCATCGGCGACTCAGACAGACCCTCCGTCTGGAAGAGAGTGAGTTATGTTTGAAAAGGAACGGAAAGGATGGGGTTGCTTCGGAGAGCGACGAACTCGGGCGTTTTGAATCACATGCATTACCAAAGCAGAACAACACGAATACGAACACAAAGATTTGAACACAAGCGTGTCGCAAGCACACGAAGGCCGACCACACCACACCCGCATCTTGGAAGAGTGGTAGGTTTTACATTTGCACACCATGCCTCTAGCTATCGCCAGGCTCACTCCGAAAGAGGCAGCCTGTGCAAAAATTTCAAACACACCTGGTTGACCAAAACAACAGCGCACACCAACTGATAGTCATCTTTTGATGGCAGAAAGTTCCAACACTCCATCCCTTTTCCAAATCCAGAACTGTCAACATTGTACTTTTCGCTGATAAACATTTTGTGCCTTGAGAACACTTGGTTTGCATGAAATGCAGTGTTTGTCATCAATCCGCGCATTGGTCCCGGTCACAACACCGCCAAATTCAAACAGTTCGAGCGACGACAACCTTATCAGTGACTTCCTCGGCTTTTACACCAAGACAATCAGATTCAGAACTGATAACAACACTCAAAAACGTTTCAGTCATTGCACTTTTTGTTGGCTCCTTCCTGTTTGAAATCCTGATGTCCTGTGCAATTGCTCACGAGGATTTCTTCCATTCGAAGTCTGTCGCGAGGGGTCGTTTTGTTCGACTTGCCCCAGACGCGAGACACCGACAGCATTTCAGACCGGTGCTACTGCGCGTCTCTCAGCTCGACGAGCAATTCTTCGTGACGGTCACTATCTTTCTTACTTTCTGTTTCGATTTGCTGCGATTCACAGCAGAGATCCGACACTTTGCGACGAAGATCTGTCGTCATCAAGAAGTCAACCGGAGCCACAGATCGAGATTCCAATTATTTTCAACGTGCGTATAGCAAGTGGTCGCAAACTCCGGCACACCGAGTGACGAAGACCACATGTTTTTGGCTCCGTCTTTCGAAACCCCTTTCGGATGAAAGCGATCACAGGAGAACATCACCAAACGCTGCACAAGCTGACGACAAGAGTCGCGGTGGATTGGCCCAGAACACAATTTCCTTCCAGCCCTAAAGGGAAGTTCTACTGTCCACGCCGAGTGAACCACGTCGGATCAAGCGAACGTTGGGTGAAGTAAACGTGAGCTGTTGTGTTCACGACGCGACGCGAGGCGGCGACGCAACGTTCGGCGGTTCAGCTGGCGTCGCATCGCTATGCCGACCACGTCTGAACATGACGTCGTCAGCTGAGGAACTGAACGCGAGCGATTCACCTCGCATTATTACATCGCTCGTCAAATACAACGCATTTCAGTGCACGTGTGGGCCAGACACCCGGTGTTACAGCTCAATCCAAAATGACCCGAACCAAAAACACCTCACATTCATTTGCTTTCCAAAGGAATAATCGGCGAACCCAATTTGTTTATACAAACAGCCCAACTCATTTCGGGCTTCAAAGAAGGAGCCACAACAGATCTACGGTGTGCCCGTCTTTTCTGAGAACTGTTCAAAACACAGATCTCAATCATTTCCCTTTTTCTTGCACAACGGACACACCCACTGATAGTCAAGGCAACTTCACTCACCTTCAGAGAAACGATCCTCATCCTTTGTCACCAGGTGCACAACCAAACTGCAGCTTCCCTCACAACGCCGTCTGCAACTCCCCGTCACGGGTCGTGTGCCATTTGCCAATACCGTCCATGAAGACTCCAGCGCACTTTCAATACCGTCTGTTGCCTTTCAACTTGCAGGGATTCTCAGCAACTTCATTCGGCCAACGATCGAACCGTGGCATTCCACGTGTATTGATCACTTCAGGAAAGCAGGAGCTGACGCTGTACAAAGGAGGTGCCAAGTGATGAATGCTCACAAACAAAATAAGTCATTCAAATTCGTTTTGTTTTACTGAAAGACACATTCTGTTTTCAAAAGCGCTTGTTCAATTACGAGCCTTTATGAGTTCCGAGATTATTCCATCGGAAGATCAAACATGTCCAGCGAGTACCTTTGACCAAACCAAATGAAAAAGCGATACGTTTGGTGTGACTACGTCAACCGCTGCACACTATTGAGCGCTGAATCCACAACAAAATACTCCATCTTTGAGCTCTTCTTTCTCACCACGGTGGATTTTTGGAATCAAACTTCCGTGTTGCCTGAGTCAGAATGACTCGCAAACAGCTCAGCCGTCATTCTCTCTCCAATTTGCAGCACGATCTCCTTGTCTTGGCTCTTATGACCCGCACTATTCAACGTCGAACTGGATCATGGTGTTGCTCAAGAACCTTTCTCCCCAGAACAACTTCCCAATATGGACGTCTTGCCACTCTGGACGTTGGCCTTCGTGACGCGCGGTGTGCGCAGCGTCCACACAGGTCAGCGCTATACACCAATGATCCCTACTCAACAGGGACATAATCCCAATGACACGCGTTGCTGATCCAGATGTCCAAGCCGTCAGGTTCGACTGACAATTTGCACATGGTTCTACAACTAGTGTTCTCGTTTGTGGCTTGTGGCTCGTTTATGCTGATCCTGAACTTTGCAGTGAGAACGTGAAGGAGGGATGCTGAAAGTTCTGCAACTGCAAGGATTTAGTTTCTGGAGTCTGCATGCCTGACTTGGCTCCGGATGGTCAGACAAGAGAAAACTGCTCTTATTGATCTGACAAGTTCAATTGAGGTCAGAAAAACATTGGTGTAGGTATGTGGGCAATGTTTGTTACAGGTGTGAAGTAGTTAAGCCTTGGTACAACACACCTGTTCCGAAAGTCCCCTCACAACTGACACGACCGTCGTCAGCTGGTGACGACACGCTGACAACCTCATCATTCCCCAAGACTTGTCTTCGCGTCGCTAAAAACAGCAATGGAGACAAGACTTGGAGCGCCAACGTGGAAAATGAATCACGTATTTTGGCGTCTTTGACACAACGCCAGAGTGTTTCTTCAGCGCAAAGCGGGTCGCACAGAACGCCATGGCAAGCCGCAGATTCAAGAACCGTGGTACTTTGACACCTGCAGAGCTCAGGTGGATCTGACTCAAACAAATGTCCCCTATCCCGGTATCGCATGCCTCTGGGTTCACTTGAACATCTTCACAAGCAAAATTTTTGTGTCGGTCATAACGACTGGTAGAGGGGTCTCAGCCCTCACCACCAACACCGGAAGCTGAAAGAACCTGCAGAAAGAAATCCACTCACCTTCACTCGGATGCGCAGTCGCTTCATCGCAGCGGCCAGTCCCATCAAGAGTTGTCTTTCGCTTCCAAATGAGATTCTCTTGGAGCGCAATCACGCATTGAATGCCTCTGCAGCCTTTCTTTCAACGCTCACTCTCCTTTCTGTTCTGCAGTACATGAAGATGTCCTTCGCATCCATCTGGGGTTGTGCGGTGTTGTACTTCTCCGACAAACATGTCATCGTCCAGCTTCTGTTCTGACAACTCCAGTTCATCCAAAGACCTCAGTCCTGATTTGAAATTTGGTCTTGCGATGTTCAGGTGTGGGAATCGACCTTGACCACTGAATTCCAATGAGTTCGATCAACCTCACAGTGTTCTGACCAAAAGCTGGGGAAACCTCCCGTGAACTTCGATGCGAGGCTGATCGACACCCAAGAACACTGCAGGCCATGTCACAGAGTAGGCGACAAGGCCAGAAGCCATCCTGACAGCCTTCAATTTTGACTTTGCCCAGACGCGAGATTTGCTGAAGTGATCATTTCTGAGACACTGAGACTCATGTTCACCACAAAAGAAAGAAATTCTTGGCTTGAAATTCAACGAAAGCGAGTCCTTTATTCTTCAACTGGTTTTTGACTTCCTGAAGATAAGGCTAAATCCACAGATCAGCAGGAAATTTTGATTGTGACATGAGTCATTTGTCTGGAAAAAGCCTGTTCACATGATCCCCACGTTTTGACACCAACAGCGCTCACGAACAGCACGAAAAGTGAATCTGTCGAAGTGTCCAGACAGATACTGCTTGGAGAGCGTGAAGAACGTTCATCGATCAGCGTGAGATCCAAACAGCTTCTGCCGCGATAAGCCGACCATCGTGCCTGACCTCCTCTTGCACCTTTCACTTATTGGAAACCATAAGGTACTCGTAGACATGTGGTGAGCGTCCATGTCCTCTCTGACCTGTTCGTTCCACTGTCTACGAGTACACTAAAGAGAGTTGCAACACCCCCAAGAATAAATCAGCCAATCAATCCAAGCTCGGGTTTGGAGTAAATGGGCTGTCCTGGCGAATATTACGATTGATAAAAGTCTTTTGAATTGACGGAACAATGATTCTTTGCTTTTGTCATGATTCTCCACATTTGCTTTCGCTAGAATGAGAAATCGTGGGTCGTCGGGTGTGTGACTCAGAGTAAAGCCGCCAGCAGAGAGCAAGTTTGACGAATCGTGAAGTGCTGTGCAAGAATCGTGTCTTTCCAGGCTGACATTCATTCTGTGATTTTTGGCCTTGTGAACAAGGTTGGCGAATTTGGCTTGGGCCAGTCATGGCTCACTCACCAATCACCAGCATTCAAATTCCACGAGGATAAGTAACATCGCACACGATTTTTCCTGCACACTGCCGCTGCAGGCAGAAGCCCAGAGCGAACTGATGATTCAGCCGCTCCGTGCAGCCCCTCACGTTTGATCTTCGCTAATCAGCTTCCAACAAAGCACACCTCTCCGTGCAAAATGCCAACACCCATTCTGCGTTGTGTGTCGGGATGAACTTTAACCACACAATCCCAAACATGGAGAAACATCTCGAATTTCGTGTTCCAGAACGCAAATTGAATTTTCAGGGGCTTTCCGCTGCACAAAGACAAAGAAAGCGGAAAATACCTGTTGTGATCACTGCAGCATTTGACACGCTGGCAAACGTTGACACCCATTCCGTCGCCATGCAAAAGTCGACAACAAGAGCACTGCGATTTTGCAGCAGAATGTTGCTGCATGCATGAGGCAGGCAGATCTCACTGTTGTGCACCATGGGCATGTGTGTCACCGAAGAAACAAAGTCACAAAAGTGTTTCCGGACAAACCGTGCGACACAAGATCCACTTGAAAAGTGCAAGTCTACACCATGCTGCTGCCTGCATCCACGGTTCACAATGCTGATCCACCTGTTCCTCGCTGCGGCAGGATCTGGTCTGAGATCGACAAGTGAAGTGATCAACAGCGGGGAAGATACACTCCATCCGTCATATACAACTCACTCTGCCAGCATGATTCGGGGTTCAACAACCCTGCATCCCTGCTGACTTGCTCCATTGCCACCCCCACCGAGAGGTCTGGCTGCGTTTTTGTTTCACTGCCAAGAACGTCCCCACGTTTGATTTGATTGCGCTTGCAGCTGTGTTCATCGAGTGACAGCACCAAACGCTAACCGCGTGAAACTTACAGAAACAAACCGGCTGACTGGCATTCTGGGTCGATCCCAAGTTCAACCTGCTTCATCAGATGTGCGCACAACTGCCAATCTCTCGTGCGAATCATCGGGACTCGCTCATCTGCAGCGCGCTGACATTAACACGTCCGCGCACGGCAAATATCTGGCGTGGAGGCGGAACGAGGGGATATCGCAGGCTCGTTACACGCAGCGCCTCGCGCCGTGCATCACCGTGCGTCGAGCTGCACTCCGCTTCGCTCACGAAGCTCGGAGGTGCTTCAGCTCTCCAGAACACCATTTTCTGTGAAGCACATTTTCAGATGTTCAGAATTACGGAAAAGTACCAACCACCTGCATAAACGTGTGCAGTGGAACAAACAGAACCAGCCCACGTGTGCAAGAAACACACGTGCCCAGTTTGCACAAGATGAAAATAGACTTTGCTACTTTCGTGCACGCAAGCATCTGCAGAAGCCACGCTGGTTCTTGTGAGACACGCGGGCATGTCTCAGCCTGAAGGGTGCAGGCGAAAGCAGGCGAACGACTCGAAACTGAGCGTCGAGGACCAAATTGTTCCGTCTTTCGTCTCAATCCGTCAAACGAACAACACCTGCAGATTGCAAACACGTTTTCTGTCTCCAAACCATCCGTGAATGTTTTGCAGTCTTTTGAAACCAAGCTGCATATCCGTTTTGCACCGAGCACAGCGACCTCCGCGTTTTGTGGCGTTTGTCTGGTTTTTAATACGCAGCTTTTGCAGAATAAGCGCTCGGTCGCTCTGCTGATTCTGGCGCAGATTGATCAGATTGCCTCTATCGGCAAGCACTGAGCAGCTCGTAAATCTCAACGAAGCACACCTTTTCCCCTTTCTCATGCAATGTTGCTTCTCCAAGAGACAAGTTTGGTTTGTATCCATCAAAAACTAGGAGGGAGCCAACAAATATCCCGACTTGCAAATTGTTACGCGTTCCTCTGCTCTTGTAGATCGAGCACGCACTGACATCAGAAAGGGCGTTATGAAAGATCGACATCGCCACGATGTACACGTCCTGTTGAAGCGTGAGAACCACGCAATTTCCAGAGCGCACCATATGTGACCACGAACGGCACACAAGTGAGAGAGAACTGCCACCATGGGAAAAGAAAGCAAGTATTCCACGACACCGACCCGCTGTCATCCCATCTTGTTTGCATCTGTCACCGCATTCATGCAGAAGCGACAAAACAATGACCAAAGACAACCAGAAGACAACGAAAGACAAGGTCATTCGGAGCACACGAGTATGGTATATACAAAATTTAAGTGGCACCACTTGTCGGTCAGTAGAGTTTTCATTCCAAATTTCATCCTCATCCTGGTTGAAAAATGAAATTCGACAGTCGAACACAGCGCAAGTCACACAACACCAAAACGCAAGGACACTTCAGATGTGGCGTTCTGTCGTACGAGCACAAAAGTCTGCGGATCTGTCTTCGACCGAACATAAGCAATGCATTTTCTGAACATCTGAACTTCCTGTCGTAAATACTCACCCTCTGCAAGGAACCAGTGAATCGGAGAAAAGATGAGAAGCAGAAGAATGGATTACTGACCACACACAACTTCGTCTCTCCGGCCAATTTGAAAGAAATCGCTCGTTTCCAAGGCAACTGATCAAACACCATGACTTCAAGCATTAATCAAGCACCAGAGCAACTCGAGCACGAAACACAAGTTTTCCAAATTCTCCAAGGAAAACTGCTCCAATGTTGTTCGTTGCTGATGAGATCCGTCACGCAAACCTCATTTGCGCTACGCGCGCGCGATCTTCACAATCAGTCCACGAGAAAAGTGTGATCACAGATTTGACAGGGTTACTGTGTAGCAGTTTTGAGTCAGAAAGCGCGCAATTCTCAATCACTTTCTGAACATTCGTGAATTTTGCTGGTTAGAGGGGCGGGGGCGTCAACCAGCAAATTTTGAAAAATCCTGGTTGGAGGGGGCAGTTAATTGAACCAGCAGATGGTCAGTGACAAGGCACAATGTACGAGCATCTGCGATTTTTGCTGGTACCGCCCCAACACCCCACCGACGAGCAAAATTTCACACACACACACACACACATGCACACACACAGAGGACGACTCACAACACAATGACAACAGATACGCATCAACGACACCGACATGAAAACCTGCAACGACGGGAGAGGATGCCCGACAGAAAAAGATTAAAGCTGAATTAAAGACTAACCTGATAATTCACAGTGATTCGGTGTTGATTCGACAAACTCCCTGTTAAATCAAGCAAAAGAAATCATTTTTTAAACACAATAAAGCAGAGCTTTGAACACACGCACGTCACCAAGATCACCATTGCCACTGGGTGATTGTCACTCATTCAGACTGATTTTCTTGGCAGCCATCATGACCGAGTACCGCAGGTAAGGGTGTGGGGTGATGGCGACTGAAAAATTTTCAGTGGCCATCACCCCAAATATCACAGAAATTCAGCTGCTGGTAACCGCAACCCCCGCCCCCTCTCCACCAAATTCTTTTGGCTGGAGAATGATCAGCATCGAATTCTGAGCAAACAATGTGATTCCCCCACCACACACCCGATAGTGTAAACCAGAAATTCAGAAATCCAGAAAATTTACAGATGACCCCAACCCAGAAAATTTCCAACTTTCTGACTTTTTGCATGGTGGGGTTCATCCGGAAAACCAGAAAATCAGAAATCTGGAACATTTCCCGATTGCCCCTTTGCGCGGAAATTTTCCAAAATTTTTGCACTGGGGAGAGTTCATCTGGAAAACAATAACTCTGGAAAATCAAAAAATTCAGAAACACAGAAATTTTTGATTTTCCAGCTTTCTGACTTTTTTGCACAAGGGGATACTTTTAAAAAATCAGAAATTTGGAAATCTGGAAAATTTCTGGATTACCCTCCTGCCCAGAAAATTTCCTTCTTTCCAACTTTTGCACGAGGGTGAGTGGGGATCTACACAATGCTAGTTCATCACCCACCCTTCCAGCCGTCGGTGAGACACAGGGGTAAAAACATATCACGAGCGGCTGATACTCATCTGCCTGAATCTTTTTTGTTGTTGTTGTTATTTTGGAAAATGATCCGCATCAAATTCCGATAAAAAATGTTCAGGTGACCCACCCCCACCCCTCCATAAGTCACCCGAGTGCACAGAAACACACGCTGATGGTGATTGCACTACACGCGCAGTTCACTGACAAGCCGCGGTATGTTCCAACTGTCGAGATTTTGTCTGCACTGTAACATGCAGTGACTGGATTTTCGGGAGATATATTTGTTACCACGCCACAAGGGCACTTTCGGTCTGGACACGCGCCTCAAAGAGGCGGCCCTCAAGGCGGCATGTTAAATACCTGGAAAACTTTTTCTTTCGAAGCTGAACGGGGGGGGGGGGCGAATGGAGCTCAAAAAATTCTGGGAGGTCAGGGCTGTGCAACTCTCTCCCTCTCTCTTCTCTCTCGCTCTCTCTCTCTTGCTCTCTCACTCTCTCTTGCTCTCTCTCTCTCTCTTGCTCTCTCACTCTCCTCTCTCTCTCTTTGCTCTCTCTCTCTCTCTCTCTCTCTCCCCACGGAAAAGTGTGAAAAGAACGTACGCGCCCAGCCTCATCCCAAAAAGGCAAAGCGCAGCTCCTTGACAAGTTGCGCAGAAACAAATTTCCAACAGGAAGGAACCATGATTGACTTTGGCTTTCAAAACTCCAAAACTCCAGGATCTATTGACGATCCTTATCACAGATAGCACAAACACTTTGTTTGCTCCCTTCAAAAACGTGAGCTTCTCCCACAGCATCGATCCTTATCTTGCAATTTTCAGAAACTCAATGACTCTTCAATGTGACACCACCCAGTGAAGCAGATTTCTGACGTTGTGAGGATTTACGAGCGTAAAATTGAAACACTTCAACCGAATTGTCAGCTCATTGATCGGATGATGAAGTCTGAACGGTAAACTTTGACTGAACTTGATCGGGTTGCATGAGGCGACTTGGTTCCACAACGGAGAAACGCGATGAAGAATTCTCCAGACAGATTTTTCCAACACGAGGGAATACAACGCACTTGCGCACACAGAATTGCATCCGTGCGTGAGCCACTTGCACCGAAAACACGTCCTATTTTCAAACGGTGCTGCAGAAGGCGTCTGTCCTTGTTGCACAAGACTTTCAACACAAGAAGCCGGTACTTTGGGACGCATTTGATTGAGTATTTGACTGTTTTGACAGACGTTTCTGGCTTACCTGGAAGTCTGAGCCGTAATTGTAATCCGTGATGAGCATCGGATCCGTTGCACCCATGACAGGCGCACGAATAACTCCATTACCCATGGAACCGATGTCGTTCTCGTCAGCTGCGCGAAGAGAAAGCCAGTCATGGCAGTTCAAATTCTGTTAAACACTTTGCCTTGTGATGGTTTTCGTGTCGCCAGACCAGAAAATAGATCTACGCAGTGATTCACAGCTACAGTGAAAAATGCCACTGGCTGATGGCGCAAAGTTTCCAAAAAGAAGTTCACTGACCTCGAACTCACTGCTTACGGCTGCTTGATGGTTCTACAGAGAATAAGGCGGAATCCGTGCATTGAAGCTCTTTTCAATTTCCTCTCCAGCGTCGAGTTTGGTCACCTGAAAACAATAAATCACAGTTAATCACACTTCCGAGTTTATTAAATGTCGCTCACGTGTGTTGTGAAGTACGTGGCCCCAAAATGACAGTGAATAGTCGTCTGCAGCGTGAGATTTCTGTGGTGAGCCCTTCTGATCCAACGCCCACAACAAAGTAAGTCTGTGTCTGTGTTGATCACGGCCTGACCTACTGAAGAGAACTTCTCAGGACCAGAAGATCCACAACACGTTTCTTTGTTCTGTGGTCGAGTTGTTGAGCAACAAGTACGCCCGTAGATCCCAGACCTAATCTCGACGGAATGAGTTTTGCTGAATATAGAAGAACCCTGGTTTCCCTGGTCAAACATCCACTGGCCACAAGTTCAGTCTGAAGCACTCTGATCAATTCGAAGCTGTGGCGCTTCAGAAATACGCAAAGTGCACAAACAGAAAAAGAGTCCCTCTTGGAATTCCAGACCTGTTCCGTCACATTTGTTTACAACCTGTCACCTCACGTAGCAGTTTCAAAACTAGAATGCATGCACTGCACTTTGTGCACACTTAATGTTGCCAACTAGTGCTCACTATGCATGAAAAACCAGTACGCTTGAAGAAGGACGCAAAATGTGAACAAATTACAAATCTCACATGCCTGTGAAACAGTTTCTGTTTCTATGCAGCACTTCTGAACCGAAGGAATGGCTCCCAGATTTTCGCCCAATGAAAATGTTCAGAATGTGCATTTATGTTCCATGCAAATTCAAATTATTTCTGGTTCGTTTGTTTGAAAAGAAAATCAGACACAATTTTTCCATTTTTTTGCTGAAGCAGTTATTCCCTTTTGTCATTGATATTTGCGAATTGTTGTGAATATCTGACAAATCAATGCTGAGTAATTTCTTCATCGCGAGCCTTGAAAAAATGGCGGATCGGCAGTCGTACAAAAACAAATCATTTTCTGCTTAGTTTATTTTCTCCGTATTTCTTTGTGAATTCAGTCATTTCTTTGGTTGTGCACAATTCAGGTAGGTAGACCTCACTTCTGGATACATTTGTGTACGTTGTCTATTCTACAGTGCCACAGACTGACCACATCAAAACTCAAATGGCTTGTCAGCGAAATTTGGACCGCGACACAAAAAGTCTGTCACTGATTCATGTGTTCTGTGGTGTGACACACCAGCTGTGAATTTGAACCACCGCGGTACAGGTGGCAGCACTGTTCATTCAATAAATACAGAGATTCACGCCACCGTGGCCAGTCTCACCTGAGATACCCAACTGATCATTTGTGATATCACTACATTGGTTCCCACACCAACGGATTCGTTCTCGTGCCTATGCATACAATCGCGCGCTAAATTACTGAGCTCTAAATTGTCAACTAAAGCTTAATATCCTGACCTAGCATTTACGCAGTGGGTCCGCTCACCTAAATCAGAGCATGGGAATTCGCTCAGCTCTCAGCAGCAGCGGATTACACCAGAAACCTTACAGCTGCATCAGGACTTCGACTTTCAACCG
>JAAUXT010029946.1_pt1 | contig 17203 bp, 15 predicted proteins | sample 7278171 | NCBI WGS metagenome assembly JAAUXT01 (sample SAMN14350112, study PRJNA611818) | marine sediment metagenome | isolation source: surface marine sediment (1.8m) | place: French Polynesia: Moorea | collected 2018-08
CCGCGCCCCCCCCCCCCCCCCCCCCCCCCCCCCCCCCCCCCCCCCCCCCCCCCCCCCCCCCCCCCCCCCCCCCCCCCCCCCCCCCCCCCCCCCCCGGAAAATGCTGTTTATTTCCACAGTTTATCAGGAGCCTGATCGTTTGGTTGCTTTTGTGGTTTCAGATGCCCTGAATCTGCCGCTGCGCCCCGACTCGTCGCAGGATCCGTCGCTCAACGACAGCCACAGTTCACACAGTCCGGCGCTGTCGGGCGGGTCATGTGACGAGTCATGTGACCTGGACGCGGAGGACGACGCCGCCGGGCTGGAGGACGGACGCGACGGCGGCGGCGGGAAGGCGCGACGCCGCCGCACCGCCTTCACCAGCGAGCAGCTGCTCGAGCTCGAGAAGGAGTTCCACAGCAAAAAATACCTGTCCCTCACCGAGCGATCTCACATCGCGGCTCATCTCAAACTCAGCGAGGTCCAAGTGAAAATCTGGTTCCAGAACCGAAGGGCCAAGTGGAAGCGGGTCAAGGCCGGGATCGTCCACGGGAGGAGCCAGAGCTCGGGGTCCGGGGGCGGTGGATCCGCTGGGGAAGGAGGGGCGCAGAAGACCAAGATCGTCGTGCCTATTCCAGTGCACGTGAACAGGATGGCGATTCGTAGTCAGTATCAGCAGATGGAGAGATCGGGGAGACCTCTGGGGCCTCCCAGACCGAGCGCGTGAGAAGTGTCGTCCATGATGAAGCCTGTGTCCATCTGTGAGACATGCTCCCTGTTTAGCATAACTGTTTGCTCCCGAACTCAGACAGTGGCCAGGACAGCAAACAACAGAACGGGTCATGAACAGTTCACTCTCCTTTGGAAGCGTAGAATGCAAGTGAAGACGAGTTTGGACGACAGGGGGTCGCAAACGACGGAATGTGAGAGTCACTGTTGTGGTGCAAATCTGACTCCCGATACGGGCAGAGACATGAGTGTGCGAATATCAGAAGCTTCATTGTGTGATTTGCAGTATCTTCAGTTTTGTGTCATAGTCATCGCCATAGTATTAAACACAAACATTTTCATCAACTGAGTCGTTTCTTCTGTTCAACGTGCAAATTTTATACTGAGAGGCGACAATTTTCAGGTGGTACAAATCATGGGCAGCTCTGCTGACGGGTGATTGGAGTGTGCCGCAATTTCAATCGCATTTCCGCGCGTTTGGTTATTGCCTATATCAAACTCGGAGCGGTTCATATCCGAATTGAACTCGCCCTCCATCAATCACTCCGGGTGTCACTGCGCACCGCGCGCTCCCGTCCACCGCTATTGAATCTCGACTTCGCAGTACTTCAATTCTCGCTGATCCACACAACGTCCGTTTTTTTTGAGAAAAAAAAAACCCCAGAACGACACAAGGACACTCGTAGTCTGATTGCAGGTTGCCGGGGGGATCATTTGTTTTGGGCAGAAAGTGGTTGTTTTGGCGAAAGCGAACACCCAGACACGGAAGCAAGTGTGAGCACGCACGAAAGCGAGAAAATGGCCTCAACCCAAATAACTCCCCCACCACTCAGGGGTTTTTTTTGCCAAAAAATTTAATAACAATGATTGCAGTAATGACAGTCCTTATTATTGCATGTTTTCCCTGTATTACATTGCGAAAAAAGCCGCATGGAGAACGCACAAAAGCTGGCTGAGCGGAGATAGGTGATTAAAAAGCCATTGATCATCATTAGCAGAGCGCCACTTGACAAGCCTTCTAATTGTCCTATGAAACTATATACAACCTCAAAGCTTCCACAATGACACAAGTTAAACCTCCTACCCCGCCAATCTAATATAATTTGCATCTATCATTTGCTAAACTGATCAAATTGTCACTTTATTACAGCGTTATGTAGGTGATGTGGCCCAGGAAGAGGCCCAGCAGCTCATAGGAAACTCATTCTGTTTGTGTGCACACAGCCAAAGTGCAATTTTAGTCAATAGGAAAGGCAAAGCATTGATGCAACAGTTGGGTGCTTACAGGACATTATGGAGGGTTCAGATGAAAATATAATGGAAATGGGCGGAGGTGAAAGGAGACCCTGACAATGTGACACCGAACCGCTCAGCAGTCTGAAAAGACCTCGTCGCCATAAAATTGAAGGCACGAAATGCCACGCAAAAACGACGCAAAAGGTTCAGCTGGGACAGACACTTGAAAAGTGGCTCCTGACAAAAGTGACACGCCTTGTCAGTCAGGTTGATGAATCTTTAATCCATTCACATTGTCACCCCCCCCCCCCCGAGTGATACTCACTTTTCACACCGCAAATACCACTGGTGTCATACAAAGTGGTCCTTCTAAGTTCCGCTGTTCTCCGCATCACGAAATTTGACCAGATCCACGCACAAAAAACATTTTTCCTGTTTACCAGAGGAGATCAATCTGAAACCCACATTTCCACAGAAATCTGCAGGACAAAATCGCTTTCACCTCAAAAAGGTCCGCACGTTTCAGAAAAGAGAAAATCAACTTGGGAGGGTCAGTCAGACTTTGGTCCGTTGTCTGACGGACGCGTTGCGCAAAAGGCGGTCTCGTAACCGGTCTCTCAGCAGTTTGCCGCAATTCTCAAGCCAACCCATCAACACTGCACAAAGCCTTTCCAATGAATCAGTACATTTCCAGGTTCACTGGATTTTCATGGCACGGAAATTTCGGTTTCTCGTTTGAGTCTCCGAAACACGGCGAGATTATTCCAGCTTGGATCAAGTTCCCAAGGCTGCGTAGCTGATCTGCAAACGCGAAAGAATGGGCCGCAGAATTGTTGTCTTTCGACACCGCCAGACAAGGAACTTTTCTTTTGACACTTGCACAAATGTTGCAATAAGAATCTGGTCACATTGCTGGACCCCGTTGGACCTCTTTGTGTTGCAACCAGGCAGGCAGGAGTCCTGGCAAAGGGTCCCCTGCTTGAGACCAACCCAAGGTGTTTTCGGTTTGACGAGGTCCAACTGCAATTGAGTGTCCTTCCGTGCATGAAAGGCGATTCGCTGTCGGGTTTGTGGAGCCGCAGTTTCACAGTGAAGTCCCCTCTGTTCTGGGAGTTTCCACCATTCCTTTTCCCAGATCCCAGAAAGAAAGATTTTGGGCTGTCAAGGTCCCTCTACCATGCTTTGTCCCATTCATTTCCCACACACTGGTGACCTCCCATTCGCGCCTTCCCACAACAGGATAATTTGCTCGTCTGTAAGGACACTATTCAAGCCGTCATCAAGGTACACAGGATCGCTGTCACATGCAGCGGAAATGTGTCAGGATAACATTGACATTACACATTGCCTTTTCCAGCGCAACAATACAGCGTATCTGGGTGTGCTGGTCGTGGCGTGGGAGTGTCAGTGCGGATACTGACGCTTTGTTTCTTCCGCACAGTGACCTCTACAAATTTGAACTTCTGTGAGAAAAGAAAGCTTTCCTGCAGGTTCATCTAAAGCCTGAGGATTCTTGAGACTCGTGGTGTACACTTCAATCTTTGTCTCAATTTGACCTCTTTTTGAATCTCCCCCAAGATCCTTCTGTTGGTTTGTATCTTCATCCTCTTCCTGGTGAAACCACGAGTGTGTCGCTATCTTTTTTCCACGCGTCCGTTGCAGACAGACTTCCTCCTCCCCTGCAGCCCGTGTCCAGCCAGATCTATAATTCAGACGCTACAGCGGGTCGCAGCAATATGGGCTGAGCGAGTTATAAATGAGTCAGTGCGCAGGGCTGCGGCCGCCGTAATATCCCTAACAGCTCACACACCATTTACACTGCTTTATAAATATTCACAGCACAGCGATGGCCATCAGGAGACCAAATTAAAAGAATGACATTTGTGATCATGCCTTGTTGGGCACTTTTGGGGCTGTGGCTCTGAGGTGGATCCGGCTTCGCTGGGAGTCCAGTCGGTCTGGTCATGAAGCTGCAGCAAGAACGTCTTTTGATATGCATTTGCAAAAGCAACAAACAACTTCTTCTGGTTTGTCACATTGGCGTTGTGTGCAGGATTTGCAAATTTCTCAAGTTTTTTTCTTCTGATATTTGGTGCAAACTGAAAACAACAACAAAACCAACCAAAAGACAATTGGTCAGTTTTGATCACTTGCTCTTCTCACCCTTGTAGATCTTGTCCTGCACCCGATGTGTTCGATCCCCATACAGCTGCATCACCGAGTTTCACATTTGCGCGAAAGCATCAGAGGAACCGAGCGTTTTCTCCCCCTTCCCGGACACACAGCGAGGATCGCAGGCAGCTCCGTGCACAGCCCGGAGAGAGGGGGGCGGGGCCGGCTGACCAACTCTATTACAGCAAGACAGATTGAACTGGCGAAGTGAGATTGGCCTCGAGCTAATGTGGTGTGACTTCGCTCAGATTGGACCCACTCAGGAAGGATAAGGTGGCAAAGATCTGTTCGCAGATGAAGGTGTCGTGGAGACGCGAAGGCATCACCAATTCTCCCACCAAACAAGCAGACGCGCCAAACTGAATTCGGTTGACAGGTTCTTTTGGAAACTAGCAAAGAAAGGTGACTCTGCACATTATTGTGTTCGCCAAACACTTCAGTGAAAACGAAAGAAAGTTTTTGATCATCAGGGCTCAAGCCGAGCTTTGCAATCGCTTTCTTCTCGTCACAAAAAGAACCTTTCCGCAATCTGACCAAATTCCAAATGACACTGATTTTCTCAGCGTAACGTTGCAAAGCCAACCTTCAGAACCCGTTTTCGCCACCCGTTTAATCTCGATTGCCCTTTTCTTCCTTATCAAAACCTAATTTCCTGCTTAGAGAACTTTGAAGAAAGCGCTTTCCACTTGACTGCGGCAGCGGCGGCATCTCCCACGTCGAGCTCTGTCCTTCAAATCTCTAATCCCCAATAGGATGGTCTTTGATCTGGGTAAATCTGTGTAAGACCTTCAACTGTCACTGTAAAAGTGACGTGGCCAGAACACCTCAGAGGTCTGGAAGAAACAGGTTATTTTTCACCTGGAAAAAAGGATTGATCAAAATTTAGCAACCCTTCATTTTTGGACACTGTCCTTCATTCCATCCCCGGTGGTTTTGCATCGCATTGTCAAAGGAACTGCGGTCCTCACAAAAGAAAACCCAAAAGACGCAGTGGAGCAAAAGCTGTTTTTTACGGGTCCGTGAGCGGAAACGTACATCAAAGTCGGGGCTGCGCGGAAAGATGCGCACTTCGTCACAATAAGTCAGCGTAACACACACTTTGATCTGACGAGATACCAAACAAGGTGTTCACACTATTTTAAACAGTGTCACTTACAGACGAAATGGGATGGAAAGGCTCTAAGTGCCGTTTAAATAGATTTAAATAAGGAAATAAATAGATTTAAATTGATGTAAAGCAAAGAGGAGAGCCGGGACCTCACCTGTGGACATGATTTGTCATTTGTGTCACATCAGAGGAAACATATTTCTTGTGAAGCCGCTGCGACGAAAGGGAAAACCTCTGCTGTGTGGAAATCTGCTTCAAACGAAAATGGACAACCACTCAACACTCACTGGATGTGTGACCAGAAAGTCGAACGCGAAGCAATGGGGTTCGCTGTAACACAAGTTTGGTCATTTCCTCCGTCTTTCGCACGATAACCAATTTTTGAATGTCTGCACGAAGATATCAGACACTTGGTTTGGTTGATTTTTTTCATACCCCGCACTGCAGAATAAAGTTGCCCACAAGAGGGGGCAAGTCCGAACCTGGCATTGTAAGACTGGGTGAGGTTTGACTGCCACTGAGGCCTGCAGGTCCAGCATGGCAGGTTTCGTTTCTTCGAAGGAAAGCTACGACTCTTTGAAAGGGAACATTGCTATTTTTGTCAAGTACCCGTGGTAAAGGAAAAGGATACATTGGCCTGAAAAATGAGATTTGGCCCGACTCAGCCCCTCAGCTTTGATACACAATTCTGTCGATTAGAAATTTAATCGGGTGCAAGAAATGTAAATTGGTTCGGTGCGGCAAGAAAAGACTGTTCAGTGTAACCCACACACCTGCCTCACCACTAATTAAAGGTGGCTTTCAGCTCCGAATGTGCAACCGAGAAATTTATTGTGATCAAAGTGAGTTTTTGTGCAGCGGAGAGATGACCATGCATTGTGGAGATTTAGTGCGCGGGTTGATGGGGAAAATATGCAGTCTCCAGTGGGTCGAAAACTGCGTGAGAAAATGGAGATTTCGTCCTCCTTTGCGGTTCTTCTCAGTCACAAAAGTACGTGTCAAATATGGGCTCCTTGCATGCGGTTGATGACACCAGTGGTTCAGAGCCCTGGTCCCTCCCGCACCGCACCCTCAAACCTGATCTGAGCGTCATATCTCAACGAACTGAGTGTTCCATGTCCATGTCAGCTTGATATTGCAGAACAATGTAACGATATTCCCATCTCATCTGGATTATCAGCCAGTGCAGCATTCCGGATGAAATCCAAACGACCCGTGTAATAGGATGCTTCTTGAGGGGAGCGGCGCGCTCCCCAGGTGCTGCGATAACGTGTCAGGTGAACTCGGGTACCCGGCCCATTCAGCACGGGGCGGGCCACTGAGAGCACCGCGTCTCGTTCGGGGAACCAAGTCGTTGGGGTTTGACCTGCATGGGTGAATTCCAACCACATTTGGTGCAAGCAGAGAATCTGGAGGATTGAATTTTGAAAACCTGACCCAAAGTCACATCTGCAACGCAACAGACTGACACACTGGGTTCAGTTGATTCCACTGCAACATGATCGATGTGCAAAGGATACGGAAAAATTCCGTCAAGCGTTGGTCTGACAGGGTTATCATACTGTACAAAAATGGTTCCTGTAAAATCACACAATGATTTTTCAAGACCTTTGGTCAAGAAAGAAGTTGTGTGTGTGAGTGTGTGTGTGTGTGTGTGTGTGTGTGTGTGTGTGTCCGTGTGTGTGATTGAGCAGGAACCCTTTTGTAAGGTGAAAACCCCATTTCCACCACGATGCGATCACTAAACCAGTCGAAATTGAGATCGTGACGATTTCATTCGTCAGCCAAATTCAGCCAAAATTTGAAATCGGAAACTTTCATCTGTCGGACAATCAAACCACACCCACTGTTTTTGCTTTCGAAAAACAAGCCAAATCCATCGAAGGTTCGTCCTCCGTTGGCAAGTCAGCAAGTTGACACTGAGAAACGTTCTTCAGTTTACTCTGGCGAACTATTCACATCCCTTTGCAGCATTTTATTTATTACTTATGTCAAACGGCAGATTACACTCTATCCCTCCTCAACGCGGCTTCTTTCTTTGTTGAAAATTATATTTGGGCATGGAGAATATGATCTATGGGTACGCGTATCATCCCCACATTCAAGCCCCCGAAATTTATGGGCGATTAAGAATCGTGTTTGACGCACGAATAATATGATAGATGTCGGGCTGTATTGAAGAAAGCGGTGATTTCAATGGTTGAGATATTTGCAGAGAGGACATTTATTCGTTTGAACATCTGCATCGTCGCTGGCCACCCCGGCCGCTCGAGACAAAGGGACGCAGCCTCGTTATGAAACTGCGCACAATCTGCGCGCAACGCCCCCTCACCCAAATGACGCATTTTTGGAGAAAACTTTTGGTCAACTTGTCAAAGCTTCTTTTTGCCTCACCTTCCCAGTCCGTTGAGCAAGAAATGTAAACTTGCGGCACTGTCTTCTGCCACGCATGTTTGTCCCAAACCGAAAATCACACTGACGGCAGACTTTTTCAAGAAAAAAATCACCGCTGCTCGACCAATACAAACTCGGCTTGTCAAATTTCACAGCTTTTGCGAAAAAGAGAAGCGACTGAAAAAGGCACCTCCCACTGGATGTTCTTGGCTATTTCGTGATCTCCGTGAATTCGAAGTTGTATGGGCCTGTCAAACCATTTCGAACAAACTCGAGCTGGAATCTTTTCAATTTTTGCGGCTGAACATTTTACGTACTCTCATACCAACCACCAGAGACAAATTCTGAATGCACTCGCACATGTATGCGCACGCAACATGTGCAAGGTATCGGTGACCAGTGTCTCAGTCGATGTAAATGAGGAGATGTTTGCTCGAAATGGCCTGCTGTTTACTTTGGTAAGGCACTGCAAAAATTTCTTTTCTCCGTCCGATTCGTTCAAAAACCTCCTAAAGTGTGCCTGCCAATTGGCTTTGATGAGACCAAGTTGAAGACAAGGCCCACGCAAAAAAACGTTTCTGTCAAAAAGATTTTTGCCGGACTCCGAATGACAGAAGCGCTGCAATTTTTCGGTCAATTTTTTCTGAGTCCCTTGGAAGTTTGAGACCTGAGTTGCACAGCGCAGCGAACACATTCCGTAAACAGCATCGAGCGGCCGTTGTTTGTGTCTTGTTAAACGTATTCTCGAGTGTTGACTCTGTGCGACAATACTGTTCCCGTGAGTGTGTGTTGTGCAGATTTTCAAACTCGAACGACAATGCGAGCAAACACTCACAGATGCCCAATAGCCATTTCAGGAATCTTGAATTTCAGCTCTTTTTGCATGATAAATCGCCTCCGTTCGCCTCACGTGCATGCCGTTTGAGGTTTAGACGAGAGCATTCAGACTTTGAGGCAATTTTGGCACACCCAGTCTTCTGCACAAAAGTTTGCAAAGTCCATGCAGGAAGGAACTGACAGAGGTCCTGCACAAGACCCAGAACTTGCAAAGTGAGGAAACCAAACGCAGCAGCAACTCAGGAAAGCTCTCATTATGACGAAATTTTGAGTCTGAATATTTTTTAAAAATTTACAATGTTTCTTCAAGAACGCCAAATTGAACAAAGTGCTTCTGGAGGTGTGTGTCCCTCCCATGCGAAGAAGTTTTCGCTTGTGATTTCTCCAAAAACAGTGTTCACACGAAATCGCGTTCTTCGCCGGGTTCTGTGCCAGCACATTCATCAAAATTCTCCCGTGCAAAACAGGCAAAAAGATGACTTTGCTTATGCAATATTTTACGTTTACTTTACTTTGAAAGTTTCGGCCCCAACGATTAAAATTCAGTCATTTGGTATGCATGCCCATGTCTGCGGCTTACTAGCTGGGTTTGGTTGGGAACGCTGCGGTGACTGAAGCGGCGGCAGACTTCAAAGCGGCGGGGGGTCGTCCGTGTTTGCCGGGTGAGAGTGATTGTAAGTGAGACCCAGATCGGCGGCACCTCCAGCCAAACACGCCGCTCCACATGCATCTCGGGAACACACAGTGTACACGGTGTACATGTATGTGGGAAGAACTGAGAACTTTTCGCCTTTTGAGGCTGACGAAAAACGTCTGAATTCGGACAAGGTTCTCCCGTCCAGAACAAGCAAAGTGAACTTGCTCGTTTTGCTAAAAAGATACTTGTCACAACACTTGTATTTTTTGTCCCTGGGAAAAGAAAAAAATTATTCTCTGCTTGAATCACCGATCTTGTTTGACACTGTAAACTTGTCACTTCACGAACAAAATTTGCAAGACACAGGCACCTGTTCTGACGGAAGATGTCACATTCCTGACTGTTTTTGCAAAAGTTTGACACGAACACGGGAATTCTCATTTTGACCAACACATAGTTTTGAAGAAAATGTCCAAAAGGAAATTTACTCCTGAAGGAACCTGTCTTGAATTGGTGCGGCAAAGTTGTCGCTGAACGGTGTCCGGCCTGAAGAACCTTTGCTTCGCTTGGTGACCCTCCTTGATGAAGAACAGCACTTATCTTGACAAGTGGTTTGACGTTGTTTTGCAGCAACTGATCAAAGAAATTGCGAGGGTTTGAATTTCCTTGAGCAACATCGCAAAAACTTTCCAATAGCAAGTTTTATGAGAGGCATCCAGTGCAGGCGACTGTCCCCCGTCCATACATCGTACTGGTCCGATTACCCCTCGGCCACTCCTACCCATAGATCATATTCTCAGGCCCCAAATATCATTTTCAACAAAGGAAGAAGCCGCATTGAGGACGGACCAAGTGCAGTCGGCCGTTTGACATCGAAAATAAATAAGTCAGAAAGGTGGTAAACTGATACTGTCCTCAAACTGCCCAAAACTTCTCAACTGAAGCATTTTAACTTCAACACCGTCAAACTGACGCTCAGACGCGACTTGCGTATCCCAGGAATTTTGCACAGGACTAACATCCGTAAAATAAGTTTGAAACCGCATCTGGTGGAACTGTAATTCTCCATGTCCATTTGTGGCGATAAAGGGAGGAACTGGTGAGGGGTTCACCCGGGGTGGGGATCGCGCTGACATCCGTGGTTGTGTGTAAATCATCATATCTCACACTCAGACGATCTGCGATAGTGAGACGCGCGCTTCAAAGTTCCGACTCGCAGACCACCAACATGGGCGGCGCACGTGTGGCAGGACATCTCAAAATTTGTATTTTTCCGCCACCACTTTTAATTTTCTGGCTGAGATTGAAATCAGCGACAAGACCACGTGTTACTTTTGACGCTGAGATGTCAAATTCCTGCTCAACACGCCTGCATGCAGGCAGCCAAAGTGCGAGAAAGATTGCTCCGTGGAAGGCCTCGGAAACAGAAACTTGCACCAGATCTGCTAGCAGATCAACTGCTTGGCTCAAAGTGATCAGCCTTATACTTTGCTGGGTTGTTTTGCACCTCTTTCAAGCGATTTTCAGCGCGTCAATTTTTTGCGCGAGGTTGAGTTTGCATTATTTTTGGAACAGAGCAATTTTACACCTGTTCGAAGATTCTGCTCGCACATGAGGCATAGAAACCAATTTGTCACTTTCACAGTTATCTCACTTTCATGTCGGTAGGCTGCAAACAAATGGCGCGCTAAATTGCGGAATTATATTCATATTCGCGCAGATATAGACGGTGCGAGTTCTGAAGACTCACACTGAGATCGGCCTCCCTTTGAGCCGTCCCGTCAGGTTTAATGGTAAACATTATTTTCCTCTTTGATGGTTGACGAGCTCACACAAAAATGTAGTTTCACGCACTCCTAAAAAACACGCAATGATTTTTGGACACTCCACCAAACTCTCAACAATACAGAAGTGCTTTGAATTTCAATTTTTCCGTGTGACAAAAGATGTTCAACAAAACCTGTGACTGCTTCTGTCTTGAAGGCGGCTTCGACTCAATGGCAACTTGTGTCAAAATGAACTTCTGAGTTTTCATGACACGTCATTCTCATCTTGACCTGATGGTGTTTGCAGATTTTTGTGGAGGTGGGAGGAGTCGTTTCACCTGTCCAACAGAGCACCTGATACAGAACCCAGATCGCCCGCGGAGGCCGGTATTTCAGTGAAGAAACATCTTATTACACGGATCGTTTGTTTCTAATCCGGAATGCTGCACTGGATGATAACGCAGACGAGATGGGAATAACACATCGAGTGATTGCAACGGGATATACCGGGGTAATTACGTACTGCAGCGACTGGTAGGAAGGAACATCCGACGCTCCCACAACAAAGAAGAACAAAATCCAAAGTTGTGTTTTTGGAGTTCGAGTGCGTTTGCGCAGCTTCATTCTTTTCCCATGTGCATGCGGAACAAAAATGACTTATTTTTGACACTTTTCGATTGCAAGCGCATCTTCACTGGTGAGGTTTAGCACGCCTTAAGTTTTCACAGGTGCGGTGCCACAATTTCCAGATTGGTGACACAAATACCAAACTGGATTTCCAAATTCACTCTGAGAGCCAATGACAGGTGACCAAATGGTATTTTGAGGCACGTCAGAAAAGGAGCGGATGCGTTTGCTAAACCTCCGGATTGTGGAGATTTTTCTTGGAGTGGACATAGTCGATGCGTTTGAGCAGGACGCACCGGATGGAGATCCCCGTGATGGAGTGCGTCTGTTGGTGCCCGCTTGTTGGTGTCCCATTCCACTGCTCAGAGCTGCTTGCCGTGTTGGCGCAGACTCCAACCCGACCCTGGATCCTCCGAGCACAAAAGGGGGATCGAGAGCTGGTCATCCCGCCGACAAATTACGCCGACGACCTCTCGCCTCGTGGTGGCACGACACCATTGAGAGATCGTTCCGCAAATATTTATCACCCGGTAATCACTTATTGATCCCGGGCTCATAAAAACAAATAGGTCATTACAGGGTCGTTGGGCTGTTTGCGCCGGGGGGCTGTCGGCACGGCGATGAGTGACCAGGGACAGATTCGTCTTCCGGCCCTTTTGTGAGCAATATGCGCACTGTGAGAGAAGCGCGTCTGCATCCACCGGCGGTTGTGAGTCCTGCAGGAGGAATAGGGTCGCTTCGCTCAAAGCTGTGTCACTCTATGTGATCTCTAAAACTTGAGTTTCGCTCTTTGATGAACTCAAGCAGGTCGGAATTGCTCGCAGGATGCTGAACCTCAAAGACAGTGCTATCATTGGAACTGAACAACACAAGTTTGTATATCCTGCATGGACATCAAATCCAGTTTTGTGCAGGGATCATATTGACCACAGCCATATCTGACCTGACTGTGAGTTCTCACAGTTCCAATAAGATGTGGTTAAGCAGAAGGGACAACGCCCGGAGGCCACATTACATCCTCAACCAATTACCTCTCCGGCCATTGAGAACTCTTGCTACGTTCAAAGATCTGCAGAGGGAACTGCTCGAGAGCGAACACTCATTAGACCTCAATGACACGAGTTTAGCTCGGGGACTTTGAAACAATCATTTTTGACGATGAATTGGTCGAATTAAATGGAGGCAGCAAAAACATCGGGGACTTGGTGCCCCGGTGGCAAAGCGTTTGCTTCTCTGTGGTGAGATTTGGTGTGATGGATACTCCAGGAAAATCTGATGGTTGTGACCTTAACGATCCAGTGGGTCCATTTCGAAATGTGATTGTTATCAATGGTGCCAAAAAAGAGATCGCGTACGAAAAGCGCGGGCAAATTTGACCAAACGTGGAACGTGTGTTCAACTGAACCAACTTGTGTCTGGCATGGCAGAGAGCGAAACACGGGATGTACGAGTTGTTATGGAAAATGCTTCACTTTTCAGGGGTGTGAATCTGAAACATTCAGCACCTCCACCGCCCGAACATCCATCACTCAATCTGCTGACGCTGTGAAAATTAATCTCACCAGGAGCATGCATTTCTTGGCTTTTGTCCCCCTCAAACCTTGCAGACATCTGTGGTTTTCTGTGAGGTCTGTAACAGGAGTACATGGTGACTTGAACTGTGTTTTTCGTTCACGTGTTTGTGGGTGGTTTTGACGCGCGCACCTGCAGCGCTTTCCTCCCCGCGAACCACAGAGCGTCTGCGCGCAGAAGAAGCGCAGCTCGTGTTCATCGCTCTGAGTGGGTCCGACCACTCAACAGTGAGAAGAACAAAGGGCGTTGATTGGCTTAATCAGCGCGCATCGCTTCGCGCCTCGTGACAACAGTCTTCCTCGCGCTGAGAGCCGATCCGTCTCCGTCGCGCCGCGTCCGACGCCGAATTAGCCCGATTACAGGTCCCGCCGCGCCGCGTGTCAAACTGCAGGGGACGCGGGGCGCTTTCTGCAGGCACGCAGCAGGAGGAAGGTGCAGGCAGGAGGAGGAAGGGGGTGTCCATGTCCACTCACTGATTGGGCATCCTCTGCAGTTCTTCAAGTTTTGAAGTCAGAGCTTCATCTGTGCGAAAGAGAGACAAGGGCACACCACGGACGTTTTGTTCCGGTCGGATCAGTTATAGACCAACGAAGCTCCCATGCATGGACTTGGCGAAGGTAGTCCGTGCGGGCTTTTGTTTCGCATTCCTTTGGGGAACAACACTGCAGTCTTATCTCCAGGGTAACGACAGTTCCCTTTCGTCTCCCGATGCGTGAGTTCAAGTGTTTCTCGAACACGCTTCACACGAACCTCAATGCAGTTGAATCGTTCTCGGTCTTGACCAGGAAAGGAAATCAAGTGGGATCGTGTGCTGGCACCAGATCGGCAGAGCTGCTCAGAAAGCGGGCAATTTCCCTGGCTCTGCGACCCCGCCCACCCAACAGAAGCTAATGGTCAACTTCCATTACACATATTGCTACCAAAGCCAGACATCGACCGAACGCTTCCAGTCCTCTTGGGGAATGGCACTGGACAAGCACATAACAGGTGGAAAACCTTGCACTTTGGAGACAAACATTCTTTCGTTTTCCTTGAAGACAAGTTGTCCGCAGAAATGCAAAAATATCATCAACTGCAGTGGCACGGCCAAAGCAAAAGATCCATGTTCCAAATCAAAGTCAAAGTGCAAAACTGAAAGCATTCAAAACGATCTCCCCCAAGTTTTCATGGTCTCTCTGCAGAATGGATCCATACTGAACCATTAGGAAAGACAGATCATTTACACAACGCTTTATTGATACTCACATTTAGGGAATGAAATGTCAATTCAAAGGGCTGGACCTCATTAAGCAAATGTGCTGACCAAGGAAATTTTCCAGACTCATAAATTCTGGGGGGGAGTTGGGATCGACAACTTTGAAGAACCCAAACACAAGGCGTTGGTTCTCTTTCTGCGAGAGTTTTGAAAACCTGTTTGTGTTTGTGTATATATATATATATATATGTGTGTGTGTGTGTGTGTGTGTGTGTGTGTCTGTGTCTGTCTGTCTGTCTGTCTGTCTGTCTGTCTGTCTGTCTGTCTGTCTGTCTGCAACAAAAAAAAGAAAGAAATTTCCCAACTTCTAACACTTGACCTGAAGAGTGCACACGTGTACAGATCAAGTCACAAACAAACAACGACGCTGGACTCTTGTTCCAAATTGTTTCTTGTTCCGAATTGTTTGCTGGACCAGCAGTTGCAGGTTGAGAGACGAGGCGGAGCCCACAGCGAGCCCTGTACCTCCACAAGACGAACGCTCGTTGCTCCCTTCCCACCGCAATGTTTCACCGGGTGATTGCTCGAGTCACACCGTGGCGATCACTCCTCTCATTACACACGTTCAACGCTCTTAAACGCATGAACAGCAATTTCGAATGGGGGGACAATTTTTGTGCTCGGAATGAAGGTTTCAAGTTCATTGAGGTTCAAAGGGCCTCGCCTGGACGGAATCGAGTGTGGCGTTGTTCGGAGGTTTGGACACAAGGGTGGCGACAGAGCAGCTGCACGGTGACACTGCCTGAGCAGACAAAAGTTCCAATTGTGGAGCACAAACTTCAATGCGTGTCCTTTCTCCAACCCCGTACTTTCAGGCCGGGGGTTTGCTTTGAACTTCATTCACTGCGTCTTTGATCCAGAAGGGCAGAAAGCCGCGAACAAAGCTGCTGCATGAATCGGAATCACAATCTGCGCACGAATGCGCGCCGGTCCGTTTGAAAATACGGAGGTTCAGCAAATATACGTCCGCTCCTTCTCCGACGTGCCCCAATTGCCAGATCCACGACACAAATTCAATTTGATCACTTACCATTGGCTGTCAGGTGCACATCGGGAGAACTGTGCTACTGATCTGGCAATTGGCGCACCGCACATACTCGTTAAGAAATTCAAGCCGTGCGGGGCTGTTTGAGAGTGCTCGGGACCAGTGCTTGGGACCCCGGGTTCAGCTGTGTTTGAGAGTGCGCGGCGGGATCGGTGTAATTACGCCGGGTGGAGAGGTCATTGATCTTGGCGCGGTTAATGGAGGTGTCAGGCTGACCGGGTCTCCCCGCGCACTACATTACTCCGCAGCCTGCAGCACAGACGAGGGACCCGCGACCCCCGGAGCCAGAGGACAGGACCGACCCCGGCTCCTGGTGGCTGTTTCCGGCCCCAAGGTCCAGAGTGAGAGGATGTGCACGAGATTTTGTGGAGCCTTTGGATCTTGTGTAGCTGTGGTGCGAACGCACACACACACACACGCACGCGCGTGCGGATAGCACACAAACACACTCGTACAAGTACAATCGCGTGGGGTGGGTCTTAAACTCAGTAACATTGTTAATTTCTGTGGCAATTAACTCGATGCTTCAATTATCAAAACAAGACACCAGATATTCACACACACGCACACTTGCACAGAGAGCCCTTGATACATTGAAATGACGGTCGGAGAAGAATAGTTCAATTTGCACAAAGAATACACACACCAAGCACCCTGCTTCCATTGATCCTGCGAAAAGGAGGGCGAACGGAACGAAATCCTGATTCTGCAAGTTGTATACAGCTCTGTTTTGCTTGACTTGATCAATTGCTTCGACGCAACCCAATCTCTTTTGTTGTTTTGATACAATTGTTTAGTCTGCGCGGTGCAAAGTCCATCCACTCCAAACGACGAGAGCGTCAAGAGAGGACGGTAGGATTAGTCCAATACATTTCCTTTGAAATCTTTATCTCAATGATAACAATTGCATGAGGACTACAGTCCGGTCAGGAGTAAACACAATGTTTTGAAGTGAGAATGTCTCGAACCCGCAGGAGCTGCAAAGCGGAGGCGATCTTCGGCGTCTCGGCCGTCGCGGTGACCCTGGTGCTGGTTGTGGCCGTGTGGTGCTTCGTGCAGCTGAACGAGGGGGACGATCCCGACACTGAGAGGTTCCGAAGAGACCTCGCCAGGAAAGTGAGTGAAGGACTCTCGTACTTGTAGCAGCTGTGCAGTGAACATAACATGCAGTGTTCGATTCATAATGGGTTTCGAATGCATGGCAGCAGAAACGTTGTTGCAATTGCACATGTATGTGGGACACTGCAAGTGTGCAGACAAACCTCAAGTGAACAAAGAGCTCTTCGCGTTTTGCCAGCTTGCAGTTCGAAATCAACTCTTGCACACGAAGCCTGTGTGCAGAAAGTCAACAGCAAATCAGCTGTCAAACGCAAATGCAACAGGAAACACCGGGCACACCCTTGGCCTTCAGAACTTTTTGTCTGCAAAAAGTCAGACAACGGACAATTCGTTGGATGATGCTCGACAGACGATGGCCAGGGACACTTGAGTCGACGAGCGTTCTCAACAGGACGAGTGCGTAAACTCTTCCAATCTCTCGCCTCAGGGGAAAAGTGTTTGCTGGTTTTGTAGATTTTCGCCGCGGTGTTCCAGCGAGGACGGACTTCAGAGCGAGAGCAACGGACAAACGACACGGAACCTGTGAGGTGAGATGAGGCGGTTCATTCCCTCTGTCATTGTCATTTGTCATTTTTAAATCGTACTGCTATTTCCGGTTCCGGTGCAAGTAGCACAGTTTTTTTGACATCATTTTGATCATTTTGTTGAAAAAAACGTACTGCTTGTCATGTAGTACTGTTTATTTTTTCCTGCCTTTTTTTTGTTGTACTGCTTGACAGGAAGTAAG
>JAAUXT010045767.1_pt1 | contig 17203 bp, 19 predicted proteins | sample 7278171 | NCBI WGS metagenome assembly JAAUXT01 (sample SAMN14350112, study PRJNA611818) | marine sediment metagenome | isolation source: surface marine sediment (1.8m) | place: French Polynesia: Moorea | collected 2018-08
AGTCTGAAGGCTTGGTGCAGAGTGACCGATCGGTCACTGAGAAACAAAGGCTTCACCTCACAAGACCTCTCATGTGATGATCCCAGTTTTAGGCCAGATCACAGTCCACACGGTCATCAACTCGGACAGGTGTTTGTGTCGGTTCTCGTCACCTTTTCCTGATGCATTGGATGCTTCATCACTATGGAGCTCGATTTCCGGTCTTGTCGTCCAAATGAGAAGTTTTGGTTTCAGGTCGAAAATCCCGAGGAAAATGGATCGGTCTCAACTTCCTCGGTGTGACAAGTGTGGAATGTTTGTGTCGAAAGGGACGAACTTCTACCACTGCTTCGACTGCCCATCAGAGCCCGGGTTTGACATCTGCCGAAAATGCTACGGACCTCGAGTTCATGCTGAACATCGAAACTCCATTGAAGGTGGAACGTATCCTGAGTTCGATCCTTACAGTGAGTTTCAATTTTTCAATTCAAGTGTTTCCGTGAAGAACAGAAACTTATCTTCAGTCTCAAATATTTTGTGGTGCTGATGTGAAGACTGTTTCGGCAATCGTGCTTTGGTGTGTGTGTGTGCGTGTGTACGTGCGTGTTACTCTGCTGAAAATCAGTTTATTTTCACAGAGAAAGAGCCTCTCGGCAGGACACGAGGCCGCAGGCAAGCATCGACTGCAGCGACACCACTGTCCAGTCCGGCCAACAACAACACGCCTTCCCAGAAGTCCAACGCGCCGTCCGAGAAGCCATGCACGCTGTGCCTGCAGCCGAGGTTGGGTGCAAGACCGATCAAGGTCCTGCTGCGTGTGGACTTGATTAAAAGCCTCCTGGGTGAAGACTATTCGACGAATGGCGACGGCAAGTTCGTGTGCAAGGCTTGCGACAGTCGGTGAGTATCACACTTAGGGGCACCAACGCGAATTCCGATTTCCGTTTCGTGAACTGCAAAATGCGACGACTGCAAATACTTGAACGAAACTGATTTCTCGATTCTGTGTTGTGTCACCACAGACTGAAGATCATGCGCAAGAAGAACACGCCGCCTACGTCATTGGAGGCATTCAGAAAGTCAACGAAGGTGTTCAAGCCGAGACGTAAGTGCCTGCTGAAAAAGACTCCGCGGACATATTTGCCATCCAGTGTCGTGTCATTTTCGCACATCAGCAGGTTGAATCCCTGTTCGTGGTGGGGTGAGCAGTGATTTGGGGGTGCACTGAATTCACTGAAGTACCATGTTCACGCGTGGAAAGTCGCACCCATGTGCAAGACGCACCCCAACTTTGCCTTGATTCATATCCACGTCTAAGGCGCGCACCCCTTCTTGTGATGCCGAAAAATTGGTGCCAAAAAGGTGTATCTGACATTAGGTGGATCTCAAACCCGCTTTTGTTTCCAGACCGTTTACTGTACGTGTGTCGCGTGTGCAATTCAGTTATTCTGCGAATGGGGAACATGTCCTGTCCTTCATGTCTGTCCTCCTGTTCTGTCGCAGTGTTCTCACGTGATATCGTACCACGAGTTATCGGGACTTGTCTTGTTTTGAAGATCAAGCCAACGCAGTCGCGACTTCAAGCGATGTGTCGAATGCCGTGAGCGTGAAGGAGCCGGTGACGGACGCGCCCGAAACCAACAACGTGGGAGAGGAGGCGACCGACACAGCAAACGAGACTCTGCTCTCACATCGGTGAGTCGCATCAGATTTTCTGCGTGGTTCGAGGCCGCTTGCAGCATTGACATTGAGATGCGCGCACACAATTGACGCGTGCGCGTGAATGTCCACGTGCACCAGAGGGTTGATTGACAGTTTTCACGTCTTCCGTAGTTGGTACGAGACGTGTCTTTGAGAACGTTCTCATGGTAGTCTTCGGTACTTCCACCCAACCCCACAGTGTGTCCCTTTTTGAAATGACAGGGAAGAAGGGGACGACATCGCTGGAGGGTCGAACGAGCCGGAGAGAGACGATCTGAGTGATTCGTGCAGCTGCTGCTCCTGCAGCTCGTGCGACTCGGACTCATCACGAATCAGCGGGTCGGGCACCCCTCAGCCAAACCTCGAAATTTCTGGTAGTGTGAAGACACTCGACGCAGAAACCAAAGATTGTGTGGACACAGAGACTGAAATTGATTCCTTGGGATTTTGCATCACTGATGTTCGAACAAACTCGCTGAGCAACGAGGATGAGTGGAAGTTGCAAGACACAGAAACCAAGCCAGATACTGTGCATAAGCTGGAGATCTCGCAAGTGGTCAGTGTGCACGGGATGGCGAGGGATGAGTTGGACGATGTGGTGTTTGACCATCGCTGTACGGGTGCCGTCTCTTGGCTGCGCAGAGTCGGATCGAGAAACCTGCTGGAGATTGCCTGCGGAAATGTCCTCGTGGAGTTTGCTTCCAACTTGGAAGACAACATTGCAAAGGTAAAGGAAGAGTCCACAACGGAGTTTCCCGTTGTCACAAATGCGTCGCAAATTGAAATGGAGGGTGAGCAGCCAGGGATTGACGCCCGCGACACAAACGTTTCTGATACAGACCGCACAGCAGCCAGTTCACTTGAAAAGACTGGAGCAAAGGGTAAAGTGGAAAATGTGCAAAAATCGCAAGTCGATGCTGGCAGAGATCTCAACAACACGGATACAGAAAGTGGTTTGAAGCATCACAGTGCAGAGAAACCAGAGGACATCGGTACTAGGAATTTTTACGATGCTCTCATCGGTGTCTTGAAACACATACCAAAGACTGACGATGTTTGGGGACCGACTGAAGACAAAGTGAGAAAATACTTGAATGGTGAAGCAAATTCAACACACAAATGTGAAGAAATCGCAAAAGCAAGCGAATTCTCAAGAGACCAAGAATGGCGCGAAATGGACAACTCTGTCGAGGAGCAGCAGGCCACAGTTGGACAACCAGTTACAAATAGTGGCGAAGAAACACTTGAAAGAAGCCAGAATGACGTCAAAGCCCTGTCTCTTGACAACAGAGAAAATTCTCGAGTGGAACAGGCTGTCGCAGAAAATGGAGAATCAGCAATTTCTGATCAAGGAAAGAAAAAGAGGAAAAGAAGCTCGTCAGAAATTTCTTCTACTGCAGAATCTGAGCCGGAGGCAAAAAGGAAGCTTCGTGATGACGGAGCCGACTCTGGGGAGGGCGACGATTCCGGCGACACGCGAAACGAGGACGAAAACCGTGTCAGCGGCAGTGCAGATGTGGGCCACATAGAAGCTGAATGCACGATGGAGATGGAAAAGGTCGAAAACGACGAAGTTGTTGCTGGCAAAGAATCTCAAAATCTGGACGAGGAGGAAGCGACCAATGTTGAGCATGACGAAAAGAAGGAGGCGGAGACAAGCGTGGATGCTCCAGATTGCAAAGTGGAGGAGAGAAAAAGACCGGAAAGTGCAGGTGAAAGCAATGTGACTGCCGACGACGAAACAGCGGGAGAACAGCAAGCGACCGAATTGTCCAGTCACGAAAAGAGTCACAAGAAAAAGAAGAAGAAAAAGAAAAGGAGTTCCAGCAGCAGTGAACGGAAAGAGCGAAAACCAGATGACAAAAAAGATGCTGCTCGAGAAAAGGTTGAATCGGAAGAGGTGGTCCCCCAGAAACGAAACAGAAAGTCTGTCAGTTTTGACGAAAGCACAATCGAGCACGACTTGGAAACAAAGACGAACTCTAAAGAATGGAGGAAAAAGGTGTCCAAATTTTTGGAAGTGAAGCAGAAGACTGAAACACCCGACTCGTTCACATCAGCCCTGAACAGTGCAAGCCCCATCGCGAAAACGAAGATCAAGAAGAAACGTGACTCGTTGGACAAGTCCCCCGCGTTGACTCCTGATTCCAAAGCGCGAAGAAGATCCAGCAGCTCGTCCTCCATTGGAAAACTGAGCCCCAAACAGGACGCGAAGTCACCGGCAGCTTCCACTCCGTCGAAAAGCAGCGACCAGTCGGAGGTGTCTCCTGATTCCGTTGACGGGACTTCGGTCGACAGCGCAAAACCACAAGAGGAGGCTGAGAAGCAAAGCTATACGTGTTCCACATGTGCTCGGGTAAGATCCAATTGCTTTTCAACGTCACTCAAAACCACGAAGCTTGATCAAACGGCAGCATGACACGTTTGGTCAACAAGTACCGTATCCACCCGTGTGCACGAGGGTGACACCAAATGTCATTTCCTTCATGTTCAGCGCAATTCCTCGACATTGCATACAACTCCAGGTGCACACATGTCAATTTACAGTCAAATGCATTGACAATAACTTTCTCGCACTGGTCAAAATTGACTCGCTGAGTCCGACTGCGCTGAACATGAAGGAACGGACTTTTGGTGACACAAAAAAATGAAAAAAAAACTCTCGAAAAACGCGCCTTTTGCCCAAAAAGAAAGCATCAAATTCAGGGTGCATCCCATCGGTTGGTGTGGTGAATCTGGCCTCACCAGTTGGTGTGGTGAATCTGGCCTCTTCAGTTGGTGTGGTGAATCTGACCCACCCATTGGTGTGGTGATCTGGCCCCACTAGTTTGTGTGGTGAGCCAAAAAGATGATGATGTTGCTTGGTGTAAAATTACCATTGTTTCAAAAGTTTGGGTGCTACTTGTACTCGTACATGGGTGGATACGGTGACCTCAGTTGTGTGCGACAAGAAAAGCTCGACATCGACAAAACATTTGATTTGAAGCAGATCAGCCCTCATCATGTCACAGCATGCTCCGGCATTGCGCCACAGTCATCCATGTGACAAGGTTATTGAACGCTGTATGAAAGACGAATACTCACTATTTGAGTCGAGATTGCGCAGCAATTGAGACTCAAATGGTGAGTATGAGTCTTTTGTACAAAGTTCAATAACTATTTCTATTGTACAGGTGCTGTTTCTGTCGAGATTCGCAAAAAAACGAGACAGAAAACGCCATCCGTGCGATAGGAATGGCTTATTGTCCATGATCACAGCAAGCAACATGTTCTGTTATGGCTTCGTACTGAAGCCGCGTGCGTGTGTACGCATCCACAGTGTTTGTCGTTTTCACGCAGTCATCTTCTTATTTTGACAGGTGTTTGACGATTTGACGGAACACGCCTACAAACACATTTTGAAACATCTGGGGGAGAAGCCGTGGGCGTGTGCGACATGCAGCCTCACCTTCAGACAGTCTCAGTCGCTGTGGTAAGTTCTTGTTTGTTACGAGGCTGTTTCAGAAAGGTTTCCTCCGTTGTGATGGCAAACAGAAAAATTCAAGGCTCACAATCGTGCTGCGACCAGTCTGGTTTGTTCTCAGGAAATCTCCGACGATCGCAGACAAGCACAACGGAGCAAACCCTTTTGAAACAGCCTCGGTTGTGTTTTGCAACGGGACTGCATGAATTTGAACGGATCTCCATGGTGTGGAAGTTTGAAGCTTCTTGTGCGCTCTGGACATCGGTGTGTCTGAGACCAAGTTTTCGACGCGCTCGTAAACCTACGCGCAGAGAAAGACATCAAAAATCTCCGTTTGCAATCGTCTGCTTTCTGAAAGCGACACAAATCATCCGAACAGCAAACCAAATGTTTTTGCACTGTCAGGTACACAAAAGGAGTGCACATTTTTTCTGCACGAAAATGCGTTTCTTTCGAGAGAGAGAGAGATATATATTCTGAGCTATCGCGTTTGTTGTCCCGATGATTTCGTTTCTTGCCTTGGTGGAAAAGATGTGATTCCGTCAAGGCCACGTAACCACGTAAACAGACGAAGATGAACATCTGGGCTTTACGTAGCTGACTCAGTGTTGGTCAAACCGGAAAAAGCAGGGAAATACGAGTATGAAGGGTGACGACGTGTTTTATGGTGGTCCAGACGCATTTGTTTGAGCTGACGTATCGTTTGAATTGATCCAAGGTGCGTCCCACGTCAACACCTGTCTTCAAATCGACATAACTCTTGCGTAGTTTGTGTCGATGACTGTGTCACGTGGACTTTGACACGACATGAGCGTGTTAATCATCCTCCCCACTGTACCCGCAAAACAATCAAACCGGAAGGGCTAGAAATGTAAGGTTGGTGGGTGGTCCACCCCTCCAAAACTTTTCCGACGGCGGGGGGGGGGGCTTCCTTTCCCCACCGGCACTTGTGCCAACCCCAACGCTTGATCCGCCCCTGAAGTGCGTCGTTTTGCAGGACTCACGTGACCAAATACAGCCACAAGGCGCAGAAGCTGCCGCTCGACTGGATGCTGCTCGAGAAGCTGGAGAAGCGTCTCTCCTGCGCCAGGTCAGTCAGTTTGGGTCAGTCAGCGTGCACAGATACAGATGACGCGTCAGTCAGCGTGTGCAGGGGGCGCGTCAGTGTGCGTGGGTGACGGGCCAGTTTGTGTGCATAGACGCTAGGCCTCAGTCTGCACAGGCGATGTCAAGTGTGGACAGGTGATGGTCAGTCAGTGTGCGCCATGATAGAGTCAGGCGATGGGTCAGTCAGGGAGCTGGTGACGGGTCAGTCAGTGTTTGCAGATGCGCTCCCCGCGCCGAAGGTTGACGTCGCAGTCAGACATCCGAAGTGTGTGTGTGTGTGTGTGTGTGTGTGTGTGTGTGTGTGTGTGTGTGTGTGTGTGTGTGTGACATTTCAGAAATGTGGTTTTGTGGCAGTCAAGCTCTGTGATAATTTTCAAATTTGCGACAGCCATGTTGAATGGAGTTGAAGCACCTCGTGCCAATTGAAAGTTGCGGTACAAATTTGGTGGGGGCAATGACAAGTGTTTGTTCTTTGACAGAAGACTGTCTGGGAAAGGACTCGGGACAACGTGTGGTTTTCTTGCAGGGCTCCAGTTTCATGCAGCATCTGCGATAAAGTCTTCGACCGACCAGCTGATCTCAAGTGAGAAACTTCGCTGCTCCAACGTTGTCATGTCACGATGACATCTGTCTGTGATGGACGGGTTCAAACCATAGCCCAGGACTAAAATCAGGTTTTGGTACTCTTCAACGTTTTCGTGACTTCTCGCAGGGATCACGAGTTGACGCACATCCCGCCCGAGCCGTTTTACACGTGTCGCACGTGCTCGGAGCGGCTCCCGACTGCGCATGCGCTGCAGCACCACGTCAAGGACAAGCACCGCCGCGAGTACATCATCCACTGTCACGTGTGCAAGGCGCACTTCCTGCACAAGAGCCAAATCGACCTGCACATGCAACGTGAGTAGCCGCCTTCCTCACCTCTCTTGACTTGTTTTTACCCAACAGAGAAGTTTTGCACGCGCTATTTCGCCCACTCCCTCTGTAAAATTGGTGTACACGTGAAATCTGGGGAATTACATTTTGGCTCAACGTCTCCCGTCTTGGAGGCCGTGTCAGATCTCTTTGTGAGATCCAGAGGGACGGCGCGTGTTCAGACCGATACGTGTTCTTGTTTGCTCTCGCGGACAACTGGTCACGGTTTCACTCTGCATGAAAGTTAAAATTTTGAAAATTCATTTTTGTGTCAGAAGTAGCGTGCGTCTTGTTTGTTTTCCACTGTGGACATTTTGAATCATGTTGGGCATGATTGACAGGTAAACACCCCCACGCGGACTCCGTGGGAACTGTGAAGAAAGACACTCTTAACAAGCCTGTCCCAGTGCAGGTGTACGACTACAAGCCTCAGCAGCTGCCGCTCGCGTCTCAGCCTCAAAACTCCAAGGACTCGAACCACACCCCAAATACTCCGAAACCCAGTCAGGCCCCGCCGTCCCTGCAGTCGCCGCCTCCCAACACAAGTTGTCCAACCCCGACAACTGTGAAAAATACCAACGCTATCCAGCCTCTGGTATCGCAACAGTATTATTCTCCCCAAGGACAAGTTGTGCATCAGTACGCCGCGCTTGGACCCAGCTCCAACTCTCAGGTCGGTGTGACTGGTGGCAGCTACAACCAGGCCAGTTCTTCATACTCCTACACAGGATACCAACAGACACAACAGACTGCGACCGATTCGTCTGCTCAGTACTACTACGCAGACAGCTATTCCTATCAAACCTCCAACGTGCCTGCTCAGCAGTATCAGCAGACTGACCCTCCGGCTGCGAATCCTCAGCAGTACTACGCCCAGGGCAGCGCGTACGCCCAGGCCCCACCGAGCACTGCCGACTACAGCCAGACTCAGGCCGGAGCGCACTACCCTCAGGCCACGCCCACCAGCGCGCAGCCCGTCGGCTCCTACGCCGCCTATACTCAGCAGCAATACGCGGCCCCCACTGCAGGACAGCCCGCGACTCAGCAGGCGTGGCAGGGGTATGTTGGGTATGCTGGGCAGGAACAGCAGCAGCAGTATTACAGCACAGGGTACGCACAGGGACAGGGGCAGGCGCCCAGCCAATACGGGTACCAGGTTCCCGGGCAGAACACGAACACACCCGCTTCGTACAACTACGGATCGTAGCGAGCTGTTCGCCTGCTTCGGATGGTGTGCTGGGCCTTTGGGGAAGGTCAGAAAGCTTCCACCTTTCGAAGAAGCTGGCGAAGGAAACGTGTGTTCTTCCATGCTGCAAAAAGCCGTCTCGGAAGACAGAACGGAAACAATGCAAAGTTACAAACCACGCTGAGAAGGCCAGGATATTTTCAAGAGTTTATTTTCAATCTGCTTGGGACGGTGCGAAAGGTCAGTGGACCAGTCTAATGACTGATACAAACCAAAACTACTGCTCAGGACTTTTTCCGTCTTCTTTGCTTCGAATTGCTTGTGAATGATGGGATGAGTGGGCGTGGGTCGTATCTGTTTCTGCTCGTATGTTGTGGGAGACTTTGGTGTCATTGTGAATTGTCCGATTGTGCACGATTTCTTTGGCGTGTGCGTGTACTATGTGCTCAGGTCGGCGCGTAAAAAGAGAGTTTGGTGGGACTCCCCCCCCTTCCGCCTCCGCCCTGGACAAAATCTGAGGCAAGTCAGACCCGCCCAAAGGTGCACATTGTTATTCAACAGATCTGCACAACACATTTTTGTGGTATGATGGGCATTTGTAAATTCAGTGTGCTGAAATGAACAGCATTGTTTTGAAATGCGCATCACAGTTTTGGTGGGAAAATGGCCGTATCGCTCGTTCGGCACGTGCTTGTTACACTGCTCAGTGTCCCTGTCACGAGAGAAAGCTGGTCGCTTGAAGTGAACACCGTTCAACGGACAAAGTTGTGTTCTGCTTTGCGTAAACAATGTGGAAAGCCTGGATACACTCGTAATGTGTTGGTGGGTCTCGGTCTCCGTTGTGACGTGACAGATCGATCGTCATTGAAGCCTGCTCTCAGTGAGATCTCTTCAGTTTGTCAACTTGAGCGCCAATGTTGAAAGTGTCGGCTTCAAATCTGAGTCGCTCTTGTTTGCTGTTCCTTTCACAAAGTTCACGTTTGGCGTTTGAACACTGAGAACTGCCCTGCGGATGTTCGTGTTGAGAAGCACATGTTCATTTTCGCACGATTTGTGCCATGATTCGCCTGGAGGTGTGGACCTCGGGTTCAGGGTTGGATGGACACTGTCCGAACCGAAGTGCATGATAATCGGGCTTCTGTGGTTCAGAGCTCCATTTGGCCAGAGAGGACACCAGCCAATCCGGGCTGGTGACCACACAATTTTTACAAGCACAGTCATATCTTTTCTCACAAAAAAGCAAAGCCATAAAATTTTACCTCCCAAGTATTTTTTCTTTCAACTTCCTGTGCCCCTCTTCAGAGAAAATTCTTTGTCTGATCAACAGAATTTGCTTTGTCACAGAACAGTTGCAGAAAAAAATGTTTGGGTTCTGTTGTATTTCAAGTTTGTAATGCTCTGAATTTGCAGTTCCTTCAATTGAAAAGTTTCCAAAAATAATAGAAAACTGACAGGAAAGTGTGACAATTTTTTTCTCAAAAAAATTTCCTCCAAAAGATTCCTGACCCGTCTGGGCTGGTGGTGTGAATTTTGTGGCCATGATTCGTCATATGCATCATCATTCACCAGTGGTACGTCTGTTTGTCTGTACCGTTGAGTTCTAAAGGTTTGCCAACTCAACTTGATGCATATTGTGTTGTGCATGCACTGCAGGTTGAGTTGGTGAAGTTGAGTCCCCCCCCCCTCCAGTTTTGACACAACTTGGCCAGTTCACACTAGACGAAAGTCTCAGGACCAGTCCAGTTGAGTTGGCTGAGTTGAACTGGCCAAGTCGAGTTCCCATTGAGGGGGTAGCTCAACTTGCTGATTCTGGGCTCTGTATGCCTCTTTGGCTGAATTTGCCAAGTTGAGTCCCCGCCCCCAGCAACTCAACTTGGGCAGTTCAACTCAGCCAACTCGACTGGACTGATTCCTCCTAGAATGGCTGATGAGAGAACGGCGGTGCTCGGTGGAGCTCTGCAATAGTTGTGTGTCACTTTGCTGTTTGGGAAACACGTTGACAAAGTCCGTTTTTTTAGTCATCGGCGTGTGCTGCACTTGCTGTCCTCGTCTGTGCTGAATTTTGCACTTTCGTGTTGACAATTGTGTTCTTCCAAGCGCCCCTCTTTGATCAATTTCATGTCTCAACCTTGGAATAATTTGTCCGTCTCAGTGGATGATCAACAGCGGGACGACATTTGTCTGCAGAATGGAAATCGTGCATGTTGGCGAAGTTCGTGCGTGTTTGGGCGCAGTTGTGAGTCCGAATTGCTTTGTGTTGTGCAGCAACGTGTCGTTACCGGGTTTGTATTCGAGAATTTGTGCTGCGGATGTTCGTGTTGAGAAGCACAAGTGGAAGTTTGCGTTGTTTGAGGTTTTGATGGTCTGCTGACTGTATTTATCTCTTTCCCGAATGAATTCTGATCTACGAGGATGGAACCCTTTCTGGCTGCTGTCATGATTGAGAAGGTGTCGGGGTCTTTAACCTCTTTTACTTTATGCACTGATTTGGAACAAAAGGCTCATTGTCTGGTCTCACAATGGTTCCAAAACATAAACAATCAACAGTGTGCACACTCTGAAAACGTGAATGATGGAGTCAACGTCCTTCAAAGTAGTTCCCTTGCTCTTCTAAGCAACGCCTCCACCTTCTTGGCCAGGATACCAGCATGCAGTGATGGAATTCCATGGCAGTGATCTGTCCAATTTCGTCCTCCACTGCTTGTTTGAGCACCTCCAGCGAAGGGAACCGGACTCCTCTGAGATTTTTCTTCAGCCTGCTGTACAACCAAAAGTCATTGGGTGCCAAATCAGGCGAATAGGCTGGGTGGGGGAGCCTGGTCCAGCCCAATTGTTGCACCAAAGCCAAAGTTAAGGTTGCATTATGAGCGGGGGCGTTGTCAAGGTGGATGAATCTGCATCCTCTGACACAGGAGTGTGGTCTCCTCCTCTGGTAGGCGGCATCAAAACATCTGAACACTGCTCTGAAGAGTTGCTGGTTGACAGTGAGGACGTTGAACAAATTCATAATACACTAATCCCCTACTGTCAAAGAAGGTGAGGATCATGACCTTGGCAGTGGCAATGGTTCTGCGAGGCATTTGTGCATGTGGCTCACCAGGCCTCAACCATTCCATGCAATGTATCCTCTTGTCAGGATCCCAAACATACACCCAAGATTTGTCCATTGTGACGACATTGCGGAAAACCCTTGGATTCTGATGGTGGAGTCTGGTAAAAAAGTTGCAAATGTCCTGTCTCCTCCTCTTGTGTGCCTCGGTCAGGAGTGCAGGCACAAAGGTGGAACAACGTTTTTTGAGCTTCAAATCCTTGTGCAGGATCCGCTGGATTGTTGTTGTTGCCATGCCTGTTCTCACTCCAAGCTCCTTGATTGTGATGCGCCTGTCCTGGGCAACAAGGGTCTCCACCCTCCTTATGTTCCGAGGGCACCTTCCAGATTTGGCTTTTGGAGTCCTTTTCTTGTCAACAATGCACTGGCGCCCAGCTCTGAACTCTCTGATCCAAAATCTGATGGAACTGTCAGACAAAGTTTGGGTGAACACAGTTTGGAGTGCAGCCTTAATCTTGTCAAACGTCCACCCCATTTTCACACAGAAATGTATGTTAATCCGGTGCTGGAGCTGCCAAGAGATCTCATTGACATGTTTCATCTTGCCTCCAGGAATGCACGAAAAAGACTGTCTGGCTGAGCGGTGAAGGCCACAGTGTTGTCTGACCTCGGCAAAAATAGTCAGAGTTAACTGCACCCGCCGGTGCACAGAGGGACCGTGTCAATCATGACAGCAGCCAGAAAGGGTTCCATCCTCGTATCACTGACAAAATGGCTGAGGACAGACTTTACCCTGTTCGGAAAATGATGTCGTTCTTTCACATTTGATTTTCGCGCATTCGCAAGTTTCTTTGTTGAAAGTTAAAATGGTTTCGTGACGTGGCAAGTGTGACGATGGACCATTGTGATGTTCTGAAGTTTCATCAATCAAAGAAGCCGGAATTGGGAGTCAACACGGTGTAGTTTGTACATTCAGTTCTGTCGGTAGCTTGAATAAACAGAACGTTCATAAGAAAGTGCTCGGTCATTTCGCGCAAAAATCCAACACGTCTGTTCCTGTGTCGATCAGTGTAAAAACTTAGGAATTGAAATTGAAATTGCCATTGAACACTCTCCCCCTCCAATGAAACCGAGGCGTGCGGATAAGACCTTCCTCTACAGACAACCAGTGCCTTGTTTTTCACCACTGTTGTGTTCGATGTTGACTCAAATCTGCGGTGAGACGTGAGGGTCACACTTCGCGTTTTGCTCACAGTGGACGGACCCAAAGCAGAAGAGAATCGCCTGTTGGGGTTGGGCTCCCGAAACAAGAATGAGAAAAACCCTCACGAATTGAATGGTGAAAAGCAAACTCGACCTCAAAACTCAAACTCGAGCATTTTGCGTGAGCATTTATCTGTCGAAGGCTTGAGTGAGAAGAAAGCGCTGTACACATCGTGGATCGGTCCTGTCCGTGGTCGCTCGGTCGTCACCGTGGCATGTACGTGAGCAGTACTTGCATGCACCGCTCGATTCTGGAGCCGCGCGGTCACCAGGGCGGAAACTCGGTGAAGCCCGTGGAGTTGTAGGAGTAGAAGAGACGCCAGACTTGCTCAGCCGTCAGCTCCACATCCCAGAACATCATCTCGTCGAAGTCAGCCATTGCGTCTGTTATGGGATTAAACATACCCTCATCTTCTTTGCTTTTGCTGACCCAGAGCTCATCGGGACCTGGCAAAAGAAAGTTCAAATTTCAACCAAAGAACTCTGGCTGGATGCGTCACTTCGCGGAGTCGCTTTTTGTTACTGAAGCTTACCAACGTCTGTGCATGGTCCTTGAACGTCAGGGTACGTCCTGTAGGGCCTCTCTATTCCGTTCATGTAAAGCCTGATTCCGTTGTCGTTCGACACAGTGATCACCTTCAAAAAATTGTGTTATTTTCTCACTAAAGAAGTTAATGATATCTAATTTCAGACGTGTGATGTGCAGCACAACAAAAAAGACGTGAATCTGACTCACGTAGTGAAACCACCAAGGACCAAATATCGTGTTTGCTGAAGTCAGGTTTTCAACTTGATTGTCCCCAATATTGACCCGGCTAGGTCCCCAACGTTTGTGTTCTATCAAGTGGGTTCCATTGTTGACACAAACGCCAATTTCCAGAAGATCCTGTGTGTTTGCTCCGCCACGATCCTTCATTGTGAAATAGGCGCTGTCCAGCTCCCGCTGAGTGTGAAAACTCACTCGATCCTCCTGTCCAAAAGACGAAACCATGCTGATCAATGATATCTGCAGTTGTCTTCCTTCTGCTTGGTGTACCGTGCACTCATGTGTATTCACAGCGTGACACGAAGACAAAAAAAAAAAACCCGTCTTCAAAACGTGTTTGGCCGGCTGACAAGTCAACTCATTATCACTTGCCCTCATCCAGAACCCGATGGAGATGCTCCGGCAGTCTGGATCTCCGGGGTAGAAGGGGCATTTGTCCATCATGGGAGCTCCTTCAAATAAACAAATAGTCATGCAGTCTCGGGTCCTTCTCTTTCACTGGAACATACGCATGCACGCAGAGGAACAAAAACCACGCAGAAGTTCTCGTACGTACCAATGGTGAAGTATCGTCCTGGGTCGTCCCCAAAGGGGTCTCCAGACATCATCGCAGCTCGCCCGACGATTCCTGGTTTGTGGTGGTAGCCTGACGGATAGTTTAAGCCCAGCTCGATGCTCGTCTCGAAACGGAAGTAGAACTTGGGCGAGGGCAGCAACAGACCGTGTGGCTCTGAGAGAAAAGCAGATGTGCTCGCGACAAGAAGTTGACACACATGCAGGCATGCATGGCTTTGCACCGCATGTGTGATTTCTTTTCAGAAATGACAAGAGTTCAAACTCTTGTTGGGTGACCACGACAAAGAAAATATATGTTGTGGTCACCCCGACATGTTGCCAAGAAACTTCCAACTCCTAGGCACTTGACAGTTGTCACCCCTGATCACTGAACAAACAGTGAAAAATTCCTTGGTCCCACTCAGGACTCCACTGGTTGCTCTTCACAAATACAACAAACCAGGAATCCTGAACCCGCTGCACCAAAACTTTTCCCACAGGAAAATGTGTCCGAGCCCACTTGCAATTCACTTTTCGACGCGTTTACCTTTCATGAAGCCGTATGTGTCAGGTTGCTGGGTCTTCATGAACACCCTGGAGGCGTGGTTTTCGCTTTGGTAGAGATGGCATTCGATCAGGCTCGCATTTCCAGGGAAGATACAGTCAACAGCGCTGCATTCAGTGTTCCTGTCAGTCACAAAGATTGAAGACAAAACGAAGTTCCGGTCGGTCTGACACATTCCTGGGGTGAAGAAAATAGAGGACGAAGAAAAAGCAGGACTTACCCAGTGCAACTGTCCAGGGCGGTTTGGGTGGCCGTAACATGCATCGTGTCGCCCAATGGATCCCACGTGTAGCGCCAGCCTGCGTACTTCGCGTACGGGGGAGAGGAATCATCTGGAAAGTGCAGAAAGTTTGCGGACCGATTGCACGGACACCGATTCGACCGTACCACATGAACGAACCGAGTTTTGCACTCGTATCCTCCCAAAACAAGAAAGGACGCTTGAAACTGTTTTAAGACCAACTTACAAGTGCCAGAAACACATGCGCCGTCGTGCGCTCGCACTCGTGTGGTCATTTTTCTGAAGAACCGGATTTTCCTTTGGAACCAGGCAACGGTCCATCAGTCTTGGTTCCGGGGAGCTCCCGAAATGGGCCTCACAACTGAACCCTTTCCGCGGTGGGCTGGTGGAACCTCCCTGTAATTTCTCACCCTTTTCATCAATCGTTCATGTCAAGGAAAGCAGCCGGTGTGGACTGGGGTATCACCTGCCATCATGAGAGGTGAGGCACTGGCGGGGAGAGCCGACGCGTGCGTCTGTCCAACTGCAATGTAGCCCACCAGGTGGCAGATCCCGTCGACGAAGGTGAAACCCCGGCACTTCCCGTCAGTTTCGCAACTGAAATCGATCCACTCACATCTCGAAAAGTTTCACGAAGAAAGGTTGGTGCTTCTATCGGTTTCTCTGCAGACAATGTCAACAACGCTTCGTTTCACAGATCTATGTTGAACGTCCCTTGACACAATGGTTCCCCAGAGCCGATTGTTGTTGAAATCAAAGACCAGTTTTGAACGCGTGGTTACCAAGCAAAAAATCATTCATAAACGAGTGCACAAAATTTGATTGTTTTTGTGTCGCACACAAAGTTCGTTCTCAAAGACGATCCGGAGAAGGGGATTTCATGGTTTCCGTCTAATCAAGACCCTCCGGTTCTGGTCAGAATATGCGCATGAAGGGCGAAAGATTTTTTGTGTGAATACGTGCAAATCTGTCAAGAATTGTGTCGCTCAGTCGTTTTGGAGGCAGGCCTGAAACAAATGGAAATTTCTTTCCGCAGCATGAAGTAATCAGGAAAGCAGAAAGAACAGGAGTAACACTCCAGTGTATACCAGAATCTCCTTTTTCTTTTGGGGAGCTGACTGCTGCTGTTTGGTGCGAATTCACTGGTTTCACTTTGACAGATCCAGGATTGAGGTCTGATACTTGATTGTTGAAAGGCAACGAATACGGTAATTTGCAGGTGAAAAGTCCAAAAATACATTCAAATACCAAAGAAGACAACTGCGATTGTGAAGTCCCTCAACAGCATGAACTGATCCAAGCTTTGCGTCAGCTCTGTCCACAACGGTTTTGGTGCATGTGTTTCAAAGAATTTGTGTTGCTTTGTGCATTCTTCTCCTGCAGCAAGGCTTCTTTCTTTTGCAGGATCCTTGATCCCAGAGCCGTGCCATTCAGGACTGAGAAATGTCAAATACATGGAACATGTTTTCTTTCTTTTCCCTGACAGGCAGGTTGCGCTTCGAAACAAGAGCGCTGTTTTGAATTGAGGAAAGACACAAACTCAAAAAGTCCCGATCTCACTTCAAAGAAAGACAAATATCGCACAAGAAAAACTTTACCGAATCCCACACTGGATTTTGCTCGTCATGCTGACTTCCTCGAACGTGTAGAAGTTGAGGTTGTCTAGTAGCGCCGGCTTCAGCACTGAAATTCTCAGGAGACCGCTGGAATCAGTTCCTCCGCAGAACCCCGCCGTCCCGAGGAGAATCATCAAGACCCACGAAGGCTCCATGTTCCTCACTGTCACCACCAGCAAGTGCATCTTTCACTCAAAAGCAAACCGTTTTTGGTTTGTTGGTTTCTTTGTTCCTTTCTTGCCTTAGATTTTTCATTGATCCAAACACAAAGATATTTCATCGTCAGACTGCTGCACACATTGAAAGGAACGCGCACGACAGCTCTTCGGCGGATGCGCGAACAAAAGAGCCTTCACCGGTGCAGTTCCGGTGCCTCCGCTGCGCATTCCAAACCTGCTCCAAGAATGGTGTGCGTGAGCACTTGCAACTTCTGGTTTTTGTGTTCCTCTGTCAGTGGAGACCCCGGATCCACAGTGGTCGGTGCGGCTGAGCTGGGACGGAATCCACAGGCCGCCACCCTCACCCCCACCACTGGACCCATGCAGTGCAGTGTGGAGTGACTTGAATTTGACTCACCTTAATTTGCGAGGTATCCAAGATGGATGCTGAGAGCCAAGCGCACAACCACCATTCTCAAACTAACATTCCAAACAGGAGATCCAGCACAGTAGTATTGCACGACCACATCGACAACTGCACCACTGAGGGGCTGCAACCCTAGTCTCTCAGATTTGAAATAGATGCGCCTCACAATTTGTTGTTTCATGAAAGACAAAAATTCCAGTTCGACCACATCC
>JAAUXT010003634.1_pt1 | contig 17196 bp, 10 predicted proteins | sample 7278171 | NCBI WGS metagenome assembly JAAUXT01 (sample SAMN14350112, study PRJNA611818) | marine sediment metagenome | isolation source: surface marine sediment (1.8m) | place: French Polynesia: Moorea | collected 2018-08
AAACGTGATCTCAGGGGAGTCCGTTTCAGAAACATTGAAGAGATGAAAAAGGGTGTCAACAGAGTGCTGCGCAACATCACCAAACAGGAATTCGCTGCTGCCATTGACAGTCTGACAGTGAGATGGATGAAATGTGTCAAGGCCCAAGGCAACTATTTTGAAGGAAATCATCTCCAAATAGATCCTGCAGGAGACCATGGCATCCAGTTTGAAACGGACAGTGAATTTGAGGATTGATCTCTGAGCTGTTTTTGTCAGCAATTGACTTTTACACAGTTCAGCCACCGCAATTCAATTCCAATTTTTTGAAGTTTGTTGGCATGTGTTGACATTATATTGGCATGCTATTTTATTGTTGGCATGAAGCATGTACTTGTTGGCAACTTATTCAGCCATTAAAAGTTTCAAAATGCCCAAAAAAAACGCTTTTTTTTGGACGCGAACCGCCAATTCGTGGACCTCCCTCGTACCATTAACAACTACACGGCATTGTCCTTATCCTAAAGGGCTTCATAATTGATGAGCATGTGTACGCGCAGATATTGACTGGAAACTTCCCTTTGGAAGATTAAGACAAAACTTCAGCGCCGGAAGCGCACAACATGGGAATGTACGAGTGTGTGAGAGACCTGCAGGCACGAAACCCACGCAGAGGATGAAAAGAATTTCTTTGATCTTTGTGAATGCCAAGTTTCAAAATGTTGTTCATTTCATGTCTGCCTTTGCACCAACCCCCAGCTCCGACCCGGAGAGCTCCCCCAGCTTTCTTTTCAATTGAAACACCGCGTTTCTTTGGGTGGGATGACATTGGGAGAATGTTCGTGCACGTACCATGTTTATGCGGACTGCTGGGGCTGAGCCTGGACTCGCTGTCCTCGTTGGAGCCGCGGCCGCTGTCCGTGTTGGACATCGCGCTGTCCGAATCCTTGTCTGTGAGCCCGGCGAGCGGGATCGTCTGTGAGAAACAACACATTTGTTTCAGCTCGTCCAAGAACCAAAGAAAATTTCCACGGAGACTCACTTGCTGTTGCCTTGTCATCGTCCGGGAACAAAAACGGTCTGTGTGTGAAATCCGTTGGTCGCCTACCGGTGTTTTCTCAACGAAAAAGTTTTCTGACGAGTGTGCTGCAGTGAAACGCACCTGAACGTTGAGTTTGTGGTGCCCCGCGTGGGAAGGGTCCGCCTGCATCGCCAGGTTGTGCGCGCTGATCGGGCCTCGCTCGTTGTGTTGATTCTGCGGATGAATAAAACGTGAAGATTAGAAAAAAAAAATGGAAACGACTGAATTCGTCACGCCAGGTACATGTATACACTGGCTTGATCTTTGTGACAGTTTGTCTGTATCTCAGAAATTACGACAATTGTGGGTTCTCTTTCGTTCAAGCACTCCTGTGACGTTTTGGAACTTCAGAGACCAACATGTTGTGAGAGGCAGGGTAATAAATTACTTATGGTTTGTCCAATTAGACTCTCCAGAAATAAAAGGGCAGATGATTTTACTTCCAAGTGTTTTCAACAACAGGAATCGATTACTTTTCAATGCTTTGAACTTCGTTTAGTAACATTATTCAGCTTGAAATCACTCTGGGTAATAGAGAGCTCCATTTCATTTGATGTGAAGAGCTCAAGTGAACTACAAGTACCACAGCGTAACCAGTCAACTGTGCCATAACTAAGTTTCCATTTATAATCAACAGTATCAATATGCATTGAATAACACCGAATAAGCAACCTCTCTTTGATATCTGATCCATAAAATTTTTGAAAATGCCAATTATGAGATCAGGTGTTGCAGTTGTCACAGTGTCTTTGTGAAGTGCTGCAGATTTTCCCCGAGCCGGTATGAAAGGTGGCTATTTTGTTCTGGAGACATAAATCTTTATTTGTTGAATTTAGAAAAGCTCAGGAGTAAATCTTCATTGTGAGCCACATGTTACAAAGAGGTTCGTCGGCAGCGTTACACCCGAGGAGAACCGTGGAGACTTCCAGCGAATACGATAGTGCACCTTGCATCTGAACATGTCCTTTGACAGCACAAAAGAACAACGATGGTAAAACTAGAATGGCACAAAAAGCACATATCATGTTCATCCCAACACATCAAATGTTTTATAACTGAGTCTGGTGTTTGCTCATTTCTCTGAGTGGGTGATACGTCTTTTGCATCCACCAGTGTTTTGTGATTCAACTTGCTAAAAGTTCAATTAAATCTCGTTTTTGACAATCCGTGCCCAACTTGAGTACAAAGTGAAGTCAAACATATAAGAAGGAACAATTCCGTCTGGAGGATTGAAATGCAAAACGTTGACACACTGAAACACTTTCTCCTCATTTTGATTGGCAAAGGAATTTTGGTGGACAGGCTGGTGGCTGCACAGTTGCTGACAGCAAATACAGTGCAAAGGTTTACCTATTTGGATCTTATGCAGTTGTTTTCAGTGAACAAGACACTGGCTTTCTGAAATGAAGTGACAGAAATGTGTGAAATTTAAAATTTTGATCCACACAACGACTCTTCCCACAGTCCCTCGCAAAGGTCAGAGCGATCAGTGACCTGAAATGTTGGGATCATCACTTGCAGTTCATCTGAATGCAACTAATGGAGCGAAACGGAGATAATCTTCGCTCCAGTGCAGGTCGCACCGTCCAGAGCAGCAATTCGCTCTCAACACACCTTTGTCTCGTGGAACCCGACTCTGGATGTCCTTTGTTCCGGATTAAATTATTTATCAGAAATTGCGATCGCAGACCATTAGTTCTTGACGATGTTTAGTTAATTAATGGCTGCCTAATGCGTGATTATTGTCTTTGAGTTGCCTGAGATGAAATTGATATTCGTTTGTGGCTTTGACAAAAAATCACGCTTCACCCACAGGAACCCACCTGTTGTCTGCTCAGTGACACAGTCCTGTGAAGCCTATGAAGCCCCTGGCAAAGTGCTCTTGTTTTGAGCAACTCAATTTCTGCAGAGTAGCTCGACTCAATGCCAAGAAAATGCAGACGTCTATCTGTCAAATGTCGTGCCTTGAATAACAATTTCAATCAAATAACAAAGTGTGAACTGCATTCACTTCTTTGTAATTTGCATGCAACGCGCACATTTCGGGTCCACTGAAGAGCTGACAACAACACTCCTGCAGCGCTGTCCTTTCATTAGCGCACCTTCTGCATGTCACGGAGCCCCGTGATTTGTGCTTTGTCTCCTGACGTGAGCGATTGGCTCGAAATCAGGTCCAGGTGTGCGCACGTCAGTCGATACAAATCAGAAATTTTGGCAGACTGCAAAACAAGATCCATTGTTCCCTGAGTAATAAAACCGTCAATTAAAACGGCACAAAGTGCAAGTTGCAAACGGGCGTTTGACGCTGGCGCCACTCGCTCCAACAGGCAGAAAGTGGCGCCCACACGACTGCAAATGAAAGTCCTCCTCTTTGTGGACAAGGATTGTGATTGCTTTGGAATCAAGACGAAGAGTTTGCACCAGTTTTGCAGACTCTGTGCTTTTGGAGTTCGACTGTCCTTGTCCAATTTCTGACCACTCTCTGCATATTTTCCTGAGTTTTCGCGACGCGGTCCAAAGATGCCGAGCCTGCACCGAGCACCACGCAGGAATTGCAAATATTTTTGGATGCTGTAAACGTCTTTTCGTCAAAGCTGCAGAAGCACGAACCAACACAACTGCGTTCCAAGCATCGCTCCGTCGCGCACCAAACGTTCGATTGTTCCAAAATTTTAATTAGAAGGCTGAAAAGCGCTGGTTAAACTGTACACAGTGGAATGCAGGTTGGAAGAAGGCGGGGGAAATTAAAAATGAATTATCTAAAGGGGTTGTTGTCTGGAGCGCAAAATAGTTGTATCCAACTGCAATCAATAGCATGAATACGTTGCACTCAATGTTCCTTCTGGCTGTTTTTGCAGTTGTGCATTACATTAGGAAAGAACATTCCGCTGAGGCGTTTTTGTGCAACAAGTTCAGTCATGGTGGGAAAATTGTGGTGACTGATTTGAGCAAGAGAAACCCTGGACGATTTCGAGTCCTTCAATGTGTGAACAAGAAAGAAGCGCACAAGTGCAGGTCCGAAGTCTCAAGCATTTCAGTCCAGACAAACACAGGAAGAGGCAAAAAACATGTCCTCGCTTTACAGACTTTTCTTCAACATTTCCGCCTCGCGGCCAGATCCATAAACAAGTCGCTCACAAGCAATTAGCATCACCGCGTGGATTATCCGTGCAAAACTTGTGCCTGCCATGCAAGTACAATCTGATTCATATTCACTTGAGGACAAGGTTTATGGGACAGGTCTGTTTGCACACAAGAAAAACGTACATTCTTGATCAAAAGCCTTCCTTCCGTGTTTCGGTTGACATCTAAATCGCCAAAATCAAGTACTTGACGAACGTAAAGAAAAAAATAAGTCCTTAAAAATACATTTATCCTTGAGTCTCCTTTTTCATTATATTTCACATGTGATGTGACACAAATATTTAACCCCAGAAGTGCCCACAAAGGGTCCTGTCACAACCCACTGTGTAAATTATGTATCTCGCTGCACTTTCAACGCTCAAAGAAAATGTTTGAAAAGATAAACTGTAGAAGCCTTTGGAGATGCGGACGGCCCAATGAAGGTTTTTTTCCCCCGAGAGATTCTCGTAGCAAAGAAACCACGTTTCATTTTGAAACCAGGGGCTCTGTTCTGTGGCAAACCGTTTTGAACGTTGTTTCAGCGACGCAGGAAGAAGTACCACAAGGAAAATACAACGCTACTTTTTGCGTCTGCAAAACTTTGGCAACTGATATCAGTCCTGGAGAACCCGACGGAGGTGAACGAGTCGTCGAGAGCACCAGGTGTTGCAGTAATGAACACCTTCTGCTACTAAGCGGGGACCTCAACTGCACAAACCGACCATTTCAAAAGCGAACCACGGTCATTTTGTCAGGTGTCTGACCAAAACGGCTCAATTTCCACCGATTTGGAAAACTGGAGAAACTTTGCATTCACAATGGCACAACTGTTCCACTGGGCGTTCAGACAAGCGAGGGTGAGAAGAGAAAGACGTAATTGTGCAGTATTCAACCCTGTACAATTATGTCAAGGCAAAGGTCGCAGTTAGTGGCCGAGTGAGTGTAAAAAGCACTGCTGCTGCAGAGGCTAATGACAGGGTGCCAATTCCTCCTCTTATTGCAGTTCAAATCAAACAATACAGTCCACACTCAGCATGGTGCTTTATGAAAAGCGTGCTGTCTGAGTTCCAACTTCTCCGTTTTTGAGCTCAGAACACGGTGAAGCGGACCAAACTCGTGCCCATGTATGGAGGCAGAAGCGTCTGAAGATGGATAATTGGCTGCAGAGGCCAAATGTTTTCTCATAACGTCTCAAAAAAGGGAGAAATTCATGGCTCTCTCACCAAACTGCAATTCAATTTTCGAAGGTTCGAAACAAAGAAATGCTTCACACTTTGTTTGGGTGTGAGCGCAATCATACTCTCTTTTTTTTTTTTGGCCCCGTGTGTCCAGCCAGATCATTGGTTTGAAAAGTACCAGTTCTTGCCAGAGTGAACGCTGCAACAATTCGTCGAGTTGGCGTTCGTGGGCTTGTGTCTGCAGCCTCGAAGCGGCACCAGATTGGGTCCTCTGATTGAACTGACAATTGCATGCTTCCACCTCAAGAACTTCCTCCTCAGTCTGCTCTCAAACTGACGCGCAGGATATCAAAGTTCTTGCGTCTTGGATTTCAGTTTTATTTGTCCCAGAACAATCTCTCTTTTGTTTGGAAACAGCATGAAGGACAAATAAATCCAACCCACAAAACCATATTTTGTGTGTAAATATCTAAGTGATGAGGACGGAAGTTTGAAGAGCTTGAGATTTAAAGGGAACAGTGTCAGCTTGAAATTGAAAATGAAAAAAGCAAAAGTGAGCAGAAAATCGCTGAGATGGGGGAGGGGGCCTTTCTTTTCTTTGTCATTATTCTGTCATACTGCTTTCTTCTAATCTTCTTTCAAGAAGACTCTGATTTGGCCAAATGAGCTTTGAAAAGGGCCCTGCGGCAAAACGCCGAAATTACACTCATTTTCGAAAAAGAGATTCAATAGTAAAATGCGCTCTTTGGGCAATTTTAATGGTAGTTTCATACTGTAGCATTCCTTCTTCAAGCTACTTTGTACAACACCTCGAAGGGTCAGCGAAGACGTGGCGTTTTCAAGTAGCCCGAAATGAATGGTAGTTGCAAGTGTAGTTTGACAGTCAGGAGTGGGTTTGGGAGCATGTCTTCGCACTCTGAACCGTAGCGCCCCCGCTCCAAAGGAAATGTATTTGGCCTTGGGCGTTGATAAGAAATGAAAGGCTTCTCGCCTGCGTTGTGAAGCCTTTCGCTGATGAGAAGGGTACTCTTTGTTTCGTTCTGACCTACGGAGATTCGAACCAACATCAGAAGGACAATTATTTTGTACAGAATGTTTGACAGTCGCTCAAACAGACGCGTCCTGTACATACAGATAACAACATCAGGGAGCCCCCTAAGTTCTGACCGAAGTCGCTAAATATGGCCGACAAACGTATCTGACAAGCCGCTAAACACGGGCCCGGAGGCGCAAAGCTAGCATGTTTCAAGCAATCACAACAAAGCTCTTTATTTTGCTGTCTGCGTACTTTTCCTTTCAGGGCCAAAATGGATTCAAAATTTATCACAATTTTCATATTTGCTCTGACCATGATCGTCGTTTGTGTTGCAAGACCTTTCATGTCCAGACGTAATAGCCTCGAAGTGTTTGCTTGAACAAGGTCTCACACGCCTGGGGTCTGAGTGTAGATGACAAAATTGCTGTTTGATAGATCTGCGGAGACCTTGACGTCTGAACATGGCAGCGTGGCATCTGCATGCGAAGTACAAATTAGCTGCACCAAACAGGAAGATTTGATGCTATCGGATGTCTTTGGAACCATGTGAGCAACTTTGAAGCTGCTTTTTATTGTACCTGTATCATGCGTCTTCCCATGCACGTGAACCCATTGACTGAGATAATTTGACACCAAGCGCTTTTTTCCAGGAAAACACAAAGAGAATCCCGAGTGTTTGGGTTGTGATGCGACGAGGCAAGTGAAAAAGGAATGAAGAAGAATTCCGTGTAAACACTTCGGGGCCTTGTCAATCTTGCAGAAAAACAAAGGCGCACATTCTTTTCAACCAAAAACGTCGCCGTATCAACGAAAACAGAGGCAAAAGAGAGTTGAAGTTCTCCCCTTCACCTGGGGCTTTGAACAGAGCCGTCCTTTTTCAAGAGAGCACTCCGCTTTCAAATACCTTTTCTACGTGTTTTATCAACTTGCTGTAAGAAAAGAGAAGAGGCAAATTCGATTTACCTGTTGCGTGTGGAGGAACTCTGCGATCTGTCGATCCCAGTCGCTCGCGCCGCCCGTGATCTCGTCCTGCAGCCGGAAGCTGACCTCCCTCTTGCCTCCCACCGGCTCCCCGTCTCGCGTCCGCTTCACAGCTCCCGGAACCTTCACCTCCAGACTGTCACCGTTGCTCTGGAAACACTTGAGTTTGAGACTGTCCGGCACTTTGGGTTCATTTTCCATGACAAGGGTGTGCGATTGTTGGGCGGTCAGGTTCTGCTGGTAGATATGCTGCTTTCTCAGCTTGTCCCTCTTGTCTTTCTTTCTGATCAGCACAATGGCCACGATGAGGATGATGGTGAGGATGGTGGACAGCACCACCACGGTGACCACGATGGTCAGGTTCTGCCGGGGCGAAGTGGGCACCTCAGCCAGGGACTTGTTGACAACAATGTTCAAGGCTGCCTCAACTGATTGTTGAGGAGATCCGTTGTCTTTGATGAGTAAGTTCAGTTTGAATATGGTTTCATCCACCTTCAGAAAATCGTCACTTTTGACAGAAATAGCACCAGTGGCGGAGTCTATGTCAAAGTAGCCTTCGTCGTTGCCACTTGTGATTGCATAGGTCAGCTTGGAGTTGATTCCGATGTCGTTGTCTGAGGCCAGAATTTGACAAACAATGTCTCCAGACTTCAGTGGCTTTTCGACGTAGAACGTGTTGTTGCTTCGCGTGGGGAACTTCAGAGACGGAGCGTTGTCGTTTCTGTCCGCCACGTAAATGTTGACGGGAACTGAGCTGCTGTGGTCTGGGGCTGACTTGCTGACGGCCATCACCACCAACTCGTACGCTGACTGCACCTCTCTGTCCAGAGTTTTTCTGGTGAAGATTTTGCCGCTCTGTGGCTCGAGCCTGAAGGCGTCTGACGCGCTCGCGTTGGGATCCATGACGTAGAGGAACTCGTTGAAGGGCGCCGAATCAGCATCAATAGCAGCGACCTGCCCCACCTCCGCACCCTCCGGTAGGTTTTCGTGCACATCAAAAGAGTAGGAGTTCGCCTGAAATTCTGGCAGTGAGTCGTCCTCGTCAGTGAAGGTGATCTGCAGCGTGGCCGTCGAGGACAGAGGCGGCGCCCCGTGGTCCAGAGCCACGACGGTGAACTCCAGCATCTCAGCCTGCTCGAAGTCAAACGACACTCGCGCCGTCACGATTCCACTGATTTGATCGACGTCCAGGAAATCGTTGGCGTCGCCCAGTCCTCGGTATTCGACCCAACCGTTGCGACCCAGATCGGGGTCGGTGGCGTTGAGCTGAACGACGAACGCTCCGACTGGGTTGTTCTCCGGGAGGATGGCGGAGTAGGTCTGTTTCGAGAAATGCGGGGCGTTATCGTTTTCATCCAGGACGGAGACGGAGATGAGCGCAGTGGACATGAGCGTCGGATTCCCGTGATCCTCACAGACGAACTCCAGGTCGTATGAAGCCTCTTGCTCCCGATCCAGAACATCCGAGGTGAGGATCTTGTACTCGGTGCCTCCGTACAGCTGCTGGATGGAGAACCTGGGGCTGTCCAGGTGACAGCTGAACTGGCCGCTCTGCCCCGAGTCTGGATCCTCCACGGAGATGTGCGCCACGAGGCTCCCGGGAGCCTCTCCCTCCGGAATCTCGACGGATCCAGTTGACGTCAGCGCGTTCACCGTGATCTGAGGCGGGTGGTCGTTCACGTCTCGCACGTTGATGACAACTTTAGCGATGGAAGTCAGCGATTCCGGGTTCATGTCTCTGGCTGTCACCGACAGTGTGTACACTGCACCCTGCTCATAGTCCAGCTTTCTCTTGATGTAAATTGCACCCGTTTTGCTGTTGATGCCAAACAGGGTTCCGTAAGAATGTTGGGTTTTGGCTGAGAAACTGTACACAACTTGGCCATTGGGTCCCGCGTCGGCATCTGTGGCCGACACTGTGGTCACCACTGAGTTGGGCGGGAGGCTCTCGGGCACAGTGACAGTGTAGGTTTCGTTGGAGAAGACTGGCTGGTTGTCGTTGACATCCTGAATGTGGATGTCCATGGTGAGGGTCCCGGAGAGGGGCGGGAGGCCGCCGTCGTACGCGGCGACGACGACGCGGTAAAGTTCGCGGCGCTCGCGGTCGACGGGCTCCTGCAGCACCAGGTGCACGTCCAGACTGTTGTCGCTGTTGTTCGTCACCTGCGAAATGATGACAACATTGTGTCAGCGGTGCAAAATGTCTGTGGTAATATGTGTCCAGAGGAATAATCCATCAGAACGCCCACAAAGGGCATCTGCATAAAATTTCAGTTATCAGCTGGAATTGCTTGTATTTGTGATTTAGATTGTGCTTTATTTTGGGTATGAAAACAGCAGAAAGCCCTTGACAGATGGGTGAATACACCTCGCTGGGCGCATATGTGACATGATAAAAACTAATTTTTGACTCGTGCGACACATTTCTGACTGCGCAGTTTTGCAAGGGTCCTTAGTCACTTTTTGTTTGGAAAATCAAGATTTTGCATAAATTTTCAGAAGTTTTGCATGTCCTCAATCAATGGTTCACTTGGGCAATTTACCACTTCTGACTTAATGAGACGCCGATGAATGTCGCCTGAGGCACAAATTCTCTTTTAATTTGGCAATAATTTATGTTCAAAGATTTTTCATAAACTTTTTGGTTTGCTTTCCAGAAGCGTAAGCAAAAAAATCTGACAAAAATATTGTGAACATCACGAGCCACTATTTTGACTGACGCGTGGAGAATCCAGACAAACTCCTGGAAAGGAAAGGGCAAATATTCGCAGTTTGGTACCCACAGCGCAGAAAACTGACCTTGAGTCCGAACTGCGGGGCGCCTGTAACGAGCTCGTATCTCTTGACGCCGAACTTGGGGCTGTCGGGGTCGTCCGCTGTCGGGATGGTGAAGCTCGCGCCGGGGCGGGTATTCTCCGCGATCGAGCGCGAATAGTGACCCTCCAGGAAGACCGGCGGGTTGTCGTTCTGATCCAAGATCACTATTGTCACTTTGATGATGCGAAAGTACTCCCTGGGTTGCACGGCGATGTCTAATTTCAAGGGGCACGACTCCCGTTGGTAGCAAATGGTGTCGCGGTCGATGCGGCGGGTCGTGCGGAGGACCCCGTCCGTCGCGCCGATCGAGAAGAACTCGGTGTATTCCCCGCTCAGCGGGAGAATGCTGTAGCGTAGGCGACTGATTTCAGCAATAGGGATGGTTTGGCTCAATTCAGCATCTTTGGGGATTTCGGCGATGAATGTGTTGGCCGGGGTTTCTTCGTACATTGAATAGGCCAGTATCCTCTCCGTTTGACCTGTGACCAGCCCACTCATCACTGTCAGGCAGAGAACACACACAAACGTCAAGTCGGAGGCCATCGTGGAAATTCTTAACCTAAAACCGTCCAAGATTCTCCACATACTCCACCTGTGCTATTTTTCCTCGCACGCGCTACAATGCCAATCGAGGCATTGAGTTTCAGTGCATTTTCAAATTCCAATTAAGTCTTGAACGGCTGTCCGATGGAGATATTATCAGCGATAAGTTCCTCAAGCGAAGCTAAAAGCTCTTGGTACACCGGTGTGCGCTGTACTCAGTCTTCGAAGTATGAAGGCGAATGAAAACAGCATAGGCGTCTTCTTGTCACAAATTCTTCCTCGTTTTGCTGCCTGTTTTCCGACTTCTGTCACTGGGTTGTTTGCTGTAGTTATGTCTTCACTGAACCTCACCTGTGAAATGACACAAGAGTAACAAGCGTCATTACTTCCACCAAGATTACACACAAGCTTTTTGCCTTTCAAAGGGCAAATGCGCACTTGGCAGACAAACACGCAGTAAGTCCACGGAATGACCACGAGCGAGGGTACTAATCACTCAGTATTAGCACACAAAGTCAAAACACACGAAAACACCATGATGGGGAAAACGCGACAAGCTTACCTCCTTCGATGCCAACAAAACCACGCCATGTGTGCGGAGGAAATAGATCCGAGTGCACTGTGCTGCCCCTGTCTGTCAGAAGCGATGTGCATCTACCTGAAGCTCTTTCTTCAGTTTGATAGCTTTTCAAGCCTCACTTCACCTTTAAAGGCTTCAGATGTCTTTCTTACCTGGGTCATGTGACTCGTGCGGCCGCGCGCTGATAGGCCCGCTGGGACTCCGCTGTGCGACGGGAAGGGGACTCGAGGGGTTGAGCACAGTTATTAACTCACTGACAAAACTGGACCAAAGCACTGCATGTTGTAAACATAAAGAAGCCCCCTGTATGCCAAAGCACAGCGCAGCTATTTCCCCCACGCATGCATGTACGCCCTCAGCGGTATCAAAGGGCCTCCTGCAAGCGCCGTTGCCTCTCATTAACGCAAATCCCGATTCACGCACGCACTTTGCATTTGCATAATAGATGAAGCGTCCAATTCACTCTTGGCTTTGCGCACCCTGCACATACATGCCCCTTTCCAAATTGCACTTCTAATGTCACCCCACGCTATAGCAATGACCAAAACGACACCAAAAATGCACTGACGTATGAACAGAAACGACGTGTCTGGAGCACGACAATGGTTGATTAAAACCAACTTCAAAGCGCCTGCCTCTCACTGCTCACTCCATCAGGACCTAGAACACCTTTATTTTCTGGTGCTTTGGATCTTTTTGACAATCAGCGAATTGATTCGGCTGAAATGAAAGGCAGGAGTTCGCTGAGCATCTTGTCGCTTTCCTTTGACTTCACTCGAGAGTTGAATGCTGCGGTGAATTGCACATTTGGCGTCGTAGAGCGGTGCAAATTGTCAAAAGAACGTTGGTTAATGTATCTAATGAAGGTGCAATATTAAGAGTAACTGTCACTGATTGCTACCTCCAGTTTCTGCCGCCTTTGATCTGCACCATGAAGACTTTCTTTGCGACAAAGTTTTGCCAAGCACTGCTGATGAGCAGTTGCGCTCCTCGCAGGTCAAAGTTGAGCTCTGTCCGCAAACCGCTGTGGAAAACTGGGGTGCTTTCTTGCCCATGATATCTTCATTACCTTTTTCATTGTGTCTGGAAGGCGCAAAACGACAGAAGAAAAGTTTGTCGTTGTGTAAAAACAATTCAAATTTGCAGACTCTGCTGCTTCTCCTCAGAGATGTGATGCGCGTTGTGTGTCAGCCGTACCTTGGTTGCCCCACTGGAGCAAGTGAAAGGTGTTGAATGTCAATGCTTCTTTCCTTCGAATGAAGGGAAGAAATGAGAAGGATTCTTTTTGTACTCTGCTTTTCCTTTGTGTCCCATTGGTGTATTTTTGCATGTCGTCATTCATTCCTTTTTGTGTCTGGCAAGGAACCTCGTGAATACTGGAGCAGCCTGAGGCTTCTCTCAGAATAGTTGCCCGTCTTTTCAAGCACACGTTTGTGGGTTCTTGTTGAAAATTTTCACAGCAGTTAGCCTCTCACCAGCCTCTCACCCACGTGAGGACAGATCCACGTCCTGATAGGGACCAACACATTGGAGGGAGAGTTCCTGACCGAGAAAAAATAAGGAGAATGAACAATTTGTTTTGACGGGGAAACACAAAAATGAGGGTGACGGCGTCGGAGCGTCGGGGCTGTCTTCTGGATTTGCTTCAGGTTTGGTGAAATTGCGCTGTTGCTTTGCAACGAAACTATTTAATTTTAAGCGATGTTATTCCTCATTCCTGAAGTAAAATTGGCAAACATAATTACACATCTTGAAAGGTTTCTCAAGAATAGCTTTTTCACCTTGGTAAGTTTCTTTTGCTTATGGGTTATGACACTCCACTGGGAACAGACCAACCGAACCGCTAAACGGTCAAATATCTGCAAATTTATGACGGTTTTAAACTTCTGCGAGAAGTGAGCCATCTCTTGCTGTCAGTACCCCCAGAATTTGCAGCCATTCGAAGAGATAAATGAGATTTTCTTTGTGGGGGTTTTGTTATCTTCAATATCAGTTTGGTTTCTTTCCTTGACAGTTTTCTTTTCCAGCACGATACGGCCCATAATTATCAATGGCCTGAGAAGCACTAATAAAGGTGAATTTGGATGCTAACGTTCACAGAGGTTTGAACATGTGTTCACATAATTGCGTGTTTCTGCGATGCGGTCTCCGTCGGATTGTTTTCATTGCAGTGAAATCTGAGACTCCAATCCTTCAGTGAATGTGGGTTCAAAATTTGTCATGGTCCAACATTCGTCAGTTGCAGCCTCCCCAAATTTCCCTGAAACATAAACCGTTCCCTCAGGTCACAAAAGCCCACACGGAACTTGTGTAGCATTTTTTCTGTGCCCACAGAAAAGAGTGGCCAGACCAAAAGAATCTTTTGGACGAAAGTTTACTGGATTCCATCCAAGCCAAGCTTCTCCTTTCTCCTGCAGACATGTCACACACAGAGATACATCAGAAGGTGCACAGCCTGCCGGCTGGGAGGGAAGGGAAAAGTGAGTGCGGCGGACGGACGGACGTGACGAGGCGCGGCGGGCAGAGCGTGACGCGCGGAGCCGCGGCCCGAGGCTCTTTGGCTCAACCCGCATGTCGTTTAGAGTTTGATCTATGACTTCTTCCCGTCGTAAAAACTCAGGATTTGAAGTGCCTTGTTTTGACGTCGTTTCCAATATCTTTGATACACAGACACAACAAAATGAAGGTGTATCTCTGAGCGAGTGTTTTGACTGTGTAATTGCATGTACCCACCGAAAAAAAGCGCTCCGGAGATTGGAGGGGTCGGTCCTCGGGGGAAAATATGGGCAACGGGGTTGACCGCGACAGGGGGTATTACGAGAGCAGCGGTAAAGCCCCAGAGATACGCACTCGCACCCCTCGACCCCAGGGATGAAGACGTCAACTGGCGCGTTCCTTTTGCGCGCGTTTTTGTGAGATCTGGAACTCTGCAGGCGAGTCCAGAAAACGTAGAGGCTGTCAACTTTTGTTGATGATACTGAAATACCATTTCAGTGATGCAATTGAAACAAGCAATTTTCCAACAGGATGTTGAACCAAGGCCTCAAAGACAGACTGAACACCATTTCCTGAAAAAATGTCGTAAATTTGTCACCTTCAGCTTTGTCAGTTTAAACATGAACGTGTGAAGCGAAACCACTGGGTTGAGTTTCACACGACAGACCCACAAATCAACATTTTAAGGAGTTCAAAACAACGCGATGTTTCATTCTCCGGAAACAGTCAAACACCTTTTGTAGCATCAAAGTAAATTTAACTTTTCTCTGGCCACAAATTACAAAGACACTGATGATGATATTTTATCAGAGGAGAAATTGTCCGAACCAAAATGAAAAGATGCTGTAAAAATATCAAATTTCACAAGCTTCGCGATTCGTCTATCAACATAAAAGCCAAGATGTACAAAAGATATGTTTGACTTGAAGCACAATGAAGGTAAATGGGAATAATTGTGACACTAAATTGCACAGGTGTCTCATAAAACCCAATGATTGCACACACGCAGTTGTTTGGTCGTGTGGTGGTGAAGTCAGCTGAACAATCAGCCGTGGCTAGCTGTTGCAGACACGCCTTTGTCTGGGGTGTCAATGAGAGTGAGTTGGTTCAATTTGTTGGATTGTTCTTTGGTGGACATGACCAACTGAGTCACAGACTCAGGTCTCCAGGGTGTCAACTCCATCCCGTTGGGATGTTTCTGCAGTTTCAGGCAGTTGATTGAGTTCAATGGCAAGGAGAGTTGGGATGTTTCTGTCCCTCTTCGAAACAATCGAACCATTTTTTTTTTCTGTCAACCATTTGTTCGGCGTCGAGAGACGTTATTTTCACAAACTTAAATTCGAGCCGTCCTCCTGATCTCGAAGACCCGACAACAAAATGAGCCACGGTAGCATTCAAATATGCCCGAAAAAAAGTTTCCTCGCAAAGAGCGAAGAGACATAACAGAGCGCCCACTGGGATGGGTTTTGTTCAGTCTTCTGAACATTCAGGTGGTGGCGCAGAAATCGGATCTGCTCATGGCAGAGTTTTCCCGAGGACTTGCTTTGGAGATGCTAGATGGACTCAAATTTGTCTTTTTTGCTCACACAGATCGCTACTGATAACAAATCAAAAAGTGAAAACTTGTATTGTATGTTTGATCGCAAGAAGATAGACAAATCAAGATCAGATTTTCTTTCGAGGCCTTTCGATTTTGTCTGGGACATCAGCGTGAGGCAATTCACAAACACATGGAAGCATGTCCGCACCTCTGTCAAACTTGTGCTTTGGAGAAATACGAACTTGTTTGAAGTGATGTAAATTCAGTTCTCCTTTTCTTTTTTTCCTGAACAAAATACTGTTCAAAATTTGTTTTCGGAAAAAGATGTATTCTTGAAGTCTGTCAGTTGATTTCCCTGCCATTTGATATTTTGTATGCCGAAAAGTCAGGCCACATAACTGAAGTGAAATTGTGCACTTGTACCCGTGCAGTTCATGAATTTCTTCCCAAAAGTCTGGAAGTCCTGCATGGCCTGGTCAGTTTGAGTGGTGGGGGACCGATTGGCGAACACGTTCGTGGGGTTTTGAGTCCTATTTCTGGAAAGAAGCTGTGTTTGATCTGGTGATTTGCAAGATCTACACATCAAGCATACTCGTATCAATCAAAACAAAGTGGTGTGCACAAAGAGGAAAATCGCACCGTCGAGGAGTCGACACAAAAACTGGTGTTGGTGCTGCTGAAAACTGGGCGTTGCAGAAGCAAGCATAGAAAAGCTGTTGACACAAACAAGTGAAGAAGAAAGCCGGGTATGTCATTTCGCCTTTCCCGCCGCCGCCCTGAAAAAAGAAGGCTTCTTCGTCCTGTAATGGACAGATTTTTCATACGATGTCGATAAGATCAGTTGTCTCTCAACTGACAATTTCTCAGCAAGCCTTGGCATGCGATTCCAAGACAGAAGGCCGGAACAAGTCGTCAGTGGCGCTGTTCTGAGTGATTTTTGGTCACCATCCGTCAATTTGACCTCTTCATTGACAGGGCATTTGCAAGAGAATTTCTGCCACCTGCCGAGCGCTTTTACCTCAGAAATTCTCGCGAAGAGGTGAATTGAAACAAAATGAACCTGTTGTGGCCTCTTTCGACATTTGGCCCAAGTGCTCCCAAATTGGTGTTTGTTGCTGTTGTTTGGGCAAAGAACTTCTTTTGCATTGGTGGGCAACGACAAACACTTTACAGGTGCACTGGATGGCTGAGAAGAAATCCCATTCGGAGCATTTTGCTCCATGGCCTGGGGTCCACGTCCCGTGTGAAGTGAAGCCAGAGACCCACGACGTGGTCCTCAGACCTGTGTCAAACTCAGCAAAGCGAGTTCTCACCCTGGGATAGATTGCACCCTCAAAGGTGTTAACCATGAGAAAACACTGCAGTCAAACAATATGTCTCAAAGGTTAAGCTGCCCGTAGGCCTCTTAGACGATGCTGCATTGGGTTTGTGCATTGGTGCATTTGGTTTCAACAATGCAAGGCCACTTTGCCACATGCTGGGGGTTTAAAGACAAGTCTTTTCTATTTGATCAACTGTCTGAAATTGGTCGAATATATTCGCGTTCAAATTTCTTTACTGTTCTGGGAAATGCACATGAAGAGAAATCAATCAAGTGGAGTTTCTCAGAGGTGGACGTCCAGCCATGGCGAGATGTGGTTTTAATTGGAGCTTTTGCCATTGCCAAAATATACGTCCAAGGACGCCGCGGTTGATTTGAACTTGTTTCGAACGTTGAGCGATAATAGAGTGACGTTAGTTAGTTGGTTGTGGCTTGTTGTCAACACCAGGTGCTGCAACTACCAAATTAGTCCCTGCAACTTTTTCTCAAATTTGCACCATAATGGAGCAAAACCATATATG
>JAAUXT010058905.1_pt1 | contig 17196 bp, 19 predicted proteins | sample 7278171 | NCBI WGS metagenome assembly JAAUXT01 (sample SAMN14350112, study PRJNA611818) | marine sediment metagenome | isolation source: surface marine sediment (1.8m) | place: French Polynesia: Moorea | collected 2018-08
CTTTCTGACAAGTCAAAATGACTCAGAATGACTAGAGGAATCATCCCTGAAAATTTGGTTGAAATCGAAGCATTCATGGTGTGAAGGGCATCGAGCTGGGGTGGCTGGTTCAAAAGCCTTAGGCCTAACAACATTTGGTGGAGACACACAAACAAACAAACAAAAAAACGACAGAGGTGAAAACAATATAGTCCGATTTTCGGAGAAATTGGCCTATAAAAAAAACAACTAAAAAACCGACAGAGGTGAAAACAATATAGTCTGATTTTCGGAGAAATCAGCCTGTAAAAAAAGAGAAACTTATACAACAAAAAGAGTAAAATTTTCTGAAAAAAATGGCTTGGGTCTCTCCATATGTCTGTTTGCGAGCAATGAGCATTCCCAGACATCAATGGGTACATTTTATTCTTCTGAACTCTGCAAACCGCATTGATGTTTCTTTTTGTGGTCATCCAGACCTGAGTTTAGAGATACACTTCACTAGATTTTGTTGTCGTGCCACCTGCCACAGGCTGCCAGTGGCAGGTCTATTTCTCTGAAGCCTCTGCAAAATTCTGAAATCAGGTGAAATAGTGATGTGGTAGCACTCACCTGCACCACATCACTGACTTGAATTCAAAAGTGTACATTAATGACCAAAGGAAGCAACTGCAGTTGTCTGTGTGCGCTGACTGTCTGCAAACGAGGATCAACCTCCATTTTTCACTTCACAGTGATGGAAACTCATCTGCAACAACCAATACATCCTCATCTTGTTAAATGAGGCGTGTTTCATTTTTTCAAAGCACTTGGGAAAGGACCTTCATGCTTAAGAACACAGTGTGGATGAGAGGCGAAAATTCTGACCATGTGAAGAGAAGACAGCTTGGCAGCTTCAACAGCACTCCCTCTTGCAGCACAAGCTTTTTCAGGTTCTGCTTCGCAGCAGGAGTTGTCAAGCTTCATTCCTTCGAGCTGTAAATACAGAAATACACTCACTGAGTCCTCCGGACTGACTTGATTGGTACGTCCTCCGGACTGACTTGATTGGTACAACCAGAAGGGCAGCAAGACACCACTCACCTCAAGCTCAACATCTGAAGCAATGGAAAGACAAAAGAGGGCAATTGGTTGCAATTGCAAATTCCTCCAAAATGGTTTTCTCAACAAAGGCACACTGCAAGACCATAATTTATTTTGAAACTGGAAACTACAAACAACAGTTTCAAATGGAAAACTGAAGTCATGACAAAAGTATTTTTTGTTGCAAATACCGTGATGTGTGCAGATACTTTTGTCAACAACCTCTGGGCAAAACAAAGGCATACTGCAACAAAGATGCAAGATTGAGACAGCAAGACAAGGAAAGTTTCTGCAGAAGACCAGGCAAGTTTCTGCAGAAGAATCTGGAGAAGCAAAAAGCACAAAAGGGTGTCAAAGTATAAGAGAAATGACAAATGAAGGAACATTTCTCTTATAAACTTTGTTGGCTACTTGAGGGTATCTTTCAAACAGGCATCACTAACTAAAATAGAGAAAGCAAAACCAGACAACATTTGTACAAGCAAGATCAATGTCATGCTTGCAACTGCTTGACAGGATTACAAACTTTCCCTGCATCAAAAATGGGACAAATCGATGAGTGAATTCACAACTGTGAATTTTTTTTTGTACATCATCTGCAACAACAGCTTAAGTGGCTCCAGTGTTGATTTTGGGTCACCCGTTGGGGGTGGCTTGAGGGCAGTCCACATATCATTCAACAGTGAGAACTCTTGCTCTTGGTAGAATGATTTGGCAATGGCCATAAAGGAGGAGTCAGACAGGATGGGAAGGAAATGGTACTGACTGAAAATGAGAGTTGCTGCAGAAAATGGGCTGCACCCCAGATTGCACAACTCTGGGAACAGCTTATGGGCCTTTCCCAGCTTTGGGCGGTCGGCGTCCAATATGAGATTCATGAAGTACAACTGGTAAAAACAGATTGGAGACACAAGAAAGTAGCAAACAAACAAAAAAAACAACGAAGGTGGAAACAACATGGTCCAATTTTTGGAGAAATCAGCCTATAAAAATCATCCAGTGCCAAATAGGATTCTAACAAGTACATTGTATTATTCATTATTGCATGTTTGAACATGGTGGCTTCCTTAAGCATCAGTGCAGGGACCATCTACCACGATGGAGAGCGTATTGCCAGCTTGTGCAAACTAAATGCCATGGCAGGAAATGGGTCGAACAAGATTGGTAATTCCTAACCCAATCACCGAGTACATCCCCCTCTTCAGCTGGAGTGCATTGCCTCAGATGTTGTTGCTGGTTTCTTTTGTTGGCACAGCCTGTGTTGTTGCTGTAGAGTGGTTTGTTCCCTCTGAGCACTTGAAGAAAGACAGCTGCATCACAGCTAGCATGAAAGAATGATGTCTTGGAAATTGGTTCATGGGTGGACAGACGCTCTTTGGAAAACAGTTGATGTGCTTCCACCACAGACAATTTCATTCATCACATTCTGTCTTCAATCGATTGGCTCACATCATCCCAGTGGTTGAAATTTTTTATCTCCTCACTCTCCTCTTGACTGATCTTGGCCCTGGTTTTTGAGGTTGTGGCCAGAAGATGCTTGCCTTCTTTGATCTCTCTGGACTGCTGGTTGCAGAATGCAGCCATGGAAGCAGCATCCCAAATGTCTGCACTCTTGTTCTTGGTCCCAACTTGTTCATGGTCCCAAGATTGATCATCTGAGCTGTGCGACCTCTGACTCCATCTGCAGCCTGCTTCCATGCTTCCAGTAGAATGTGTTGTAAATGCATGGGATTTCACATTTCGAAAGTTGCCAGAAACTTTCGTTGACCTGTATTGAATTGTCACTGATCTGCAACAGCTTCACAGGGATGCCCTGGGCCTCCAGATGGCCAATCATTGCATCCGTGAATGCTTCCACAGCCCAGCAATCCTGCTTTGGGACCTCAGAGAAAACCAACCTTTCATCCTTAAACAGCATGTCACACTCCAGGCAGGGGAAGTAGCACACAGCATTGTGAATTGTCATGCTCTTCGTGCTGAAGAAAGCAGACTGAGGTACAATGTTCTTTGTGTGCAAAATTTAAGTCAGCCACCATCATGCATTCACCACTATGCATGTCCTTCTTTTTCCGCTCCATTTCTGTTGTCTGCCATTTGTTGTCAAACAAATTGACAAACAAATGTCAAACAAATGGACAGACATTGTGTGCAAAGACTCCATGAAGAGGAACTGTGCAAAGACTCCATGAAGAGGAACAGGAGACTTGCAACCGTCACGACAGTTGGCAGAGCTGTCTTGAAGATTGTGTTTTGTCCTTTTTGTTTTTTCAGCATCATCCAGTGTCACATCGGAGTTTTTGTTCATCCATGTCTTGAAATACACCATTTTCATCCCCCATGAAGCAACATATTCCAATGAGTTCTACAGCAGACAGATGGTCTCCACCATCTTGAGATGGTGCACACCACATTCATCACACTTCCGATCAATGCACTTCATGTTGCAGGCAAGAACATTGTCTGGTTTGTCGCCTGAGCACAATGTGCGCAAGATGGCTTCAGATAGTCAGGCTTTTACCCACTGGTCCCCGTCGACAAGGAGATCAGTTCCGTTGGAATTGTTGGTGCATGACGAATGTCAGGAGTTTGAGTACAGGTCCATGTGGACACCAAGATCTGTTCTGTTGGAATTGTCAGTGCATCATGAATGTCAGGATTTTGCGCATGGGTCCCTCTGGACACAGAAATCTGTTCTGTTGGTGCACAATAAATGCCAGCATTTCGAACTGCTTTCTTGACAAGTTCTGCTTGAAAATAAAACTGAACAATTGGTTCTGTCAACAGGAAAAGCAACATCAGAATGTCTGTTGGCTCGGGCATAGCAGATGCAACAGAGCTGTTGAAAGAGCTGTTGAAAGATGAAATGGGTGGGTGTGACATTCAGGTTTCATGATCTGTTATTCTCTCATCCCTGTGCTGTTTTAGAGTTCTTGCTCATATTCTGTTGAGGGTTTGAATGAACATTGCCTTTTGTTTGGGAATCCCTGCAGCATTGCTGTGCATGGCTCCGTGTGACCACAGAGATGTGCTCTGATGGAATTGTTGGTGCACAATGAAAATCAGAATATTGAACAATGCTGTTCGAAATGTTTTGCTTCAAAATCAAACTTTACAATTGGTTCTGTCTGCAGTGCAGCCAACAACGCAGTTGATGAGGAAGACAATCAAAGTTCCCTTGGAACTCGAAGGTGAGGCACTTCCTGGCCTGCTTGTGAATTGTTGAATCATTGTTTCACCATCTGTGAAGGTCCATCATCACATAACATTGGTTCACCAACAGTGTCCACTTTTTGTCATGTTCTTGTGGTTCCCCACAAATATGAGAATGTTCACTCTTCAGGTGAACCGGAACCAAGAAATACAAAGCAGGCAAGCCTGCTGAAGAAGAGGCTGGTTCAGAAAAAAGAAAAAATGTCCAGAACAGAATTCAAGTGGGGTGTTTCAACTGGCCAGGACAACAGTGGTCAAACGTGAAGAAAACAGCATGGTGACCTGATCAGGCAACACAAAGCCCATGAATGATGAGGAGAGCAAAGAAAGCATGGTGACCCAATCAAGCAAAACAAAGCATATGGATGTTGTGTCCATAATGCAGACTTTGTTTCAGGATGACATGGAGAGTGCTGTCACCAAGCTGAAGGCAACATTTAAGGGTAGAGCGGAGCGCGTCTTGAAGTGAAATCTTGTGGCCAGGGACAACTCCAAAGAAGCACCTTAGCAGAAACGGTCCAGAAGGCCGAGAAAATGAGATGGGCCGTTCTACCACAACTTTAGGGGGAGGGGGGTTGGGTTTAGGAAGCCCAAAAGATAAGAAATCCTGTGATGTAATTATTCTAGGTGCATCAAAAATTTTGTAGTGTTTGAGCGCGTTTTCGCTCTTAGTTTTATTGAACAGTAGTTGCGTCTTTTGACAAGTAAAGTAGGAAGGGGGTTTCTGGCCAGGTGGGACAGTTCGGTGCTTCCCCATCCCTTGTAGGATGATTTCTCCAGTTAATCGGATAGGTTTTGTTTTATTTCCAGGGCCTTGTGGGGACCGTGGGGCCCACCCATTCAGAATTAAAGATGTTTCATTTGAAGATTATTGTTACTAGAGTTCAAATCGTTTGTTCCATGTGCGGGCTGTATGGCTGGCCCTCCTTCCATGAGGTGCTCAGCCGCATGGCCCAGTTGTTGGGTCATTCTGATTCGTTCTTGTTTGAGTTTTTGGGGAATGGGGGTTTTCTTGATCATTGTAATGGTGCTGTAAAAGGAGTTGTGAATGGTTAAAGTTTTTCGTAGCGGTTGTGTCAGCAAACCTTTTTGACTCACTAGTACAGGTGGGTCAGTTAGTCCTGTATTAGAAAATTAGTGTTTCCAGAGAAGATGTTTCTTGTGATTTTAATAAATCCAGGGTTTTTGAACGATTTTGTTCCCTGAGATCGTACTTCAGGTGTTGTTTGTTTGTTCACCCTTTCCGGACATAAACTGTTCTGATCACCCGTTTGGAGCATGATTTACAACGATTTTAGTCATTGTGGGATGACCATTTTGAATTTTGTAACTTTATGAACCAAGAGAAACAAAAGAAACACGATAACATGCGAAATGTCAAACATTTCTAAAAGGGGCATGTCCCATCAGTTGGAGGTCCGATTTCCACAAGGTGTTGCGCTTTGTTATTGACCGTTCTGGGTTAACCGTTCAAGGGGGCATGCCCATGAATGGGACGTTTTGCTACAGACCCTTGAGCACTTTGGTTCCAAGGCTGGTCCATTCGGGTTAGAACTGTTTAGTTTTCTCGACCATTTTAAGTCAGGTTTTTGTTTTGCCTAGGACCATTGAGAGGACGTTAAGGGCCTTGCTTGAAGGGTCCTGTTCTAACCATCCTCCTTCCCCCGGGTTTCCAAAATGTCACTCCCCAGTGACTGGTCATTAATGGGTGTTTGTCAGGGGGATTTTCAACCTGGCCTGTTCAGGCCTCCTTAATCTTAGAACTGAGCCAAGTTCCTAATTGTCAAATGGTTCCAGGTTTATCCCTTGTTTTGGATCTTTTGAAACGGTTTCAGGGCTGATCCTTTTGTGGAGAAGTGGAGACCCATTAGGCCCTTTTTTCAGGCCCTGGGCAGGCACTGCTAAGTTACTCAGCCAGAATGTGGAGGGGCTGGGCATGTCAGCACCCTCTCACATTGAGGTTTCACAACAGGGTAGCTAATCCCTTTCCTTCCCCTCCGCGAGATGGTGCATCAATCGCTACCTAGCCTCCCATTGGTGATAATTTCACCCTGAACCATCTGTTTTTTCGAGGGAAGTGGTGTCAGCTGCCTCAGCTTCACCTACCTCAGTGTGGTTCCGATCTGTCTTTTCAGCCTCAGAATTCAGGGGATATTCTAAAGCCAGTACCCAGTCTTCATCGTCTGAGTGCTCCTCGAGCAAATCATCTACACCGCCCTCTGGTGGTGTATCTGGATCAGTACACACATTGGTCACAGGAACTTCCCCAAGTTCCTCACACTGCAAGACATGGGCTTTTATTATGAGTAACAAATGGTTGCAGTGGATTGTGAAGATTTTACCAGTAGACGAATTCCTTACCTTGTACACAGGAGTGTCCCTGAACTTCTCTACCACTTTATGCGGCTCGTTGAGCCAGCGATCTGCAAGCTTCCAGTTCCCAACTGCCCAACTCGATCTTACAAGTACTTGATCACCTGGATCCAAAACAGTTGCTCTTGCCTTTTTGTCATAATAGCGGACTTGTCTGCCAGCTTCCTTTTTGGAAAGGGCAGCTCCTAGTGTCAGAGCTTCTTGCATTTTTCTGGCTGTTTGGGCCACATACTCGTGTGAGTACCGTCCCTGTTCACATTCAGCTGAAGGGAAGTAAAAGTCAACGGGCAACCTGGTACGCCTTCCAAACATGAGGTAATGGGGGCTGTACCCTGTTCTACTTGATCTTGTGCAGTTGTATGCATACAAGAGTGTTGGTAGGTGTGGTACCCAGTTGTCCTTTTGCTTCGAGGTCAACTTGCCAAGCATGTGGATTATGGTTTGGTTCACCTGTTCAACCTTGCCATTGGCTTGCGGGTTATAGGGCATGGTCCTTTTCTTGATGATATCTGAAAGAAGACACAATTCTGCAAACAGCTTACTTGCAAATGCTTTTTCATTGTCAAGACACCAACCTTGCCGGTGCACTGAACTTGGTGATGAAATTCTCCCAAAGGAGCAGCCGCAGCAGAGTGTCCATTCATGGGGAAGGCCAGGGTGTACCTGGTGAAATGGTCCGTCACCACCAGCAGATGTTGTGGCCCCTTGGACTCGCAGGTTTTGGCTCCCCCCTGTTCCACTTGTAGGAAATTGATGTGGATTTGTTCCAAGGGGGCCCCCACAGTTTGGGGTACCAGAGGTGATCATGCTGGGGGTGGCCGCAGTACTGTCTGCACCTTCCACACTTCGAGACATGTTCTTTGACATATTCACCAATCTGGGGCCACCAGAGATGGTCCTGCAAGAGGGCTTGCGTCCTGGTGATTCCCTGATGGCCTGCATCTTTGTGACAACTGTTGAAGGCTGTGAACCTTGCATCCTCCGGGACTACGAACTGGTAGACTTGTTCTGGATCAGGTTGAATTAAAGCCCTTTTAAACAGTTTCACTGGATCCGGTCCTGTGAGTAGTAGGTTTGGAGCTTCTGTGATCAGTTTTGACTGCTTGCGTTCTATCACCACTCACCACTCTCACTGACCTCCTTGAGAGCTTCCTTAGCTTCTAGCTTGGTGAGGCTTTCCCCTCTTTTCTTTTTCTCGAGCACTTTGAAGATGGGGGCCAATTTCTGTGCACAGGCCCAATCATCTTTGGCATCTGCAAGTTGGGAAATACCTGTTTGACTCTGGACCATACAGTGAGTTGCAATTTCACACCATTCTTCACCGTTCTCCACCAAAGGTTTGCAATTTTGGTGTAGATCTTCTCAGGATCCTCTGAATCCAGTGTTTGAACGGTCGTGACACAATCTGGATGATGCAGCTCTGCTGGACCAGGTTTGGCTACAATGGAGGCTAACATCTCCTTGCTCTCTTGTCATGTCCTGCAACACTCTGACGGTGTCAGGGTGTTTGGGTGTTATTGTCCCGGGTTTTGAGACTGATTGTCCTGCGTTTTGAGACTGCTATGGCTGATAGTTCAGCCATGCATTCTTCATCGAGTCTCTCCTTGATAATGGACAGGAGGGGGGCTTCAAAAGGGGTTGGAGGTTTCCCTCATTTTTCCTCCACCCTTTTGGAGGGGCTTTTCTTCAAGTGAGTACAGAAGCTTGTACAGAAGCTACCATCCCACATCTGCCACGGATCATCTTCATCGAAGTGTTTCCTTTGCAACTCTCCTGTCTCTTCATCGCAGGTGTTGCAATGGTCTGAGAATCAGAGGTGATGGCAACACTTCTTGGCTGTTTGAAACTGGCCCATTTCTGGATGGTCCATTTCCCCCGTCTCGTTGCTGAGGACCTTTTCAGTGAAGCTTTCCCAAACATGTTGTGTCTTTGACAACAGTTGGTACTCATCAGCAGCCGATTAATCCTGTTTTGTTGTCTCTTTTTCCGATGGTTCATAACCTTCTTCCATGCGACTCAATGCATCAGCAATGAGATTGTTTCTGCCCTTCATGTACTTGAGTGAGAAGTTGTAGTGGGACAGTGCCCCTACCCACCTGTGTCCTAGAGCATCCAGTTTAGTGTGTTCCTTCAGGACATAGGAACACACTTGTCAATGGACTGGAGTCTGTTTGCACGTGAAATGCTGGGGCTCCATACAGACAGTCGTGAAATGCTGGGGCTCCATACAGACAGTCGTGAAACCATTTATGGAAATGCGAGAAACACAAGGCAAACATAATACCTCAAAAAAGGACAAAGTGTGCGAAAGGAAAGGGAGACAGTTGCACACTGTACAAATATACAGGACTTTAGGACAGTCACAGTTGTAATGGAATTAGGCTACCAAAATTACTCAAACAACACGGATGCACCCTTTGAGATGTTCATCTCAATTGCAGTTGGGGAGACGCAAATAATTAGTGCACCTTGCTAAACTGCTGTGCGCACATTGTAACCCAGAAAAGTTCTCCTGCCGAAAAATAAACCCCGCCCCAGCAGAAACCACGTGAATTTGACTCAGCTCCCATGCGAGCTTGTGCCACCACAGCACGAAAAGTGCTGATGCTCTGTATGGAGCCAGTGCCACTAAGTCACACCCAGTCCAAATTGCTCTGATAGGAGCCAGTGACAGTCCCCTTACAATCGCCGTCTGAGTGCCCAATCACAGCTAGTGTTAAGAACAGGATCTCCTCGTACCCTGGGGGAGACTGACCAAAAACACACACTAATGAATAAGTCAAATAATTCAGGTTGTGAATGACACTAATGAATAAGTCAAATAATACAGGTTGTGAATGGTCACATCTTGGCGCACATCGCCTGCAATCTCCGGGTAGGGGAATTCATCAATATCTTCAATCAGTAACCCATGATTGATGGCCAAACTCAATTCCAGGTATGAGACAGTGAGGGACAGATCCACTTCAGGTCTTACCAACCTTCCTGGGTGACAATTCAAGATAATGTCGCACTCAGGTCTGTCTACATTTTCAGGGCCCAACCACATTGATTTTGTCCCTGGAATGGGTGGATGTGGATTGCCCAAAATTTCCCTGTCTGGGCAGATTCTGACCATGATGTCTGGATTACAGATCACTGAAAGTGTGGGGCCGCAAAACCTTCTCACAAAAGCACTGAAACGATCTGGGCACCGGCCTGGAGTACTCCAATGGGGGCGGGTTCGATCCTTGCACAATGGACAAACACACAGCTTGCAAATTTGCCAAATATTGATGGTAAAACACTAGAAAGGAATGCACTCTTTTTAAATAGGCTTCCCTGCCACCCAATACTCCTATTCTCTCCAATACTAACCTCTCTAACTGATGTTTTCTGCCATGGCTCGAGTTTTTGCAATTGTTATCAAAATTTCGCCGCCTTCCTCATCTCGCGAATTGAACTGTAAGAGTCATGAGACATTCCATGGTTTGTGATTAGCTGAAACTGGTTCATCGCTAAGTGTCACGGCTGACCATTCACAGCTTCATGGTTCTTGTCCAAATCCCACTTTTCAGCAACAATTTCTATTCCAGAATGCCAATTCCCATTTCTTACATCACAGACATGCTTTTCTTAAACTCCTTGCTCCTTTCATCGAGGGTTCTTTCCTTTTTTTATGGTCTGTTTTCCATCCTGCGTCTTCTGCGAACAGGCCATTTCACCTGGAACAGGCCATTAAAGCACCTCAGGATGGTTTGATTTGACCTACTTTTCACTGGAAGCTGTTTCTTTTGGCACGTCTTCCATTTTTGGCTCACTTCTTGCGCTGGCAGCTTGCAGCTCCATCCTTCGCATTCATTCGTAGAGGTTCGTTGTTTTCTTCATTTTGATCTTTGTTTACAGTGAGTAACAAATCTCAAGGATTGGTTCTACAGCTTGTTTCTCCTCCTGCTCAGTCTTATGCATGATTGCCGTGCTAATTTCCACAATGTCAGGTTTCCCTATGGACAATGCGTTGGAGGTGGGGGAGTTTGACTCCTACGAGGCTTACTTAGCCAATCTGGGCATGAGTCTAAGCCTTCCTTGCTTGTTTCCATGCTTAGAAAGTTTGGCATGAGTCTAAGCCTTCCTTGCTTGTTTCCATGCTTAGAAAGTTTTGGTTGTTCCAATTTAATATGCTTTCAATTAGCCTAGTGATCTTTAATTTTGGTGGGAGTTTGTCCTTGCAAGTGAGAGCTCCATCTTCCTTTTTCCATGGTTTTGCTTTCGACTGGGTAGTTTTGTGTAGAGAACACCCACCCCCTGAACTCATGACTCGTCCTTAACAAAGAATTTCAATTTCAGCATCTGGTATCTGGTGGACCATTTTAGTTTCGTTCAGTTTGAACGGTCTACGGGAGTGCTCAGGTAATTAGTTCAGGCACGTTCAGGGCACAAGTCAACAAGGTAAGCCAAAAATGAGAGTGTTAAATGATTATCAAGGTCGAGTTCCTCAATCCCCTTTGAATTTTGGTGTCAACTTCCCATTATCATTGACTCGCATGCCACATTTGAACTGTTTTCATGAGTCCAATTTAATTTGGGTCCTGAACGGCCCGTTGGTTCACACCTTGTGTCATAGTGCAATTAAAAACAATAGAACAGTCATTCCTTATCAGAGCATTCGCACCTTCCATTAAATGGTTGAGGAGCCCAGTGTAACAGGACCAGACAATGACCAGGACCAGACAACAACCACACTATTTGGTCATTGTGTGGTCCTGACACTTTTTTCGGACCAGGCAACAACCAATACAAGTGGTCATTACTCAGTCCTAGGACTAGACAATGACCATTTGAATTGTGTCAAAGTACGGTTATTTTTACACTACTTGGTGGGCAGAATCTGATGAATGCTCTTCGAGTTGATGGTCATTTTTGCACTTGTCAGCAAAATTTAAATTTTTGCACTACATGACGTCTGCTTTGTTGTTGTGCAAGCGTGGTTTTTGCACAGTGCACAAAGTTTTGCAAGTAAATTTTGGAAGTTTTGCAAGTTTTACAATTTGAGAGGACAAAGATAATGGCTCCAAAGGAAAGGAAAGATGCTGCAGGTGGTGAGAAGGAGGGACCATTGTCCGATCGGCATCATACGCATGATGAGTGGCCGGTAGTTAAGAGGAGCAAGCTCCTGATCAGTGAACTCGCGGCCCCTACAAGAAGTGGGGATCGCTTCTTAACAAGCTCAGATTGTGGCCCAAGAGAACCATTCTTGACTTTAAGACTTGACTCAACCCATTCCCGAGCAACGTGCAACCAGGGGATGATGTGCAGGAAATTCTTGAGCACTTCAGGATCCAGCCCATTCTGCCACCAGAAGTAAGTATTTTTTTGAACCATTTAACATCCATGGTTTACTTCGAAGGTCCCAAATGCATCAGATAAGTCACTTTGTGTCTGCATCCCCCCCCCACACACACACATGCATGAAATTTTTTTTGAGCAAAATTGTACTTCGAATGCATTTGGGTGCTTCAAAGTACTTCGAAGCACCCAAACGCATTCGAAGACAGATTTGTCTTTGATGTATGAGTGTATGAGTTGACTTTGAAGCATTTCATGTCTGTGTGTGCCCCCCTGCCCCACCTAATTTGTTGTGACGACAATGTTACTTCGAATGCGTTTGAGACCTTTGAAGTACTTTGAAGCACCCAAACGCATTCTAAGTAACATTATTTTTTGAGCACTATTTTACTTCGAATGCGTTTAGGTGCTTTGAAGTACTTTGAAGCACCCAAACGCATTCGAAGACTGATGATACATTTTGTGTACAGGGACTATACAGGGACTATACAGGGACTATACAGTCAATCTCGTGTATTTCAGGAGGTGCCCAACCACCGAATGTTGGGACTACATGGCAGCATGATTCCATGGCATCGAGAATCCAGAGCTAGTGTTTTGGATGCGCATCTTCTTGTTTCATCTGCACATGTGCAGCTGGGCAATGGCACTGTGCACAAGATTCCCCCACCTCCATCGTCTTTCCAATCAGCGTAGCTGGGAGCTCACATATGTTCGAGAGTGTGATGCGGCCCTAAACACCGAGGCGCATCCCAGTGAGCTCGCAGCATTTGTCATTGGCTGGGTGTTCAACCTGAATGTGGCTGTGATCAGGGCAAACTTGGAGGTGTGGATGAACCATGCACTTGACGTGGATACGCACACCCAGTTATAAGTCATCAAGGTGCAAGGAAGCCAGTGGGTGTTCGGTTTTCGTGAAAAAACCATTCAAGAGATCAAAAGGCACGGTCTTACATATCCTGCGTTCATCCTGCGTTCTTCACAAAGAAATTGGAGGAGATCCAGGCTGAGGCGCAGGCACGATATCTGGAAGAGCGGCACCATTGGTGTGAAGAAGGACTCGACATGAGTACTGAGGTGGATCCCAATGTAGTGGCTAAGCATATGCTCCAGCAAGCCCAGGGAGAAGCCGATGAGCCCAAGCCCGATGCACCAGAGCCATTTCCGGTGGAGGGGTTCGATGGAGAAGAGGAAGAGGCAGCAGCTGCATGGCCGAAACTGTCAAAGGGAAAAGGCACTGGAGGAAGCAAGGGGAAGGGCAAGATGTCAAAGGCCGCCATTGAAGCAATGAAGAACAAGAGGGGGAAAGATTCATCTGATTCGCCCAGTGAAGGACATGCAGAACCTGGAGCAGCATCGACATCGAGGGGGATGGTGCGGAGGCACACCCCCAGCAAGATGACGGTGCTTGTGGATCATGCCAAAGATGACATGGAGAGCGTACAGCAGAAGTTAAGTGAAGCTGCCCATGTACAAGTGAAGGCCAAGGAGCACAAGGAGACGATAGTGTCTGGCTTCAAGGCCATGGATCAGAGAGTGAAGGAGGCGGAGGAGGCGCAGGACGCTTTGCTGGCATATGTACTCCAGATGAATGAAATAATCAGAGCGGAGAGGACCCTAGATAAGAGCTTCATCACATCCACCAGAAAAAGGAAGCTCAGCAGCAGCGAAGCCAAAGCGGAGGAGGAGAGCCGCAGGAGGCGTGTCCATGTGAAGAGGGAAGTGCCTGCCACGAAGACAAAGCTGAAAAAATCTGCAACTGTGGAAAGTGAGGCATTAACCCCTCCATGACCTCAGGCGACTCTGAAATGCCATAAATGCCCAGTGACGTTCAGGGTGGAGAAAGCCCTAAAGATGCACCTGAAGGAGAAGCACTCCAAAAAGAAGCTGGAGCATGCATGCCTGACATGCAGAAAGGCATTCCTCTACAAATTGCGCTTACTGGAGCATCTGCCCAAACATAGCCAGGAACTCAACTTCCCATGTGACTTTTGTGACAAGGCGTTCAAGACCCAGCAGGCGAGGGGCCAGCATGTGCGTATCGCCCACAAAGAGTTTGAATACTGCTGCCCCGTTTGCCAACAGATCTTCCAGTTCCGTGCCACATTGAACCATCACACGAAGAACCAGCACGGTGAGCTGAGATTAGAGTGCGACATTTGTGGGTGGTGCTTTAGGGCCCAACATGCCTTCACTTCTCACAAGTGCCCCATGCAAGAGGAGGAACAACAGGAAGAAGAACAGGAGCCACAGGAGGGGAACACAATCCTTAAGATGCGTTTCCCAGATGAGGAATCAGGCAGTGACTACAAACCATCCAGTCCTGCAGCCAGCAGTGACTCTGCATCTATCGATCCAGCTGAGTGAGGTGCAGGAGGAGCTGCTTCTCCTCACCAAGGAGGTAGAGGCAGCTGCCAAGGCAGAATTAGCCAAAATGGAGACTACAGAAAGCAAAGGTGGACAGAGTGACCGATGCGGCGGCATGCCTGGCAATGGTGATGACAGAGTGACTGAGGTGGCAACATGCCTGGTCACGTTCAGGCTGATGAGCCGAGTACTGATCAAGATGACCAGGAGCCGGAGGAGCCCATTGACAGCTCTGCTATAGAGGAGGAGGACCTGGACCGCACATAGTCCGACAATGAGCACGGAGAGCGGGGAGCCTGTCACATCATTGCCCACAAGTCTGGATGAAGATCCAAGGGCGCGCGAGTAGTATGTCAGGTACCTATTCACCTATAAAATGGAGGGATGCACATGCGTTGCTAGGCACCAGCCAATCAGAGGGCTGCATTGGGTTGGTAACCAAGGTGATTATGACATCATCACTTGGATTTTGCCAGTTTTGGCCACCAGAGGGCTAGATTTCACTTTTTGCACTTGGGCACTTTTGGAAATAAAGTTTACTGTGCTTTTTGGAGCAATTGCCTAGGTGCGGGTCCATTTGCACTTTGTGCACTTGTGACCTTTTTGTACTTGTCCCTGGTGCCAGGGGAGTTGAGAATTGCGGCGGCAGCGCAATGGGGGCAGCGGTGGCAGTGGGAGAGAGCAGAGTAAAGGATCAGTTTGAAAGTTGTATTGAGTCAAAGACATCAGGTAGTATGATGCTTTCTGGAGACATTCTTCTTTCTGGATAGACAATGGAGATCAGCTATTGAGGAAGTAGTAGAAAAAAAGAGAAAAGTCAGGCATTCATCTCATCAGTGTCCCAGTAGTCAGCAATGGCAGCTCTGGCTGTGCTCAGGTTGGCTTCAGCAGCTTGGACCCTGGGTTTGACATTTTGTGCTTCTTGACAGAGGGTGGCTGCTGTCGCCTGCAGTCCTGCTTGCTCCGCCAGGTCAGCTGCATGCTCAAGCGCATCCAGCAGCTCCCTGGCCTTTACAAGGGCTTGTACAGCAGCTGTTTCAGCCATCACGAGTTGTTGGAGGTTGGGTGCCATGTCTTCAGACTTCTTTTTTTCAATCAAAATCAGATGCTGTGAACTTGTGTTGCCCATGCACTGGTCGCGCTTTGCGTTGCCAGGGTGGTCATGATGTCAATCATGACATCACAGGAGCAGCAGTGTGTGTCAATTGCATTCCCTTGTGCACTTGTCAATTTTTTTTTCCAAAAAACCTTAAACCTTCAGTTTGAAGTGTGAAAGGGGTTTTTGAGGTGACGCAGTCCCTTTTCAGAGAGCTCAGGCCAATTTTTTCAAAAATGGAAAATCGCGAGAACCGGCTGAACATTCTAAGTCAATGCAGCAGCAGCACCCGCCAGCAGCCCAGGACCTGCAGCAGCAGCTGCCACAGCCCCAGGCCCCAAAGCCTCCTGTGCCACCCAAACTGACCATGCAAGCAGACTCGATTTGAGTATCCACCTCGAAACTCAAGTGTGTGTGTGTGTGTGCCCTTTCTGGATAAAACGAGGGGAGAATTGGTTTCAAGGTGTGTCATTGTCTGTGATTTCAATGCAAGCAGACTTGATTTGAGTATCCACCTTGAAACTCAGGTGAAAAAAGAATGTGGTTTTGTGGACCCTTGTGTGCTGCGATTTCAATGCAAGCAGACTCAATCTGAGTATCCACCTCAAAACCCCAACCACTGTCTTTTTTCTCAGGTGAACAACGACCAGCCAGACAAAATCCTGATGAAGCAGCCAAAGAAAAAGAATGCCAACGCAAAGGATTTTGGACCAGGTGGTCAGATTTGAGCTTTGAAAAGGAGGAAGAGGAGGACTGGAGATGAAAGCAGTGGCAACAAAACCATGATTCAGGAGCCAAGATTGATGGGAGACAACTGGGCATGATGCTGGAGGAATTTCCTGTGACCTACCATCCCACAGAAACTGTCACGTTGGGGGAGTTAAAAAAGGAGAGCAAGGAATTCATGAGGAGGCTGAAGAAAGCCAAACTGATCAGAAACAAACAGATCGTGGACTTCAGACACAATCTCCAAGAACTCAAAATAACACCGATGAAGCAGGACAAGCTGAAGATCTACATGGCCAGGCTGGGGTTGGAAGCCATCCCATATCAAGAGTACGAGCACTTTGATCAAGTCACCTAACCGATGATCTTGGACTTTATCTGCACAACCTGGAGGGGGGTGGACTCTCCTCACAAAAACCTCCTGGATCTCAGAAGCATATACCAATCGACTCACTACAGAGGACTCTGTGATGCTGTGAAGAAAATGTATCCACTGCTCGACCCACAGAAGAAGGATTTTCAGGACAAGGTGCTTGAACTGTGAAAAAAGGCCCTTTTGGCAGTGGGAGAAAACAATGATGCATATGGCCTTGATGCATATGGCCTTTTCTTAGTCTCGTGGCTCTACAACATCAACCTGTCTGTGGTGATGGAAGGTGGGGAAGTCTGGCACAACAGGTCATTTGAATGCCGGTTTAAAACGGAACTGTGGATTCTCCCTGGAGATGGCACAACAGGTCACTTGAATGCTGGTTTAAAACGGAACTGTGGATTCTCCCTGGAGAAGAAGAGTGGACCTACGCGTGGAAAGTCAAAAAAATTCCATCCACAGAAATTGAGATTGCTGAATGTGCTGCAGGGCTGGTATTGGTGGCACCCTTTCACCGTGCCATTGAAGAGCAGATGAAAGTGGTCAAGAAGCACATCGAAGCTGAAAAGAAAAAGTTCAATCAACTTCTTGAAGAAAGAAAGGAGGCCACGGAATTTCTTCAGAAAGCCTTGGAACACAGGGACCAGATCACGGACTTTCTCAAAAG
>JAAUXT010129983.1_pt1 | contig 17195 bp, 9 predicted proteins | sample 7278171 | NCBI WGS metagenome assembly JAAUXT01 (sample SAMN14350112, study PRJNA611818) | marine sediment metagenome | isolation source: surface marine sediment (1.8m) | place: French Polynesia: Moorea | collected 2018-08
AAGACGAAGAACGGGAAACTGGCGCAGACCTGGTTCACGAGTCACAAGAGTCTGCTCGAGGAGAACTTCAGTATTGTGGGTATGTCTCCACAGAGTGTGTTGGGCTTGGCCCACTGGTTCGTTTGTCGCTGTTCGGTTTGGCATCATCGTGATCCGTCAAGTCCAGTTGAAAACAGAGCTTCGAGTGCTCCGGTGGACATGATCAGTCTGGTTGTTCTGACATGTTCTCATCCCGTCTCGGCGTCCTCTGCTTTGTGACACCACTGAAACGATTGCGCTGACGTGTGTTTGGTTGCCAGGCGACGACGGTCAGTCGACGGACGTGCAGCAGGAGATCCTGATGAAGGAGTCCGAGAACATCTACTCGCTGTGGTGCAGCGGGCGCGTCTGCTGCGAGGGCATGCTCGTCACGCTCAAACTGCTCAAGAGGCAGGACCTCGTCTCGTCCCTGTCGAGGCTCTTCAAACCGGCGTCAGATCAAATAGTGAGTCAGGGCGCTGTGTGTGTGTGAGTGTGTGTGTGTGTGTGTGAGAGAGAGAGAGAGAGAGAGAGAGAGAGAGTGGTGAGAGCGTGTTGGAAGGGGGGACGGGTGGTGTGTATGCGTGCGTGCGTGCGTGTGTGTGTGTGTGTGTGTGTGTGTGTGTAGGTGCGGACTGATGTTCGTCCTTGACTTGTCATGCAACCCTCGCCGGAGCTACGGACCGGATTGTGAGGCGTTCGCCCCCGCGCGTCTGTGAGTGTGTGCGTGTGTGTGCACGTGTGTGCGTGCTCGTGTTTTGCCCACGTGAAGGGTGGTGCTCGGTGTTGCAGATCGTGAAGGTGACGCTGGACGAGTCGGAGATGGACAGCTTCGTCTTCTTCCTCGCCAACAAGAAGGTCATGTCCAAGATGCACAAAGAGATGCTCGATCTGGTGAGTTTTGTGTGCCAACTACGCGTGCCCACCGCGCACCAACCAACTACAGCTGTGGTCTCCTCTTTTCAGTGCTTCCAGAACATGAATTTGGCCAAATTATGTGCGTGTCCACAAACAGGGCACGCACACACACACACACACACACACACACACACCGTTCCGCAAATAACACGCACGCACGCAGAAACACACTTGGCTTGTTTTCCGCAGAGTTTGTTTTGCAACGAGAAGAAGAGTGTGGAGAAGCTCGGTCTTCCCTCCAGCTTCCAGCTGCTCAGCGAGATCGGAGAAGCCACGTCCACCATCCTCGACACCAAGGTGGGCAGCAGGGTGTGAGTGTGTGTGTGTGTGTGTGTGTGTGTGTGTGTGTGTGCCCTGTGTGGTGCTGCACGTGCGTGTTCGTGGAGAAAAGTGAGAAGAACGAGCTTGCGTTGGTGGGGCCCATTGGAAACGAGGTGCACCCACTCAGATCGACGTGAACACGCCTGTCTCGACGAGTGTGAATTGGGTGCGTGGCAGAAGTCTGTTGGGGGGGGGGGTGGACCTGTCTCCCCGGAGACATTTGAACAGCTTTTTAGCCAGTGAAATTCGGTGTCTCCAGTTGATACTCCCAAAACGGCAATTGATGATGAAAATGCCCGGTGCGCAGGGTCTGTGGAACACCGTTGGAAATGTGTTGATGTCGCGCGTTTCCGCCGCAGGTGGTGGCAGCACTGAAGAAGTACGAGGCGATGGTCGAGTACATCCATATCTCCGACAAGTACGCCGGTCTCAAGCAGCAGGAGTAAGTGCCGTAACCGCCAGTGGTTTAGACGCCACCTTTTCACCCCTGAGCACCAAAACACATGATGACCCTGGACCCACCAGTTGGTGTGGTGGATCTGGCCCCACCAGTTGGAGTGGTGGATCTGGCCCCACCAGTTGGAGTGGTGGATCTGGCCCCACCAGTTCATGCAGTTGATCTGGCCCCACCAGTTGGTGTGGTGGATCTGGTCCCACCAGTTGGTGTGGTGAATCTGGCCCCACCAGTTGGTGTGGTGGATCTGGTCCCACCAGTTGGTGTGGTGGATCTGGCCCCACCAGTTCATGCAGTTGATCTGGCCCCACCAGTTGGTGTGGTGGATCTGGTCCCACCAGTTGGTGTGGTGAACTGAAAAATGAACAAGGAAGATTGTGGCTGCAATGCCAGCACTCTCTTCGCCCACGTGTATCGGAACGGCTTCGTTGTCAGCACTGAGCACACTCACCAGATCAGTTTGTCCCACTTTCACTTCAAAGTTAAAGCGCAATTTCCGTTTCCTTTTCAGAGATGGAGCCCCGTCCAAAATGCCTGAAACTTCCAAGGTGCTAATATTTTGCTTCAATGGTGAGTAGAGGTCTGAATCTCGTGTTTGTGTGACATGATGGTCTTGAAGGTTGCAAACGTAACAGATGCGTGGCAGTGAATTTCACACAGTTGTGGATGCGCGACCGCTGGACCGATGTCCGGAGGTGCGTCCGTTTGTGGACAGGGGAGGGGATCGGTGGGTCGGTCACTGTGGACAGCTGGTCTGGTAGTGAGACCCGGGGTGCTCGCGGCGGGAGGGCGTGGCCAGGGGTTTCTCCTTGGTCCATCAGGAGATGGACGCCTGCAGGTCCAACGTGACGCACGCGAACCGTTGCAGTTCCCGGGAAGGGTCGCACGACGCCGGCCGACATGGCGGAGATGCGGCCGCTGATGCTGATGGTGTTCCACGTGCTCGAGAAGACGCGCAAGATCCGACTCAGCCGCGAGGTGCGTGTGTACGCAGAGGATGTGCGAGCGCTCAGAGTGACTGACTGAGTGTGTGTGAAGCAGGATCGAATGTCGGCGAGGAGGTTCGTCATTTTTGCGAATATGGCTTTGGTGAGAAGCTCTGGTGTTGTGTATTGTGCGCGCGTGTGCGTGCATCTGTGTGCAGATCTACGCAGCGACAGTGCATTGTACAGTATCGCAACCCGACTCACCCCAAGTGAAGCAGCCTCTCTAATTCTCCAAGTGTTAGTGTTTGGTCGCAAAGTGGCAACCTGTAGGTAAGTTTCCTTGCAGGAGTCGTTTTGCGCGGGTTCACGGCTGCGGTGCGTTGATCCACAACTCACTGATTCCTTCCTTCCCCAGGCGAAGGTGAAGGCGGATAAGAACCGGGGTCGCGTGGAGGAGCAGTTCCTCAAGGCGTCGCACGCGCAGCGCCAGGAGGCGGCGCAGCAGCGGCGCGAGGACAAGCGGCGCGCCGAGAAGGAGCGCATCATGAACGAGGAGGACCCGGAGAAGCAGCGCAAGTGGGAGGTGCGTGCGTGCGTGTGTGAGGTGTGCGTGCGCTGAGAAGGAATGTATCACAAATAAAGACCTGGAGATACAGCTCTGTGTGTGTGTGTGTGTGTGTGTGTGTGGTGTGTGTGTGTGTGTGCAGCAGTAGTGTGCGTGCGGTGTTCGTGTGTGTGCGTGTGTGTGTGTGTGTGTGTGCGCGCACCGGCGTGTTTTCTGTCTGGTTCGTGGCAAATTTCAAAGTCCGTCTGCATTTGGTGTTTCATCAGTTTCATCACTGTCGTTGGTTCTCGATCACTGGACGTTTGCTGTGATTTTTTCCACAGGAGAAAGAAAATCGCCGCGAGGCCAAGAAGAAGCAGCCGAAGGTGAAGATGATGAAGATGAAGGCGATGTAGAGGAGAGGGCGGGGCGCCTCCTTCACACGTCACGCGCGAACTTGTACAGGGACGCGACGTGTGACGTACCCTGTGTGGAGCGCGTTTCTGCGGCGTGTCGCTAACCTTCTTGTCATGGAATGAATCAAGTGCCTGCGTTTGGTTGGAGGCAGTGCCGGACACGTTTATTTTCAAGTTTCAAATGTTTTCGTTGCTGTGAGAACGAGCGCTCATTGTTGCAACCCTTTTGTTGTGCGGTGTTGCAACGGTGGATTCTGAATGTTGTCTTGAGGCTTCCCCGACTCCCAGGGCAGGTGAGAGTGGGTTGCCGGGAGATGTTGAGTTCACACAGCACAGTGTTGTGGCCTGTGTGGAGGCGTTGGCAGGAAACCTTTGAGTGTTGAATGTTGAGAGGAAGAAAGAAGAATCGGTTTGTTTGATGAATGATCGATGGTCGCTTCCTGTGTCGAAATGAAGTCGTGAATAAATGATGCAGGTTTTTACACCCGGCTTCCTTGGCGTTTGTCGGAAAGAATGTGGAGTTCAAAACCGTCGTGACGACAGGAACGAGTCGAGGCGATCGGTGCGGTCGCGCGGGGTCGGTGCGCACGCATCCTACGCGGGGAGAACTGCGCACCGTCGTCTCCAGGCCTGTCACGTGTCCCCGTGAGGGGAGCGGGACCTGCGTCTGACCTGCGAGAAGTATCCTGATCCACTGTGGAGCGCTCAGAAACGCCATCTTGTGGTGTGCTAGGAGGCAGGGTGACCAAGTGACCACCCACAAGGAATTGTTGTAATTTCGGGGAACGAATTTGGTGAGGGGCGCACTGTGTCACACCGAAGGCCGAACAGTTTGCGCTTGGAGTGGCTCTGGAGCACCTGGACCCGCCAGAGGGAGGGAGGGAGCAGCGCTGCCCGCACTGCTGGGCTCCCTGTGGAACCGAATTGATGCGGTGAATCAATCACGGTTCAGCTGCGCGCCGAGTCACGCTGGAGAATCACGCAGTTCGTGAGCCTCGGGAGATGTGGTGACGGAGGCCTGTGTTACGCCGGAGGCTGTTTCACATCAGACACGTCGTGCGCTGCACTCCCCCCACAAGCAAAGGGACTTGTCACACTCGTGAAAACACAAACCCGTGTGCCTGTAAGACGCACCTGAACTTTTGACCCTGTTTTCTGGCACCACGTCCCGAAAAATACAACAAAACCTGAACAAATACAACAAAAGCCCTTCTTTTGATGCTCAATTTTGGGCAAAACGTTGCGTCGACCGAAATTCATAAGCGACAATTTCATGTCTGGCTGCACGGGGGTGCAGCAAGAACCAACTTCAAGAAAAGTTCAATCTCGTTGTGTTGGGGCAGTTTGGCGCAAGCAGATGCGTTTCCTTCATTGGTCGTGCATGCAAATGATTGGAATCGTGAGCTTCTACGAGCGTACCAGAGAAAAGTCGCGAGATGCTTCACAGGCTCGAATCTAATGTTCGCAACAGGTCGGTTTGGCCGTGATATTTTCTGAATGAGTGAACGGTGGTCCTTTACGGGAGCGTGGTTTGGTTGTTTGAGGCGGGCTGACGTCCAAACAAATAAACAAACTGCCTTGTTGCAATTTGGCGCACAGGACTTTCTTGTTTCATCAATTGAGGAGCTGCAATTGAACAAATCTGTTTCGATTTTCCAGCCTGTACCAAAGCAGCTTCATCCTTTTATGTCACGCAGCAGCCGCTGAAACAAGTTTTCACTGATGCATCAATGTTTCACGACATGGATTCAGCAGCAGTGGAGGCGGAAGCTGCTGCAGGCATGACATCACGGTGCTGCGCGCTGATTGGGCATCCTGCCTTCCTTTCCCGGATCTCCATGGCAACGGATCAATTTCTGAATTCATTATGTATGCCTGCACCGTGTGTCGCTGCCAGAAGAAGGGGCTAGGCGTCCTCCATTCCCGGAGACCACCTCACACTTTCGTTCCCTGTTCCGCTTTCGTTTGTTCGCGGAGGGAGGAATTTATGCTCAGTTGACTGCGGAAGGCATCCGTCCCGGCGGACGGGACGCAGGGCGCGAGAGGAGAGACCCGAGCACCGATTTTGGACTCAACTCTGAGGATGGGCAGGGTGACATTTTAGGAACCATCTTGTCTTCCCACCACCGACAGCGTCGTCGTCGCAGTCTCACTTCCGGCCCTGGTCCCCGCGCCTCGTGCCGCCCGAGAGCAGCACCCAACATCTCAAGGTGAGAGCACAATTTTCTCTGTCATATTTTCAAGTTCCAGTTCGATTTGTTGGAGGAAAAGCGGTGACGATTAGGCCCCACATGTGTTGATGTATGCTGATTCAGAGACGACCACAGACGATATCGATTCGCGCTTATGCAAGCTGCTCCGATGCAATGCCGTTGGACAGTCAATAAAAGGCGCTTCTCCACCATGTGTTGATTCGTTTTTGGAGAAAAAAAATAATCTGACCAATTTTGTTTTTGCAGATTATTTTTTACCCAACTGGCTAAATCTCAGCACTGAACCCGCTTCACCATGGGGACCGTCCTCTCCTTTTCGCCCAAGCCCCGGAAGCCTCTGTATGAGGACATCAACCTCAACAATTTCAACTATGAGATTCTGAATAACGCCAAGAACCACCACCACAACGCGACGAAGCTCCTGCAGAACCAGACGACCAACAACAACCCACCCAAGGACAAGGAGAAGAGCCTGAAGAAGCACTCCATCTTCATCAGCGCGCTCAGCTGGAAGAGGTTCAACGTCAGCTCCAAGAACAAAACCAAGGAGAAGTCGGAGAAGAACCTCATCAAGTGGACGAACCGCCTCCCGGGCCGCATCGACAACAACCTCAGCAGCGACGTCGAGAACAACAACGTCAAGGCGCCCTTCGTGCAGAAATCCATCTCCTGTTACAATCTCAAGAGCACGCACCCGCACCCCGTGCAGGCTCCCAACGACAACAACGTTCTCAAGAACAACAACAACAATGTGGTGGTGGCGCGGCGCGGCGTGCTGCCGTCGGGGGACCGAGTTCGACCCGCGTCCATGGTCGTCATCCCGAGCCCCAAGAAGACGGTAATCCAGGCTTCCACGAGCGAGCTCCTCAAGTGTTTGGGCGAGTTCCTGTGCCACCGCTGCCGGCGCCTGAAGCAGTTCGAGCCCGGGGACGCCGTCATGTGGCTGCGCACCGTGGACCGCTCGCTGCTCCTGCAGGGCTGGCAGGACATCGCTTTCATCAACCCCGCCAACGTCGTGTTCGTCTACATGCTGGTGCGCGACCTGGTGGCCGAGGACACCATCACGGAGCACGAACTGCAGGCCACCGTCCTCACCTGCCTCTATCTCTCCTACTCGTACATGGGCAACGAGATCAGCTACCCGCTCAAGCCGTTCCTTGTGGAGGACGACAAGGACCGGTTCTGGGACCGCTGCCTCCGGATCATCAACACGCTGAGCCCCAGCATGCTGCGCATCAACTCCGACCCCAGCTTCTTCACGGAGATCTTCACAGAGCTCAAGTCCTTCACGCACTACAGTCAATCCTAAAACACAGAGACCACAAACTCCTAGTCAATTCAATATTCTAATCAAATGTCCCTTTTTTGGAATCAAAATGACAAATACATGTTTGGGGTAAAAGACTACTGGATTAGATGGCCACATGAAAACACATGCTCACGATGACAAAAAGAAGTGAGATGTGTCTGCTGGATGTGCACCCTGGAAAGCCCCTTCCGGCGCGGGATTGGAATGTGACGGGAGCCTCCGGTGCTCGGAAAACATCACTTCCTTGGTACAACTCATCCAGAGTCAGAAGTGGGGGACACGGAAAATGCAGTGACTTTCAGCAGACGTTGAGCTGAACTGACATGAATTTGAGCTTCGTGGACTGGTGAAGCCTTGTGATACTGAAGAACTGAGATGGTGTGGGAGAGGGCGCACAGCTCAACTGTGCTCCACGAGCGAGAGAGACAGAGTAACTGCTTCGTGACTTTGTGCGTTTGGGGGAATGCAGCCGAATGAGATACGCCACCATATCAACCGCACCACCAGCGTTGTTGTGCACGGCACAGAAAACTCACACACTGTGCGCCGTCGAGACTCGTTCATTGTGACGTTGGGTCACAGGTTTGACGATGTTTTGTAATTTTATGACTGTCCCTGTAACATACACCAGTTGATTGACATTCCTTCATTACTCTAACTGTACGCACGCACGTCAAAAATTGGAAGCCCGGGAAACAGGAGTCCCGCGAACGTGAAACGGAAGCAAAATGAATGTTTGAATCGGAGAGTGCATTTTTCATGGAATGAGAGACTCGGGATGTATGCGGCAGGTTGTGTTCGAATGCGTCATGTGGCTGTTGATTCACAAGTGAGGAAACAGTGAGGGATGAGAATGCAGAGAGTCAATGCAAACGAACTTATTCCATTCATGACCTGTACGTGATCATGATGTAGAGATTCTGTACCATGTAAAGCTTGCCAATACGTCCAATTTTAAACTGATACGAGTTGCACAAAAACTGTAGTGTATGAGATAGTACTGCAGGCATTCGCTGAAACTTATTTCCAGCAAAATTGAAAGACTTAACAGAAAAAAGCTTTTCCCCAAAATATTTCAGTTTCCCCAAAGAAGCCCCGCCCCCCCCCCTCGTCACCCGATCCGGCTCGAGCTGGATTTGTTCCTTTTGCAAAAAGACGCAGCTGCAGCTTCTGCTGCGCGATCGATATGGAAGGAGGCGATGTGGAGGCGGCGCCTGCGTCACGTCACCGGCGCGGCGCATCAAACATTCACTTCCAAATTAGACACGAAATCGTGGCGTCAAGTCGTGCTGGATCTAAATTGAGTCCAAATGATTCAGTGCAAAATGACGCCAGATCATTTTGGGTTGGATTTCTGTTTTTCGACAATTTGAATTTCAAATGATCACATTGTTTCGACATTGGTTCGAGTCCTCCAATGGCTTGCCTTCAAATTTCTTTCGGCAAAAGTCATAAACTGTCAAAAATCGATCAAGACAAGAGAAATCTGAGACCGAGTGTATGATTTTAGGGTGTGGATATTTTCCAATTCAGACCTAACATGCGCGCCAGTGAGTTCCACGCCCTTTCTGCCTGCTGCAAGTCAATCGAGTTTTGAGCTTCAGAAGCTGAAAAACAACATGATCACTGCCCTCGTTCATTGTCGCAAGGGCGGGTCCGCGCAGGGTCCGTCCTGCCTGTGTTGGGTGTACGCCCTGATTCACACCCCGTGTGAGCCAGTGTCTCGAGATCTGCTTGTGTTTCACGTGATCGTCAAGAACCTCGTGTCTCAATGTGAATTTATTTCCTCTCTTCCGTTGATTTGTTGAGTATTGCTGTTGACCCGTTTGAGTTGTTGTTCCGTTCCGTGTAGTTGTGAGGCAAAGTACTTATGAAGCGTAACAATCTCTTTATTGGCCCAGAACTTGTTCTCACGTACATGCATTGCTCAAGTTGGTCTCTGCGACTGTTTGTTTTCTTCGCTGGCCCCAGGTGGACTCCAGGCCAGGATCATTCAAACTCAGTGGGTACTGCGCTGCGTCTCTGAACCAGTCAAGGCGCCCGCGCTGCGTCGTTGCTTGGAGAGACGCAACGCACGACGCAGGCCAAATTTCAGAACGCGTACAGTTGCGCGCACGTGTCAAATTCCGTTTTTGCATTGGTTTGCGCAGCTTGTCTCTGCTGCCTGAGCGCTGGTTGCTTCTTGTACTCGTGTTTTACCTGGAGATGTAAATTTGTAATTTAATAGGCGCTGACTGTACATAAGTGACATTTCCTATCTACAGACGAGTCGTAGAAAACAACCCACCCACCCGCCGCGCGTCACGCTGAAAACTACAACATGGTGTATTTTGGTAGCTTTCTCCAAAAATGGAAAAACAGTTTGACGGAATTTTGATGACGTAAATTTCGAAAAGGAAAATTAATTAATTTGCGAGACTAACATGTTGTGATGGAAGCCAAAGTCCTTATTTGCTTGAAGACTGAGCTGCTCACGCGATGCAGGCTCCGCACGCAACGTTGTTTGTCGGTGAAGCAGAGAATCGACCGATCCGGGCGAGCAGTACTTACACCAAGGCCAAATTTTCTGTTTGCCACACCGGACATAGTTGGGGAGAGTCGCAGATGAAACATCTTTCGGAAATGTTGGTTGTTGCGTCGTGATGCTGTTGCGGCTTCTGTTCGATCGAGGCAAGATTCACAGTTGCGGGCGTCGCGTCGCGTCGCTTCGCGTCGCGTCTCCAGACAACGCTCCAGGTGCTGCGTCGCTGCTCGCGACACAACGCGCGTTGGGTTGTGCAGAGACGCAGCGCGTCGCGCGTCCCGTGTGAACCCGACACCGCAGGTGGAAATGTTCTGTTCGCAGTCGACTGCCATGATTTTGTTACGCGCAATGTTGTATTGATCCCCAAAATGCACAATAAATAATGTTTTCTAAGAAACTGTTTTGGTCTCGTTTCGTTTTTTCAATCACAGCTGTTGCGTGAATTCTCACACGCGTGCACGTCCGCAGTTTATGGAAGCGAGGGGCCCGAGGGCCGCGCAGCGGGAACCGACTCCCACGTGCCATGGTTGAGGAGAGCGGAGTTCTCTTTGTTGACGCGATCCTCACATGTCGCCCGAGGCTCCCACTGTTCCGGACGCGCGTCCGTTTGTTGCCACGGCGTGACGCACACCAGTCCGCATCCGGTAGATCTACGGAAGGCGGAAAGACGATGATAATACTCCCGGACCTTCTGTGCTGGTTGGCGATACGAAGAGACAGACTGAGTTGTCGTAAGTTTGGAGAACTGACAAATGTGGGGTGAAAAGAGAAATCATATGCACAAAAGATATAATGTTAAGACAAAGGAAAAATGTTTGCGTCATTTGCTCAAGAAAAGCGTCCAGATAGGGACACACGAAGAGAAAGAGATATTTTGAAGAGAGAGAGAGAGAGAGAGAGAGAGAGAGAGAGAGAGAGAGAGAGAGAGAGAGAGAGAGAGAGAGAGAGAGAGAGAGAGAGAGAAAAGAGAGAGACACACACAGAGCAAAGAAAACACGACTTGATTTCTTGTTTTGATTTGGTCAGAGATAAGATCACAGGCTCCTGATCACTAATTCACTCCCTTGTTCTTTGTCGAATTCAGCTCAATCCGCTCGAGAGCAAATCTGCGATCGGTCCCCTCCACCTGCTCCCAGGGGCTGGTCCTCCAGAGCGATGTCTTTCGCCTCTCACCTTATCGGATCAGAATGTTTTGTTGTTGCGCGCGGTTGCAGTGGGATTTTTGCACTTGTGACAACACACAATGACGCCGGCCCCGGAAGTGTGGTGGATCTGGCTCCACGAGTTGGTGTGGTCAATTTGGCCCCAACAGAACTTTGGTGTGGTGGATCGTGGATCTGGCCTCACCAGTTGGTGTCATGGATCTCGCCCCTCTGTGGCATGGAAGATCAAATCCCACCAGTTGGTGTGGTGGATCTGGCGCTCCCAGTTGTGGTGGTGGTGAGCTCTCGGGGATTCGCACTGATGAATGACAGTAAACCCTGGGTCAGGTGCGTTGCTGACGATTTCGATCTGTTCTGCTCATCAACAACGGGATTTTCTTCTGCTTCCTGTCAACATGTTTTGTTGTCTTGTACAGGGTTCTGGAAAGATGTGTTCACGAGTGTGTGTGCGCGTGCGTGCGGTGCGTGTGTAATTCCCGTCCCACCAGAATCACAAGCGCATGAAACGTCTTTCGTCAAGTTTCACTGACACTGACCAGCAAAACATGGCAAACTGAACTCCGAACAATTCGGAGTCTGCGCACAGAAATCTTTGAAGGGACTGACTTTTCTTGCTCGGACAAATCTCTTGATTGTTTGGATTGACGCACGCGAACCGAATGTGCACGGGAAGTGGACCTCGTTCCACTGCAGCACAGCGCTTCGCTGAGGGAGTTCGGTGCGCTGCAGTGTGCACAGCCCCCTCACGCGGGCGGCCTTGACCCTGGCGCTGACATATCGTCGCGCAGGAATTATGTTGATGAGGAGGGAGGAGGCTGGGGGTCTGATGACAAGAAGCATCCCGACGCGGAACAAGGGGAAGAGCAACAACCGCCATGATGACCTGAGCCATGGAATGCGTCCAGACGTTCTCGAGCTTTGGAGCGCAGTTGAATTTGTCAGCTGGAGTGAACTGGGTGCCTGATGCCTGAACTCCCAATAGCCTTGTGCTGCATGCGAACGTTTTACAACACGCCGCGAGAGGTCATTACACAGGAACCGGAAATGCGTGTCCCTGACCCCGCAAACCAAGGGTCTTCCGGTCAAGTCGCCAGAATCTTGTGATGTTGACACGTGTTTGTCTTGCTCAAGGGTCACCCTTAGTCAACTGACGGAAATCAGTTCTTACTGTGGGTGCGTGTCCTCGCAGAGACCGAGGTGTGAAACGTTTGGAGAATTTCTAAATGCATCTGCAGAATCTTGAACAAAAACAACAACCATGCAAATGAACCAAAGGCCCTCATCACAAATGACACGAATCTCTGAAGACAACCATAGAGATTGCACGGGAATTGAGCGGCAGTTGTCTCCCTGGCTGCGGTGCGCGTCGCTCCGGCGCCGGGGAGGCTCCTCCGGCATCGATCGACGCCGCCGCTGCAGCAGCTTCAGCGCCGCAACAGCTGATTATGTAGGAAACTAGGTCAAGCTGGTGAGTGAGGTGCGCGCGCACGCTGCGCCGTGACATCACAAATAGGCATTTACTGTGTATGGATTGGGCTGCATTGACGCACTCGCTTCTATTTTGGGCGGCAGAAGTCAGCTGACCCCTCCGCCTCGCTCCCGCTGCAGCTGCCGCCGCTGCTTGTTTACTGCTTTCTGAACGACATATTGGGAAAAGAGGTTCTCTGGTTGGTTGCCATTTGCCAGGAATTGGGGAGATTCTGAGCGAAATCCAGCGTCGCAGACTCGGTGGTTCGGGTGCGCAGGGCGACAGCGGAGACTGGGCGACACAACTGGAGTGACGGGAGACGCAGCCGCGGGCGCAGTGAGCGGCAGAACGGACCAAACCACAGGCGCTGCGACTATGCCAACAACCAACCGTGGGACACGGGCTCCTGCTGCACACCAGAACGGATTCTGAATCACTGGAGAGAAGGTTTTTGCATTGATCTGTGAGTAAGTACACGTTTCTAGAGAACTCAGCCATCATGTCGAGCCACGGGCAGGGCTGGGGCCTCGAGTTCTACGACTGTATTGTCAACAATGACCTTGCGAGGCTCGAGGTCCTGGTCGAGCAGCACAAGATCGACCTCAACGCCAAGTTCTCCGAGATCAGGAAGAAGAACCACTTGGACCTGAGTCCCATCCACCTCGTGGCGTCCAAGGGCTACACAGGCATGCTGCAGTACCTGTATGACATGAAGTGCGACGTGCACCTCACGACACAAACTCTGCGGAGGACCGCGTTCCATTTCGCCGTGCTTCGCCACAAGATGGCGTGTTTCCACAAGTTGCTGCAGATCGGGGTGAACCCGGACCCACGTGACACGTTCGGGAACTCCCCGTGCCACTACGCGGCGGAAGATGGCGCCTGTGATATCCTCGACGTGCTGCTCAAACAGAAGATCGACGTGAACGCGCAGGACATCACGCTGAAGACGCCGCTCATGAAGGCGACGCGTAACGGAAAGCTGGACGCCGTGCGCCGCCTCATCCGCTCCGACTGCAAACTCAACATTCGCGACAAGAACCGAGACACAGCGCTGCACTTCGCGGCGCGGCACGGCAGCGCCGGCCTCGTTTCCGTTCTCATCGACGCCGGAAGTGACGTGAACATCCAGAACCAGTGGGGACACACGCCCCTGATGGAGGCCACGTGCTACAACAACAAGGACGCTGCGCTTAAGCTGCTCAACGCGTTCTGCGACATCAACCTGCGCGAGTATAAGTCGGGCGACACGGCGCTGCACGTCGCTGTGCGCAAGAACTACAGCGTCATCATCGAGCAGCTGTTGTGCACGGGCAAAGTGAAGCACGTGTACAACTACCACGGGGAACTCGCCATCTTCGACGCCGTCGCGAACCAAAAGATGGACACCATCCGTCTGTTCCTCATCTACAACTACGACATTGACATTCCCGCCAAACTTGAATACGACGGCACTGGAGGCAAGACCCTGGTCAAGATCTCCCTGGAGAAGGGCCACTACGAGCTCCTCAAGCTGCTCGCCACGCTCGGCTTCGTCATCAACTTCGGTGTGTCGCTGCCCGGGGCGCAGGACGCCGTCGGGTGCGGACGCATGGCGGCGGCGGCGGCGTCGTGCGGCGGCGGCGGCGCGGCGGACGCCGAGCACGCCTGCACCGTGCAGCGCTTCATCGCCGAGGTACAGCTCGTACGGTCCCTGAAACAACTCTGCCGCAGGGTCATCCGCAAACACCTCGGCTTCAAAATCAGCGACAAGGTCCAGGGCATCCTGCTCCCCGTCACGCTGAAGGGCTACATCCTCCTCAAAGACATCTACTGAGCTGTCGGCGCACCATGGGTCATTTCAAACATTCCTCTTCAGTCCGTGGCTCCTGTTGCTGTTTCTGAGGCGATCGTTGCTCTTGACGCCCTCAACAACGCTGGAACTCAAACTGACCCTGCTTGGTGACGCCCAAGCTGCGCGGACTGCGCACGATCCACGGTTCACGATGCGGAAACTGCCGATTGTGGGTCACGCAGGGTGACTTCCGGTTCGCATTCCCGCCACGCGCAGTGTGCAGTGAGCTGTGACCACCTCCAGATGAATATAATTCAACGGGAACAAAGTTTTCTTTGCCCAACGGTAGAACTTGTTCGCGCGAAGGCGAGAAAATTTTTTTCTTTGCACCCTGCCTGGGATCTGACAGAACTTGCACCAGCGCCCACACCTTGAACACATTTGTACAGTTCGACCTGAATTCTGAAGACGAAGAGAACCCCGGAGGACGCGTCACGTCCGTCTCTACTCTGCAAACGCACAATTTTGTACGAGTACGTGTTGGAGCTCTATTCTGCGTAAATGCAAAGTCCGCAAAAATCATGACTCACGTGAGTGCAGACCCAAGAACATAACATGAGTCGCCAGAAAATGGTAGTTTTAGGACAGAGGCCAAACAACGTCAGCTTGCGTGTGATTCGAGATGGTGGTCGCGTTTTCTATTTTCGTCACATTCTGGGTTGATCTCATTTTCATGTCCTGGTTTCTCTCTAACATGTTGGGTGATCACACGTCACACGTCGCACGTCACACGTCACACGTCGCACGTCACACGTCGCACGTCACACGTCACACGTCACACGTCACACGTCACACGTCGCACGTCGCGGGTCTAAGTCCAGTTCCCAGGGATGGTCCGTAGGACACGTCGTCCTGATCAGATTTCCTCCTTCCCTCACGCCATCAGGCACGAATATGTTCTCACCCTCTTGTTCAATATTTCCAACTGGAGGTCAGGAACCTCTCAACCAAAAGTCCTGGTACCCAATTCCTGGACGCGTGCGATAGTGATTTAGCAGACGAAGAATGAGTAAATTCTCACCCCTTCTGGTGCTGGGTCACAACCAACTGGTCCTGCCACATTCGAACAAATCTTTCATGGGGTTCGAATAGGTCGCGGTTCAAATCCGCGGTGACATTTGGTTCGAACTGGGTGGGTGTTCGAACGAAGGGAATTTGAATGTGACGGGACGAGGTGTCCTCCACTCTCTGCTTCTGCTGTCCTCGGGTCATTCCCCGACCGACCCTACAGTTTCCAAGAACGTAGATTCTACCGGGGACCTGAACTCACAGTGTAATGGACGATGGAGTCCCTTGAACAATTTTTTTCCCAGCACAGTTTTTCTCAGAGTCTGTCAGGCTTTGTGGGCTTTGAAGTCTGCAGTAACGTTGGGGGCGGATCCAGCGTCGGGGGTTTATTCCCATGGCAACCCCGCTCGACTTTATGTCGTCAGGTAAAAAACGTTTTGCAAAAGTTTTCCAGCTTCAATTTGGTGGAATCGCTCCTCCAGAGCAAACAGGTCCGCCCCTGAGCAAGCCGCGCAGTTTGGGTCGAACACTCCTCATCTGCTCGCACCGTGTTGGTTTTGATGCTGCGTGACAAAGAAACGTCGTGTTGGTCACGACCGAGGTCAGGTTCAAAACGCCAGCTGGGTTGGGCGGTGTGTCTCCGTGGGTGCTGCGGCGCCAACGGGAATCACACATACAGACGTAACGCGTGCGAATTCATTCGGGCGATGGCAGGCGAACCTGACAGTGTCGGTGATGGGTGCAATTCAGACTTTTTTTTCAAAACACACACACACACACACACACACACACACACACACACGTGTACAACGTAGCACACATGAACACGATGTAGATTCTGTAGTACACTCCTGGAGAATACTCATATTTGTGCATATTATCAGTCTCCCCTTGTTGTGAATGCGAATATGAAGTGCACGGGAGACGCTACCAGTCACAGTGGCACGTTCGTCCCCTCAATACGGAGGTTCAGCAAACACGTCCGGTCCTTTTCCGACGTGCCCCAATTGCCAGATCGGTGACACAGATATCATTTGGTCACTTGCTGTCAAGTTTGGTAATCTGTGCCACTGATCTGTCTGTTGGAGCACCTCGCGTGTAAAAATTAAGCTTTGCTAATCCTCACCAATATCAATCAAACATCGAACTCAGTCTTTTTCACCGACAACTCACTTCAAAGTACCGAATTCGACAGGACGCTTGTAAATTTCGACTCCCTCCCAATTCTGTCTCAGCATTCGTGGCAAAAACACAAGTGCAGTGAAACCGCAGGGTAGTTTTGTGGGGAGAGCTGTGTTTTCTTTCCTCTGCTTGCAACAGCGCAGTCGCTCCGCACACGTTTGATATGGATGTGAATGAGCTGGCTGCGAGAAACTTCACCACTGTTGTGAACGCTATTTCGAAAAAAAAACATTTTGGGGGAAATGCTTTTGAATTTTCCCAGATACTCGCAACGATCTGGGTTCGTTTGAATTTCGCGAGGTCGACTGTAAACGTTTGTTGACACGTTGTGCGACCCGCAGCTCCGGGCCCGGTTCACTCACGGCACCTGCAACACGGACGCGCCCATGCAGGACGCAGTGCGAACCAGGGTCTGGGTGCGCCTGCCTGCCGCACAGCGCGGTCCTTCCTTCAGAGGTTCTACAGCGGAAAACGGGTTAAATTGGTGTTGTGATTGTCACCTGAGGTTGTGCGAATAAAGTCACATTATTTTGGAAGAAAACGTCGCGAGTTGTGAGCCTTGACTCGCCGCAGCGAAACGGCCGCGCGGCCGGACCAGCAGCGAGATCCGGACCGAGCACGCCCGACACAACCGAAAACTTAAAACTTCAACACAGAAAATGATTTTGTGCGATAAAGGCTTTGTTTGTATCGAGTGGGTAGGTCAGTGCAAAAGCAAAGCAAAAAGTCCAGACCCATATGGGGCAGGAAAAGTATTCTCATTGATGGTCGCGGTAGCGGCCATCTAGGTCCCGCTGTTGGCTTAAAAACCCTTAGCATTCATGTGTGTGTGTCTGTCCACACTTTGGAATGTAACCTCCCACCCCCCCACCCCCCCACCCCCCACCACTGGACCCC
>JAAUXT010037595.1_pt1 | contig 17194 bp, 15 predicted proteins | sample 7278171 | NCBI WGS metagenome assembly JAAUXT01 (sample SAMN14350112, study PRJNA611818) | marine sediment metagenome | isolation source: surface marine sediment (1.8m) | place: French Polynesia: Moorea | collected 2018-08
GTGTGTGTGTGTGCGTGTGTGTGTGTGTGTGTGTGTGTGTGTGTGTGTGTGTGTGTGTGTGTGTGAGTGTGTGTGTGTGTGTGTGTGTGTGAGTGTGTGTGTGTGTGTGTGTATGTTTGTGTGTGTGTCTGTCTGTCTGTCGCTCGGTCAGTCGGTTGGTTGGTTGGTTGGTTGGTTGGTTGGTTGGTTGGTTGGTTGGTTGGTTGGTTGGTTGGTCGGTCTGTCTGTCTGTCTGTCTGTCTGTCTGTCTGTCTGTCTGTGCCTTGTTATTTTCCAAGGGGTGGAACCCTGAATTCGCCCCACCCTGCCCCACCCTGCCCCGCCCTGCCCCGCTCGGCTCCGCCCTGCCCCGCCCCACCCCACCCCTGGATCTACCCATCCGGCCCGCCCCACTCCGCCCTGCCACAACCCGCCCCGCCCTACCCTGGGCTGGGTTCATCCCGTCTGCCATACCCCTGGCTCCGCGCCTGATCTCTACGCTGCAGCAGCGCTGTGTTGACTCTGTATCTCCCTATCTTTGCGCATCCTAAGCAGAAGCTTTTAACTGGTGCTTCCGCTGGGGTGGTGAAGTCGGTTCGGCCCTCTGTGCGAGTGGAGATGGAGTGTTTGCTGCATTGAGCGCCTGTCGCGTCTGACGCTGTTTCCTACTCAACGCGACGCCAAGTGGCGCCGCATAAATATCACTCATCCGCGCCGGGATTCACGCATCATTGGAGAGGTTGAGCGTGACCTTCAGTTTCACACGTGCGGTGCCCCATTTGCCAGATCAGTGACACATATAACCAAGCTTGCCCTGAATTTACACTTCAGGAGAGTCAATGACAAGTGACCAAAGGGATCTGTTTCACTGATCTTGCAATTGGAGCACATCCGATAAGGACCAGACGTATTTGAAAACCTCGCCAATGTTGTATTCTCAGGGTGCGGCCTTTTCACCCGTTGATGCAAGTGACGACACCATGGGTTGGGTCGCACGTCTCCAAAAACAAGTACCAATGGAGCGCAGAGTTGTAGTGTTCGGTCCAAACAGGTTCATCAATCACCAATTGGGAGCAGTGGATCCCGCCCCTCCCCCGCCTTCACCCCCGTTGCCGCCTTCACTCCCGCCCTCGCCCTTTCTACCCGTAACCACCTGCACTTCCACCCACGCCCTCACTTCCGCCCATACAGTCGTCCCCGCTTTATTCGAACCCGGTTAGTACGTCGCCCCGCTTAATCAGTCGGTTTTTCCATGCAACGACCCTGTCGAATTAAGGGGGGACGACTGTATTCCCACTCTCACTCCCGCCCCACTCTCGCCCAACTCTCGCCCGTACTCCCCCACCCACGCCCCACTGTCTCCCACTCGCCTACGCCCATGGTCCCGCCCACGCCCTGCCCCCTGGATCCGCCCATGCAAACACTTGATGAATGAAATGCATTGTACAGCGGGTCCTATCATTCAGGGAGAATCTACTGCAGAGGACGCGGAGCCACTGAACCGCAGTCTGCTCGACCTGTGTGTAGGACAATCACCTCCCCTCCCTCGCTCCCGACGGGCGATAATTTAGAGCTCCGGATCTGACCCAGGTCCTCAATATGGACAGGACAATCCTCCGCCCAACAGCCCTGCACACAAACACAAATTGAGCCCCATTATCCAGCCCATGAAAAGGGGGGTTTCCCTGGTTCCTTATGGTTGCAGCAGGGAATTTGGCCAGTGGCTATAATTTTGCGTATTCGGAAAAACCAGAACAACGACCCAATCTCTGTTTGATCACAGAATCACAGGCATTTCATTTATTCTTCAATGGGAAGAAGTGGAACAGGGGGATATTTCTGTTGTGTGATCTTTTGCATGCCAAAGGACACGAGAGTGGGTGGGCAGATGATGGGTAGCATCTGTGGACGTCTGGACAAAGAGAAAGTCTGACCCCACCCTCCTTTCTCTACCCTCCAGCGGATCCAGAGTTCGGGACAGGGGGGCCGGTCCGTCCTCACTGGAGTCTCACCCTGGGGGGCACGGAACGGTCGTTGAACTGGGTATCGCAGAAACTTTGAAAACGACGCACTGAGGACAAGAGTGGGGTTATTTCTCTGGATCCACTCCCTGTCTTGTACAGTGAACTGAGAGCTCCACCAAACTGTCCGCCATTTTTTCCCACTGCTTTGGGAAGTTTGAATTCTGGTCACGCAGGAGCTGATTGTTATATTGACAGTTTTCCGTGTATTATTTCCCGGGCATAATGAGAACACGACAATCGGGGCGAGATGTATCCAAGCGGAGGGGCTGATCCGGCGAGGCGTGAGGCGAACGTGCGAATCTACAGACGTTGGGGAGGGGGGGGGCTACCAGCACAGCCTTTACCGTATCAACCCTTGTGAGACGCACCCATTGGTCAACAAATTGAGCACCAAACTAGGGGGTGTCAAACACGTGGGTGCGAGATTACCATTGTTCTAACGGGACGTGACACCAGAAAATCAAAACAAGGCTTGGGGTTCGTCAAAAACATGGATGCAACTTTTACACCCGTGGGTGAATACGGTGATTTCCTCCGTGCAGTGACCCAAGTTCCACTCTGGGGGCACAGACGGCCAAATTTGGTCTTCCAGCCAATGACAAGGGGACAAAAACATCAGTGACACTGATCCAGTACGTGGAGTACTCCATACTTCATACTTCGTCTCAGAGCCGCTTTATGGTAGATTCCACGGGGGGTGGTGCCTGAACCCCCCCCCCCTCCCCCACCCCCGCAGAAATTTCTATTGTCTCCGTTTCTTCACAAAGGTCGTCAGGAAAACAATCAACCTTCGCTGTTTGAATTATTTGAATCCTGCCCGACCCAACCCAATTAGAAACACAATACACCTGACCACACCCAATTGTCAATTTACAAATGATTGCTTGCGTGGATTTCTATTCTCAGTCCGCAGAATTAACATTCTCCGTCGCTGTTCTCGTTGCAGGAGCCGCGGAGGCGGAGGAGCAGGCGAGTCCCGGCGCCCGGCAGGTCAGTCCGCACCCACAGTGGTCAGGGAGGGATCCAGGGACCTGGAACACACACGCACACAGAAACACAGAAACACACACAGAAACACACACATACACACACACTCAAACCCACTTGCACACACACACACAAACACAAACAAACAAACACACACAAACATACACGTACACACACACACACACACACAGGACAATGGAGCCAGGCGCTTGAATCCCCAAAGCGGCAGGTGTTGGAGGTCACTCCCTGTTCACACTGCTTCCGTGATCCGTGATGACTGCATCCGTGACGGATGGTCCCACTGTACCATTTCCGTAAAATTATCCACCTGTTGTCGCTTGTGGGTTTGACGCACGTCGTCGGCCCGACGTACAAAAGCGTTGGTGGCGACGTTGCACTTGCCTAAACTCGCTAACAACGGACAAAGCTGCTGGTCTTGCAGAATAGCGAGATTTAGCCGAGCGCGCGTGCGTGCGCACCGCACAAGCGCGTGCGCGTCATGTTTCGCTTCTCAGAGCGTTGAACCTATTTATGCGTTGAGAGAGTCGATGGGAATGCGCATTTGGCAGTTGGGCACATGTGACAACTTGTGAGCACGTGTCACAAGTGAGGCTCAATTCCAAGCACTTGGCAAGAAGCAAGAACAAGAGTGTCCCTTGTGACACGTTTGTGGCATGGTGGCACTTGCGCATTTTGACAAGATGCTTCAATTCTCTGCACTTGGCTGGCAAGAATTTCAAATGTGCACATGCCACAAACGTGTCACAAGTGAGGCTCTGAAGCATCTTGTGGCAAATTCTTCAGAATTTTGAAGACATTTTTTGAAAAAGTTCTCAATTCTTCAACAAAAAGCCGTCATCTGACGCAAATCAAACTGTGTTTTGCAGGAACGATCGGTGAACGCAGCGTACAAGTTCGCTGGGCTGGGAAAGCGACCGAACCTCGGCATGAAGTACGTCGGGCTCGGGAAACGCGACGACGAGTTCCCGGGCGACGCGTGAGTAACGCCCCTCAATATCGCTCACCACTCAATTATCGCTCAATCATTCACGCACCGCGTGACTTCTCACCCTCAATATCGCTCACCACTCCATCTTCCCTGCAGACTGTACGACGAGAATCTGCACGCGAATCCATTTACCAATTGCCTTTGAGATGATCCCTGTATTCAAACGGCGACAACACACATGTCCATCACTTCCATTGCTTTCTATTCATCAACGCGTGACGAACCACACAATTTTCTCCTTCAGGTTCGAGGACAGTCTGGACAAGAGAAAGATGGATGCCATGGGCATGAAGTTCGCTGGTCTGGGACGCAAGAGGGGCATGGACTCCATGGGCATGAAGTTCGCTGGGCTGGGCAAGAAGATGGACCCGAGCATGCAGTTCCTGGGTCTAGGAAAGCGCATGGACCCCAGTATGCAGTTCCTGGGCCTGGGGAAAAGGCCCATGGACGCAGGTATGCAGTTCGCTGGACTGGGGAAGCGAGGGGACGACGCAGCCATGCGGTTCGCAGGGCTGGGCAAGAGAGGCGACGTGGACGACCGCTTCAAGTTCCTCGGGTTGGGTAAACGTGGGATGGACGCTTCAATGCAGTACGCGGGCCTAGGGAAGAGGCCAGCGGGGGCGGACGCTGCCTACCAGTTCGCTGGGTTGGGCAAGAGGAGCTACGACCGCGCGTTTCAGTTCACGGGACTGGGGAAGAAGTCCATGGACAGAGCGTACGCGTACGCTGGGCTGGGGAAGAAATCGCCGCTGTCCTATCAGTTCACTGGGTTAGGGAAGCGCGGAGGGGATGAGACAGGGATGAGGTTTGTCGGGCTCGGGAAGCGAAGTGCCGACCCCGACGCCAGCGACGCCAGCGACGCCGCCGAGGAGAACGCCATCCACGAAGCGCTGCACGAAGCAGAAGAGACGAAGAGCGTTGAGAAGTCTCTCGCGGAGCTGCGCGACGCGCTACAGGAGGTCGCGGCGGAGCGACAGGGGGAACCGGAAGCGAACGACGATGATGGCGAGGACGAGGAGACGACGGCCGAGTCCAACGAGCCTCCGACCAGAGAACTGGTCAAGCGAGCGAGCCACCCGCGGGTCAAGATCCGCTACTTACGGACTTACCACAGGCGCGCGCCGGTCGACCCGATGTTCGCGCTCATGGGAATCGGACGGAAATGAACGGAAACACCCGACGTAACGTAACGCCGACTCACTCACTCACTCACCCTGTTTTCGATCGCAGCCCCCGGAATTTTCCGAACCTTCCAAGTTCAGGAGACAGAAGTGAAGTGACACTGGAATCCTCAGGCGGATCCTGAAGGGCCGGGAGGCCTGGGTCCCCCCCCCCCGCTCAAATTTGATTTGAATCCCGTGAAGTTTGTCATTGGTGCGAAATCTTGAGTTTTGCATTCTACTTTTTTCAGAAAAAGAAACGTCCCCCTGCCCTCCCCCAATGCCTCTGAAAGTCAGTTCAGACACCACCACCCCCAATCCCACCCTGGATCCGCTGGAGGGTTTCATTCTCAGTGCTGGGATGTAGGATTCTTACTTCATGTGCGTGAAAAGTTCTTCACAGAGACCCAAGGTGCAAAGCCCCAGCGAGTACCCCAGAGGGCACTGCGCTTCGAATCCGACGTGCTGTTGGGTAAGGAGAATGAGTCCTGTCAATTCACTTCTGCGGGGGGTGGGTGTGTTGAAGCGACCACCTCACTTTAAGTTCTTGTCAAAATTCCAATGTTTGGCTCAAAATCCACACGTGTTTCGCTCGCTGGAGAGAAACAAAAAGTGACGCCCGTAGAAAAAGTGTGTTCGCGTTCGGTGGTGTTTATGGGAGGAAGTTGCGTCAGTGAATCACGCGAAGGAATCGCTGAGAACGCTCCCGGATGCAGAATCTGCAGATTATTTTTGTTTCAGTGCAACAAGACAAACGTTTTGATTGACCGTGTAGTTTTGAACAGCCAGAACCCGAAAGCAGAGATTTGAACAGAGAACGTTTTCGAAAGCGCCCACCGGAAAAAGTGAACGACTCTCAACTGTTTGCTGCACAGACAACGACTGTCCATTGTTTTCTTTTGTCTTTTGTTTCTCCTTTTGCTACTTTTGGAAAATGTCCCAATTTCATGCTGATTGTAACATTCAAGGGGCTCTGCCAAGACCCGTAACAACTCAACTCAAAAGCGTTGTGTTTCAATCCCTTCAGTTTCAGGTCATTCTTCAGCTTGTGTCAAGTTTCTTTGGTTGTTTCGCGATACCAATGATTTGTGTACATGTATTTCGTGTCCAAAGCAAAGCTGAGCATACGTCACATCTGTGGTTGGTTGTGCACAAAATATATTTGTACATAAAAAATGCACATAAACTTCTGCAAAGAACTGAATTTTCAATGGTATGTTATGTCAGTTTCTTGTTTGTCAATACAAGTGAAAATTAATTTTCTAAAACAGTGACTTCAACTTATAATTTTGTTTTTCCTGTTTGCCTGGCTGCCTGAGAGAGAAAAGTTTTCGATTTACTGCACGAAAATAGCAGAGACGTCGACGTAATGACGTAGTAACGTCGGCGTAATGACGTAGTAACGTCGGCGTAATGACCTGGTGACGTTCCGTTCGTATTGACGCAGTTAAAATAAACCTAAATTGACTCATGAAGAATAGATCTTTGCAAAATAACACCCCACCAAACGTTGATGACAACTACAGGCAAACATGGATGGAGGGGTGCTCTGGGTGGACCCAGGGACCGTGGAACCCTGGCCCTCCTCCCTCGGGGACCCAGGGACCGTGGAACCCTGCCCCTCCTCCCTCGGGGACCCAGGGACCGTGGAACCCTGCCCCTCCTCCCTCGGGGACCCAGGGACCGTGGAACCCTGCCCCTCCTCCCTCGGGGACCCAGGGACCTGCGGGCCTGGACCTCTCCTTGCCATGATTTTATTCTGTTGAATTTGAAAGCGCAACATTTTCATTACCCCCACGTGATCTTTTCTCAGGATTACAGTTTGATCCCCCCCGCGCTCAAAATGTCGCCCTGAGCCGGACTTGAGTCCTGGATCAAATGCTTGGGATTCAAGAACAATCAAAAAGGGCAAAGTCTGCAACGTTTCACAACAAAGGACCCATTGTTGCTGCACCGGCCACAGATCAAGTAGGCGTCAACTTTTGTTTTTCTCCGGAGAAAATTCTATGTCTAGGTGGAGGGTCCCCAGGGTCCCCCCTTGTGCACACGCTTTCTTGCTGTCCCACTTTTCCACGTCAAATTTAAACTTCTGAATGCAAGAGCGGCTCCCTGAATCTACCCCGGAGCCTGTGATACCGAAAGGCAAGAAAGCTTGTTTTTCTAAGTGCACCGCGAAGGACAAAACAAAAACAGCTTCCGGTGGATCGAGGCTGTCGGGCGGCGCTGTCCGTCGCGTCGCGTCGCGTTGCCATGGCGACGACACGCGTCGCGTCGCCTTCCCGAGCCAATTACGGCTGAGAAGCTCAGGTGCGCGGCGGCGGGAGGGACGCACAGTCCGGGGGACGCCCGCAGCACCGCGACGCAGCCACATTCCTGCAGAGGAACAACGCCTCAGCAATGTCTGCAGAGGCAGATCCAGGGGCCGTGGTGTCGGGGGCCCAGCCCGCTGACTCGTGACAAAATTATTTTTACCCCTCTCACCTAGGGCACAATGGCCTTTTGGCGTGAACATGTTCAAACCGTGCATGCTCTGGGGTCGCCCCCCCCCCTTGGTCAGATCATGGATCCACCCCCGTGTGAAGTTCACATCACCATCGAATCCAGGGCCAGACAGCAGACGGAAGTGACACTGACCTGGGTGGGGCGAGCCTGGGGAGCCTTGAGGCTGGGGTCTGGATCCGCCTCCGTCCACGTCGGGCAGTGGGGTTTTTCTTGCTTCACTGCTCGTCACAAACACGGTCTCGTGGCCCAAGGGAGTGAAGAAAACTTGGGGATTGGGATCGGCCCCGCCCCCTGCACGCACCTCGGCCCATGCTGTGCGGTGAGTTTTCCTGCTGCTCTGCACAGCGGCGGTGGTAGAGGGAGGTGACGCCCCGCCCTGCGCCGTCGCCACCGTTGTCGCTGTCGCCACTGCCACCAGCACCACCACCACTGCTGCCACCACCACCACTGCCACTACCACAATGCCACTACCACCACCACTGCCACCACTACTACTACTACTACACCACAACCACCACTGCTACCAGCACCACCACCGCTACTCCTGCTGCCACCGCCGCCACCTCTGCTCTGCAGAAATCAGCTTCATTTGTAATGCAACTGAATCATAATTTCTCAAGTGGTTCCTTCTCCGCTGCAGTGAGCGACGTGCGCCACGCGGTCGGGCATTTCCGTCCGTTCCCCTCGTGTTGCCGGGAGAAACACTTGTCTTTACAATAGCGGTGGAGATCCAGAGGCCCCGGGCCCGGCCCCAAATATCTGTGTCACAAGTGCAATGTTTTTCAGCTTTCTCTCTGTAGCTGCAAAAACATCTGACGACAAGTAACATACAAACTGAGATTTGGGTGAATAAAAACTGAAAGAAGGACATCTGGTGTGTGAAGCTTTTGCGTTTAATCTTGAAATCACTCAGGTTCTTTTCAACAAAGCAGTTTGTGTGGAGGCAGGTGGTGTTTCTGGCAAAACAATGCCAATCAAGAAAACTTGAATACAATTTCTCTCCTTGAAAAGGAACACACCAAACAAATGAAAAACCTGTCAGTCTTTGACTGCATATGCAAGGAACAGTTCAAACAACCAGGACAAATGATGTTTCTGCAAGTATGGGCCAAAACTGTAATTTTTGCGTTTTCAGCCTCGTTGACAGTTGCCTCCAACAAAACAAAAGAGGAGAAACTGTTACTTTTGAGCGAAAAAGTGACCAATGTGCCAAAGACATGGATTGCGTATTCGCATCTGAGCCTAGGGGTCAGCATCAGTAATATAGGCACAACTAATCTGAGGAAGATTTGGAAGGAAATCTTTCAAAAAATTGACAGTTTGGTTCATGTTTCTGTAGGTTGTAATTCCAAACTGCACAAAGATCCACACATAAGAGAACAACACAGGTGGCATATATGTGCATTCAGAGGTATTCATGACTGTGCTAAAAATGGAGGAAAGCCAGGCACTCAGTGTCTCTCAAAGTTATCGTCCTTGAACTTGGCTCGAAATGAGACCATTTCTTCTCTGGTCATGAAGAACACCAGGCCTGCTGGGAAGGAATGTGTTTGTGTTGTGTATGGAAACAAGTCACAAACAGATGTCAATCTTCAAAAGCATCGGTGGTTTGACTTCAGTGTTCTTGACAGAATAGAATTCAGGTTTTCTGCACACATCAGGTTGGGCCAGAACATAACATTCAGGGAATTTCTGTTGTCTGACATGTGTTATTTGGAGCATCCTTTTCTGGAGAGCAGGTGCCACCTCCATTGGGGAACTGAGTACCTCCTTGTGCATCAGAATGGGCACATTCCACTTTATTACTGCTTGAAAAGGGCCCAGTGGTCAGTTTACACAATGTCTCAGGCTCACATTGAATACTCTCTCTGCAAGTTCTGTGTCCAAATAAAGTCAACAATGGTGGTGGATTACCAAGTGATTGACAGTGAAACATTTGTGACAAAAAGAGACAATTTTAGATTTGTCATTAATTGGGTCAAAGCACCTTATATTGAATCTCTTATATGTGTTGCGCCCTGCACAGAGTCATCTTTGAGAATTTGGACTGTTTACATCAGGGTTCAGAAACATCGTGAGATAACTTTCTTCAGCAATGTATTTCTCATGGACAAGGGACATTTCCTGATATTTCCCCAGCAATTTTTGTTAGTTGCTGGAGAAAAAACCTACATTGCTGAAAATAATACCATGTTTATGCACCAGTGCAAGAGCTTTTACTGCTGTGTTAAAATCCTCGTTGACACTGTTGAGCTCTTTCAACATCAACCCTTGAATAAACCAAGAACAAAGGGACTTAGATTCTCATACTCAACTTCCAAAATACAAAATGTTGAAACATTCAATGCACAACCTGACATCCAACACTTTTATGCAAATTGCTCTGACCAGAAAGTTTGCCACAAGGCATTAAAGATTTCTTCTGCAAACCCTGACTTCTTCATCCAAGTAAACATCACCAATATGATCTACACTGGGTGGAAGGTTCCAACCTGCTTTTTTGGAGGAATAGCAGTTCATGACACCCACAGCTATGGAACATTTGAGGAGACACTGAGTGTTTGTGACAATTACACTCTCATGAACTGCTCTGAATGCACAGATAAAAAATTACTTCCTTACAACTCTGTAACCAAATCCATAATTGTTGTGTTTTACAACTTATTGCAAAGTTCACTTTTAGTTTGTCTGAGTATTTCGCAGACTGCTTGTGAAGGCGTTTTCATTGAGCCATGTTCAAACTCCATTTTTCCATACTCAAGCAATACCATGACAATAGACTACATTTTCCATGTTCATCAATGCTCAGTCTATCAAATTGGGCTTCTCTACCTGGAATCTGATCAGGTATCCAAACTGTTTGGATGCATAGAAACTATCAAACTGCATAGAACCTTTGCTGTCAGGGAGAGGGAAATAGTTTTGGATTACTTCCATGTCCTGGAGGAATTCCACTACACATCTGAAGCAATTGCTGGTGATGTCCCTGGAGACCTCCTGTTCTTTGGTCATGTTGTGAGAAACAGTTCACCCAGCCTCAAACCATCAGCCCAGTTGCCCTGTGATCCCAACATGCCTAGAGGCAATTTGGTTTTTGAAACTAATACAAATGTTTCTCTTGTCAGAAATGCTTCCAGGGTTTCTTCTTTGCATGTGACAATTGACATTGATTATGCATACTCAAGACTTGAGTCATACAACCCAATACAAGACAGTTTTCTGCTGAAAGTAGGTCCCTTTTCTGATTCAGCAAGAAGTTTGAAAATTTATCACAACTTGGAAAGAAACACTTCTTTCACAGGCACAAAAGGCCTTCCTCTGCATTCATTGTACAAGAGCACAAACTGTCCCCTGACAAAGGTGAACGAAGGACCTGCCAACAATTTGGCATTAAAGTTGACTTTCAATGGGCAGTTTGCTGAAAAGAAATGTCACATAGGCTTCATAAAAACATATTCTTGGATATGCCTCAGTGAGAACAAATACAAAGAGAAAAATAGAATCCTCTATTATGGACTCTTCTTTGCAGAAAAAGTGCCCAAATGTCCGCAAAAAAGTAAAAACTTTGGAGAAGATGTGTTTGTTCAAACACTTCAAATAACAACTGACACTGTGTATTTTTCCAACAATGTTCTTTCAATGCAAGTTTTTGGAAAAGTAGTTGGGGCAAGATTTTTTGCAAACAGTACAAACTGCTGTGAAAGTAAGTGTTATTTACAAGCAAAGTGGTCACCAACATGTTTGGTGCCACATCCTGTTTTAAAGTCCTATGAAGTTCTCTCAAAATCTGGAGAAGATGTCTTTGCCAAACCTGCTGACAGAACCTGGCATGAAGCTGAACACATGTGCAGGAAACGGGGGCAGATTTTGCCCATTTTTACCTTTGAGGAAGACTTGCAAGATATTGTCCTGTACATTATTTGTTACACTAATGTTTTTCAAACAAGCAGCATTTTTGTGGGCATGACAAAACAAGTAAGTTTTCAGCATTTGGCTTAGTATTTGGTCAATGATTTTGAAGGCACAAAATGGCAATTGAGCTCTTCATGATGATTTCAGAGGGGTTCAAAGTTTCAGATTTTGGTGGGGGTCCTGATGATGAAGGATCGTTTGTAAAATTATTTCAGCAAAGCAGTAATTTTAAGTGGTCAGATGGCACACCTCTTGTAATTCAAACATGGGGTCCACCATTCAGCCTTCCAACTCCAACAGGATCATCTTGCTTTTCTCAAAGGGAATCTGACGTCATCGTTGAACATTACAACGGAAAATGTCCAGGTTCGATTTTCGTGAGATTCTATGCACGTTCATGGCCTCCAGGTCACCATCTGGTTTTGAAAATCCAATTTGCAAGTCCTTTGTGGCCAAGAAAATTTTTTTTTTCTGAAAGATATATATATATATATATATATATCTGAAAGCCTTGCCTGTCTTTTTGCAGAAAACTCATGCAAGTCACTCATGGCCACAAAACACATGTTTGGTGACATTTTGCAACACAATTTGTGTGTGGTGATGACACTTCAGCATGCAAACTACCCACAGTGGCACCCAATTTCCTGCAATCAAAGTCTTCCTGTTGATGTGATTTGTGTCAGAAAAGACAACAGACATGTTGGTAGAATCCAGAAACCAAGGCTCAAAGGTCACACTATGTGTGCCAAAACACATATTTTGTTCCACAACAAATGTTACCTGATCAACAGAAAGCAAAATAACTCTGTTGTCACCAGTGGCCAGGTGGCTCAGTTTGTCCACTTCAATACAGGCAGAGAGATGGCGTACACCAACGTCAGACGACTCGTATCTTACCTCAGCAGTGTTACTCCCTTGAAGCTGACTTTTAAATTTCCTGCCAGTGCAGACATCAACCAATGTTTCACATTTCCACAATTGAAGAAAACAAATACAATAAACAAATACAGAGAGAACTGGCACTTCCATAAGAAAGGAAAACAGTTGCTTCCCTGCACAACTGAAGAAAGTCTTCTCACCACAAACTTCGTAAAATATGTCCACTGTGATGACAAGCAGGACAGACGCAATTTCATGTCTTGTGCGTCAGACACAAACAAAAGCCACGACACCTTTTCCAGGTGTGAAGCCATAAAAATGCTGAAAAATGAAATTCTTTGCCTTGGCTTTTCAGATTTCAGGCCTGCATACTACAATAAGGATGTCAATATTTTTGAGAGTTATTCATCATCTCATGGTGGAGAAAATAACACTTACTTTGTATCAGAAATGCTGTTGTTGAAGTCAGATCAAAGATTTTATCAGATGAAGCAATGCAAAAGTGGTGAACTAATTTCAGCAAAATTTTTCCATGATGGAAAGAAGCACTGTTCAACTGGGGATGATGAAGAAACAGCTTGCCACACAAGAGGACAAAATTTTAGGAATGTAACCTTTTGCAGATTTCACTGCAAATCCCCAACCTGCAAATGTGGGGATCTGTTTTTTCAAAACATTGAAGGTGGATGCCTTCCCTATGCTAATAGTTGTGGCAGTTCTGATCAAGCCTGTGCAGTATTTATTGCCACCAAGAACTCATACATTCATGGCGGACAACCAACGCATGTTCACAGCCCTGCAGTGGAGTATTCATTTCAGAGCAAGTTCATATATTCAGACTGCACTGAAGAGGAACTGTACAATCTGAGAGATAGAAAAATTCAACTTGCAAGAGAATGCAAGGAAAGTAGTGAATTTCAGTGTAGCTTTGGATGTATGAGATGTTACCCAGTTTACAAAGTTTGTGTGTATGAGCTGGATACCAAGGGTTATGCAATGCATTGCCCAAGTGGAGCCCACCTCAAAATGTGCCATAAAATTGGCTGCAACAACATGTTAAAATGTCCAAAATCTTATTGCATCCCATACAGGTATCTTTGCTTCATCTAGTTTTGTTTTTCTTTTCTTAGACTGATAGTGAGACCAAATGAATCACACATTCAGCTGGCATTTTGTTGGCTCAAGATGTCACTGTTCTGTTCTGATGTCTCAAGACAAAACAAAAGGAATCTGTTTTGTTTCAGACATGTGTGTGATGGATTGTTTCAATGCTCTGGTGGGCATGATGAAATTCCATGCCACAATCACACCTGCACTGGGTTGTTCAAATGCACGGAAACAAACAAGGCAACTTGTCTGCATCCTGTGTCTATTTGTGATGGATTTGAAGATTGCCTTTCAGGGGAAGATGAATACCTTTGTGATCTTCCCAGGAAATGCCCTGCTTTTTGCAATTGCCTTTTGTATGCTATTTCATGCAAAAATGTTCTTGCTTCTCTCTTCTTCAGTTTTGATGCAAGTGGCTTTGTGTTTGTCAAATTAGAGCATGTTTCTTTGAATTATAGTCAAGATTTCAGTTTTCCAAGTTGCTACTTTCACAGCAATGTGTTTGCTGTCTGGATAAAATCTGAGTTGATGGACATCTGTCACAATCTGTTTTGCAACAGAAACAAGCAAATACTGTTGGATTACTCGTACAATTCTGTTTCAAAACTCACACAGAATTGTTTTCTGGGTTTCACTTCCCTTCAGTTACTGAGGCTGAACAACAACAGGATAAGGAGTATGCATCCAGCTTCCTTTCTTGGATTGACCAGTCTGACCAATTTGGATTTGTCCTCAAACAAAGTCTGTCACTTCAGCTTCAGTGTGTTATCATTCCTCAAGCTAGATTTTTTGAACCTGAGCAACAATGCATTTCTTTCAATTGACTTTGATGACCAATTCACAGCACGTGTTGTGGCAACAGAAGATTACAGGATTTGCTGCATGTTCTCAGATAGAGACACGGAGTGCGCAGCTGAACCGTCTTGGCCTCAGAGCTGTGGTGTTCTTCTTGATTCAGCGGGGTCCAACATTATCATCCTCCTGGAATTTGTTTGCATCTTGAGCTTGAACTCACTTTGCTTTGCAATGCATGTTTTAGAAAACACAAAAGTGGCTTGCATAAAAAAGATGTTTCTTCGTGTGAAATCTGAAAAAGACAAGTCCACCTCATTCTCCAAAACTTTGATGGCGCTCAACGTTAACGATTTTTTGTTTGGGGTTTACTTGCTTTCCCTATTTTTTGCTGATGTGACATATGCAAAGGAATATGTTGTTCATTCTTTGCAATGGTTGAACAGCAGGTTTTGTGTTGCACTGGGAATACTGTCCACATTTATGGTTTTGAATTCCCCCTTCCTTTTGCTTTGTATTGCTTTTTACAGATATGTTGCTCTCAAATATCCCTTTTCTGTTTTGAAAAGAGGGAAGAGAAATTACTTGAAAGCAGGTTTCATCATCAATTTCATAATAGCTGTTGCAGTGTTTCTTTTCCACTTTCTTTGTGAAAAGAAGAACCAGATGCCATCATCAGCTTGTTTGCTTCTGGGAGAAACCTTTGAATCTCACACAGTAAAATATGCCACAGCAATGATGGCTGGCCTGCAAATCCATTCCTTGGTTTCAATTGCATTCTTCTATCATGGCATGTTGAAAGCACTGCAACAAAAGAACAACAGCAAAAATGTCCAAAGAAGTGAAAAGAAAGTCCTGGTGCAATCTATTTTGGTGACTGCAACCAATGCTCTTTGTTGGCTGCCATCCAGTGCCATTTACATTGTTTCCATCTCCAGTAAAAGTTATCCACCAGATCTGTTGGTATGGAATGCCATTTTGGTGAATCCTCTGAACTCATTGATCAACCCCATGATATTTACACTGTTTCCCTTGGTCAGTAGAAAGTTCCAGTCAAAGAAAATTACAAAATGAGATGCAAATAAACACACTATTTGTCTGAATAGTTTAGTTCTGTTTGACTTTTGTCTTGGCCCTATTTTTTCTTGCCACCAACAAAAGTTTGGAAAACAAAGCAAATGAATTGCAGGAGTGTTGAAAGCTGTGCAAGATGGTCAGACAGACTGACATCTTCCCTTCTTTTGAAGACCTACAGACCGCACAAAACAATGTCCTGGTGACAGCCAAGTCACGCCGAATCTGGGAGCACGCAACTGGTTCTCAGGTCCCCAAGCTGCCTCGGTATGCCTGGCCCAAGGTAGAATCAACGAAAGACCCTGCACACAAAAGAGAAGCAAACCAGATTCACCTCAAACGGACGGTCTTGACTTCTTGGAAAAGAGAAACACACAGAACGTTCTGAAGGTAAAAATGGTGGGTTCTTCCCGTAAATATTTTTCTGTTCGTCTGAGAGAGAGAAAAGACGGAATTGGTTCCCGCGGTCGCTGCGTGATCCTTTCCACGAACACGGTGTCCGTATTCAAGGCCCCAAACCAAACTGTCCGAGGGGGAAAACCCGCCCGACGCTCGCTCAACCTGATCCTTCAAGTGTCGGATTCACCAAGAGCTCTGAGAAATTTTTCATGAAGATTTTGGGATCATCTTTCGTTGTCCTGGCTCGACCTGTGCGCACTGGTCAGGATTCCTGTGGAACCTGAGGACTTGTTTGCGCCGCAGGAGTCTGGCTCTCTGGGGCAGAACCCGGATGTGCTGAAGAGTGCGCGACCTCAGAGCGAGGCTGGTTCACTGCGACCCGCGCAAATAGGGAAACAGGGATGGGCACCTGCAGCAAAAAGAGCCTGTTTGCATTGGTCTGACGCGTGACATTGAGGCGTGACCTTGAGGCGTGACCCTGAGGAGTGACCTTCAGGCGTGACCTTGAGGCGTGACCCTGAGGCGTGACCTCGATGTGTGACCCGGAGGTGTGACCCTGAGGCGTGACCCTGAGGCGTGACCTTGAGGCATGACTTTGGTTATGGCCCGCGCGAGGCTTGACAAGAACCTCACAAATGTTTTTTATGCAACAAACATACTTTTGAAGGGGCTGGATCCTGATTCTCGTTGCAGAAAGTGAGCCAAGTAACGTTTGAAACTGAAGTGTGTAGGTCTTGTTTCGCTGTACTCTTTACTTGCACACACACCAGGTGAAAACTGGGGCAAAACAGAATGACGCGTTCGTTTTGACCGACATCAGGGGTTTTCACGTCAAGCAAATGCACGTTGTAAACCACGTGACAAACATTGCCCCCTGTCCTGCCCTCTGGTGGCGCTCGCTTGCCACTTCGCACCCAAGTCATGTTGCGCCGAATTTTCCTGAGCACAGGATTGGGGCTGAAATTCCTTTGACGTGTGTCACGTCGGACGCGCCGATGCCGGAAGCTGGAGACGGAGACGGAGCGCTTCCGGTCCTCAGCCTCTCACCGCGCAGGCTCCGTCACCAACCGGCTCCGTACGAGCAGTCCGCTCTCAGTGTCTTTCACTCACTCTTTCTTTCTTCTTTCTCTTTGCCTCACTTTTTCTCTCCTCCCGCTCTTGATTGTTTTCTCCCTCCTGATTCTTCACAGGTCTATTTCCTTCAAGATCTCTTTTTCCCGTCTCTGTCTGTCTCTGCCTCTCTCTTTCTCTCTCTCTCTCTCTCTCTCTCTCTCTCTCTCTCTCTCTCTCTCTCTCTCTCTCTCTCTCTCTCTCTCTCTCTCAAAAAAAGAATAACAAAAAAAAAATAAAAACCAAACAAAAACAAA
>JAAUXT010092229.1_pt1 | contig 17181 bp, 20 predicted proteins | sample 7278171 | NCBI WGS metagenome assembly JAAUXT01 (sample SAMN14350112, study PRJNA611818) | marine sediment metagenome | isolation source: surface marine sediment (1.8m) | place: French Polynesia: Moorea | collected 2018-08
ATACAACTTCCAAGTACAGGTTGATCTCACGATTTATCACAGTCAACAGCATCGGGATATGTATTGTTTTTGCAGCAGAACAGACTCTCACTCATTCATTACTCGGTCTGCACCTCTACCATCACTGCAGTCCTTGCATTATTTAGCTGTCTTGTTTGGGAATTGAAAACTGTGCACAGAAGAAGAAATTGACTTCACCACTGTATGTGGATGGCACCTCCAAAACTCCTCTGAAGCAGCAAGTAAACTAACATCCCTGTCACAACAACACAGACCAAATATATCTTTTTCTTGTTTTTGCACTGACTCAAGTGGCTGACATACTTTTAGCACTTTTTGACCTGTGATCCTCATTAAAATAATACAGCTCTGCAAGGCCTCAACCAAAATTTTTGCAAGATCACAAACCAAAATAATTTTCACATTGCTCTGTCATGGTGACACAGAATAAGGCAATAAATACATAAATAAAACATTCAAAACAAGCACAAAAATGTCATGTTGCAACCATCCACTTTGTCCACAACAACTCAAAGTTTGATTTTGATCATCACCCATCCCGCTTCAAATAAGCAAATGAATTTCGTCAAATACAACGGGCATCAATTGCAACCACCAAATCCCTTTAGATCCCTTGTAATTTCTTTCTCAACACTTGGCTGGGTTTCTTTTTCAAACCCCCCAACAAGGCAAACAAGTAATGTTTTGATTTCAGCAATTTTTGAATCTGCCGTTTCGAATTTTTTGCTTCAAAATTTTGAAAAATTTCGATATTCTTCTTTCAACCACTGAATCCAAAATTTGTGTCAATGATCTGGCTACAGCGTCTGTACCAGAAATTGGACACAGATTTTGGCTGCAGGTGATGCATTCGGTTTGCGTATTCGGCTTGCTCAATAGAGCCAGCTGAATGGGTAGATCTCGCTGTATTCAACACTCTCTTTAAGCCCCGTCAGGTCACGACACGAGTCTGGGTGAAGGAGAAAACACCGCTTGGCTGTCCCAAAGCTCCACGCGACAAGTTCACAGGGCAGAGGCAAAACCACCTGCTGTGGCTTGTTCCATCGCTGCAACCTATGCCAGAAGGTCCCAGGGAACCAAATCCTGCAACCACGTGCTGAGCTTGTGCCGTCAGGCACGAAAGTTTTTACCATTGACCTGCAGAATCTCTGGAGGTTTGGTGCCGTGAGGACCAAACGTTTTGCCTTGGCCAGTCAACAGAGAATATGAGGCTCCCTCCAGGTTCAGATTCGGCTCACCTCAGTGTCCCAATTCCACTCAGGCTTGAGAACCATGTCATTGGTGACAAGTTGGTCAACAAACCTCTCCACTGTCTGGAGAGGTTATGAAGCTCCTCTTTGCTCTGCACGGGATGGAATTGTTTCGTTTATTGGCGTGCTGACTCAGGATATGTCAGACGTCAGAGGCGATCGTGCGGCAGCATCGCAATCAAATAATCTGGGGCGAAGATGTGGGTTCCTGACGCGAGGAGTGATCAGAATCTCAACGAGTCAACGCCGCTCAGGCAAAACTGCAGAGGTCTCGAATGCTCCATTGTGGCCCAATGCTCAAATTGTACAAGACAGAGCCAAGTGTGCACGAGGACTGTTCAGGTTCTGTACGTTCAGAGTAAATGAGGGAAGGTCCACAAGTTCTGGACCCGACTCAACGCGCGAACAAAGGGCGGTGGGCTCAGAACCTTGCGCGCCTTCTCTCGTACTGGATCATCATCTTGGGATGCGCTGTCACCGCTCAGACACACTGGATGCGATTTTGGGTTGCGCTATGTCAATTCTTGATGCGTCGTGTCAAATGATGCTTCAGCTGATGCAACGTATAAGTCATGCTGCATGTATTTCAATTTGGAAAAACACACTGCATGCGTCAACTGACATATCAACTTTGACGCAGCACATTCGGTGTGTTTTGGGGGTCACTGTCTTTCCGCGTTCAGTTGTTGACACAGACCGTCGCCCTGATGCCATGTCAAGAACCGACAGAACCTGGGTTGTCCTCGTACTTCGTAGCCGTTTGGTCCCAAAACGGGACAATGCACATGTATTTGAAAGAGTCCTATTGCACAGGCTTCATGTAGACTCATCATCTGTGCGATGGCCAGGGCACTCTCGGTCCCGAACACGTGGGGCATGACTACAGCATAATGGTTTTGTGTTGACACAAGCTTGTTTGGAGTCATGGCTACTGTTGTGTCCAAACACCCTGCAAAAACACAGGAACTTTGCTGACATGGGAAGTGGGTGGTAAGGCTGAGTCATGCTTAGTGTCGCTGTCTTTACGCTGCTGGGAAGGAGAGCATCAAAAATGCTATGGGAAGACAGACAGAGTTGAAATAGGAGATTGGAGTCAACTTTCAGTCAACTTTGAATGAGTGACGATTTTCTCCTGAAGCAGATGACTCAATTTGCAATGAGTATCGTATTTCCTGAACTCAAATTTCACGTTCCAAAAATTCTGAGTCCGTGGGTGAAACAGACGAAGAACAAGGCATGTCGCGAAGCTGGGACAGAGCTGTTTCAGAGTGTGCGTTTTGACTCAATATGCTCCGCAGCTGATGTGGCCAGGGACCATTCGTAGCTGTGGCCGGACTCTCGAAGCGCATACAACAACCAAGCTCTGTCCACTTCAATCACCGTGAGACCTGGATGGTCTCGTCCTGCGCCCAGCTGAGGTCACACGCCCGACGACCATTCGAGACCCACGTTGAGACCAGGGGCGGACCCTGGGTCTGGTCAAATGGGCCCAACATCTCAAAAGCCCAAAACCAACCTCTGTTTCAAGACAAGCAAAAATGGTCAAACTGGGGATGGAGACACTGAACAGACCGGAGATGCATCTATGCTGAACTGAGGTGACCTCTGATTTCTGAAGTGAGGTCAGTGTCACCGTCCCTGCGGTGTCCCCTCCTTCTGCTTGGGGGGGTGGGGTACCTCTGTCCCATCAGATTCCCTCCTGCAGACAGTATTACATGCAAACCCAATCTCACCATCTGGTTACTGCCACAACATGATAAATGCAGAAAGGATCAATAGAATCCGTTTTCTTTCCATTTATTAATCAAAACCACACAAAGAGAGCTTGCCATTTTTCAAACCGAGGGTTTTGTTTGAATCGGAAGGAATTGTGATATTTTGTTTCTTTACAGCCAGAAAAATAGCTCCGTGGAGCTCGCGGTGATTTGAGGAAATTTCAGTTGCTCTGATTTGGCTTGCTCTGATTTGGGTTGCTTTTTGGTCAAAATTCTTACTTTTTTCACTCAATATTACAACTTGGGAACTCATTTAGCACACACCTAAATGGAACACATGTGACCAAATGGAGCTTTTACACATTGCTTCACAACAGTATCTGCATATCAACCAAAAAAATTCCCCAGTATCCATTTTTAAATTTTCTATGAAAAATGACTTTCAAACCCAAACTTTACCCCCACCTAAAAACCACAAAAAAATTTTCAAAAATCAAAAATCAAATGCTACCTCTCAAACCCACATATAATATACTATATTTCATCAATATACTTCTTTCACCAAGTATTTGTGCCTTCTGTGATACAGAGATATTTCTACATTCACACCCCATTTTTACCTCACTTCCAAATTTGACCTTTTTGACCTCAGAAACCCCAAAATTCAAATTTGACCAATTCCTTCCTCGCGCATTATCCCCAACCCAAAATGAACCCAAAGAGTCCTTAAGATCCCAAATCAATCCTCATCTTGAACACAAAAGTGCTGTGCACATACTTTAGGAAGATGCTGCCTGCAGGTGCTTTGATTTGGCTCGCACTGATTTGGCTCATCAGCCCAAATCGCGCAACCCACCTCAAATCACCTAAAAAGTGCAATACTCCAACTCTGCAAAAACGCGCTGCCATCCAATTTTCGTGTTTTCCCTTGTTCACGCTTCACCTGCAGGTGAAGCACTACACTCGTGATTTGTGTGCGAAGGCGAGAGAGCAGTTCTGTTGGTTTGCTTTGCTTTTCAGTTGTGACCGTGAGAGCTGGACGTACTGATCTGGGCGTTGTAGAGGCGCTCGACGCGACGTATCTCGGCGGCCATGACGGCGTTGCTCAAGGCGCGCGCCTCCGCCGGCGTCAGCCTCAGGGGGCGTCGGTTCAGCAAGTTCTGCGCCGCCCGACCCTGAAAATACATGCGCCGAGTCAAAAGAAAACGAAGCAACAATTTGGTGTCCCAAGGAAGAAAAAATGAGATCAAGAAATGTAAAAAACACCGAACCAAAGGTTTGATTTACGATAGGCAGTTTCAGTCTGTGCCCGGCTGTTTTGTATCTGAATAAATATGCCTATTTTTCTCTTCCACACGGAACTTTGCAATTTGTTTGAAGTGCACTGCTCGTGGGACACAAAGTAACGACACGCATGGAAACAGAAGCTTTTTTCACAGAGCGCCGTACCCTGTGTCCGAAGTAGGGTTCCAGTCTGTCTATGATAGCACGGTCCACCCCGAGATTGGTGAAGTAAGCTCTGTTCTTGTCGCCCAGGTCGATGCCATTGCCGATGGTTACTCCGCTGAAAACAAAAAACTCAATGAAACAGCGAATCTTTGACGTGAAGAACCCTGGCGTGTTCAGAAATCTTTGGACCTCCACTTCTGGCCCCTACCCATTCTCCCCCCGTCCCGCTTTTGGTGACGCAGGTGCATGTTTTGCATTTCTTGTCTGCATATTTTCAAGCGTGGAGTTTGGCAACCCAAAAAGAAGCGGCTCCACCTTCATCCTGGATACTCCAGAGGAACACGCGATTTACGTGGCATTGGCGGCACGAAAAGCACTGATGAGGTCGATGAGAAGTAATGCGAACGTAGGTACGTATTTCTGAGTGGGATAACCGGGCGTGAGCTGACCTGTTGGCGTGTGGGTTTCCTCTGGCATCTCTCGGCACGTAACCATCGTTCCTGAATCCCTCTCGTGCTCGGATGAAGTCCCTGTCCACGCAGTTCTCGGTGTTGTTGCCAGCTTGACACTGTGAACATGAAAAAATTGTTGTCAGGGGTGACGCTGACGATTGGAGAAGAGCAACGCTTCCCTGAATAAGAGTTCAGGCTCAAGATTTGGTGTTGATGGAAAGTGAATTTCCCGGAATGTGAAAGTCGCTGTGCAAAACGTGCTTTTTTGTCAAAAAAATTCTTTTTGCCAAGGTATTGAGGAATTTTTTTTTTTACTTTCAGACCTGCCGTAGAGTCTTTTCCTCGCCCTCAGTTCCGTCTCAAGGCACCACCAAATTGTTCGTCATGCACGACTGGTTCACACATCCTTGTTTTGAATTCGCTTCACGGAAAACATTGTAAAGTGCTTTCGGGGCAAGGCAAGTTTTTTTTAGGGTTGTTCGAGGATCAGAATTTGTGATTCACGGTCAGACGGTCAGACCGCAAGTCGTGAAAGGAACCGACCTGCACAGGTGCGCGAGAAGGAAGTCCTCCAATTGAAGCCCCTTTCCGCATTGCTTGTCAATTGCCGGGTCCTTTCGCAATAATCTCGCGCATTTTTATCTTTGAGGTTGATTGACGCACCAGGGCTTTTTTTTTCAAATCTGGCAATGTTATGAATTCTCGATTCAAACTGATTTCTGCATCCACAATTCCCAAACTGATATTGATGTACTGTCGATCCCGCATAATTCGACCCCGGTTAGTACGTCGCCCTGCATAATCAGTTAGTTTTTCCGTGCCTCAAACTCAGTCCATTTGAAAAGCATTGTGCTCACCCTGGAAAATTCATATCCTCTTAATTCGGACAACCTGCCTATTTGGCAGTTTGGAAGCTGAATCTCAAATCTTGCACCTCATAATTCAACAACTTTTTGATGACTCCTGCGACCCTTCCTTTTAATCCGACATACCCAGGTTTATGTTCTCTTAATCCGACAGCCTGTTTTCATGACTCTTGCGGCTGTCGAATTAAGAGGGGTCCCTTTATTTCAACATATGAGAGATCCATGTCCTCATAATTTGACAGCTTCTTGCGACTATTGCAACTGACCTTTTAATCCAACAAATCTGGCCCTAGCAAGCTTTTGTCAGATTAAGAGGACCCCTGTTAGTATGTCGCCCTGCTTAATCAGTCAGTTTTTCCGTGCAACGACCCTGTCGAATTAAAGGGGAACGACTGTAATTCTCTTTTGATTCCATCTGAACCTTTCAACAGGGTCGGCTTCCAGACATAACGCGATTCTATGGCCTGCTGAACGTGGTCCAAACTTTTGCAACTTTTGCGCAATCGACCTGCTCAATTTTCTTCGGTCTAAAAAGGACTCACGGTGGGTTCCGGTGTGGGTGTCTGGTCCGGCCGTCGGGTCGGCTCGTCGTCCGTCGTCGTGCCTTCGGGTACGCCCGTTGTCGTCGTCGTGCCGTCGGGCCCGGTGGATGACGTCATGGGGTCGGGGGTCGCCGCTGTTGTGCCGTTAGGTCCCATTCTCGGGGTAGTTGAGGTCGTCGCATTCAGTTCGGGGCGCGTCGGCGTCGACGGCGACGTCACCGGGACTGGAATCGGCGGTCGTGGCCGCGGGATAGGAAAGGGCCTCCCCGGGGGTGCGCAACCTATGAGAAACGGTGCGTTTGGTGAAAGTTGCACTCGTACTCGTACGTACACTGTCTTCATTCAACATGAGGATAAAGTCCTTGGAATTGCGTCGATCAATTTCGGACAAAACAAAAACGTTCCTGTAACAGTTCTTCCGCATTCTGAGATGGACACATGTTTTGTGAGAATTTGCAAGAACATATTTACACAACAATATTTTCAACGGAATGTTGTAAGGAACCTGCTCAAACCGACAGGTATGGAACGTACCTGAAGCCATGTGCGCGCAGAGCGCCGCCACGAGTACGACCAACGCTTGGAACTTCATGTCGATTTGGAGATCGTCTGAATTGTGTCTTGGGTTTCATCAGTGCAGTTAAATTTATACATCTCAGAACGGAAGTGGACAAATTGGAACCAATCTTGTGAGACATTGATGCATGCAACAAAGACGAACTCAAGCAAGAATTCGAACACAATTGTTTCCTGTTTCTAAAAATGGCCAATTCATTCACCGTGGCGTGATGAAAAAAACTCACATTTCTGTCAAGTCACGCGGGGTGTGTGGAAAGTACCATTCACACTTGATGTCCCCTTTCTTCTGACATGACACGAACATGAAAAAGCACCTGTCCGTTTGTCAACAAACTTTGTTTTCTCTCGACTGCAAACTGCTTTTGTGGTCGCAAAAAGGACGGTGCAGACTTTGGTTCCGATGTGGAGGTGACGACCGCAAAACGATTCTCACGCAAGAGCTGATCCAGTGGGACACAGGCTCCATGAAATCCGAAAAACAACGATTTGTTTCCTGTTTTGTTTGTTTCGTGTGGTCATGGCAAGTTGCGCGTGCTTCCTTCCTTTTCTGTTTACACAAGCAAAGACAAATGAGCGTGCACGCTTGGTGTTCCCAAGGATAAAAAAACAACCAGCTTTGAAAAAGAAGGCCTCTTTGTCGCAAAGCGCATCATATCATCAGGAGTAAGAGCCTGCCTTTTGCACCACTCTCTTCTGCGCGCAAAGCTGCAGATGAGATCCACCCTCGAGGTGAGGAACTTTCGCTCGTGAAGCTGCACTCGCAGGTCTGAGCGAACTGTCTGTGACGGAAACTGAGCCTGGCGCTGCCGCGGCAGGCTCCTCTCTCCCGCTCCCCAGCACCCTGAGCAGAGAAGCTTTATCGGCTGTTGGAGAAGCCGAGGAAGTGGCAGCTTCGTTCGTGTTGTCAGCTGTTGAGCTCAGAACAAACGTCGGGGATGTAGAATTATGATTCACATGTGTTACTAGGAGCATTGTGTCTGGATTTTGTTCGTCTTCGACAAGCTGCAAAGGTAAAGGTGTGATCGTGGTGTGCGCATACATGGTTACTTGAGGGACTGCCCTTGCAATTTGCCTGACATACACAGGAAACGTGTTGATTGCGTGAAAACAGGCGATAAGGTCTCCGACAACATGTAGTGCGTAGATCTGTAGATTCTACGTTTTGTTGAGAAAAGGCCATTCGCAGCTGCAATGAGATCAATGATTCGAACTGCTCACGCGATTCAGGGATGAATGACAGTCAGATGTAGGTCAGGATCGAACGTTTGCGTGCAACGGTTCGACAAAGTGGCTTTTTCCGTGCCATGATGGTTGCAACTGCTTCAGTTTGAGGACGTCGTGATTGCAACACTAAGCGGAGCACGCATCCAGTTTTCTTGACTTATGATCAATACACCCAGATTTGATGCAGCTCCAAGTGGATTTAAGTCGTGAGGTCAACATACATACGAGATTCTGTGCATTTTGCAACTCACTGCAGCATATCTGCACAGAACCATGCAGGAATGCAAAATGTCATGCTCGTACAAGTCCACGGCTTCGACACAAACAATTTCCCTGCATATATGCGTTGTGCACACAACGCAAAAGATTTTCATCAATTGCAACGGACCTCGCATCCGTGCAGCAAGCGCGGGAAGCCAAAAAATTTGTGCTGTTTTGATAAATGGAACAAACTCTGTCATGAATGCTGTTGTGCGCCAGTAGATCTGGAACATCGCGCACGATACGGCACAAGTGCCATTCGGGAGAATTTACGAGCAGTTGCTCAAAAAGGATTAAAGGGGGACTGAGCAAGGATACAAATTAGGACAAACCTTCCGTTGCGCACAAACTGCTCGTGCTTGTGCAGAAAAGTAGAACTTTTTGGAGTGCTCTTCCAAAATAGTGTAAGTATTGGAAGCGGAGTGGAGATTTGCTGAGTCGGTTCAGGCACTCGCTTTGCAAGAACTTTGCAAGTCAAATATGGTAAAAGGTGAGTGTGCTTGTGCAAGAGCACAACGGTGCAAAAAGTACAACTTGAGGACAAGCTGAATACTTCATAAAGGGTAAATGCTGTCGTTGCTGTGACATCGCCTTGTCAGTGTGTATTCTTTGATCTTGCTGTTACCCCAGTTTTGGACAATCATTTCCAGAACTTTTGGCAGTGTCATTCCTACTTTTGGTTCAAGTTGAACAGGAGACTCATCTTGCAAACGACTTTCCCGTTGGACCAATTTGCTGTTTTGTGCAGAAGACTTTTGTCAGTGATTGTGTGGTTGCGGACTGCGTTGTTTCTGAGTGGATTGTTGTGGTTGTAGCCGGGATGCGGTGAGGCGCGCGGCTGACTGACGATGGACCGGACTCTGGAGGACGACGAGCCGGGCCTCGGACCCGTCATTCACCTCCCACAAACTCAGGTACTGCACGGGTACTGATCCAATAGCTGACTGAGGCTCGGAGACTTTGTCCTCCCGATTCATGCCGCCCTTCCAGATCAGATCTATGGCTTTTGGCTTGCAGGAAGGGCACAGGCAGAGGCACAATGCTTTCTTGCTTGTTGTGATTCCCACCAATCCGTTGCTTCTTTCGACACTCCTGCATGAAGACTGTTGGTCCAAACCTTCTCACCCCGAGGAATCTTTTGATCCTGCGACTTTCCAGTGGGTTGTTTGAGTTGGGATTGGGGGTCCCTGGTCCCTGGACTCCCCCCAGTACCATGTATTCTGTGGTTTCCGTGTTTCAGACGGTGCAGCCGGACCCGGACCAGTGCTGCCCGTCCTGCTTCCCGTACGGGTTCCGCCGCGAGGCCGTCGAGCTCCTCAAACTCACGTGGCCCCTGGTGAGTAGAGCCACTGATACTGCCGCCGCGGGTGATTGAAGAGTCACAGCTTGGAATCTTTAGTTCACTCAGTTCATTGTAATCAATTCATCAAGCGGACTTTGGGTGCCATTGAATGAAATTGTGTGTGTGTGTGTGTGTGTGTGTGTGTGTGTGTGTGTGTGTGTATGTGTGTACCTGGATCATTTCACATCCCTTCTTGCCAGTGTGGTCTGCACGTTGCATGTTTCAGCGACAATCATGCACGCTGTGGGTCTGTATCTGCCATGGATGTGGATTCCCATGTGTGGATTCATTTCCTGTTGGGATCATTATGCGCAATGATGAATTCATTCTTGTGCTCTGCACTTGTAATAGCACCGAAATGACATCCATAATTCATTGGACTGTGGCTGAATTAACTGGGGTGTCAGAGCAGAGCTTTGTTTCGTTTCATCCGGGCGGATTGAGCGTTCATTCATTTGAAAAACGCTCGTCACTCTCCAACGGAATCAAACACGATGAGAACGGGCCTGAAGACGGTAATTGTTGGGGAGGGGCCTTGAAACCGTGACGCCCTCGTTCATCACGACGTTCCCCAGCACCAAACAGGAGACCCAGAATCACGGTTCTCTGCTTATGTTTCGGGCTCTCGATGAAAAAGCAAAACGTTATTGTCAGCAACGAGAAAAGATTTTGCACTTCAAATGACTGAACTTTGTTGGTTGACAACGTGTTTCAAAGAGTCTGATCCACGCGTCAAAAATCGACCAAATCCTTTGTGTGCACGTGCACAAGAGAACACGCTGCAGCTCTGAAAAAAATATTGAAAATTCTTTCTGTCAATACCATGCTTTTCTGTCGAGCGTTGTGACCAACTCTCCCGTTCTGCAATAAAAAATAATCAGCCGCCAATACGTTGATTGAGTCAGGGGAGCAAATGACTGTGGGAGCCCGGGGCAGGAAGCTCATTTCACCGGGCAATATCCCGAGCTCCGCCCGCGGAACAAGAGCTTCCGCCGCCCGGGAAAAACGACTCGCGTGAGTCGGGCGCTGCTGCTCCCATCTGCATACGAGATGAAGTCCCCGCTGCAAATGGGTGGCAAATTGTGATGTGTAGATGCAGTCAAATAGGGCGTGCTATGTTGTTGCAACAGTTGCGTGCAGTGGGTACTTTTCTCCTGCAGAGCCGCAAACAGCCGAGCCATGCACGAGCAGCAGGGCTGCAACTGAGAAAAGAATTGTCCCGAACTGCGTGTACAATTGAGCCATCCTGCTGTTCCTTCCATTGAAGGTAATTTGGGAAGCAAAGGAAAAATGTTGCAATCCAATCTTACCAGTCCCTTGAGTGTGATACTTTCACAACAAATAGGATTGCAGATAGCAATCTGCAGCGAGCAGGCACTGCTGCATTCCGAATCGTGCCTTGGTGGCAAAAGAGAAGAGGAGTTGATTTATGGAGAGCCACGCAACACACACATGAGCATTTACTGACGCTGCCAATCGATGCCTGTCTCCGACAAATGGGGCTCAAAAGGCTCATGGCGTGCAGAGTGTGGTCAACTAGCTCTTTGACCGTGGTTTGTGTGAATCCAAGATCGGGATGCTTGAAAGTCCAGGCATCTGAGTTTCTCCTTTTGCTGCAGCTGACCCTTGTTTCAAGGCAAGCTGGTTCCTGTGGAATCCAAGGACCAATGGCCCACTGGTCCACCTCAGTCTTCAATGAGAAACCACAGATCTGTTCTGAGAACATCACTGCAGAAGACTCAATCAAGACAGATCTTCATTCATCTTGCCCGCAGCATTTAGTTGACTGACAGCACTTGAAGCGACAGCTGACGAGTTTGAGTCGGTTTGGTTCGCTGTTTGGCTGCGGGCGGGTTGAGCGGCGCGGCCGGTGTGAGGACACGACGCGCACCTGACGCCTCGATCGATTCATTACCTCCCACTTCATAACTTATTCATCCGCAGCATCTGGAGAAGCAGCCGCTTCCTCAGTCTGGATCTCCACCAGCTGGGCTCGGACAAAAAGCTCTTTGATGTGATCCAAGTTCTTGGTGTTTCCAGAGTCTTGCGCATTGAGCCGTTCTGACTGTTGACACATTCAGACTGCCATCCTCATTGCAGGAGTGGTCTTTGCAGCTGAGAGCTGTCATTTTCCATGTGAGAACTCCAGTGGGCGAAGGATATTCACATGGACAGGGAAAGTGGCGTGTCAATGCCCCTGTGTTTAACCGGATCCTCGGATGGTCAGAGCATTGATCCCCTCGCGTCTCCTCCACTGGGCACCACGCGTCGGGTGAACAACTCCGATTAGCCGCAGTCGGGAAGAAACTATCGATCCAGGGCAGCCGGGTTCCGTCTCGCGTTCTCCAGACTCAAGATGACAAATCTTGCATTGCTTCATACGCTCTCATGGCATTGAAGAAAAAAGCTCAATGCTGCAGCCAATATTTGCACGTCTGTTGGTGTGGTAATCTTGAGATCGCAACCATGATGCCTTCATGATGCGGACAACGGTTTGGCCTCTGTCGGATCAAAAGAGTGAATGGACAGGACTGGGCTCAGGGCGACTGTTGTCTGATAGAATTTTCTGTTTGTTCCTGAAAAGCGGTTGTATTTCTCATTCAACTTGGTTGTGTTGATCCAAGAGTTTTTAGTACTGAAGATCAATGCAAATTCAATCCAAAGCGCTTGAAAACACACACGTGATCTTGAGTTTTTCACTTTTCGGCAAACGTCTTTCATTGCTCTCTTGTTTCCTTGTCTCTGGGCAAGTGTGGAAACAAATGAAAACAGACGCAAGTGAACTGGTTAGATTTTGGCCCAGGGTGATTGTCTCAAGACAGAGCCAGATTCTGCAACCCAGCAGCCTGCGTGCTGCTGTTGAAATGCTGTGTGTGAAATTCTTTCCACGTGCGTCAGGGCAGAACGCACAGAACGCAAGTGGCTCCATTCAAAACTTAGACGTTCAATAAGGCTTTCACCGTTGCGTCTTCTCACTTCCTCTCCAGTCGCTGTCGATCCTGTTCCACTACCTGATCCAGCCCATCAGCCTGGCGTTCTGTGGGCACCTAGGTCCGCACCAACTCGCCGCCGTCGCCATGGCAATCTCCACCATCTACATCACGTGTGTCTCCTTCGGACGCGGCCTCGCTTTCGGCGGAGACACGTTCTTCTCACAGGTATTCCGCAGCCGGGTGCAAAATCGGACACAAACGTTCATTCAGGGTGAACAAAGAATTTCGAGCTCTCGTAGATTGAAGAAGAGGCAACGAAATTGCTTTTCTGAGTGAGTAGAAATTCATTGCAAATGATTTTGCAGACATACGGAAGCACAAACAAGATGAAGATGGGAATCTACCTGCAGAAAGGTCAGTTGTGTGAACTTGAAGAAGTTCAGAACATGTTCTTGAAACGTACATGAGGATGTTACACCAGCCTGTGTGTTGTGGGTTTCATTGGTTTTGTGTTCTTTTGCAGGAATAATATTTGCAGTGTTTTTGTCATGCTGCATTTGGGCCGTACTGTTGAACACTGAGAACATTCTGCTGCTCATTGGTCAAGACGCAACTGTCGCAAAGTAAGTCCAGAAGAGATTGTTTGCCATGTCAACCATTTCTAATGAGTTTTGCGTTCTGTTTCCTGCAACAAAAGGTTGATGTTGTTTTGTTTCAGAATGGCAGGGAACTACTGTTTATATTTCATGCCCGGAGTGTTGGTGAGTTTTTCTTTCTCAATAAAGACACAAATTTCAAACAAAACTTCCCTTGTGATCACACCGCACACAAATGTCTTCCAATCTAAGTGGACGTCAGTGGCGCATCCAGGGGCCTTGCCTCCCGCAGAAAATCTGTGTAATTTTATGTGTGTCTCCCCATTTTGTACCCTGTCTACCGCGGACAGTTCTTTTCCATGTCCCATCGAACGAAGCCTGGATCTACCGTTGGGCTTTCATCTGTGTCCTTGCCTTTCACGCTCGTAGTGCCGCTCAAAATTGCCTCTCATGCGTAAAGTCCAACCCTGATGTTTCAGGCGTACAGCATCCTGTTCCTGTTGATGCGGTACCTGCTATGTCAGAACAAAGTGATTCCGAACTTCATCATCTGCGTCATCTGCTGCGGGATCTGCGCGCTGCTGCACTACGGGCTGCTCTACCAGGCCAAGATGGGCATCGAGTGAGTACGCCGCGGCGCCGTGGTCCACAGGTCCGAGGCGACAGCGACAATACAGCCAGGGTACAGAATGATCTGACACTCAAAGTGACCCACGGTCACGTCACAGGCATGATACCAACACCAGGGAGGCAGCAACCAGAGACCGTCAGTCTCGCGCATTTGTGCAAAATGTTACATTTTTTGCAAACCTCGTATGACGAGGCTTTGAGTGCATGTGGTTCGTCTCGGAGTATCATTTGGTGTCAGGGCCCGGTACATTGACCTGTCTCCTCTGCATTGAAGAACGTCAGCCCAGATTCGGTGCGTTGTCGATGAGACTTTTGACAAAGTTTTCAAGAAACTTGATCCCCAGGGCGAACAAAGATCTTGTTGTCTGGTTGCAGGGGCTCGGCGATCTCGCTGATGATCACGTACTACTTGGTGCTCATCTTCTTCTTCTCCTACATCTGGGGCAGTGGCATCTACCACGAGACGTGGCCAGGCAAGTTCCTCTGCACATCCAGGGCTTCTGCTCACACTCTGGACAACGACACATTTCTTTGATGTGGCCAGGATTGTTGTGCACTGTCCGCGTTTTCAGTGGCAAGAGAACTTGAGCGGGAGCTCAGGATTCTGGCTACGCACCGACTTTATGCCCACGCGAAATGAAAACCAGTCGATTTGTGAATCGATAAGGCCATTCCATTCACGAATTGTGATGGATTTTTCACCGAGCAGGCTGGAGCTGGGAGGCGCTGGAGGACTGGGGGCCATTCGCTAGGACCTGCATCTCCAGTATGCTGATGACCTTTCTGTACTGGATCTGCACTGAAGTCGGAACCTTCCTCGCAGGTGCGACAATCCAGTTCTGTGCGACGGAATAGTCTACCACACCTCATGCACTTTACCAGTCTGAAGATTTCTGGTGATTTTTCTCTGGAAAAACGAAGATTGAGACCAAGGGATCCAAACACAGCTGTGCACCAAACACCACGAAAACTTTGACATGGGAAACTAAGAAGTTGTCTGTCCCATGAGGTGTAAAATTTAGGGAAAGACATATTTTGGAGGACTGCCCACAGAACCCTCAAGAACCTTTTTGTTGACCTTTTTCACAAAAGTGACAACAATTTTGGAATTTTGTAGGAAATTTGGAGTACGGCGAGAAGTCCATTGCTGCTTTCCAGATCATGTTCCAGGTTGAGGGCTTCGCCTGGATGGTGAGTTCAAAACAGAACAGAACTACAAGTATCTGCACTGTCTGTTCAGTTGACTTTGTTTGCAAACTTTACACCCACCCCCGTGTCTCCATGGCAGATCCCGCTGGGCCTGGGCGGCGCCTGCACCGCGCGTATGGGGCAGTTCCTCGGAGCCAACGACCCGAAGGGAGCCATCACCACCTGCAGAGTCTCCCTCGTCATGACGAGTACGCAACTCCACAGCACAACTAAAGGAACACGATGCAGCCAATCACTCCAACACTTCAAACAGTGTCGTAGTCTTGACTGACAACTCTCCAATATTCTGCCCGATCTACAGAAAGATAATTGCTGGCTGGAACTTCTTTGACAAGATTCGTCCAAACAAGAATGTTTCACGTATTTTGAAACAAGTAACTGACTTGAAGCGAAGCTCTTTGAACAAGTCTCCTTCAAAGGACCATCTTTCGGACATGTTGGGCTCCCACAAAAATCCTCTTGTCCAACTTGCCTGTTTCAGCACACTATGACCCCGGCTCTCTGTTTGCAGTTTTCATCTCTATTTTCCTGGGCGGGTCGTGCTACCTGCTGAAGCGACAGATCCCGCTCCTCTTCACTGGGGACCACGACGTCGCGGACTACACGACCGGCATGATGCCCATCCTCGCCATCTTCCTGCTCTTCGAAGGGTTCGGGGTGAGTGAGTGAGCTTTGTTGAGGTGAGTGCAGGGTAGGTTGGATGAAGGTACGAGTGAGTGGGTGGGTTGAGCGTGAAGATGAACCCGCAGGTGAGTTGGTGCCTGAGTGTTTTGAGAGAGGGTGTGACTGAACGAAGAAAAGGGGCAGGGGTGGGTGGGATGAGATCGAGAGAATCGTTGTGGTTTCAAAGCAGAACCTGCAAGGCACGTGCGCTGGGGTTTCGGGCCCCGCACTTGTATTCAACTGAGAGAAAGGAGCCTGCACCATTCGATCCCGCCACACTCCCAGCCTTCACTTGACTTGCAGGGTTGCGGAGTGGGCATCGTGCGAGGCAGCGGGAGGCAGACCCTCGGAGCCATCATCATCTTCTTCAGCTACTACGTGATCGCGCTGCCCGTCGGGATTCCGCTCATGTTCAAAACCTACCTCGGACTTGCAGGTGGGTCGCACGAACCCCAGGCCCACGTTGTCTGGCATCGAACCCCTTGGAGGCTTGTCCGTCTGTCCCCATAGCAAGTGATTTCCAGTTGGAAAAACATCAAACACAAGGACCTTGTGTGGAGACAACTGTTACGTGTGAAAGCGCATGTTTTCACCTGCAACTGAACCTTCCCGTCAACCCTGCTTGAAGCTGTGGAACAGCTTCACCTGTAAGTGTACCCTGAGCTAGTTGGGGTACATGAAGCTGTGCTATAAGCAGCCTAGGGTTGTTGTTATTGGTATGGCTATGAGTGTATGACAACAAATGTGCCCCAGCATGTGTTTGTAAGTTACACAATGAGTTCATTTGATAAAGCTTGTGTGGAGCTTGCAAGCATTGTGCAGAGGTTTTGGGTTTAACATGTGGTGGGAGTCCCGTACCCACGGGCGTACCCGCGGATACAGGGTGGAGGCCCGATGCCACACAACACTACGCAAACTGTTTGATGCACGCTGTCCGCTCCCATTTCGCAGGAATCTGGTGGGGCTACGTGCTCGGCCTCTTCACGCAGTGCTTGATGCTGTTCGTCTTCGTGATCAAACTCAACTGGGTCGAAGAAGCGCACAAGGTCAGTCCGTGCTTTTGTCCACATGTGGCTGAGCCAGGAACTCAGAAATGTGCTTGGTTCCCCAAACAGGGGTCCTGGTTGTATCTCTGTGAAAGACACAAAAGGGGAGATATAGTAGAGAGGTTTCTTTGTAGCCCGCGGCGTCCCGCCCGGTCCCATTTCACACCCGGTGTGAAACCAGTTTTTTCTCCATGGCTGTTTTACAGGCTACTAATCCAACCAAAAAACATTTTGGCTGTAGGTTTTTGTTGTTGAGACCCTTGGTGACATCCAGTGAGGTTTTGAGAAAAAAATGTTGAGATCAGGGCATAAAAAGATCACATTTAAAATTTGTTCTCCTGGCACCGGACGTGAAATGGCACGGAGGGGCACCCGCACGGAATGCATAGAAACCTCTCTATTG
>JAAUXT010038002.1_pt1 | contig 17180 bp, 21 predicted proteins | sample 7278171 | NCBI WGS metagenome assembly JAAUXT01 (sample SAMN14350112, study PRJNA611818) | marine sediment metagenome | isolation source: surface marine sediment (1.8m) | place: French Polynesia: Moorea | collected 2018-08
ATTCTTCCTTGTTCATCAATTCTTCATTGTCCTCCTTGCCTTCCACCAGTCATGCTGTCCATGGGGAGGTCTGCTGGGGGGGGGGTCTGGCCAGGGGGGGGGGTCTGGCTGGCAGGGGGGACTGGCCAGGGGGGGGGGGTCTGGGCAGGGGGGGGGGGGGCAGGGGACATATCAGCCCAGCTGCCACTTGCTGCATTACCACGTGGTACTTCGCCCTATAGGGACTTCGCACAACCATTAACTGTGTCTGTGTGCGAAGGCCCATCCATTTCTGCCCTCACCACGCTGGTTCTGGTTCCAATTTCAGTGGAGCATGCTATCGTTGGGAGGCAGAAGTGGGAAGATCCCCGTGTCCACAAAGAAGACAAAGCACAAAGTTGCATTTCATACTCAGACCATCAGTTGCACATTGTTTACTCACACACACAGTCGAATCCGTCCCACTCCTGGTTCTGAGGACAGCTGCACGCGAAGGATCCGGGGGTGTTGATACAGTGTCCCTTGTCTCCGCACCGCATCTCGGCACATTCGTCAATGTCTGAGACAGATTTGGATAGACGTGGTCACAAGGAATGTAAAAAGCATCATGCCTGGCGAGCAATTCAAAATGCACCACAAATTTCACAGAAATAAATGCACTTTACCAATGCAGTCTTGAAATTGTCTCGGATCCTGGGATTGGCTGGCGTATCCAGGGAAACAAATACACTCGGCAAGGTTTGTGACGGAGTTCACTCTGCAGAGGGCATTGGGTCCACAAAGCACGTTCGCACAGGTTTCCGGTTCTGAGAACAACAACGACGTCAAATTGAGAAACTTTTCACACAAAGCGCTCAAATTTGAATGATATGTCAGTTTGTCATAGGAGAGTGGAACAGACCGACGCAGTCCTGGTTGCTTCCGGTCGCACTGACGAAGCCCGCCACGCACACACAGCGGATCCCGCCGTCCGCCGTGTTGATGCAGTTCGAGTTGGCTCCGCACAAGGCGTTGTCGCATCCCAATGGGTCTGAAAACACAACAAGAACACGTGACAGTGTAGACACTCGCCCAGCGGGCAACGCGACCCTCAGAATAGGGATAGAACGTTACCACGTGCGCGTCCACGAAGCAGAAGACGCAAACGAAAGACACAAAATGTTTCAGGGGTTGCGGGTATGGAGGGACTCGGAATTCTGATGAATGTGTTGTGTGGCCAGATTTTCTTTTTGCCATCTCAATTTCATATCTCTGGGCAGAAAAATCTGGGACCAGGGGAGTCCAGCCTCTGAACAATTTTGCACTGGGAGGGCCCCTGCAACTTTCTTCGGATGGAGGGGTGAGCGGGAGCCCTGCACAAAAGCCTGCAAATGCGTGGTTGTTCACACAGATAGTGCCGACCGAGCCTCGCAGTCATGCAGCGCGAGAAAGCTTCCTTCAGCACAATGTGATGATTCCTTCGCAGCTTGACAAAAGAAGCCACTGCAGCAAACGCAGACAGTGCTTGAAACGTGGAGGAGCGACGCACCGACGCAGTTCCTTCCGTCGTTGGTGGTGCTGCTGAAGCCGGAGTCGCAGCTGCAGGTGAAGTTTCCAGCCGTCGTCTTGATGCAGTCCGAGTTGCCTCCGCACGGGTTCACCAGACACGGGTTCGACGCTGTGGGACACACAGGTCCAAATACACTGGTCTTCATTGAGACACAACTGCAGAACCCCACGAGAGGCGTTGTGAAATGGAAGATGGTACTGTGCGTGTTCATCGTCGTTGATTTAAGGAAACACCAGACCAGCTGATTCAGATGTCCTTCGTGGCGCAGACTGGTCAGTTGACTTCACACGCTGAGTGCGCATGCGCAGGAGCAGCTGTCATTTGATCCAACCTCGTAAAATTGGGAAGAGTCAGGGGAAATTGCACTCACACACACAGGCTGTTCCGTCCCACTCCTGGTCCTGTCCACAGCTACACGAGTAGGAGCCGACGTTGTTGATGCAGTGGCCTCGGGCTCCACAGGGAAGCGTCCTGCACTCGTTGATGTCTGCAGAAAAGAACACCAAGTGAGGTGAGTTGGTCGTGCATGGGTCATTTCGGTGCGCCCATGTTATGGGTTGCACAGGCGCACCTGGATATGGGCTTTCACCTTGCCTTCCTTGCGCTGACCCCTGATCATTTTGCGCTGTTGTTGAATTTTCCCATTTTCACTTGCCCATGTTCCAACCGGGTCCCACGAAGGGGGCAGTCCTGCAACACCAATCGTGAATCCGCCCCATGGATGTCTTGCGTGGTAATAATATGAGATCGTGCAACAGGGTGCACTCAGTAACAGAACGTTGCAAGCCCAGCGTGGCAGCCGAAGCGGTGGAAAGGAGAAGCGCAGCCTGCATGCATGGTTCTTACCAACGCAGTTGCGCCCGGTGAGCGTGGGGCTCGTGTACCCGCCCAGACAGGTGCACGTGATCTGCTGCGGCCCCACCTTCCTGCACACCGAGTTGCTGCCACAGGGCGTCCCGGCGCACGGGTCCGCCACTGAAAGGTGAGACAAACACAGGTGCGACACAGGGGACATGCAGTGGAGCCCAATTTTCACACCCGCCCAACATTCTTGGTGTGACAAAGCGGGGCTGGTGGAACCCTCACATCAACGTTCACACGTGTCTGACATTGTGTGACAACGCTGAGAGTGTGACAACGCTGAGGTGGTGGAGCAGTCACACAATTTCACACCCGCACAACAACCATGGTGTGATAAAGCTGGGGCCAGTGGAGCCCTCACACCAAAGTTCACACGTGTCTGACATGGTGTGACACACTTGTAGCTGCCGTGGAATTCTCACAAATTAACGTGTCTAGAGACTACACTGTCACTCTCACAGGAACATGTACAAAGTTTCACTCACAAACACACTCGCTGTTGGCTACATCCCACTCCTCGCTCTGAGGGCAGCTGCAGGCGAAGGAGCCGGGGGTGTTGAGGCAGTGACCCACAGCTCCGCACGGTAAGGCCGCGCACTCGTTGATGTCTGAAACAGTCAAACTCACGTGCATTCTGACCGGTGCATTGGTGTTTCCAATTGGGTATTTTGCTTCGGAAATTTTGGCGAGTGCATGCTTCATGACACAGACCACGGCACATTGCAATGATAAAGAAATTATCTTTTGTTCTAAACTGAGCATGAGTACTGTACCTGTGCAGGCCTGACCCTGGGAAGCCCTGATGAACCCAGGCAGACACACACATTCAAACGCCCCTCCGTCCTCCCGACAGAACGAGTTGAGTGGACAATCGACAGCAGCGCAGAGCCCCAGAACTACAAATCACACAAACAGAACAGGTTGCAAATAGAGTTCAAAAAGGTCAAAAAAGAACAACACGGTCATGTCCGTTGTGGCACACCTGTCTGCAACCAAAACAATGAAGGCTGGAGCGACGTACTTGCGCAGTCCTGGTGGTTCCCAGAGATGCTGGAGAAGCCCCTGTCGCAGACGCACTGAATCCCGCCGTTCGCTCTCTCCACACACGTCGAGTTGCTCCCGCAAACGGTGCTCGTGCAGCTCACCGCATCTGACAGTGGAAAACCACTCTGGTTCACCAAAATGTTTGTTCAAGTGCATTCTATTCCACATTCAGATTGAACTGAACGCTGTGAAACAAAGTATTGAGTGCGGACTCACCAACGCAGTTCCTTCCATCAGACGTGCTGCTGGAAAATCCAGGGTAGCAGCTGCACACGAAGTTGTTGGCGTTGGTCTTGGAGCAGTCCGAGTTCGTGCCACATGGGGTCGCGGCGCACGGGTTGGACGCTGACGCAACGAGAGAAGACAGTTACATTTTGTCCCCAAAAATACATCAGCACAAGAAAACAACACAGGTGTCTGAGAATGATTGATCAAAAGTAACACAAAGAAAGAAACACTGTGACAAGTTCAGCCTCCTTTGCTGATTTTTGTGCACACACAGAATGTTCCAGGATCTGCTGAAGTCCAGCTTACTTACACACACAGACTGTTCCGTCCCACTCCTGGTTCTGGGGACAACTGCAGGCGAAGGAACCAGGGGTGTTGACACAGTGACCAGTCGCTCCTCCGCAAGGAAGTGTGGGACATTCATCGATGTCTACAAAGGAAAACCACACCATGCGAGAAAGTGTGAAATTTGGTGTGACATCGAAAATAACTGCAAATCTGACTGAATCTGTCCAGGCAAAACGAGAGTCAACAATTGATGCCGTGCACTGTGACTTCAAGACCGAGCAAAGACCCACTGGAACTCCTCATCTTACCAACGCAGTTCCTGCCATCTTGTGTGTCGCTGGCGAATCCAGGTAAACAGGTACACAGCGCGGATACGCCCTGCTTGACGCATATGGAGTTGGTGCCACACACGTTGTTGGCGCAAGGATTTGAAGCTGCGACGGAAAGACACACAAATTGTAGAAGTGAGCAGCAAAAACTAACTGGTTTTGACCTTGATTCTTGACCTTCTTTTGTGTCACTTACGGACGCAGGCGGTGCCGTTCCACTCCTCGCGCTGAGGGCAGCTGCAGGCGAAGGATCCCGGGGTGTTGACACAGTGCCCGTTCGACCCGCACGGCTGGCTCACGCATTCATCCATATCTAACGACAATCAAACATGTGGTGAGGTAGGTCTGTCCGGCAGAACAGTGACAAGGTGGACCTGTCCGAGTTTGAACACGATGAGTGGTCCTCCAAGTGGAATCTTTTTGTCTCCTTTGGAAAGCATCACCAGATGAACTTCACGAACCGATTGGGCTTTGTTTCTGATACACGTACGAACCTTCACAGTCCTGGTTGTTGGCGTTTCCAGAGGTGGACACGAATCCGGGGAAGCACAGACATCGAACCACGTTGTTGGTCTGGTCGCAGTAGCCGTTGGCCCCACAATCCCGGTTTCCGCACAAATTTACCTCCAGTGCTGAAATACATGTTTCTTTTTGCTGCAGTCGCTGAATAATACGAGGGGAATCTCAGTTTTTGTGGTTCAGTATGACAAGCAAAGGTCAAACCGTTTGCCCCATGTCCTTCTGTGAACCTGCGCTTCGACGACCACAGACAATGAAATTGTTTGTAAACAAGACTCCAAGTGCAAAACATGCTTAACTTCAGAAATGATATCCCCCTCGTACATTCGGGAAAGTGGTGCGTTCAAGAGCGTACAAGAAACAAAGCAACACGATTTCGCAGCCACTGGGATAAGAAACAAACAGTCGCTGTCATTTGGCTGACCCCAGGGGAGACCCCTTGGGATAGAGGGAGGAATCGATTGACGTGTTTTCAACCCCAGCAGCTGGATCGCCTTGCAATGCCCAACAAACTACTTCGAAAATTTCCAAATGGTGCAGCAAACCCACAACTACCGTAGTTTTTACTCTTTTTGCTTGCTTCATTGACTTGGGTCCTCTCCAAGGGTCAGACCCAATGAGAGCCAGGTCGCCTCTCCTCAACCATCTTCCCTTGCCCCCGTTCCGTGCTGACTCACCAATGCAGTCCCTGTGTGTCCCGGAGGGGCTGTAGAAGCCGACGAGACACGCGCAGTCCACCGCTCCGCCCAGGAGGTTGAGGCACCGGGAGTTGAGCCCACACACAGAGCAGTCACCTGCAGACGAAACAAGAACATGACGAGTTAGATACGCGCGGTTTTCCAGCACAGCACCGAATCAACAAAAGAAGAGTACGCACGAGGTGCCACTTCTTCGACCATTGCAAGAATGCAGTGCTCTTGCGCACACACAAAATATCTTTTATTCTTTCTCGCATCTTCTGTCTACGAAGCCGTTAACTTTGCATTTGACCCATTCAGTCCATTTTTGACGTCACAAAACATCATCGCGACGCCAACACCTGTGACGCTATCAACAGCATGAGCAGAGCAAGCCTACGCATTTCTACACCACTGTGCTCCGAAGCGTTGAGGTCTCACCGAGAGCCTGGCAGTTCCTGCCGTTGTTGGTGGGGCTGGTGAAGCCCGGGAAGCAGGTGCACGAGACGGCGCCGACGCCCGTCTTGGAGCAGAAGGCGTTTGTTCCGCACGGGCTGACGGAGCACGGGTCCGCGTCTGGGGAAGAGGTGTACATTCTTCAGTGTGTGTGTGTGTGTGTGTGTGTGTGTGTGTGTGTGTGTTGTGTGTGTGTGTGTGTCAGCTCACGGCTCCATGAGTGAGGAAATTCAGCCTGTGAGTGCAAACGTCTGGCGAACCGCACACGTGTGTGTGCGTGTGTGTATTGTGTGTGCGCGTGGTTATATGCGTCTCTGTGCGCAGTGTGCGTGTGTGAGTGGTGTGTGCATGTGTGTGGTTTTGTGTATCTCTGTGTGCAGTGTGCGTGCGTGTGTGTGTGAGTGGTGTGTGTGTCCTCACCAATACAGGCCCCGTTGAGGCTGAAGAACTCGAAGCCCTCGGCGCAGCAGCAGGCGAACCGCCCCGGTGTGTTGATGCAGCGCTGGTTCGCCCCGCAGTTGTGTCCGCCGTTCTCTCCCACACACTCGTTCGCGTCTGTGGGCAGATTTCAAACACAGTTCACTTCCATAAAAACAAGATACTTTTCACTTGTCTTTCTCGCAGCAGGTTCAGGGTCACTCTGATGTGCGTGTGTGTGTGTGTGTGTGTGTGTGTGTGTGTGTGTGTGTGTGTGCGCGAACAAAACAAATGGACGCATGTGCAGTACGAGTACGCACCTCTGATTGAAAAGACATCTCTGCATTTGTGGTGTTTGACAAAGTTGAAATCGTGAAGGACAAACAGTGCGCAACTCTACAGCGGAATCCTCCTGGCTGGTGGTGTGTGTGGTGTATGTGTGTGTGTGTGTGTATGTGTGTATGTGTGTGTGTGCACGCACCTCTGCAGGTGACTCCGTCCCCGATGTACCCGGGGTTGCAGGTGCAGGTGAAGGTCGTGTCGTCTTCACAACACGCGTTCGGGTCGCACGGGTTCGTGGCACAAAGGTCCGTCACTGAAGCACACAACAAGAACACCTGTCAGTGCAGACACGCGCTGCTGCACAGAAATTCTGCATCTGACACGAAAAAAGGCCTTTGGTGGATCCACGTTCGATGGTCCAGAATGGAGTCTGAGCCTGGGATGGGGGACTCCGCCTTGATCAATTCAACGTAAAACTGGTGACTAGATGGCGCACACAGCGCAAAAATCATTTTCTCGTGGGTCATTGGGTCCGCCAGAGGGCATCTCCCTCGTGAGGCCTTTACCTGCGCCGCACGGTCCGACCACGACGACTCCTGCGCAGCACGACTGAACGTCGGGGTTGTACACCTGCCCTGCACAGCACCGCCCACTGGGCACCACAGCCAAGCTGCAGCACTCCTGCGTGTCGGGTCTGTAAGGTTGTCCGTTGCAGCAGCCACCACCAAACACCACAGTGTTATCACAGCATTCTTGAACGTTGGAGTCGAAGGGTCTGTTGAAACAGCAGTTTCCATCAGCAACCACCACACCCCCACAACAGTCCTGATTCTCCGGCGTGAAAGGGACGTTGTTGCAGCACTGACCAATGAGCACCACAAACTCCCCACAACAAACTTGTGTGTTCACATTGAAACGCTGGCCATTGCAGCAACCTTCTTGATTGACAGCAATCACTTGATTGTTACAACAGCCTTGTGTGTTGGAATTGATCACTTGTCCTTGACAACAGTCCTGTGTGTTTCGAAAATATGGGGTCCTGTCGCAGCAGCCTTGAACAGTTGTATCCAGGATAATCTGAGCTCCACAGCACGTCTGAACGTTGGGGTTCACCACCTGAGCACCACAACACTCACCCAGAGGAACCACCGTCTGCCCCGCACAACATTCTTGAGCATTGGGGTTGTAGGGGTCACCTGCACAACACCGCTGGTTGATCCCCAGCACCTGGACCCCGCAGCACTGCCCTCGGCCCACCACTATGTTCCCATTGCAGCATTCCTCGGTTTCTCCATTGAAGGTTTGATCAGCACAGCAGCTCCCGACTGTGACAACAGTCAGTCCACCACAACACACCTCTCCGAACTCGTCCATGGGCCTCCCATTGCAGCACAACCCTTGGGCCACAGGAACATCGCTGCAGCACACGGCACCTTGAGGCAGTGGAACACCATTGCAGCATTCACCAAAAGCAACAACGTCCTGCCCGCAACACACTGCATTGTTCGGGTTGTATGGAACATCGCAGCAACAGGTCCCTATGGCCACGACCTCAGTCCCACAACACACCTGTGAGCCCGGGGTGAAAGCCACGCCCGCGCAACACTGCCCTCTTGAAACAATCACGCCATTGCAACACTCCTGGGAAGTGGCATTGAACACTCGGTTTTCACAGCACGCTCCCACAGGAACCACGGTATCTCCACCACAGCACTGGTCAAAAGCAGGATTGAAGCGAACACCGGCCACAGAACCCAACCCACCACAACACCTGGAATTGAAAGTGTCAAGAATTTGATTTCCACAGCAAGATCCTCTATCAACAACCACATTGTTGCAGCATTCCTGTGTGTCTGCACTGAAAGTCGCTCCATTCACCTCCCCACCACAGCAGCTTCCAAAGTGAATTGCACTCAGTCCTCCACAGCAGACTTCCACGGGCGGGTTGTAAGGTCTTCCATTGCAACAAGTCCCCACAGGAACACGTGTGTTGTCACAACACTCCTCACCATCAGCAAGACCGCTTCCACCACAACAGGTTCCCAGAATGACCACCTCCCCACCACAACACTCCGAGGTGAGTGAGTTGAAAGGCGTGTCACAGCAGCACGACCCCACCCCAACCACAGTATCACCACAGCACACTTCTGTTGCTCGAGTTCGGACCTGAGTTCCGTTGCAGCACTCTTGCAGCAAGGGCTGGAAAGCCACACCTGCGCAACACGTGCCTCGTGCCACAATACCACCGAGCCCACAGCACTCTTCCGTCTCTCCATTGTACGGAACATCATTGCAGCAGCCGCCTTGGAAAGTCACTGTGACACCGCCACAGCAAACTTCCCTCGGAGCATCAAAGGGTCTCCCATCACAGCAGCTCCCTTGTGTGACAACCACTCCACCACAGCACTCCTGGGTGTCCGGATTCCAGGGTACATCGTTGCAGCAGAGTCCAGCTGGTACAACGGTATTTGCACAGCATGTACTGTCCACAGGCAAAAGTTGATTCAGACAGCACTCCCTGTCTCTGGGGTCATAGATGTCAGCACCACAGCACGCATCTACGTTCAGAAAATACGGATTTCGGTCACAGCACCCCTGTGTGCCCAGGTCAATGATCTGGACACCACAACAGCTCTCAGTTCCCAGGTTATACGTGTTCAGGCCACAGCACCCCAGACCTTCGTCCAAGACCTGGGACCCACAACACTGATCAAGAGGAACAACGGAGTCGCCCCCACAGCAGACTTGGGTGCTGGGATTGTAGGAGACCTCTGCACAGCAGGCCTGGAAGTCTGCAAGGACCACATCCCCACAGCATGTTCCCCTGTCCACCACTACGTTCCCAAGGCAACACTCCTGTGAGGTGGTGTCATACACTTCCCCGTCACAACAACGCTGCTCATCCGACGTGAGAATCTGGTTTCCACAGCACGTGCCTCTGGCCACAACGCTGTTCTGGCAGCACTCCTGGGTTTCCGCATTGAAAGTCACCCCACCCACCTCTCCACCGCAACAGCTGCCGATGTTTGTGACTGCGACTCCACCACAGCAAACCTCAATCACTGGATCAAACTGGTTTTCGTCACAGCAGGAATTGGGGTCTGTGGGGAGACCTCCGCAGCATATCTGATTCGCAATGAGGGCGGTGCCCCCACAGCAGGTCCCTGACCGGACCACAACCCCGCCGCAACACTCTTCATTGGTGCCCAGAGCCTCAGTGCAACAACAACGACCAGAGTCAACAACAGTGATTCCTCCACAACAATCTTGGGTCTCTGGGCTGTAGGGAACATCGTTACAACACAGGCCATCCAGCACAATGTCAGTACCACAACAGACTTCGGTGTTCGGATTGTAAGGCAGCCCATTACAGCACTGTCTGGCTGCAGTGTTAATTATTTCAATGCCACAACAATCCTGTTGACCAAGTGTGTACACGTCGACGTTGTTACAACACCCCTCCTGATCATTTTGGACCACCTGATCTCCACAACAAGATTGCGAGTCCAGCAGGTAAGGACTCGTGTTGCCACAACAGCCTTGAATGGTGATGTCCAGTGGCTGGTTGCCACAACAACGCCCTCTGTTGACCACCGCATTGTTGCAACACTCCTGGGTGTCAGCACTGAAGGGCACTCCATCGCAGCAGCTGCCCCTGTGGATCACCGTGGTGCCTCCACAACAAACCTCAGTGGGTGGGGTGAACGGTGTTGTGTCATCACAACATCGACCTGCAAGAACTGGGGTACCTCCACAGCAGACTTGGTTCGGGCTCATGAACTGCCCACCACAACAAGTGTCAATATCAACCACCGCTCCATTGCAACACTCCTGTGTGTCAGGGTTGTAAGGCTGACCACAACAACAGCGACCCCTGGCAACAATCGTGTTTCCACAACATTCTTGTGTGTTCGGGTTTGTCAGGATCTGGCCATTACAGCAGAATTGACCCAAACTTCTGTCCACAATCTCATCTCCACAGCAAACATCCTCAATCAAATTGAAAGGGAACCTGTTGCCACAGCAACCTTGGTTTTCGGTGTCAATGATGACATTGTTGCAGCAGGCCTGGGTGTCAAGGTTGTACGGGTTGATCTGGTCACAGCAGGCCTGGATCTCGGTGTCAATCACCTGTGTGCCACAGCACGCCTCGGTAGCAATGTTGTACGGGAATCTGGCATTGCAGCAGCGTTGCCTGTTGATGTCGATGACAGCCGTGCCGCAGCAGTCCTGGCTGATGAGTGAGTAGGAGGCGCCGCTGCAGCAGCCCTCTGTGTTGATACTGATGGTGGCGCCATCGCAGCACGCGCCCCTCAGCACCACCTCCTGGCCGCAGCACTCCTGCGTGTCGGCGTTGTACGGTGCGTCGTCGCAGCACGAGCCCTGGAACACGACGGCCGAGCCGCAGCACACCTCGTCGGGCGGGTTGTACGGCCGGTCGTTGCAGCAGCGCCCAAACACCTGAAACACAACACGCATTCCAAGCAATGTTCACAGAAACTCACACAACAAAAAACAAACAGCGTTCTTCCATTCTTCGACCACTCACCGAAACCAACAGCCTCAAAATATGTGTTCTCCAACAAAACCGTTTTCCACAGCTGTTTGAAAGCAAAACTCCCTGAGTGGTTGAAAACATGCTTGATCAACAGTTGACCTTCTGGGAATCATCAGACGAACAACGGGGAGTATTTGTGTGCCGCGCGCGCGCGTGTGTGTGTGTATATATGTGTGTGAGACTGGATGCTGTCAAAGAAACCCACCACGGGGACGCCGCCGCAGCACTGCTGGTCGAACGGGTTGAAGGGCTGGTCGCCCCCGCAGCACTCCCTCGTGGTGCCATCTATGACGCCGTCGCCGCAGCACGCCTCGGTGGCCCGCAGGAAGGGCGTGGTGCCGGCGCAGCAGCCCTGCGTCACCGGGTTGATGAGCGTGCCGCCGCAGCACTCAGTCAGGGTCACCACCGTGTTCTCACAGCAAACCTGCGGGATGGACATTGGGTGAGCGGGCGTGTGGACGAGCTGGGCCCTGGAGCACTTCTCTGTTCAACAGGCATTGACACTGATGGACTCTGATTGAACACAAGTTCAAGATTAGCTTCTTATCAAAGTCATCTGTTGCTGTTGCATTGTGTTGCGTTTGAGCCTTTCTGCACACAGGTGCAAATCAACGTGAAATGAACCGTTTGAGAATAAACGTGCATGATAAAGGTGAATGTGTGTGTGTGAGCGAGAGAATGAGAGAGACAGAGTGAGACAGAGAGTGAGAATGAAAACAGGGCAAAATTTCAGGGAGAGAGAGAGAGAGAGAGAGAGAGAATGAAAACAGGGCAAAATTTCAGAGAGAGAGAGAGGGGGGGTTGGCGTGTGTGTCTGTGTGACACATAGTAGCAGAGGGTGTGTGTGTGTGTGCGTGTGTTTGTGTGTGTGTGTGCGTGTGAGGTTTGCGAGCACAGCGTTCAAGCGTCGCGCACCCATTGCAGCCGCTGTAGACCACAATGTTGGTGTGTGTGTGTGTGTGTGTGTGTGTGTGTGTGTGTGTGTGGTGTGCGTGCACAGGCATCGGACCTGGGTGAGGGCGTTGTAGGGCGTGGTGCCCCCACAGCAGCTGCCGCCGAACACAATGGCGCCGTCACAGCACTCCTCGTCCGGCGGCGCGAACGGTCTCCCCGCGCAGCAGTTGCCAATGGTGACCGGGATGCCCGAGCAGCACTCCTGATCGCTGGTGAACTCCTGGTTCCTGTGTGCACGCAATGAAGCCACATAACATCGTACAGACCTCCTTGATAGGCACTGCAATCGTTGATTCATCACACATACTCGGATGATCAGTGGACTGAGAACACTTGTGAACTCCCAGCAATAACATTGTATTGGACATGTGCAAGCACTCCACAAACGGCACATTTCAAAATGAAGCAAAGCTTCAGCTTGCTAATCGTGTATCAGGACGCACTGACCGACAGACAGACAGACAGACATACACACACACGCACAAACACAAACCACACACACACACACACACACACACACACACACACAGAGTTCATACCTGCAGCAACGGCCTGTGGGCACCACAGTGACGCCTCCACAGCATTCCTGCGTGATGGGGTTGAATCTGACGTTGTTGCAGCATCGCGACGTGGCCGTCAGCGTGATGACGGTGTTCTCACAGCACTCCTGCGTCCCCAGCAGGAAGGGGGCGCCGTTGTTGCAGCAGCCCTGCCGACTGCGGTCGATGACGGCCGCCCCGCAGCACACCTGGTTACCGTTGAGGAGGAACACGTCTCTGCCGTTGCAGCAGCCCTGGATGCTCGAATCGAGGATCTGCGTGCCGCAGCACGTCTGCCGATCCACGGAGAAGGGCCTCCCGGCGCAGCAGCGGCGGCTCGCGTCCAGCGCCTCGCCCTCGCAGCACGACCCGCGCGCCACGACCCTGTCGCTGCAGCACTCGCTCAGATCGGCGTTGAACGGGACACCGTTGCAGCACGCTCCCCGGATCACCTGGAACGATACATTCGGCCTGTTGCTTCTGGCCTTGCAGCACACATTGGTGGTACCACATACAAATGGGATTGGATCTGAATCAACAATGGAAACCCGTCTTCCATGTGTTACGCACCACGACGCTGTTGCAGCAGACCTCTTCCGTCGGGTCGTAGGGCCTTCCGGCGCAGCACCTGCCCCTGGGCACGGGGATGGCGTGCGGGATGGCGTCAGCGCCCGCGCCCGGGCCCCCGCAGCACTCCTCCCGGCTCGGGTCCATCACGATGTCGTTACAGCACCTGCCGCTCGCCACGACCGTGTCGCAGCAGCACGTCTGCGACGCCGGGTTGAACTGCGCCACGCCGGCGCAGCAGGCCCTGCCGGCCGGGACCACCGAGCCGCCGCAGCAGGTGCCCCCGGCGGGGACGGCGGCGCCGCCGCAGCAGGTGCCCCTCGGCACGGGCGTCCTGCCCCCGCAGCACTCCTGCGTGGACGCGATGACGGAGCCGGCGCAGCAGCTGCCGATGGAGACGACGCTGCTGCCGCCGCAACACTCCTACGCGACAAGAACTCAGTACGCTTATCAGGTGCGCTTCATCACCTCCTGTTGGTTCGGCGAGTCCTGGGTTTGGGCTCGTTTGCATAGACAGCGAGACCCACTGGAGTATATGTACCCGGTTGCACTTTTATGGTGGCGACAGTTGCGCCCCGCTGGGGCTGCCGAATTGCGACTGCTATGCCCCCTGGTGTCAGCTTGGAAATGTTGATACACACATGCACATCGGCAACGCAACGCATCGCAACGCACACCGGCCGTCGCGCCTTGAGATTTTTGTTCTGAGTGACGGAAGACCCACAACACTTTTCAAGTGTGTTTCTGATTGGGGACAGTTGACAAACAAGGAAGTGGAAGGGGAATCGTTGCCTGTCCGATCTGGGTCAGCGCACCGCTCTGTCCCGCCCGCAGCCTCCCGGTTGGTGCCTCCCATCGAAAATAGGGAGATTTTATGCGCCCGGTACGGACGCTTTTCAAGCCGAAGCAGAGCGTTTTGCGTGCTAGTCGAAGTTGATGGCGCCACGTTGGGCAGTCCGATGCCACCGGACAGCCAGGGTGAGTCTCGCACGGGTTGCATCAAAACCTCCGTGCTACCTTTGCTTGAACTCGCTGATGTTGAGATACACACCTGCGTGTCTGGGTTGATGGGTCTCGAGTTGCAGCAGGTGCCCCGTCTGACGACGCGCTGGGAGCAGCACTCCTGGGTATCGGCGCTGTACGGGGAGCCGTTACAGCACGAGCCCTGGTACACCACCGAGCCTCCACAGCACTCCTGCGGGAGTCACATGCGTGTTGGTGAGATCTTGTTGATGCGAGGGGCAGGTTGTTCATGTCTGTGATGTTTTGTGCATGTGTGTGAGAACCCACGTCTGTTCTCCTCTCACGGGGAATTACCGTCCGCATACCGCGTCATAACATCTCCATTTACGGTACAAAAGTTTGTACTGCGCGCCTGAAAATCTTCCGCTTGATGGTGTGACAAACCCAAGTCACAGCGCTCGAGGCTCAGTGAAAACAAGGGCGTGCACTTTTGTTAAAATTGTTCTCTCGCACGAAAACAAAGAGAATGCTATCTATTCTCGAATGCAGCTTGCGAAACACTGCAGACATTCCAACAAAGTTTGCGGCACGTGCACAAACATGGCGCCACGTCGTGTGCTGTGCCGACTGAAGGCGGGGACGGTGGTTCGTACCTCTTCCGGCGGGTTGTACGGTTTGTTGTTGCAGCAGAAGCCTCGCAGGACCACGGTGTCCCCGCAGCACACTTCCGTCGCCGTGTTGATGGGGGCGCCACCGCAGCAGTTTCCTGCAAGACACGTGCGGACGCCAACATGAACACGTGTTTCCGGTCTGAGGACTGACAACTCTGTGATATATCTACTCAGATCGGAACCAAGTAATGTGCGCCAAGGGCCAACGCCCATCCCCACCCCCCGAATCATGACGTTGGTGGAGACCTACCTGACGTAACCACGGATCCACCACAACATTCTTGGTTGAAGGGATTGAATTGACTGGTGCAACAGCAGCTGCCACTGGCGACGATGGTGTTGCCGCAGCACTCCTGGCTGCGAGGGTTGAACACCTGATTGGCGCAACAGCGCCGGTTTAGAGGCAAAATCTGGTTTCCGCAGCACTCGCGGCTTCTGGGCAACACCTGGTTACCACAACACTGTTGGTTGCTGGGCAACACCTGGTTACCACAACACTGTTGGTTGCCTGACACCACCTGGTTCCCACAACACCGCTGGTTGGGAGCCAACACCTGGTTTCCGCAACACTGCCGGTTGGCAGGCAACACTTGGTTGCCACAGCACTGCTGGTTGATGGGCAATTCCTGACTTCCGCAGCAACGGCCCCTGGCAACGACTGTGACGCCTCCGCAGCACTCCTGATTGACTGTAAAGATCACGCCGTTGCAGCAGCGCCCCCTTTCGACGACGGAATTCCCGCAGCAGACCTGGGCGGCAGGGCGCGCGATGAGCAGACCGTTACAGCACTGGGACGCCGGCACCACTCTGTTCTCACAGCACACGGACCCGGCGGGCACCGACTGTCCGTTGCAGCACTGACCGCGCGCGACCACCACATCATTACAGCACTCCTGCAGGTCCTGGTTCCAGAACTGGCCGTTGCAGCAGCGGCCTCTCCTGATGGGTTGGTTGTTGCAGCACTCCTGGGTGATGAGGTTCAGCGTCTGCCCCCCGCAGCACTGACCGAAGGGCACGACGTCGTTCCCGTTGCAGCACGTCTCCCGGAGAGGGTCGATACGCCGCCCGGCGCAGCACTCGGACGCCGTCACGGCCGCAATGCCCCCGCAGCACACCTACACACATCACGTGTTGTTGAGTTACCCCTCGGCCACAACGTGTGCGCCAGCGCATCACGCACGCCAAGGTCACAGCGCACCAACATGGGTCATACATAATATGTCTATGGTTGTGTTCACACTGAAGTGCATGTCCGCTACCATGACTATGGATGGGTTCCAACCCCAAACATGCGCTGGCGTATGGTGCGTGATGCGCTGGCGCAGGCGGTGTGGCTGATGGCTCACACTTCTGCGCGCACCAATGAAACGTGCTGTTCCCGAACTGCCACACCACTGACAGACAATACGAAATTTGCTCGGAGGGCCACCAACAAGAGAGAAATATGGTCTCAGTCTCGCCAAACTGACAATTGCAGCACGTCGGCTGAACGCGGACGCATGCGCTACGCACCTGGACGCCGGTGAGGAGCGGCTGCCCCGCGCAGCAGCGCCCTCTCGGGACGACGGTGTCGCCGCAGCACTCCTCGTTCGGCCCCACGTTCTGCTCGCGGCAGCACTGTCCCCGCGGCACGGCCACGCCTCCGCAACACTCCTCCGTCACGGCCAGGACCCGGCCCAGGCAGCACTGACCTGTTACCAACATGACAGACAAGACATTTTATCACACCACAAAATTTTTTCGCATTTTCCTGCAGGAAAGGGAAGGCAGAGACACACGCTCTGACTACAAAGCCTACACCTCAACTCGAGTGGATCCAGGACAGCCGTGCGCCTGCGACCTCAATGTCATCGAGAAAACAAACTTCACCTCCACATGTTGTCCGCAGGCACATCCATTTTGTCAAGATTGGAGTTTGACCTCCCTCACCACAGTTTGGGCTGCAGGCCACCACCCCCCCCCTGGCCTCAACGCCAGACCCGCTGGAGCCACGCAAACACCCGACCAATCACTTCTGATGCTTGCTCGCTTCTTGGACAAATGGTGCTTCTTTTCGTGTGTGGACACGGTGATCGAACTGAAATCCGTCACCTCTCAGCACGGCGGAGAAGCCGCAGCACTCTTCGGTTTGCAGGTTGAACGGGGCGATCCCACAGCAGCCCTGCACGCCCTGCTCGATCAGCGCGACGCCACCGCAGCACTCCTGCACGGGTGACAAAACACGAGGGTGTGAGACGTGGTGGTGGTGGTGGTGGTGGTGGTGGTGGTGGTGGTGGTGGTGGTGGTAGTGGTGGTGGTG